>Ga0308419_1000071_pt1 | contig 80634 bp, 79 predicted proteins | sample HotsprSampleMS50_FD_203674 | JGI IMG/M metagenome (GOLD analysis project Ga0308419, IMG submission 203674) | Hot spring phototrophic mat microbial communities from Mushroom Spring, Yellowstone National Park, Wyoming, United States - 20090730_MS50 ... | reverse complement strand
TTTCTCCTTCCTAAGGACATTGCCACTGACAATATGACCAATCTTGTCTTTGAATTCCCCATAAATTGAATTCCTTTCAGCATCTTTGACCTTTTGGATGATTATCTGCTTTGCCGTTTGTGCTGCTATTCTCCCAAAATCCTTTATCTGTAGAGGTATGTTTATTGTGTCTCCCACTTCATAATCAGGATACTTGTCCTTTATATCCTCATAGGCCACTTCGGTCTCTATGTCCTTTACGGTCTCAACCACCCTCTTGATCTCAAAGATCTCTACACTGCCTGTCTTAGGATTTATCTTTAGGCCAATATTATCCCTGCCACCAAATCTCTTTTTTGCTGCAGTTATAAGTCCTGTCTCTATGGCACTTATTAGGGTTGTTCTGGATATCCCCTTTTCCCTGCTTATCTGATCAATGACAAAACTCAGCTCTTTTGACATCTTTATCACTCCTGCCTCATCTCAACCTCAAGGTGAGCCCTTGAGATTGCCTCAAAAGGTATGTATATATGTTTAGGTGCCTTTCTGTCTTCTAAGAGCACCCTTATCCATCCTTCCCCAGTCTCTATCAAGCGACCAACAAAAAAGGTCTGGTTTTCTATCCTTTCTTTAGTCACAATCCTTATAAGCCTTCCTGTGTATCGCTCAAAATCCTCTTTTGCCTGGATAGGCCTGTCTAACCCTGGTGAAGATACCTCAAGCACATAGGAGGATTTGATCATATCCTCCACATCAAGTAATGCCTCAAACCTCCTGCTAAAAGTTTCGCAATCCCCAATGGTTACACCGCCTCTTTTGTCAATAAAGACCCTAAGGAGGCCTTTCTTGCCTCTGCCACTAAAGGTTACTCTTACCAACTCAACCCCTAAGTCATCAGCAATCTCCGATGCCAATTGTCTAATCCTCTCCAAGGGTTCAGACACATGCCCTCCTCTAAAAGCCTCTGCTATAAAATAAAAGAGTGGGGGGTACCCACTCTTCATAATAAGTACTTCAAATAATAAAGCCTTCCTACAGCTCACCCAAACTACATCACACCTGAGTTATACTATTTCTTTGGTGCTTCAGCAGGTTTTGGTGCCTCGGCAGGTTTTGGAGCCTCAGCCGGCTTTGCTGGTTCTGCAGGTTTTGCATCAGTACCTGGAGCTGGTGCTGGAGCAGGAGCAGGAGCAGGAGCTGGTGCGGGTGCAGGCTCAGGCTTCTTTTCCTCTGCAGGCTTGCAACCTACTGAGAAAGTAAAAGCCACCATTATCATTAATGAGAGCAATACTACAAATAGCTTCTTCATCTGTTTTGTCTCACCTCCTTGATATTTTATTTACGCTCAAAATCGGGGAAATAACAATCTCAGTATTATCTGATAACAATAACTTTATTGTCAAGTCCAGTCTATGTTGTTTATTTTACGACTGAAAAGGGCCAAAATGGGGCTGTATTCGGTAAAAAGTTAGAAGTTGGGCTTATGTGTTACAGTCATTTGAAAGTCTGCACAAAACATTTTTATCAAAACGGGGAATAATGCTGGCAATTCGGATTGTTTTTGGTCTTGTCATATAAGCCACGGACTTTCAGAGGTCTATTATGAAACAAATAATCACAGAGTCGCCCAATGACAATCATATTACCAGTCTCTGATAGATACTATACGAAGACCACTTTCTGGATTATTTTCTGTTTTGCCCTTGTTTTTGTTCACCCTGTTTATGCCCAAGAGAGACACCATCCAGAGGCAAAGGGACTCTCCCTTCAGGAGACCATATTACTTGCCATAAGGAATAACATCACTATAAGGAGTGCCTATCTTGACCGAATAACACAGAAGTTTGACCTCAAGGTAGCAGAAGATATTTTTGTCCCGAAAGTCACTCTCACCCCCTCTGTGCAGAGATCTTCTATGACCACATCTGGTGTAAGCACTTTAACCACAAACAAGGCTATTGTTGCTACCGTCACAGAGGCACTACCGACGGGGGCTACTATAAACCTCTCGTCTTCCATCAATTTTTCAACCACAGAAAAAGACAGGAGGTGGGATATTTCACTGACCCAACCCCTGCTAAAGGGTGCAGGCATTGATGTAGCCACAGCCCCCTTGAAGATAGCCCGCATCAACGAACAAAACAATGTCCTGTCTCTGAAATCAACCCTGATTGACACCGTTACCTATGTCATCTATGCCTATTTCACATACCTTCAGGCAGTAAGGCAGCTTGAGATAAGCAAGAGGTCCCTTGAAAGGGCAAAGGAGCTCGTTGCGGTCAACAAAGAACTGATTGCCGCAGGAAGATTGGGACCAATGGAACTCGTGCAGACAGAGGCCGATGTAGCAAGCAAGGAATTTGACCTTTTACAGAACGAAAACGATGCGGATTCTGCAAGGCTTGCACTGATGAAACTCCTTGACATAGATAAAAACACAAGGCTTGTCCCTACAGAAAAGGTAGTAATAGAGCCTGTCAAACTTGATTATGAAGGTTTAAAGGCAGTGGCGATTCAGAATAGGACTGATTACCTCAGTGCCCTCCTAAACCTGCAGGTAGCAAAGATAAACCTGATGTTGGCAGAGAACAATAAGCTCTGGGACCTCTCCCTTACGAGCAGTTATGGTGAAGACAGACTGAAGCAGACAGAAAACACCATTAATTCAAAGAACTGGAATGTGGGCCTGAAGCTGACTATACCCCTAAGGGATTTGACGATCCACCAGAGGTATTTGGGTGCAAAGGTGGCTGTAGATAAGGCAGAATTGGCACTCAATAAGCTCCGTGATAACATTGCGATAGAGGTCCAGGATGCGATTCGTGATGTAGAGATGAAACTAAGGCAGGTCAGACTCGCGGAACAATTAAGTAGGCTGTCAGAGCAGAAACTTGCCATAGAGACTGAAAAACTCAAGGCCGGGAGGTCTTCAAACTTTCAGCTCGTAACCTTTCAGAATGACCTGGTCAGTGCACAAAACAACGAACTTAATGCCATAATAAGTTATCTCAATTCTGTTACAAACCTTGAGAAGACGCTCGGGATTACCCTTGAAAAATGGGGCATAAAGATAGAGCAGAGGTATGAAGAAGATTATCTAAACCTAAATTGAGCGGTTGTAATAAAGTGACGGCAAGAGATTGTCCCTCAAACCTTATGAGTGTGATAGGATTATCTAAGTATGAGACTGTGTATCATCAAACTCAATGGGTGCCAGCCATACAATACTGGTCGCAGAGTAAAAAGGTATCGCTCATAAGCTTTTCGGGGTCAATCTCTTGCCTTATTGTTGGGAGAATCGCTCAATTTAGGCTAAAGTAGCATCTACAAGATATGGAAAAAGAGACCCTAATATCAAAAAGTATTCTTGAGAACATGGCCGATGGTGTGATGACCATTGACCTAAAGGGGAATATCATCACCTTTAATCCTGCAGCCGCCCAAATACTTGGCAAGCGGAGCGAGGATGTATTAGGCAGGAGTTTTGGGGAGGTGTTTTTTGGTGAAGAGGGTAATGACGAGTTCAATCAGGCAGTCCTTGATGCCATTTACGAATCCTCAATAACCCACAATCGGATTGTTGACTTCCGTAGGGGAGACAAGACTATAAACCTCTCGCTCACCACATCCTTTCTTCAATCGCCCTCAGAAGGCGGTGATGTTAATAAGGTTGGTGTGATAGCTGTTTTTAGTGACATTACCGAGATACAGAAACTCAGAGTAGAAGAGGCCCGTCTTACTGAGGAGGTAAAAAGGAAACAAGGAACTGCAGGATTCATACCTCAAGATACAAGACAGCAACAGGGCACTTGAGGCGGCACTCAAAAAGGTTCAGATGGTGCGAATTGCCGCCACTGCCTTTATAATCTTACTGTTTCTTGGTATTGGCCTTTTCTTTTGGAACAAGCAACACCTTGCAGCCAAGATTGAACAGTCCCCGAGTAGTGCATCTCAAATTATCAAGATTGAACCTAAGCCTGTGTCTGTCTCAATATCATTGACAGGCACCTTTGAACCCCTGCATGTAGTCAACATCACTAGCCCCTTTGCCGGAAGGGTTGATGAGATATATGCAGGCTACGGCGACATTGTCCATGCAGGCCAAAGGCTCTTAAAGATGGACACCTCAGAGTTAGAACTGAAACTGGGGAGGCCACGGCAGCCTACATCAAGGCAGAAGAAAACTTTAAAGGGCTTGAAAACTGGGAAAACAGCGCCGATGTAGCCCGCATCAGGCGCTCACTTACAAAGGCAAAACTCTCTTTAGAAAACCAAAAGAAGACCTTAGAGGAGACAGAACGGCTCTACAAAAAGGGCATTGTGCCGGCCACAGAATATGAAGGGACTAAACAACAGTACCAGAGTCAGCTCTTGGATTATCAGTCGGCTCAGGAAGAACTAAAGGCGACCCTTGACAAGGGCAACGAGAAGAACAGACAGATTGCCAAACTTGAGGCGGAGAATGTCCGTTCAAAACTCAGAGACATTGAGGCTCAAATGAAACAGGCCCTTGTCGTATCTCCAGTCTCTGGTGTCCTTATAATGCCTACAGCAGAGGGTAGTGAGAAGGGGGTAAAAAAGGTGGTCAAAGGGACTGCCTTTCAGCAGGGCGAGGTCTTGTTTTCAGTCGGCAACCTGAGCGGATTTGCTGTAAAATCAAGGCTTGATGAGGTCAATATCTCAAAGATACAAAGAGGTCAGCGGGTCAAAGTTACGAGCGATGCCTTTACAGGCATTACCCTTGAGGGAAAGATCTCAAAGATATCGTCACAGGCAGGTGTGGCTACGGGCAGTGCCTCTGGTAGAGGAGGTGGTGGGGTGCCTTCCTTTGACCTGGTCGTTACCATAGAAGAATTAACACCTGAACAGAGGAAAAAGGTCTTTGTTGGCATGTCTGCAAACCTTGAGGTCTTTATATACGAAAAACCCGAGGCCCTAATGGTTCCAGTATCTGCAGTGGTAATAGAAGAGGGCAGACGCTTTGTCTATAAAAGGCGTCCTGATGAACCTGCTTCAAAGGCAGTGGGCGAAAGGGTGGAGGTGCAGACTGGATATACGACTATAGACTCGGTAGAGATAATCAGCGGCCTCAAGGCTGGAGATGAGATAGTTATAAGATAGATATGTTGAGGTTAGAGAAGGTAAGAAAGACCTATAAGATAGGCCCCACAGAGATGGAGGTGCTAAAGGGCGTAGACCTTGAGGTCAGAGAAGGCGAGCTCCTGTCAATAATGGGGCGATCGGGCTGCGGGAAATCTACACTGATGAACATTATCGGGCTTCTTGACCAACCTACAGCGGGCAACTATTTTATAGAGGGCAGAGAGGTTTCCTATAAAAATTACGATGCCTTATCGGACATAAGAAACAGAAAGATAGGGTTTGTATTTCAGCAATACAACCTGTTGCCAAGATTGACTGCCCTTGAAAATGTAGGAAGGCCGCTTGTCTATCGCGGGGAAGACGAATCAGTAATAAAGCAGAAGTCCCTTGCGATGCTAACAAAGCTTGGCCTAAGAGACAGGTCTCACCATAAACCAAGCGAGCTTTCAGGTGGACAGCAGCAGAGGGTTGCCATTGCAAGGGCGCTAATAGGTAAGCCAGCAGTAATACTTGCCGATGAACCCACTGGCGCCCTTGACAGTCAAATGGGTCAAGAGATCATGAATCTTTTCAAAAAACTGAACAATGAAGAGGGCATAACCGTCGTTATCATCACCCATGACCCAAATATTGCAAAGCAGTGCAGACGATATGTAGTGATGAGTGATGGTGTGATACTTAATACCTAAATTGAGCGATTTTTCCAACAATAAGGCAAGAGATTGACCCCGAAAAGCTTATGAGCGATACCTCTTTTCACTGCGAACAGAATTGCATTAATGTCACCACTCAGTGTGAGGATACACAGGCCCCATACTTAGATAATCCTATCGCATTCATAAGGTTTGAGGGGCAATCTCTTACCCTCTATTTTCTTACAATCGCTCAATTTATTTAGGTAAAAATAAATGACCACAAGTGCCCAGACACGAGAGGCGGTAAGGGGTCTATATGCGGCCAAACAGCGCACGATACTTGCCCTGATAGGTATTGTGATTGGTATAGGCTCTGTTATAGCCATGGTGTCTATTGGCACAATCGTCTCTGAAGAGGCACTAAAACAGTTCAAAGAGATGGGAACCGATATGCTGAGGATTAGAAAAGATTTTAGTTCGGAGAGGGGTGGCGATGACAACATCGGGGCGTCTATCCAACTCAAGGATGTCATTGGCATCCCTGCCTCTTGCCCTTCAGTGCTTGCTGTTGCCCCCTATGCAAATCAAGGCGGAGAGATAATGCATACAGGAAAGAGGTTGAGGGGTAATTCCATTATTGGTGTAACACAGTCATTTTTCAATCTCAACAAACTCAACATAGAAATGGGCAGGGCAATCTCTGACCTTGATGAGTATAGCCACTATTGTGTTATAGGGTCTTCTATTTATCAGGAGTTGAAGGCATCAGGCATAACAAAAATTGTTGGCGAAAAGATAAAACTTGGCGGCTCAATATTCACTATCGTAGGCGTAATAGAAGAGGTCACAAGGGGTGGGATGATGCGTGAGTTTGACCCTAATGAGTCTGCTTTTATACATATCACCACTGCCATGAGGCTCAAAGGCGATGCAGAGATCTCAACTGTTATGGCAAAGGCTAAGACCAATGCATCTCCCCAGATTGCCCAAAGGGAGATAAGAGAATACTTTAAAAAGACAAAGACCCCTAATGTAAGGGTCACAACCGCTGAGGAACTGATAAAAGGTATGCAGAAACAGATGCGTCTCTTTACACTCCTGCTTGGAACAATAGGAAGCATCTCACTAATCGTTGGTGGTGTGGGTATAATGAACATCATGCTTGTCTCTGTAAGTGAGCGAAGAAAGGAGATAGGCATCAGTCGGGCACTCGGGGCAAGACGTAGAGATATCCAAAACCAATTCTTGATTGAATCAATCATACTCTCCCTAATTGGTGGATTAATAGGCATAGCAATAGGCATAGCCCTGTCCTTTATTGTCTCATACTTTAACAAGTGGGCATTTATGGTCTCATACATGGCAATATTGCTTGGTGTATTAGTATCCTCAGCGGTAGGAATCTTTTTTGGCTTTTATCCTGCAAGACAGGCCTCAAGGCTTGACCCTATTATTGCCCTGAGGTCTGAGTGAATTAATAATCATGCCTCACACACCTGTAATTGCCGTTGCTACCTTCAACAGTCAGCCAACCACCAGCTTGTATTTGAAAGTTGTCACATATTTTTTCCATAAATTCCTGGAATCTCCCTCCATAAGGCGAGATAGCAAAACCCACTATGCCATCTCTTTTGCCCGAGGTGTTGCATCCTTTATCAGACCAATGGCAACAACTTTTACCATTAGGTTCAATCACTGCGACAAATCTATTAAATAATCCCCCATCGCCTGATGTCTGGAAAACATGTATTGGTATGTCCGTTTGGTTATAAACACAGAAGGCATGAACATCTGCCGCCATCAACCCAAAAAACAACACTCCCATAACCACCAATATCAACTTTCCTCTCATGATACCACCTCCTTTTGTTTTTGGGATTGTTATATTAGCCACGGACTTTCTCGGACTAAAAGGCCTTCTTTAATCTAAGCCCGTGTCAGTCTGTGGCTAAGCTAGGTTGCAATTCCCCTTGAGAACACTATGCCCCCGTGGTTCTTTTCTCTGAAACTTTTCATAGAACCTCCAAGTGCGGCCTATCTGCAATTTTGATGGATGGAATCTTCTTGCTCTAATAAACACCGGACTTTGCAACGCATCTATTTTCGCACTGAGAAAACTTTTCGTTACACTTTTTATTAAGGGCTTCATAACCATCACAAGGCATGCAGATTCCTGAGCCCTGCGGACAACCGCTAGTTTTGATTAAGCCTATATAAAAGTAATAATCTTTGTAACAACCGAGAGTTAAATCAGTGCAAGATCCACTAGTATCTGCACTTGCAATGGGCGGCACTAATGCCATAGCGAAGAACACTATAATACTCATACACACAACCGCTGCCATTTTAATGCCATGCCTATCTACAATTAATCCTCTGCCCATGCTTTTCACCTCCTTTCTTATTTAAATCTCATTATTGATTATAATCGTGCCTCACAAATCTGTGATGTTCGTTACTACCCTCCACTGTAATCCAACCACCGGCCTGTATATGAAAGTTTTTACAAATCGCCTTAAAGTCAGAATACAAGGAAAACTTCATGTAAAAGACATCAAAAGCCACTATGCCATCCCTCTTGCCTGATGTGTTGCAATCATGGTTTTGCCAATTACAACACTTGTATTCATTCACAGGTATTTTAACGGACATACCTTTAAAAAATGAGCCTCCTGATACCTGCTCTACAAATATATCTACATCTGTCTTATTGTAGATACAGAAGGCATGAACATCTGCCACCATCAGCCCAAAAACAACACACCCAAAAACGCCACCATAAACTTGCTTTTCATGATACAACCCTCCTTTTGTTTAGTGTTTATAACCTAACAAGCATTTACTATGCCAAAAAGTGTGTCCTGTATTTCAAAGAGTTAGAAAATCCTCTGTGCCAACTTATAGTTGGTATGTTGCAAAACAGGTTGGCAGTAGCCCCTGTGGTTTTATTTAACTTCATTTATTGGGGTTGATTGCATTATTCTGGTTTATACATTATGATGTATAGTGCTCAAATCAGTGTGATAGCCTGTATCGGCGTAAAATTATAAAGGAGCTATGTATGGATGGAGAAGGCCTGATAACTCATCTTATAAAGGTTGCAGAGGATGTATCAAGGGGCGACTTTGGTAGCTATGACGAGATCTTTGAGCTGACAAAGACAGGCAAATACCCTGAGCCTATAGCCCGACTGGCTGAGGCCTTTGGGATGATGATAGTCAAGGTGGAGGCAAGGGAACTGAAGCTTGAGCAGACAATAGAGTTTCTGCAAAAGGCACAAGCAGAGCTTGCTGAGGCACACAATGCCCTAAAAAAGAGGCACTCTCAACTCAAGAAGACCCTCAAGGAGAGACTTCCCTTTTCAAACATCATCGGTGTAGACAAAAACTTTAAGGAGCTGATTAAACAGGCAGAGTTACTATCAAAGACCGATATCAATGTCTTGATCACTGGTGAGACGGGAACTGGTAAAGAGGTCTTTGCAAAATTTATACACTTCAATAGCGATAGGAGGGAGGGGCCCTTTGTGGCCATAAATTGTTCTGCTATTCCCGAGTCGCTCTTTGAGAGCGAGGTATTTGGCATTGAAAAGGGGACTGCTACTGGTGTGTATCAAAGGATTGGCAAGATGGAGCAGGCAAATGGTGGGACCCTTTTTTTGGATGAGATAGGAGACATGCCCCTAAGCTGTCAGGCAAAGATACTTAGGGCAATTGAGGACCTCAAGATTGAGAGGATTGGCGGGAGGGAAGAGATCGCCCTTGATATTAGGGTAATATGTGCAACCAACAAGGATCTTAAGGACGAGTGCGAGAAAGGTCATTTTAGGCAAGATCTATTTTATAGGCTCAATGTAGGAAGGCTGAAAATCCCCCCATTGAGGGAAAGAAGAGGAAATATAATACTGCTTGCCAACTACTTTGTTGACAACTATTCTAAAAAAATATGGGAAAAAGAGGATTAGCCTCTCTGCTGAGGCCATTGATGCCTTTGTGCAATACCCTTGGGCAGGCAATGTGAGGGAGTTAGAAAACGAGGTGGAGAGGGCTGTGGCATTGAGCATTACAAATTGTATATAGCTTGATGACCTTTCTGATGATGTAAAAGGTCATTATTTGAAGGCCCCTCCTAAGAACAATAACAAGACAGGGGGCGAAAGGGAGATGCTCTATGGGCTATTAGATAGATTTGGGGGCAATAAGACCAAGGTGGCAAGGCACCTCGGCATATCAAGAGAGGGATTGAGAAAAAGGATAAAGAGGTTAGGGATGTAAGTAAGGGCGAGGTGCACTCGCCCCTAATATGACTTGGTTATTTCCTACCTAAACTGAGCGATTCTTCCAACAATAAGGCAAGAGATTGCCCCGAAAAGCTTATGAGCGATACCTATTTTCTCTGTGACCAGTATTGTATGGCTGGCACCCACCTAGTGTGGTAATATATAGAATCCTTACTTAAACAATCCTATCGCATTCATTAGGTTTGAGGGGCAATCTCTGCTTTCTTAAAATCGCTCAATTTGGGTTCCTAATCCTCAGAGTCCGACTGCACAATATAGCCAAAGCGTTTGACAAACTCCTGAGGGGTCATATCCACGGTCCTGGCAAGACTCTCAAGGGCATCGCCTTGAAGGTCCTCAGGAAGGAGCTTTATCATGTATTTCTGTGCAGCCTCATAGGTCTCAGACCTCACATCTACCCGTCTGATATTGACCTTGCCTGTGGAATAGTCAATGATATCCACAAAGGGTATTGAGCGGAGCCTGCCCTCATATTGGGTTATAAGTGCCCCTGTGCCGCCCCTGAGCAGGTATCTTATGGCGCCGTAGCCAAGGTCCCTTGTGTATTCCACATCGTAGGGTATTGGGTCAGCAGCCCTAAGTTCGTATCCGATATTCTTATCCACAATGGTGACACTTATATTCATTGATTCAAGGGTCTTTTTGACAAAGTTCTTGACTAGCCTGCCGAGCTGTATCTCTGAGAGCCTAATCCTACCGGTCTCGTCCTTCTCAAGCTGTTCAAGGCCCTTGAGCTCCTCCAGGTCAAACCTTTCCGATATGCCCTCAGCAAGTATCACCACACCATGGTCCTTGCCCATAGAGAGCCTTTTTATTACAGACCCTACAATTATGTCTGATATCTTCTTTAGCGATATCTTCTCTCGGCCAAACTCCTCAGGTATCAGTGTCAGGGTTGCGCCGGCAGCGTTTCCTATACCTAAGGCAAGGTGGCCTGTGTGTCTGCCCATTGTGGTAATGAAATACCATCTACCAGTGGTCTTGGCGTCCTCCATGATATTCTTTACAATCTCTACTCCCCAATGCCGTGCCGTCTGATAGCCAAAGGTTGAGACACCCCCTGGCAGAGGGATGTCATTGTCAATGGTCTTAGGCACATGCACCACACTTATAGAGCCCCTTGCCTCCTTGTCAATCCAATTAGCCATAAATAGTGTGCCATCTCCACCTACAGTAATCAGGTATTTGATACCACTCTTTTTGAGCATGTTCATCAATACTGGAAACTTCTCCTTAACCCTCTCTGGATACTCGCGGGATGTCCTAAGGATAGCGCCCCCCTGTGAGTGTATCCTTGAGACATCCTCAATGGAGAGTTCCATAATTGCATCCTCATTGCCCTCAAAGAGGCTCTTAAAGCCACCCTTTATGCCAACGACCCTCATGCCTCCATTGATTGCCTCTATAGTGGCGGCAGAGATCACACCATTGATCCCTGGTGCAGGCCCACCTCCAACGATTATCCCAACCGTCTCCCTTTGCTCTTTGCCCATCGTACCCTCCTTTACCTTGTCAAGGTATTGTCAAATATCAAGACATAGAAATATCATATAACACGAAACACGGGAACATACGAATTGCACGCTTCATACACCTGCCCATTAAATACTACCCCCTTTAAACCAATGTTGGTTTAGAATACCTAACTTCAGTCCAGAAGACAAGGCCTTTGTAAATTATCTGTCAACCTCAGTATTACCTCATTTGATAAGAGCATACCTTTGTCTGTGAGTCTAATCTGTTGGTCATTAATACAGACAAGGCCATCTTGAACAAGGTATTGAAGCACCTCTTCCCCTGTATTTAGCAATACCCTGTCAATGCCATCCGATGTCCTGAGGCCTAAAAATATAGACTCTTTGAGGGCATCATTCTCATCTATAGCTATGGTTTCTTTAAAAGGGAGGGTCCCCCTGCTGAGCGAATTGATATACTTATGCACATCGGCCACTATTTCTCTCCTGACCTTACCATCAAAGGAGTGGGCGCTGGCGCCCAAGCCGATGTATTGCCCCCGCCTCCAGTAGTTAAGGTTGTGCAGACACTGAAATCCCGGAAGTGCAAAGTTTGATATCTCATAATGTTCATATCCTGCCCCAATCAGGGTATCAATGGCACTAAAATAGAGATCCTCAATGGTATCCTCTTCAGGCATAGATACTATACCCTTTGAGACAAGGTCGTATAGCTCCGTGCCCTCAGTAAGGGTCAGTTCATAGGTAGAGATATGCTGAGGTCTGAGGTCAATTATAGCCTTAAGGGTATAGAGCCAGTCTTTGACTGACTGTCCTGGTATGCCGTAGATAAGGTCAACTGAGAGATTTTTTAGACCTGCCCTCTGTAATTGCATTATGGCTAAGAGGGCCTCCTTTGGACCATGAACCCTGCCAAGCAAAGTGAGTTCACCCTCATTAAGACTCTGCACCCCAAAACTCAATCGGTTGATGCCGCAATCCATAAAGGCCAATATCTTGTCGCTATTAAGGGTTGCAGGGTTTGCCTCAAGGGTAATCTCGCAATCCTCTGAGATCTGGACATAGTCCCTTAGGCCATCCATCAAGGCCTTTACCTGTGCAGGTCTTAATAATGAAGGTGTGCCCCCTCCTATATACACGGTAGAGACCACAGTTCCAGTAAACCCTCTCAGAGAGGCTTCTGTTAAAAGTGAGTTTATGTACTTTTCAACAAGCACCTCTTGAAGCGGGACGGAATAAAAGTCACAGTATCGGCACTTCTTGAGGCAAAAGGGTATATGTATGTAGATTGAAGACATCACAGACCTTAATTGTTATAATAGGCAGTTTGGAATATGGAATAATTTGGTCCAAGGGCAGCTACAATTATACGAGCCAAGGTGTTCCCACCACACCTCCCCGGAGCAACCACTTTCTTCAGTGAATATTTGTTAATGTCAAAGATAAAAAATGTGCTAAAGGTTATGCAAACAATTATTGGAAAACTGCGAGGCAAAAGGGTGTTGGCAGCCCTCCCCCACTACCAAATTTTTTTGACCATACACCCCTTAAAGGAAGGACAAAGAGAATACCGTATCCCATCAGGGATGTGGAGGTGGATATTATGGACGATTTTAAAGTATTTTATGATGAACAATAGGACATCCTTTACCTTGCAAAAGAGGGCGAAGTTGTAGAGTGTAGGCCCTTTGAGGTAGAAGGTGCTTTAGCAATGCGGAATGGAAGGAAGTTATATCCTGCAAATTGGCTACAGATAGGGATTTGCAAGCCGTGCAAGGGACTTTAATTACAATCGGTAGGGTACTTAGGCCCTTTGGCCCCAAAGGTGACCTGCTTGTAGAGCCCCTGACATTCAATCCTGACCGCTTTAATGAACTTTATAAGGTTGCCTTAGATAATGGCAGCGGCCTCCTCTGGCTATCAATCAATGATGTAAAGCGGCATGGCAAGAATCTCATCCTCAGTTTCGTAGAGATAGACAATATAGAAAAGGCCCGAGCACTGACAGGTTCATATATAAAAATAGATAAGGCCCTCTCACCGCCCCTACCAGAGGGCTCATATTACCATTACCAACTGGAAGGGCTGGCTGTATATGACCATAAGGGCGATTATTTGGGAAAGGTGCAATACATAATGCAGGGTGGCGGTGCTGATGTCTATGTTGTAACAAACCAAGAAGGCGAAGAACATTTGATCCCAGCCATCAGGGATGTGGTCCTATCTGTGGATCTTAAAGGGAAAAAAATTCTTGTAAGACTTCTTGAAATGGTATAGAATATATGGCTTTAGGGGTTGACATAATTACTATCTTCCCTCAGGTAGTGTTGTCCTATCTTCAGGAGGGCATCCTTAGGAGGGCCTCTCAAAGGGGGCTCCTTGATGTTAGGGTATATAATCTAAGAGACTACTCTACCGATAAACACAAGACCGTAGATGATTATCCCTATGGCGGTGGGCCGGGGATGGTTATAAAGGTAGAACCCTTTTATAGGGCCATCAATGACCTAAAGGCTGATGGCATAGAGCGCCATGTGATCCTTACTACTCCACAGGGCAGAGTGTATGATCAGCAAAGGGCTGCACAATTGGCTGCCTTAAAAAAGAGGATAGTAATCCTCTGCGGCAGGTATGAAGGGATTGATGAGCGGGTAAGGATACTTTTGGTTAACGAGGAACTATCTATAGGGGATTATGTTTTAATGGGTGGAGAGTTAGCGGCCCTTGTGATTGTGGAGAGTGTATGTAGGTTGATTCCTGGAGTGCTTGGGGACGAAGACTCTGCAGCTAATGACTCTTTTGGCGATGGGCTACTTGACTACCCGCACTATACAAGGCCCCCTGAGTTTATGGGTCTCAAGGTCCCTGAGGTATTGCTTTGTGGTGACCATAAGAAGATTGAGGAGTGGAGAAAAATGGAATCTCTTAAGAGGACGCTCAGACGGCGTCCGGACCTTATTATTCGGCAAATGAAAAGGGCATAGCCCATAGATGATAAATAAATCTTGGAGGTCAAAAAATGAACCTGATTAATGTAGTAGAAGAGAGATACAAGAGGAAGGATGCCCCTGTCTTTTCAATTGGCGACACTGTGAGGGTGCATGTGAAGGTCGTTGAAGGCGACAAGGAGAGGATACAACCCTATGAGGGCATCGTGATTAGCAGAAGGGGCAGCAGCCTTAGAGAGACCTTTACAGTTAGAAAGGTATCCTTTGGTGTAGGCGTAGAAAGGGTCTTCCCACTACACTCCCCTGTAATAGAAAAGGTTGAGGTCCTCAAGCAGGGCGATGTCAGAAGGGCAAAGCTCTATTATCTCAGGGACAAAAAAGGCAGAGACGCAAAGGTCAAGGAAAAAGACAGGAGATAAGGAGGGAAATTGCACTTCAAGGCGATGTGTCCTTGATACCTTTTGGCGATAGTGGCTCAGATATAGGTATCTGCAGGGACCTGCAAAGGGGTTATATATCTACTGCCCTATCACATCAGCAGGTGGTGTTATTTGAAGTGAGGATTTAAGGTAAAAACCGACAGCAAATCGCCTTTTCAAATCAGGATATTGCCCTTTTTTACTCCACTAATTAGCACTTTGCATACCCATCTGCTTCATGAGCTTCCAGAGGGTAACCCTGCTAATACCCAAATGACGGGCAGTGAGTTCTCTGTTCCATTGATACTTGTTGAGGGTCTCAACTAATAGGTCTTTTTTGATGGCAGCCTTCACTGTACTACCCTTTGAGGTGGTTCTGGATGAAAGTAGATAATCCGGCAAGTCTGATACCTTAATTGCGCCCTCTGTGGCTGTCATTAGGGTATACTCAAGGGCATTGATGAGTTGTCTTACATTACCCGGCCAATCATAAGACTCAAAGGCATCCAATGCAGCAGGGCTAACCACAAAGGGGCCCTTTTGATTAATCAGGCTGTACCTCTTTAAAAAATGATCAATCAGGAGGGGGATGTCGCCCTTTCTGTCCTTAAGTGGTGGTGTATGTATGGGCACTACATTAATCCTATAAAACAGGTCCTCTCTGAATTTACCTGTTTCAAGGAGCTCGCAGAGGTCTTTGTTAGTGGCTGTGATCACCCGCACATTGACCTTTATAGACCTGTGATCTCCAACCCTCTCAATCTCCTTTTCCTGGAGCACCCTCAGTAGTTTCACCTGCATGGCAGGGGACATATCGCCTATCTCATCAAGGAATATACTGCCATTATGGGCTGCCTCAAACCTACCAGGTCTGTCCCGGAAGGCCCCTGTAAAGGCACCCTTGACATGACCAAAGAGTTCGCTCTCAAGTAGAAAGTCGTTTAGTGCTGCACAGTTTACCTTTATAAAGGGGCCCTTGCTGCGCTTACTTAATTGATGAATCGCATTGGCAACCAATTCCTTACCAGTGCCACTTTGTCCGCAGATAATAACAGGCGACTCAATCATGGCAGCGTTCCTGATCTGCTCGTAGAGTTTTTGCATCGGGGCACTATTGCCAATTAGCCCCATAAATCCGTAGGACTGGGTAAGTTCTTGCTTTAGGCCTTCTATCTCCCTATCCTTCAAATATAAACTCGTTATATCGGTCATGACCTCTACTGCTCCTGTTATATCACCCTCTTTATCCTTAAGCACAACGGCATTCTTGAGTAGGTGCACAACGGTGCCATCCTTTCTCAAGATCTCGCATTTTTTGTGACTCACACACCCCTCACTAAAAAGCGGGCACTTCTTTTGTTTGCCTCTGTCTGTTAGGATCGTGCAGGTACTCGTATTGAATATGGTGCATGGCCTGCCAATCGCCTCATCCTTACTATAGCCTGTGATCTTCTCTGCAGCCGGATTTAGATAAAGGACATTGCCCTCCTTGTCAACTACCATAAGACCCTCAGCCATGGTCTCAAGCAGGCTCATTAAGAAGTTTGGGTCTGTAAAGAGTTCTCTCATAAGGTGTCCGCCTTAACAAGGTTTTAACAATATGTTAAGTTGTTAATTCATGTTAAGTCAATTGAAAATAGATTCAGGGTCTATTAATTAACCATAACAATCTGAAAATAAATGAAAAATATAAAACATCCCAAATCATTTTTTCGGGCATATATTTTGCTAAATGTGCTAAGTGCTGTCTTTGACAGGATAATTATATTTATGGAGGTAAGAGATGAAGAAGCAAGCAATGGCTGGATTGTTAGCGGCAATGGTGGCAGTGCTCCACTTTGGGTTAGCCACTCATCTATTTGCCGATGACAAACAGCCTACAATCTCAAAACCCTGTGCCCAATGCCATAAGGCTGAGGCAAATGTATTAAGAGGGACTGTGGGTGTGGTTTCTGCAAAGGCCGAAACTATACAGCTCAACACAGGTGCCGTATGGGTAGTAAGGTTTGATGACAACACCAAAGTAGAGGGATGGGGACAGCCACTTAACAAGCTGTCAAGGGGTAAGGAGATAGCGGTATATATTACTAAAAAAGATGCCGATATCTATGCTACAAAGATATCTGTAAAGCAGCCTGCAAAGCTTCCACCTGAGAAGATCGCTACTACAGAATTTGTGGCAGAGCATGTAGAAAAGGGCGATGCGCTTATTATTGACTCAAGGCCGGCGCTAAGGTTCTATGAGGGCGCTATACCCACTGCAATCAATATTTATGATGCAGAGTTTGACAAGCATATTGACAAACTTCCAAAGGACAAAAATAAGCTTATTATCTTCTACTGCCAAGGACCTACCTGCAGGCTGTCTCCATCTTCTGCCAGTAAGGCGGAAAAACTCGGTTACACAAATGTTAAGGTTTACATTGATGGACTCCCAGCATGGAAGAAGGCAGGAAAACTCACAATCGTGTGCAGTCCTTGTCTCAAGGAAAGGATCAATAGGGATATCCCTACAGTTATCGTTGACCTGAGGTCACCGGGGGATGCAAAGAAAGGGCATATACCGGGTGCCGCATTAGTCCCTATCACCGAGCTTAGCCATTCAGTTGACAAATTCCCAAAGGACAAAAGGGCCCCTATGGTGCTCTATTCTTATGATACAAAATCTGCTATTCAGGCCTATGAAATCATAAGCATTTGGGGAAATTATACAAATATTGGAGTTCTTGATGGTGGCTTTGACCAATGGGTAAAAGATGGTGGACAGGTCGCAAAAGGCGACATGCCCACAAAGATAGTTTATGAGCCTAAGCCAAGGCCAGGCGAGATGGGTGTTGATGAATTCAAGAAGATCGCCGAGACAAGACCAGCAAATGTATTTATCCTGGATGTGCGTGACACCGATGAGGCAGAGACAGGCATGCTCGTAGGTGCAAAGAATATCCCTACACAGGATATAAAGGCTAGGGTGGCGGAGATACCGAAGGATAAGACAATCGTCATTCACTGCTCTACCGGTGCAAGGGCCGATATTGCCCACAGCATTCTTACTAATGAACTTGGTTATAAGGATGTCAAGTTCCTGAATGCAAACATAAAGATTGACCCCAATGGCCGTTATGAAATAACAAAGGATTAGTAGAGAGTATTTTAAAAGGTGTTGACTATCGGGGTGTCTGATCTGAGCCACCCCTTTTTTTCGCCCAATGAAACCGACAAGGAAGAGGCAATTTAGAACAGATTTGAGGAATCATATTTCTTAGACATCACAAAGGCAATTCTACTCGTTATAGTTTTGCATGACAAAAGGGCTGTATTTTTAACATCTAGATTTTACAACTTGTTAAGTTGATTTCCAACACACCTATAAGGCTGAACTGTGTGAAGTCCCAATTATTCAGATTTTTCTCGACAAATGCACCACTTTTTATTACAATCTGGAAAAATTTTTACTTAACATTAGGAGGGTCTTATGAAGGGCATTTTAGTGGCTGTAGTATTATCACTGACCATCCCGTCTATAGCAATGGCTGCAATGGATCACAGGCAGGTCTTGACTGGGCCTTACAAGACAGGTGAAGAGGTAACACAGATGTGTCTTATGTGTCATGAAAAGCAGTTCAATGACTTTATGAGGTCATCTCACTGGGGCAGGTTTGCCAACAATTTAGTAGTGGGGCAAAAGGACAGTAAAAAGAAATAAGTTATAGCACCAAAAATGATAGAGTTTCTGATGGTCGCCTACTAAGGCGCCCTTTCATTAAAAATGGTAGTTTCATTGCACTTCGGGCTTAATACCTAAGATTGATTACAGGGCCCTTATCTATATCCTTATTTTGAGACGGCCTTCCTATAGATTACTTAGTCAACTTGCTCAGGCTATTTCAACACAAAGGCAATTGCCGAATATTAACCCAAAAGATGCAGTTACAGCGGAGGCAGGACTGCCAATACCCTTTTAACCCGCAGTTTTCCGGGCTTTGCCTAAAAGTCTACAACGCTCGGTTTTACTGAAACACTGCTCCACTCTTGGTTTTTCTAATTGCATTCTTTGGGTTAATATGTCCATGTAAATGGCTAAGATACCGCAGCTTATTGAACTGAGGGCAGGACAGCCTGTGTATAGGGGGTATGTGTTGTCGCCCTCTGGAGGATGGACTTACCTTATCAGCAATGCCATACCAGATGAACTGGTTATTGCCAAAATAGTTGAGCAGAGACGCGACTATAGTATTGCCACTACGCACAAGGTATTAGAACCTTCTCAGGATAGGATTGCCCCTTTGTGCTCAGTCTATGGTACATGCGGAGGTTGTCATTATCAGCACATAACATACAGCAGACAGGTTGAGATGAAACAGCAGGTACTTCAGGACTGCCTGAGGAGGATATCAAAGATTGACCCTCCATTGATAACTACGCTATGTGGTGAACAGTGGAACTATCGTCATAGGGCCTCATTTAAGGTAAAAGAGGACATAGTGGGTTTTTATAAGGCCAACAGCAGGGAGATTGTGGCTATTAGAGAATGCCCTCTGATGAGGCCTGAGATAAACGATACACTCCACCATTTAACCAGCCTTGACTGGAATGGTTTCACAGGCCAGATTGAGGTCATTACAGGTGAGGATACTCTCATAACAGCCATTCCAGAGAAGGGTTCACAATTACCAGCGAGGATAAAAAGGCAAATACAAGAGGTGGGTCTTGGAGCCAAGAATAAGCAATACCTGACCCTTGACCTTAATGGAGGTGTCTATACAGTAAGCCATCAGACCTTCTTTCAGGCAAACTGGGCACTCAATAGGCAGGTCTTAGATTTTTTACGAAATACGCTCAACATAAGGGGTAAGAGGGTGATAGACCTCTATGCAGGGGCTGGAAACTTCTCTTTAGGGCTACTGTGGGATGCCCAGTCAGTTATTGCCTATGAAGAGAATCAACAGGCCATTGAAGACGCAAGGCAGAATGCAAGGCTCAGGGGTCTTACAAACTGTAAGTTTATCCAAAGCAAGACAGAGGACATAAAACCTCTGATAGGTGTTGATTTGGCAATAGTCAATCCCCCGAGGACAGGTCTCACAAGGCGGGCAATTGAGGTCTTGATTGCCCTCAAGGCCGAAGAACTTGTATATATGTCTTGTGACCCGGCAACATTCTCAAGGGACATTGGAAGGCTAAAGAGACATTACGACATACGGTCACTGCTCCTGATAGACTTCTTTCCCCAAACTTACCATATTGAGACCCTTGGGATACTGAAAAAGGGTGCATAACCACTACTCGGCTTGAAGGCGTAACAAATATCTGAACCAAGGTTACACACCTCTTGAGTCAACAATAAACCACTTCTTCACCCTCTAATGCAAAGAGCAGCATCCGTATGGCCTCTAAGGCAGCAGTCTCTTTGTTTTTTAGTCTGTCACCGGAAAGCCTCAACTCCCTTATTGATATATCCCTGCCATCCCAGAGGGCAATATACACAAGGCCTGTCTCTTTGCCCTCAAGGGCCGTGGGGCCGAGGTTCCCTGTGGTGGCTAAGGCGTAGTCAGAACCTGTGAGCGACATTACACCCTTTGCCATCTCACTTGCCGTCTGAGGGCTTACTACGCCGTATTTCTCTATAGTCTCCTGGTCAATGGCTAACAACCGTTTTTTGGCCTCAATACAATAGGTCACTGCTGAAAGTAGGAAAAACTGGCTTGAGCCCGGCACATTGGTAAGCCAATGGGCAATAAGCCCACCAGTGCACGATTCAGCCACCGACAGGGTCTTGCCCTGCCTGCGCATCAGATAATTGACCCTCTCAGAGGATATATAGGGATTGCTAATACACATTGGGAAATAGTAACACAGGCCATTAGTGAGTTAAAAACCATACCACTGGTGCCTAATTCAATACTTTGCCCAGCTATGGAAAATATGATCGGCTGTCTTTATAATATAGGGCTTATTTTAGTCAAAGGAGGGGGTTATGCAGATAAGGGGAAAGGCCTGGCGGTTTGGAGACGACATTGATACCGATGCAATCATACCTGCAAGATACCTGAATACCTCAGACCCACAGGAACTGGCAAGGCATGTGATGGAGGACGCAGACAAGGACTTTGCAAAGAAGGTCAGGGCCGGCGATATAATCGTTGCGGGCAAGAACTTTGGCTGTGGTTCCTCGCGCGAACATGCACCTATTGCGATTAAGGCAGCAGGTATCTCGGCGGTGGTGGCCAAGAGCTTTGCCCGCATATTTTATCGCAATGCCTTTAATATTGGCCTGCCAATATTTGAGTCTGAATTGGCCTGCCAATCAATCAAAGAAGGTGATGAGATAGAGATTGATGCCGATAGAGGGATCATTAAAAACCTCTCATCTAAAGGACATTACGAGGCCAAACCGATACCGCCCTTTATGCAGGAACTTATTGCCTCAGGGGGATTGATTGAGTGGACAAAAAAGAGGATACAGGAGGGAAAGAGATGAGCAAGTCCTATAATATTGCCGTAATCGGCGGTGACGGCACAGGGCCTGAGGTGGTGGCCGAATCTATAAAGGTCCTAAAGGCAGCGGCAGCAAGTCACGGTTTTGTCCTAAACTTTTATCACTTTGATTTTGGCGGCGATAGATACCTCCGAACAGGAGAGGTATTGCCCAACAGTGCTATTAGTGAGCTCAAGGAACACGATGCCATCTTGCTTGGTGCGATTGGCCATCCCGATGTCAAACCCGGCATCCTTGAAAAGGGGATACTGCTCAGGCTAAGGTTTGAATTAGACCTATATATAAACCTCAGGCCCGTAAGGCTTTACCCTGGTGTGGACTGCCCCTTAAAGGACAAGGGTCCAGAGCATATAGACTTTGTAGTAGTGAGGGAAAACACCGAAGGGCTTTATGCAGGGGCTGGTGGCTTCTTCAAAAAGGGCACACCCGATGAGGTGGCCGTGCAGGAGTCTATCAATACCCGTAAGGGTGTGGAGCGATGCATTAGGTATGCCTTTGAGTACTGTAAAAGACGAAACAAGGAGCGGAAACTCACCCTCTGTGGCAAGACCAATGTCCTTACCTTTGCCTTTGACCTTTGGGAGAGGACCTTCTATGAGGTGGCCAAGGAGTATCCAGAGATAAAGACCGACTATGCCCATGTGGATGCCATTACCATGTGGTTTGTCAAGAATCCCGAGTGGTTTGATGTGATTGTTACTGACAATATGTTTGGCGACATCATCACCGATCTCGGGGCTATGATCCAAGGCGGCATGGGTATTGCGGCCGGCGGCAATATAAACCCCAAGGGCGTGTCAATGTTTGAGCCCATAGGCGGTTCTGCACCAAAATATACGGGCAAGAATGTGATTAATCCCTTGGCTGCAATATGCGCTGGGGCAATGATGTTGGAGCATCTCGGAGAGTCAGCGGCGGCCTCCTCCATTGAGAGGGCAGTGATGGAGGTCACAGGCAAGAGGCTAAAAGGCCTCGCAGCAGGACAGATGGGCTATAGCACCACAGAGGTCGGTGATATGGTGGCAGGTCTTGTGTGATTGAACAATGCCAGTAGAGAGGAGGTGCGGAAGTGTGGTAGTTTGGAACTTCCACCTACTCTAAGTCAGTGATATTTTCATGGTGCCAAGTATTGACAATACAAAAAATAAACAAGGAGTAGGTTAGAAATGCTAAAGAAGAAGAAAAACTATGTAGTGGCAGTTGTGGGTGCCACAGGGGCAGTAGGACAAGAGATGATACAGACCTTAGAGCAGAGAGACTTCCCTGTTGACCATCTCAGGCTCTTTGCATCAGAGCGGTCTGAGGGTAAGGAATTGGAGTATAAAGGCCAAAAAATCAAGGTAGAGAGTCTTAAGGAAGACCCTTTTAAGGGTATAGACATTGCCCTCTTTTCTGCAGGTGCAGAGAGGTCAAAGATATGGGCCCCTATAGCGGCCAAGTCGGGTTGTGTGGTCATAGACAATTCAAGCCAATGGAGGATGGACCCTGAGGTGCCCCTTGTGGTGCCTGAGGTTAATGCCCAAGACCTGAGCTGGCATAAGGGGATCATTGCTAACCCCAATTGTTCAACGATCCAGATGGTAGTAGTGCTTAAGCCCCTTCATGACGCTGCAAGGATAAAGAGGGTCGTGGTCACCACCTTTCAGGCCGTCTCGGGCACAGGGCTGAAGGCCATGGAGGAACTAATTAAGCAGACCTCTGATATATTGAATTTCAGGGAGGTCAAGATAGAAGTCTATCCCCACCAGATTGCCTTTAATGTGCTACCCCACATAGACAAGTTCCTTGAAAATGGGTACACAAAAGAGGAAATGAAGATGGTCAACGAGACCAAGAAGATCATGGGTGATAACGGCATTAGGGTTACGGCGACCACGGTGCGCGTGCCTGTATTGAGGGGACACTCAGAGTCTCTCAACATTGAGACCGAAAAGAAGCTTACCGCCAATGAGGCAAGGGCCATACTGGCAAGTGCAAAAGGCGTCATAGTATATGATGCCCCTGAAAAGGACATCTACCCTATGCCTCTGATTGCAGCAGACAAAGACGAAACCTATGTTGGTAGGATAAGGGAGGATGAGTCCATAGAGTGTGGTCTTAATATGTGGATCGTCTCAGATAATCTCAGAAAGGGTGCTGCCTTAAATGCCGTGCAGATTGCAGAACACCTTATAAATTGAATTGACCAATTATAGGTAGGTCCCTCAAACCTTATGGGAGCGAGACCAAAATCGGTGACCATCTTTTTACCTCACAGTCAAATGGTCTTATGCATAGAGTCGCAGAGTGAAGGGTATCGCCCATATGGTCTCGTGGACATTGTCTCCCTTATTGGCAAAAACCTGCAGTTTAGTTTACTAAAATACAAGGAGGTAGTAAGATGGGTAGGTGTAACATAAGTGGCAAGACTTTTTTATTCACCTCAGAGTCTGTTACGGAGGGTCATCCCGACAAGATAGCAGACCAGATATCTGATGCCGTATTAGACGCCATTTTTACAGAGGACAGACTCGCAAGGGTCGCCTGTGAGACCTTTCTTACCACCGGCCTGGCCTTAGTGGCGGGGGAGATCACAACTACTTGTTATGTGGATATCCCAACGGTGGTTAGACAGGTCATTAAAGACATCGGCTATGATAGGGCAAAGTATGGCTTTGATGGCGAGACCTGCGCTGTATTGACCTCCATCCACGGCCAGTCTCCAGATATAGCCCAGGGTGTGGATGTAGGTGGTGCGGGCGATCAAGGCATGATGTTTGGCTATGCCTGTGATGAGACCCCTGAGCTGATGCCTCTACCTATAATGCTTGCACACAAACTCTGCATGAGACTTACTGAAGTCAGAAGGAAGGGCATCCTTGACTATCTAAGACCTGACGGCAAATCTCAAGTGACAGTCCAATATGTGGACAGTAGGCCCGTAAAGGTAAAGACAGTGGTAGTCTCCTCTCAGCACAGCCCCGATGTGGCTATGGATAGGCTCAGGGCAGACATTATAGAGAATGTGATTAAGCCTGTCATACCACCTGAACTCTTTGACGAAAAGGATATTACCTACCACATAAACCCCACCGGGAGATTCGTTGTAGGTGGGCCAATGGGAGACACAGGGCTTACGGGCAGGAAGATAATAGTTGACACCTATGGCGGCTTTGGTAGCCATGGGGGTGGATGTTTCTCTGGTAAAGACCCCTCAAAGGTGGACCGCTCTGCCTCATATATGGGTCGTTATATTGCCAAGAATATCGTTGCGGCCGGTCTTGCCAAGAGGTGCGAGATACAGCTTGCTTATGCAATTGGGGTGGCACAGCCTGTCTCGGTGTTTATAGACACCTTTGGCACCGGTGTAGTAAGCGACGAGAGGATCACAGAGATTGTGACTAATCTCTTTGATATGACCCCAAAGGGGATAATTGAGAGGCTTGATCTAAGAAGACCGATATACAAAAAAACGGCAGCCTATGGCCACTACGGTAGAGAAGACGCAGACTTTACATGGGAGAGGGTTGACATGGCCGATACACTTAAGAGGGAGGCAGGTATATAGGATATGGCTAACAAGGCAAATAATCATGATGTCAAAGACATTACACTGGCAAAGAAGGGGAAGCTCCGGATTGAATGGGCCTCGGAGGAGATGCCTGTCTTGAGAAGCATAAAAGAGAGGTTCTCTACTGAGAAGCCCCTTAAAGGGGTGCGTATTTGCGCCTGTTTACATGTGACCACAGAGACGGCCTTCTTGATGGAGACCCTTAAGGCAGGCGGGGCCGAGATTGCCCTCTGTGCCTCTAATCCCCTCAGCACGCAGGACGATGTGGCCGCTGCACTTGCAAAGGAGTTGGGAATTGCAGTTTACGCAATCAAGGGAGAAGACACAAAGACCTATTATAGGCACATCAAGGATGCCCTCAAGATCGGACCTCAGGTCACTATGGACGATGGTGCCGATGTGGTCTCCACCATTCATAAAGGGCAGAGGGGGCTACTGAAGGACATTATTGGCGGCACCGAAGAGACCACCACAGGGGTAATAAGGCTAAAGGCCATGGCCAAGGACGGTGCCCTTGAGTACCCAATCATAGCGGTCAACGACGCCTACACAAAACACCTATTTGACAACCGTTACGGCACAGGGCAGAGCACCATAGACGGTATCCTCAGGGCCACCAACAGGCTTATTGCTGGGTCGGTCTTTGTGGTCTGTGGCTATGGCTGGTGTGGCAAAGGTGTTGCCATGAGGGCAAGGGGAATGGGGGCAAGGGTGATTGTCACAGAGGTCAATCCCCTAAGGGCCCTTGAGGCAACTATGGATGGTTATGAGGTCATGCCTATAATTGAGGCCTCACGGATTGGTGAGATTTTTGTTACTGCTACAGGTAACATCAATGTGCTTTCAAAGAGGTGCTTTGAGCTCATGAAAGACGGTGCCATTGTGGCAAACACAGGACATTTTAATGTGGAGATTGACATAGAGTCCCTTAAAAAGGTTGCCAAACAGAGACGTGTCATCAGGGACTTTGTGGAGGAGTTTACCCTTGACAAGGGTAAGAGGATATACCTGCTTGGTGAGGGACGCCTGATAAACCTTGCCGCTGCAGAGGGGCATCCATCGGCAGTGATGGACATGAGCTTTGCAAATCAGGCCCTGTGTACGGAATACATGGTCAAGAACTCAAAGGCACTAAAAAAGGAGGTCTATCCTGTACCAGAGGAGATAGACCGCGAGATTGCAAGGCTCAAGCTACAGTCAATGGGTATCAAGATAGACAGCTTGACCAGTGAGCAGAATCGATACCTCCATAGTTGGCAACAGGGGACATAGTATTAAAAGGGAGTGACAGAAAGTGTCTCGCGCACAGTATGCACCGCTTCACCTGCATACACAGTATAGCCTCCTTGATGGGGCTATAAAGATAGACGACCTTATAGACAAGTCCGTTGAGTTTGGGCTCCCTGCAGTGGCAATAACTGACCATGGGAATATCTTCGGAGCCGTAGAGTTTTACAAAAAGGCAAAGGCAAAGGCCATTAAGCCCATCATAGGCTGTGAGGTCTATGTAGCCCCTACCAGCAGGTTTGAGAAGTCAAGGGTCACGCTAGATGAAAATGCAGAGGAATACGCCTTTCACCTCATCTTGCTTGTGAAGGACAAAAGGGGTTACAAAAACCTCTGCACCCTAATAAGTTCCTCTTATATTGAAGGCTTTTACTACAAACCAAGGGTTGATAAGGAACTCCTCAGTAAACACCACGAAGGCCTAATAGCACTGTCTGCCTGTATTAAGGGGGAAGTGCCCTATTATCTTGGTGTTGGTCAATATGACAAGGCGAGGGAGATGGCCTTACAGTATCGGGACATATTCGGCATCGGGGACTTCTACCTTGAGATACAGGAAAATGGCCTTGAGGAGCAGCATGAGGTAAACAGGGGGCTTATCAAGCTATCAAGGGAACTGGGGATCCCCCTTGTTGCCACCAATGACTGCCACTATCTAAATAGGGAAGATGCCAAGGCCCATGAGATACTGCTGTGCCTACAGACAAAGAAGACACTCAAGGACACAAGGCGGATGAGGTTTCAGACCGACCAGTTCTATTTTAAGTCACCTGAGCAGATGATCTCAGAGTTTGCATACTGCCCAGAGTCCATTAAGGCGACCCTTGATATTGCCGATAGATGTGATTTTGAATTTGACTTTAAGACCAATTACCTCCCCATGTATAATCCCCCGCAGGGTCATACGCCCGATAGTTATCTTGAGGAGATCGCCCGTCAAGGATTGGTAAAGAGGTTTAAAGGGGCTATCCCTGAGGCATACACGGAGCGACTTGAGAGGGAGATGGAGATGATAAAGAAGATGGGTTTTTCTGCCTATTTCCTGATTGTGTGGGACTTTATATCCTTTGCCAAGTCTAAGGGTATCCCTGTGGGACCGGGCAGGGGCTCTGCGGCAGGGAGCTTAGTGGCCTATTCTATAGGCATCACTGAGATTGACCCCATCAGATATAACCTACTCTTTGAAAGGTTCCTAAATCCCGACCGTATCAGTATGCCTGATATTGACATAGACCTTTGTCAAGACAGAAGGCAGGAGGTCATAAACTATGTCGCCGAAAAGTATGGCCATGACAGGGTGGCACAGATAATCACCTTTGGCGCCATGAAGGCCAAACAGGCCGTCAGGGATGTGGGGCGGGTTCTTGATATGCCCTACCAGGAGACCGACAGGATAGCGAGGCTCTTGGCGGACAACATGACCCTTAAAGAGGCCCTTCAGAAAAACGAGGCCCTTAGGGGGCTTTATGAGGTGAGCCCAACGGTTAGGGAACTCCTGGACAGTGCTATGAAATTAGAGGGCGTCTCACGCCATGCCTCAAAGCACGCAGCCGGTGTGGTAATAGCCCCTGAGCCTGTTACCAACTACATGCCCTTTTATAAAAACCCGGGTGAAGATACAGTCATTACCCACTACGAGATGAAGGCAGTAGAGAACATTGGGCTCCTGAAGTTTGATTTCTTAGGGCTTGCAACCCTTACGATTATTGAAAAGACCTTGCAGTTTGTCAGGTCCAATGGTAAGGACTTCAGCCTGGAGGACATGCCCCTTGATGACCTAAAGACCTTTGAACTATTGGGCTCGGGTAATACCACTGCCATCTTCCAACTTGAAAGTAGGGGGATGAGAGACATCCTTGTGAGGATGAGGCCCAATACCTTTGAGGACCTGATTGCCCTTGTGGCCCTCTACCGTCCTGGGCCAATGGCGTGGATTGATGACTACATAAAGAGAAAGAGGGGCGAGACCACCATCCAATATGACCTGCCCGAGCTAAAGGAGATCCTCCAAGAGACCTATGGGATCACGATTTATCAAGAGCAGGTGATGATGATTGCCAACAAGGTCGCAGGCTTCAGTATGGGGCAGGCAGATATACTCAGAAAGGCAATGGGCAAGAAGAGGCCCGACGAGATGGCAAGACAAAAGGACGCCTTTATAAAAGGTGCTGTAAAGAGGGGTGTGAGTGAGGAAAAGGCAAAAAGACTCTTTGAAGACTTAGAGCCCTTTGCCCAGTACGGGTTTAATAAGTCACACTCCGCAGCCTATGCCTATCTTGCCTACCAGACGGCCTATCTCAAGGCCCACTACACCATAGAATTCATGGCAGCAAACCTTAGCCTCGCTATGGGTGACACAGACAAGATAGTTGCCCTCATAAACGAGTGCAGGCCTATGGGCATTGAGGTCCTCCCGCCTGACATAAATCGCTCAGAACGCGAGTTTACGATCCATCAAGGTGCCATAAGGTTTGGGCTTGAGGCCTTGAAGGGTGTAGGGGCGGCGGCCATTGATGTGATAATCAAAGAGAGGCAGAGGGCAGAGTTTAAGAACTTTAAAGACTTTCTTAAGAGGGTTGACTCCCGCAAGGTCAATAAAAGGGTCATAGAGGCGCTCATCAAGGCCGGTGCCTGTGACACACTCTTTGATCAAAAATACGGCAACAGTGATGAAAAACTACTACATAGATGCACCATACGGTGTAAGGCCATAGAGATGCTGAATGACAATGGCGGGGGCTATGCCCCTTCACTCTTCGGCAGTGAGGAGACCCACGACAAAGGTGTAAGTAGATGGGACGAGCAGACCCTATTGAGATATGAAAAGGAGGCCCTTGGATTCTATGTCTCCGGGCACCCAATGCTCAGGTTCCGTGCAAGGTTAAATGCAGAAGGTGTAAGCCCCATAAGCGATATCCATGACCTGGAGGACCGTTCTGAGGTCTCCATTGCAGGGGTCATCAATGAGGTCAAAAATAGGTCTAACTCAAAGGGTGTTACCACCTACATAACCTTAGAGGATGAGGGTGGAGGTTGTGAGTGTCTGCTCTTTAATGGTGCCTTAAAAAAGGCTGGCATACCCTTAGATATTGGCTCAAAGGTCATAGTCAAGGGGCAGACACTCAAGACAGAGAAGGGGTCTCGGCTTATGGCAAAAGAGGTCTTTCCCCTTGATGAGACAGAAGATGCGGCAACCACAAGGCACTACTATGTGGATTACGCCGTTGATTCGGAACACAGCCTTGAGGAACTTGCAAAGATAAGGCAATTACTCAAAGAGACAGACTCACCGATGGAGACCTTTACGCTGCGATTGCATTTACCCGATTATTGTGTGAGTATCAAGAGCTGCCTCAGGCCCAGTCCTGATTTTCAGAGACAGGTCCAACTGATCACAAATAAACCCATAATCTTAAAGGTTGATAACGGCTTGTAAGATGGAAAGGCTTGTCTTAATAGGTGACTCACTTACTGAATGGGGCAATTGGGAAGACCTACTAAGGGGCTACAGGGTCCTTAACCTCGGGGTCTCTGGCGAGACCACCAGAGGGCTTTATGCAAGGAGGGACCTCATTAGATCAGCCCTATGTGACCGTGATTGTATATTTGTCATGTCTGGAATTAATGACATACTCATGGGCGATGAAGATGTAGTCACCTTTATTAAGGTCTTTACGAGGTTTTTACTTGAGACACCTTTAGACCTCAAGATAACCCTACAGGGGCTACTGCCTGTCTGTGGCGACTTTATAGACTACCTAAATACTGTTAGGGTCAATAACGAGGCCATTGCTGAGCTTGCAAAGGCCTTAGGTGTTGGATTTCTTGACCTATATTCACGATTTGTGGACCCTCAAGGCATACCCATTAGGGGATATTTTGACAATGATGGGGTCCATCTGAGCCTTGATGGCTATAGGGTATGGGGCTCTGCCATTTTAGGGCAACTGGCAGACTTCCATGAACGATAGATTAGCTAATGCACTATTTGCCAGTTGAGAGAAGACAACTAATGAAGTTGCATGGAGTTTTACATATTAAAAGTGTTTGTAATTACTGAGAGATAAAAGGCGCAATGTTAGCCGCTATTTGGCTAATACAAAAAAGGAGGAGGCGTGGCTTATTATCTTGACTTTGAAAGGCCCCTCGGTGAACTTGAGGAAAAGATTCAGGAATTAAGGAAGATTGCTGAGGGTGGTGATATTGACATTGATACTGAGATAAGACGCCTTGAAAAGAGGGCAAAGGAACTGAGGACAGAGATATACTCTAACCTCACTGCCTGGCAGCGCACACAGATTGCCCGCCATCCTGAAAGGCCCTATACCCTTGACTACATCAACTATCTCGTTGAAGACTTCTTAGAACTCCACGGAGATAGAAGATTTGCAGATGACCCATCCATTGTTGGAGGGATAGGAAGGATCAACAATCGGTCCTACATGATAATAGGTCACCAAAAGGGGAGAGGCACCAAAGAGAGGATACATCGGAACTTTGGACAGCCCAACCCTGAGGGCTACAGAAAGGCCTTAAGGTTGATGTACCTTGCAGAACGGTTTAAGATCCCGGTGGTTACAATGATAGACACCCCTGGTGCATATCCGGGTATAGGGGCCGAGGAGCGTGGGCAGGCAGAGGCCATAGCCTTTAACCTGATGGAGCTCTCAAGGCTCAGGACGCCCATTGTTGCAATTGTAATAGGAGAAGGTGGCAGCGGCGGGGCCCTTGCCCTTTCTGTGGCAGACAGGCTTTACATGTTAGAAAACTCTATCTATTCTGTCATCTCCCCTGAGGGTTGTGCTGCGATACTGTGGAAAAAGTCCTCTGACATTACCCCTGAGGACTTTGCAAGGGCCGCAAACTCCCTTAAGCTTACTGCCAAAGACCTGAAGGCCTTCAAGATAATTGACGACATCATCCCAGAACCCACTGGAGGGGCCCATAAAGACCCCGAGGCAATGGCAAAGAGGATAGCAGAAGTGCTCGTTAAGACTATGGATGTGCTTATAAACACACCAGTTGATAGACTAGTTGAGGAGAGGTATAAGAAGCTGCGTAATATCGGGGCCTTTAAAGAATAGATACGATGTATCAGCCTATCGCCCTCCTAAACTATTACCTTCTTGGCAGGCTGATTTTTGCTATAGCATTACAGATCGCCATTCACCTCTCAGGCGAATCCTCCGTCCTTGATAGGCTTGTTTTATTAACTGGTCTATACGGCTTTCTTGCACTCATAAGATTAATTATCAGACCTGAGAGGTCGTACCTCGTAGACTTTGTGCTGGATATATTCTTTGTATCCGGTATAGTCTATACAGGCTTCTATTTTTACTCCTATTCCTATTTGACCCTCCTATACCTATTCCCGATCTTTTTTGCCTCCCTTTCATTAAAGACACGGGTCGTCCTGGTATTTCCTTTCCTTACGACCATCCTGTATGGAGCTATCTATTACCTTGCAGGGATCTTATTTGAAAAGGACAGCCTGATAAATATAACCCTCCACCTCTTTTCCTTCATGCTCATCTCCTTTGCAGGTAATCAGGTCAACGAAAAACTCTCACGCCAAGAGAATTACATCAAAAAACTTGAGCAGGAGAGGATAAGGATGCAGGGCTACGAGAGGCTATTTCGCGTAAGTGCTGACCTGGCCCACGAACTGAGAAACCCTTTGGCCTCCATATCAGCGGCCATCCAGTTCATAAGGGAGGGTAAAGATGTCAGTGACTTTATAGATATGCTTGAAGAGGAGACAAGGAAGATATCAAACCTCGTTAAAGACTTTCTGATCTTTTCAAGGCCCTCAGATGCCCCAAAAGAGGGAATTGAATTATCTCATCTACTCCATAAGATGGTAGATGAAAACAGACATGGTGATGTCAAGATAGAGTTAAAGACTGTAGACAATCTTAACACCCGTGCCAATAGGACATTCCTTGAGGCAGCCATTGGGAACATAGTAAAGAATGCCCTTGAGGCTGCAAAGGGGGTTGTAAGGATAACCGCTGAGAGGGCAGCACATAGTGAGATATTGGGCGTAAGTAGCAGAAACGGATATATTGCCATTAAGGTTGAAGACGATGGACATGGACTCCCAGAGGATCTGAGGGACAAGGTCTTTGAGCCCTTTTTTACCACAAAGCCAAAGGGTACTGGCCTTGGCCTTGCCATTGCCTATAGGATTATAACCGACATAGGTGGAAGTATATTCATTGACAATTCCAGCCTCGGCGGGGCCTGTTTTACCATACTTATCCCTGAGGATACTGTCAGTGTGACTGCCCTATAGTGGGAAAGGTAACAGGATGTTTCAAAAAGGTTAAGAGATAAGTGCATCCTTAGGATTGTTCCCATAAACCACAAGATCGGGCATGACTACGAGAGGCACTCTGGATTACATAACCGCAAAGAGGGCCACATTTGATGACCCATGAAACACCGTAGGGGCGAGTATGTTGCGGGTTTTCATATATAGATAGCCCATTATAAGTGATGGGAAGAAGGTAAAGAAGGCGAGGTAATCACCGTATAAGAAGTACCTGTGTCCATGGGCAAGGGCAAAGAGCAGGCTACTGATAAAGACCCCCTTCCAATTAAGGCCAATGCTGTCCATAAGCATCCCCCTGAAGAATGCCTCCTCTGGAAGTGCCACAAGTAGGTATGTAACAAACACAAAGCCAAAAGGTGGTAGGTTGATACTGCCAATTTTAAGCAACTTGTAAATCAATAGTGGTATAAACACGAGCAATGAGGCGCCTATGCCTATTAAAAGGTCAGAGGGAGAGGGTCTCAGGTGTATGGTCTTTTGAAGGATTAGGGGTAGTAGAATGAATAATATAGGCAGGAAATAGGCAAGAGCTGTAGGAAAATAAAGGGCCCCAATGACATTGAGGATTAGTATTAAGACATATGAGAAGGCCTTTAGTATTCCTGTAACCACTATTAATACTTTTTTTGGGTCAAAACCATACGCCACCCTGTCCTCCTTAAATCTTAAACCACCCTACTGTAGTATCAAGCTCTAACGCAAGACCCCTTAGTCTCTCTGAGGCCCCTCTTATCTCAGAGACCGAATTGCTGAGTTGCTTTGTTATGACAGAGATATTCTCCATATTTCGGGAGACATCCTCTGAGGTAGAAGACTGCTCCTCTGAGGCTGCAGCTATCCTCTGCACCATATCTGTGACCTGCTCTACATATCCTACTATCTCATCTATTGACCTTGATGTCCTGTTTACCTGCTGAAGCACCTTCCCTATAGATTCCCTTTCCTCCATTCTCCCGTGACAGCATGATCTGCTCCGAAGAAACCCTTTGTATCTTCTTCATAGAGGCATCAAGATTCCTTAACTTCTTTATAACATCCTCAATCTTGGCACTCATCTGTTTATCCAGACTCTTCATGGTATCTTCAGTCCTTATACGCTCTTCAGTGGTTTTAAATATCTTTGTGCTTATATCTATGCAAAAATACCTGGATGTTTGCACTCTTGGGCGCCACCTCCTTACACGGTGGCATGCTCCACTGCTCAATTTAGGTTACATGTAAATTTAGCTTATGTTGACCTATGACTGCAGAACTAGGGTTTAGCAAAAAGCCTAAAGCGATTAACAATAAGACAACCCCGGCACCTATAAAGGCCTTTTCAAGACCGAAATAAACCGCCAGAAAACCCGAGACGAGAGGTCCTGTTGTATGTCCTATATCCATCACAGAGCCCAGTATCCCCATTGCTGAGCCATGGGTCTCCCTTTTACTTAAATCAGCAATAAATGCTGATGTAGCAGATGTCACTATGGAAAGACTTAAGCCGAACACTATGCTTAGTACAAATAAAGGGATAAATGATTTAAAAAGAGAAAAGCTACTAATACAAAATGCACCAAGCAAGGCACCCCAGAAGATCTGTGGCTGTCTTCCGTGTCTATCTGAAAACCTTCCCATTACAGGCTTTGTAAAGGCAAGAGTTATCACCTGTGCAGATAAACATATCCCTACCTCGTAGGCAGTGAGTCCTGATTTTATTGAATAAAGGGGAAGAAAGGTCTCAAATGTCCCGTAGGCAAAGAGTATTGCTGCCTCTACCAATGCTGTAAAAAGAATAAGCCTGTTTGAAAGAACTGATTTAAAGGATGAAAATGTTACTCTCCATTCTTGTCTTTCTATCTTTTTATCTTCCAAGGGTGGTAGTTTAAATGTGAGTAAAAGGCCTATTATGCCAGCAATGCCACATAAAAGATAAACAATTTTGTAACTAAGTGCAGGGTTAAATACCAAAACTCCTATTATAGTACCACCAACAATCGGCGCCATAAATCTGCCCAGAAGGGTTGAGATTGAAAACCATCCCATCTTTTCTCCTCTCTCTTTATGGAATAGACCTGCTACAAGAGCCATAGCTACAGGAATAAATATAGCAGTAGCAAAGCCATGATAGAACCTCACGAGAGCAAGCTGCCATATGTTATTTATAAAAACGTAAAGAAATGGTGCAGTTGAAAAGACTGTAAGTGAAAATAAAAGCATTCTTTTTTTCCCGAGCCTATCAGAAAGGACCCCTGCTGGTATGCTTGCTATTATCCCAGTAAAGGCAGATACAGAGGCTACAATCCCAACTTCTGAAGGGTTTGCCCCAAGATTGGTAGCAAAAAGGGGAAGCACAGGGCTTTTTGATATGGTGGAGCTGAAGATAGCAAAAAAACCTGTGATGCATAAAAAAGTGAATGGGCTGAATTTCATTTATTTACAAGGCCCTGAATCTCTCTATGATATCCAAGATATCTTTTAAGAGTCTTCTCATTTTTACCATATTTTGGATAGGTTTTTAGTATATCTTCAAACCTCTCTTCTGCCTCCAATTCATCTTTTAGCTCAACAATTCCATCAGTGATTATGTCAACAAGTCTATCGGCATAGATAACTACTCGCTCCTCAAGCCTTCTTAAGGTATAATCCTTTGCAGGTTATCCAAGCTCTTTTGCCTCTTCTTCTGTGAGTCCACCCCTGATGTGTTTTTCCATAATAGCTGTTATCTCCTCTGGTAATCCGAGCCCTCTACCTATCTCGGCTCCTATCCTTCCATGTTCAATTTCATGGGTCTTTGCCTTACCCAGGTCATGAAACAAGGCGCCTCTACCTATAAGTTCCATGTCAAGTTTAACTTGAGCAGCAGTCTTGATACGCTCTCCAATCTCAAGAGCCTTCTCTGCTACTTTAATGCAATGTCTGACATCCTCTTCTGAAACCCCAGCATTCCTCAAAATCTCTATATCTGAATGAGGAGGTATTCAGGGTTTTTAAGCCCTTTGACCCAAAGGTGTCACTCCTCTGTCTACCAGAAAATGAGGGTGCCCGTTAGACATGAACCGCCTCTGGAGAGGATAACAGACCGAGGGAGGCTGACAGGGTTTTACTGAGGAGGAGGCCCTTAGAGAGCCCAGAATATGTCTCTGAGGTGTTACAGGGGCTCACAGTGGCGTTGAAAAGGTCTCAATAGGGGGGATTATTATGGGTGAGGAGGTTTATATTGATAGGGTCAGCAGGACCATTATCTCTGCCCTCTCAAAGGAGGTAGCGAGGGAGCTGAGCCCCTTTTTTAGCGCTGAGATCAAGGCTGCGGTCAGACAAGAGATAGAGGGCCAATTAGGGCCTTTGAGGGCTACCTTTTCTGAATTTTTGGAAGAACTTAAGAGTAACTATACTACCCTCAACGAGGCAATAAGTGCCGTACATTCCAATATGGAGAGGATATCTTCTTCAATAATAAACCACCTCCAAGAGACAGGTTTACAGGGTATAGATAAGGGCCTCAAAGAGATGGGCAGCCTGATCAAAAAGGACATTGACCAACTCTATCAACTGCTTAGAGGTAATGAAAAAATCCTAAGGACTGCGATAGAGGACCTCCTTAAGGAAAGGGGCCAAGATACAGAGAAAAAGAGCAGATTGCCATGCTAAGTGCCTATATTAAGGGGGCAGGCATAATGGAAGACCAAAGGATAATAGACATCCTTAGGGGGATAGAGAGGCTGTCTAATGCCCTTAGAGAGGAGAAGGAGGTCCTTGAACGTGCCTTGTCTATGATGTTCAGCATCTCCGACGAGATGAAGAGGGCCCTTGAGGCAGGTGCAGAGAAACAGGCCCTTTTTGAGCACAGGCAATTTGAGATAATAAAGGGCCTGATTACCTTTATGGAAGAGAACCTTCCTGATACAGTAACCGAAAAGATAAAGAGCCAGTTCAGCCTTATGGCAGAGAGGCTCTCGGAGCTTAACGATGTCAACAGGTCTCTGATGAACTTCTTCCAGAGGCTTAGATAGATATGGATATCCTTAGGGATAGCTCAGACACTTCTATACAGAACTGTCTGCGGGGTATTGCATCGGCCCTTCAAAGGCTTGAGCCTCTAAAGATAGAGGCCTTCAGGAGACGCATAGCAAACCTTGAGAACAACCTTGAGTCCTTTAATGTTTGTCATATAAAGGGGGGCCTTGTAGGGATCACGAGTTCGGGCAAGTCTTCAGTTCTGAATGTCCTTCTTGGCACAGGCAAAAAGATACTAAAGGAGCAGAGCAAGGCCACCACAAACATAATTGTCTTTTGCTCTAAGTCCCCACAACCCTTTTTGGAGATCCATTTTGAGAGCAGCAAGAAGGTGATAAGGCACGGACAGGATGTATTGAACGAAAACCTTTGGAGATATACATCGGAAGACGAAAATCCACAAAATAGGCTGGGTGTCAGGTTTATAAGATTGGGCCTCCCTACCTTTCTTGCCGGTGACCAGATTGAATTGGCAGACACGCCAGGCCTTGATGCCTATGGCCTAAAGGAGCATGAGGACCTCACGCTCCGTGAATTCTTGCCACAGGCCGACCTCATAATATATCTCACTCCCATAGGCAGCCCCATGAAAGATGCCGACCGAAGGGTCCTTAATCAAATAGTAGATGCCGAACAGAGGGTTATATTTGTTCAGACCTGTAAGGGCAGCGTAGTAGAGCAGAGTTATGGAGACGGCACAGTGGTCACTGTGGAGTCTCAACTTGAGAGGTATAAGGAAGACTTTAGGAGTTCCCTTCAGCCCTATTCAAAGATCAAGGATGCCCCTATAGTGCAGATTGGGACCACTGAGGTCTTGGGTTTTATTAAGGAAAGAGATGAGGAAATATGGAGGCAGTCGGGCCTTTGGGAGTTTCTTGAGACCCTTAGGCATGTCAAAGAGGAGATAATCACTGATCTCATCCACACTGCTTACCCTTGCTGATGAATTTGGCATGGAAGAAAACGGTAAGCTTGTAATAAAAATAAGACTGACCCATAACGATATTGCCGAGTTAATAGCATCCACAAGGGAGACCGTAACTTACACTCTCAACAATTTCAAAATGCTTTGCACTATCTGATAGCACAGTGCACCTACATTCAAATGTGATACACTATTTATGTCATGCTGATGATGAATAGGTCTTATCTTTGTCTTTAGGCACCGAAATGTTGCCTCCACTTATCTTATGGCATTGTATATATCCCATAAGTGCCTGCCCTTATTTTGCTTAATCACCCCTACTTACAATTGCTCTCTTACCTCTCGCCTATCTCTCCCATCAGTGTGTCAATTATACTCTGCACATTGCTGCTTCTTACACCACAACACTGTTTTAAAAATGCCCTGTATACAAACGCCGCCATCTCTGACCTTGATACAGGGTTATCTACTAAATATGTCCCACTTACTGTCGTTATCCACTCATCCTTGAGTTTCTGTACATACTTGAAAAATACATGACTACTCGGCACATCACTGAAATACGGAGTGGTAGTGTAACTGAAGTTATCTCCATACAATGCCCTTATGATAAATGCCGCTATCTGCCCACGAGTTACATTGTCAGAGGGACAATAGTTGTTATTCCCACAGAGGGAGGTGGTTGCCCGCCTTTTACGAACTAACAGCAAGGCCGGCCTCAAATTACACACAAAAACCCGCTATTATGGTATTTTATAAGCAATGGAGTGCTTAACTAATAAGGCCCAAGTGACCTCAGGTGAGGAATTGACATGGCAAAGGATAGTTGAGGCCGACCCAAAAGTGTTATGCGTGAATGCCAAAATGACCTTTGAACCCACTGAATACTCGTACATCATAAAGACCCTTGGCATGGACTATAAGATACTGCCAGTGCAAAGAAGAATAATAGGCCTCACCGAAACCGCTCAGGGCCTGTTTGATGGCCTATCTTATTTCTTAAAACTATCTATGCTATGGTACATCACAGAGGCAAAGGACATTGGACTCAGCGGCAGGCTTGTAAATCCAAAAAACCTAAGAGGCGGTGACATATTCTTCAAGGGCACTCATGTGCTACCCCTTGATGCCTTGGGCAACAGGTATGGCAATGACATAGAGGGGTTTTCTTCAAAGGCAAGGCAATTAGGTGGGGTAAGGGCTACCGGTGGTGATGCGGCCTGTGTGTTGTATCCCTTTCCGAGAATACCTGTTACGCTCATCCTATGGAAGGCCGATGAGGAGTTTGGATCCTCAGCACAATTGCTATTTGACTCAACCTGCGAGATACACCTCCCCCTTGATGTGCTTTGGTCAACGGCCATGTTTACCTTGCTTGCAATGATGCGTAAGTGAGGGAGTTTTAAAAGGAGTAATTTAGCTTAATGATATCTTACCGCTCTGCTTTATTGATATTGGACTTAATTGTTATCAATACGGTCTAAAGGAGAAGACATGATATTAGAGACTATTGTTGTAGGTATGCTTCAGGTCAATTGCTACCTGATTGGCGACGGGACTACTAATAAGGGAATAATAGTTGATCCGGGTGATGAGCCAGACAGGATAATGGACTATGTAGATCGCACAGGGCTGAAGGTTGTCCAACTATTATGCACCCATGGCCATTTTGACCATATTGGTGCTGTTGGTGAACTCAGGGATGCCTTAGGGGCCCAAATCCTTTTACACAGAGATGACCTCATAGTCTATCAACATTCCTATGAGGTGGCGAGGGAGTGGGGCCTTGATGCAGAGCCACAGCCTGAACCAGACCTCTTAATTGATGAGGGATACTCAATAGAGTTAGGTGCTTCCAGACTAAGTGTCATACATACCCCAGGTCATAGCCCTGGAGGGATTTGTCTTATAGGCACCGATTTTGTGTTAACGGGCGATACGATATTCGCAGGCTCTATTGGCAGGACTGACTTTCCGGGCGGCGATTACAATGCCATCGGCAGGTCCTTTAGGAGGATTATGGGACTTGGCGATACGATAAGGCTACTGCCTGGCCATGGCCCAGCCTCAACCATAGGATACGAAAGGGTTTACAACCCCTTCTGTAGCGAGTTTCTGAGGTAAGTGGCGGTCCCACTAACCATAAAACTGCAGTTTTCATAGGTGTGTGGTAAAGCAATCTCATACATGCAACAAAGAGAATCTCCTTCCAGCAGGGGGGGAATATATTTTGTAATTCCAAACATTAGTTGCCTGAGGCACTGACTTACACCGTATTCTTTGACACCTCATGACCTCGTGACTCCTGCACTAAATAAAGATCTTGCCGGGATTTAGCCTACCCTCTGGGTCAAAGACCTGTTTGATACCCCTCATGAGTGCTATCTGTCGGTCAGGCAGTTCCATATTTAGATAAGGCGCCTTTGTAATGCCGATGCCGTGTTCTCCCGATAATGCCCCCCCTAATCTTAGGGTAGTCTCAAAGAGGCGTCTTATTGTCCTTTCAATCTTGACCCTATCGCCCTCATCTTTGCTGTCGGTCATGATATTCACATGGATATTACCATCTCCTGCATGGCCAAAACAGAATATATCCGTAGAGGTCTCTTGGGAGATCTTTTTTACCTCTGACAGGAGTTCAGGTATCTTGTCCCTCGGCACTACGATGTCTTCGTTTGTCTTTGCAGGCTTAAACTGATAGAGGGCAGGAGAGATGGAGCGCCTCACCTCCCATATTATGTCCCTTGAAAAGGCGTCTGTGGCTACAGAGGTCTGCCCACCAGAGGAACTGCATAAAGAGACGATCCGCTCGGCCTCCTTTTTGATGGATTGGGCATTGCCATCAATCTCCAAAAGCAGTAAGGCATTGGCATCAGGTGGTATTACCCCAGGCTTAAAATCCTCTATTACCCTCAAGGTCCCACTATCAATGAACTCAAGTGTCCGTGGGATTATACCTGAGATAAGGATGCTGTCTATGGCATCGGCTGCACTCTCAATGTCTGCGAAGGTTACTAATAGGGTTGCAACATCTTCAGGACTTGGCAGGACCTTAAGCCTTATCTTTGTAACAATCGCAAGGGTGCCCTCTGAGCCCACTAAGAGATTCTTTAGGTCATATCCCACCACCCTCTTGTGGGTCTTGCCGCCACAACAGATAATTGTCCCATCAGGCAGTACTGCCTCTAACTCCATTACATAGTCTCTGGTTACTCCGTACTTTATCGCCCTTGGGCCGCCCGCATTGGTAGCCACATTGCCACCAATGGTGCAGAAATTCATGCTTGAGGGGTCAGGGGGATAGAAAAGGCCAAGGCTATGAAGGTCCCTCTGCAGGGTGCTGTTTAAAATACCGGGCTCTACAAGGGCAGTCATGTTCTTCGTGTTTATATCAAGTAGCTTACGCATCTTCTCAAGGCTTATTATCAGGGTGTTGCCATCCTTAGGCATTGCAGAGCCAGTCATTGCGGTGCCTGCCCCTCTTGGGACTATTGACATCCCCCTATCACAAGCATATCTGACAAGCCTTGAGACCTCTTCGGTGGTCTTTGGCCATGCTATCAATGATGGACTAATCTCTTTAAGGCAGGAGGCGTCAAAGCCATAGCAGGCAAGGTCTTCTACACTGTCTGATATCTCTATGCCAGAGATGTCTGTCATGGTCAGCTCATTACCCTGTCATAGTCTGCAAACTGTAGGGATATGGGTTTTGATACCCCGGGTTCTTCCATCGTGATCCCGTAAAGGTAGTCGGCAATCTCCATTGTTACACGGTTGTGGGTTATTATTATAAATTGTGTGTCTTTAGCAAGGTCCTTAATCATGGCCGTGAACCTCTCTGTGTTGGACTCATCAAGAGGGGCATCGGCCTCGTCAAGGATACATAATGGGCTTGGTTTTATAAGAAACCCCGCAAATAGTAAAGCCAAAGAGGTTAGGGCCTTCTCACCCCCTGAGAGTTGGTTGAGACCCTGATTCTTCTTACCCGGCGGTTGGGCAACTATCTCAATGCCCGATTCCAGTATATTGTCCTCATCTGTAAGCAATAGGTCTGCCCTCCCACCGCCAAAAAGGGTGCAAAAGACGCTGTTGAACCTCTCCCTTAGGGCATTGTATGCCTCCCTCAGTCGCCTCTTTGTAGTAGCGTTGATCCTGTTGATGGCCTCCTCTAACTCTGTTATTGATAGCGTTAGGTCCTCCTGTTGCTTAACAAGGAAGTCGTAGTCCCTCTTTAACTCCTCATACTCTGTAATGCTTTCAAGGCTTACAGGTCCCATTTCCCTTATCCTTTCTTGCAGTTCCCTTAACCTTGCCTCATCCTCTTCAGAGACCCCATCAGGGAGTTCCACTGTGTAGAGGTCAATTCCATACCGCTCCATTATGGATTTTTCTATATTCTCTTTGACCAGTCTCTTTTCAACGGCCTTGTTGTTTAGTTCCGTCAGTCGTAAGAGGAGCTTGTCAATAACTGCCCTTAGGCCCTTCATAGAGTCCTCAAGGGCATTAATAGAATCCATTTGGCCGGCAATCGTATCCCTCTGTCTCTGGTATTCCGCCCTGAGGCCTGTTATTTCTGTAATAAGCCCTTTTATCTTTGTTTCAATGGTGGCCCTCTGTGCGTCGTCTTCTTCTATGAGTCTCAAAGTCCTGTCTCTATTAAGTGCTATAGACTCTAAGGTCTTAGTGAAGTCTTTTGAGAGGGCTTCAAGGGATTGCAGTTCCCTCTTTGCGGACCCAAGCCGTTCTGAAAGGGTGGTGGACTCAAGTCTCAGGGCAGTCTCTTTGTCCCTTTCAATCTGGATCAACTCCCTTAGCTTAGTGAGCTCTGTTTGCTGTAAGGTGATTGTCTGCTGTAGGGCCTCTCGCTCAGTGTCTCTCTGTCTGATCTCTTCACCCATCCTCTCTATCTCTGCCTTGAGGCCGTCTTTTTCTGTCCTTAGGGATGCAAACTCAAACTCCAGTGACTCAAGCCGTCTCTGCCTCCTCTGGAGGTCCTTTTTGTTTTCGTCAATCCTGTGTCTAAGGATAGATTGCCGCTTGTCCCTGTCTGCTAACTGTCCTTGTAGATCCAGGACCCTTTGTTTGAGGTCTGTAATAGTGGCAGAAAGGGTTGATATAGAATCTTCCAATTGCTCAATCTCTCTGCGCTTGGCCTTTATGGAGGCCTCTAATTCCCTCTCTTCCCTTTTAAACCTCAACACCTCGGTCCCTTTGCCTGTAAAGACCCACCCCTTAGAGGTTATGACATCACCTTGCAGCGTAACAAAGGTGACATCAAGAGGCCCATTACCCTCTATGTATTCAAGGGCAGGCTCAATACGGTCAATTATAAAGGCCTTTGAGAGCTCGTTTTTTATAACCATCACTGCCTCATCGCCATTGTGGAAGGGCACAATAAAATCCGATGCCCTGCCAATGAGTCCCTCCACTTGTGGTAAAGGCATCTCCTCTTCAATTGTCGGTTTAAAACCCTTGTATAATAATGATGTCCTTGCCGATGTCCTCTCCTTTAGGATGGACACAAGCTGGAGTAAGCCTTCTCGGTCTTCTAAGACTGGAGAGGATGTCTTTTCGGCAAGCAGGGCCTCAATGGCCGTCTCGTAGCCCTTGTCAACCACAATTAGGTCTGAAAGGTGCCTGATTGGTGAACCTGTGGAAGCCTTTATGATTGAAATTACATCGTTTTCAGTAAAGAGCTCCCTTATTGAATCAAGACGAGAGGCCTCTGATGCAAGGGCCTCTCTCAGTGTAGCGAGTTGACCCTTGAAGGTGCTAAGGGCCCCTTCTTTGTTTGTAATGGCCTCTATTAAAGCCCGCCGCTCTTTGTCAATCTCGCCAGACTCAGCAGTTAGCTGGTTTAGCTGGGCCTCCATCTCGCTGATGGTCTTTTTAAGGGATTCTATGGTCTTTGTGAGGTTTTCTCGGTCTTTAAGGGCGACCTCTTCCCTGTAATCAAGGTGCTCTAAATGTGAGAGCCTCTTATTGAGTTCATTCCTCTTTGTGCTGACCTCGTCGGAGAGGCGGAATATGTCCCTTCTATGGTCCTCTGCCACTTTCTCTCTCTCTCTTAGCCCCTCTAAAAGTAGGGCAAGTTTTGCAGATTGCCCTTGTGTCATTATGCTAAGGTCTTCAATCTTATCCTGGAGGGCGTTGATATCGCCCTTAATTTGGTCAATCTTCTGTAGGGTCTCGGTGTGTCTTGTCTCTGTAGTATGGGCCTGCTTATCTAACCTATCTAATTCTATCTTCCTGTTTTCTATCTGCGTCTTGAGCACTGCCTGCCGCTTCTCTGTAGAGGCAAGCTCCCGTTCCTTAGATTGCAGCAATTGTTCTAAATCGGCCATTGCCCTCTGGTATTCTGAGAGTTCAATCTTTATGGTCTCAGCCTTGTTTTGTAGCTCCGAAAGATGGGTTCTGTTTGAGGCCTCTTGAGCCTTGAAGGCCTCTATCTCGTTATTAAGCACCTTGAGTTCATCATCAAGCAGAGACTGTCTAAATCTCGCAATCCGTAGCTCCAGACCCTGCGACTCATGGAGGAGTTTTTTATATCGCTCTGCCTTCTTGGCCAACCTATCAAGGCTGCCAATCTGCCGCCGTCTTTCCAGAATGATGTCATTGATCCTTTGGAGATTTTGTCGGGAGGACTCCAATTTTGATTGGGCCTCGGCCTTTCTGAGCTTGTACTTGATAACCCCTGCAATCTCTTCAATCAGAAACCTCCTGTCCAGGGGTTTTGAATTGACTATCTCTGTGATCCTGTGCTGATCCAGTATAGAATAGCTCCTGACATCAAGCCCTGTGTCAAGCAGTATGTCCCTTATATCCTTAAACCTACAGACCCTGTTATTTAGCAAGTATTCACTCGCTCCAGACCTGTATAGCCTCCGGGCAACAAGGACATTATCAGCGGTATCTATCTCCTCTTCAGTCTCTACATCAGTGTTATTACTACCGTTATTACGACCATTGGGGCTACAAGAAAGGGTCAAGGTAAGCGAGACCTCTGCCATGGCCTTTGGTTTTTTGGTGGCTGAGCCTTGAAAAATGACCTCCTCCATCTTTTCCCCCCTAAGGCTCTTTGCGCTCTGCTCTCCAAGCACCCATCGGAAGGCATCTACAATATTGCTCTTTCCGCATCCATTTGGTCCTACAATACAGGTTATTCCTTCATGCAGCGGGAGGACGGTCTTTTCGGAAAAGGACTTAAAGCCTATTAGTTCAATCTGCCTTATCTTCATTGAAGGCATTAATTTTAAGTTTGCAGGTATTGTGGGGTCAAGTTTTATCTTTATTAATACTTGGATAAATTTTATTTATTTGACCTCTCTTTAGGGTGTAGTTTAGGCTTATTGCCTAATTACAAAGCCGAGCGGAGGCTTGCTTTTTATAAACCAACAAAAAGGAGGAATCTATGCCAAAGAAGTATGACACCCCATTACTTGACCAGCTCGAAGGGGGGCCCTTTCCGAGCTTCGTCACGGAGATGAAGAAGGCGGCAGCAAAGACAGATATGGCTGCTGATGCCCTCGGACAGCTTGAGAGGTGCTTTAAAGACAACAGGACCCACTGGAAACACGGTGGCATTGTGGGTGTACGTGGTTACGGCAGTGGTGTTATCGGTAGGTATTCTGACCTACCTGAGGAGTTTCCTGAAGTTGCCCATTTCCATACAGTCAGGATCAACTCTATTGCAGGTTTTTTTTATAAGGCATCGTTTTTGAAAGAGATGTGCGATATTTGGGATAAATATGGCAGTGGGCTAACGAACTTCCATGGCTCTACAGGAGACCTAATTCTACTAGGAACCAAGACTGATGCCCTTGAGCCTATATTTGCTGAGTTTTCATCAAGGGGTTGGGACCTTGGAGGCTCTGGTTCAGCCATGAGGACCCCAAGCTGCTGTGTAGGCCCTGCAAGGTGTGAGTGGTCAAATATCAATACACTTGATATAACCTACGCAATTACTCAGGAGTTTCAGGACGAGATGCACAGACCCGCCTTCCCCTATAAATTCAAGTTTAAAACCGTTGGCTGTGCGGTGGACTGTAATGCGGCCATTGCCCGTGCAGACTGTTCAATCATAGGGACATGGAAGGGTAAGATAGAGATCAATCAGGATGAGGTCGCCAATTATGCCCAAAAGGGTATGGACATCCAGGGCGAGATAGTCAATCTCTGCCCCTCAAAATGCATGTCTTATGACGGTAAGACCCTGACAATAAACGATGAAGACTGCGTAAGGTGTATGCACTGTATTACCAGAATGACAAAGGCTCTAAAGCCCACAGGAGAGAAGGGCGCAAGTATACTTATAGGTAGTAAGGCACCCTTTGTTATAGGTGCAACCCTCTCTTGGGTAATAGTCCCATTTATGAAGATGGAGCCCCCATACACTGAATTATTTGATCTAATCAGAAAGATGTGGGAGTGGTGGGATGAGCATGGAAAGAACAGAGAAAGGATCGGCGAACTTATAATAAGGAGAGGCATGAGGGAGTTCCTTGAATATATTGGTGTTGATCCAATGCCTCAGCAGGTAAAGGAGCCAAGAAGGGATCCGTTCTACTTCTGGGCAGAGTCAGATTTTGCAAAATAAACACATCAATAAATAAAGGAGGATAAAACAATTATGGCACTACCACAGAGAAAAACAGACATAGGACCACCACACTACAAGGACTATTTACCCCCAGTGATCCAAAAGAATTTTGGAAACTGGAAGTATCACGAGATAATAAATCCTGGTTTGATGGTTCATGTTGCCAACAGTGGCGATAAGATATGGACTGTGAGGGTAGCCTCTCCAAGGCTCCTTAGCACTGATACAATTAGAGAGATCGCAGACATTGCCGAAAAGTACTGTGGCGGTTATGTGAGATTTACCACCAGGCACAACATAGAGTTTTTGCTATCTGAAGAGAAAAATGTCCAGCCCTTGATTGATGAGCTCAAGGCAAAGAAGTACATGATCGGTGGCATTGGTTCAAGGGTTAGCAATGTTGTCCACACACAGGGCTGGATCCACTGTCACAGTGCAGCCGTTGACGCCTCCGCCCTTGTGAAGGTCATAATGGACGAGTTTGCCGATTATTTTACTACCAAATCTACACCAAACAAGGTAAGGTTTGCCGTGGCCTGTTGCACCAATATGTGCGGTGCTGTGCATTGCTCAGACATAGCCTATGTGGGCATCCATAGAAAGATTCCAAGGATAGAGCACGAGAACATAAAAAATATGTGTGAGGTGCCTTCTACAGTAGCATGCTGCCCTACCAATGCCATTAGTCCTGATCCAGCAAAGAAGAGCCTGAAGATCAATGCCGACAAGTGCATGTATTGTGGTAACTGTTACTCGGTCTGCCCTGCCCTCCCAATTGCCGATCCTGAGAACGACGGTGTGGCAATAGTGGTAGGTGGGAAAGTTGGGAATTTGAGGAGTTATCCGAAGTTTTCAAAACTCGTTGTACCTTTTATCAAGAACAATCCACCAAAATGGCCAGAGGTGGTAGAGGCTACCAAGAAGATCTTCAATGCCTACATTTCTGGTGCCAACAAACATGAGAGGGTTGGTGAGTGGGTTGAGAGGATAGGCTGGGAGAAGTTCTTTAAGGTTACGGGGTTGCCCTTTACCTTCCAGCATATTGACGACTTTACCATTGCAAGGGAGACCTTTAGGACCGCTGCAACATTTAAATGGTAAGTATTTTAGGGGGTAGGTACACACCTACCCCTAAAAACTAGTAAACTCTTTTTATAAAAACAAAAAAGGGGTGTAAGAGAAGATGGAAAAGGAAGAGATAAAACAGAAGATCTATGATTTGGTTGTCAAGTCCACTGGGAAAAAGAAGCTGAAATCCTCTGATATCCAAAAGCAGATATCAACTGACTGCGGCTGTTCAAGGGACGAAGTAAAGGACGCCCTCAAGGAGTTGATGGATGAGGGCAAACTCATATACACATACTTTGGCGGGAGTTATGTAGAGCTGCCACCTAATCAGTAAGAGATTTTTTAAGTAAAGGTTGGGACTTAAGTATAAAAAGGTAGTCTATTAAAGGACTGCCTTTTTTGTTTGATGGCCATTTATCCCAGAATTGTCATTAGGCAAAGAATTCTAATGACCGCCGTTAGAAAATATTGAATATAAGTCATTGAAACTAATAAACTAAAAGGACAGCGCCTTGCCCAATATTGAGTAAAAATAACAGTAAGGGAAACTTACATGATAAAAGGGCTTGAACTTAGTTTTAGCGACAAAGAAGTCACCCCTTGGGGTGAGATGGCATTGATGTGGAGGATGTTGCAAAACACCTTAGCAAACTAAAAACAGACCCTATTGCGTCCCGTAGTCTTGGCCAGGTAAAGTAGGGCATCGGCCTCTTTTATCATGTCCTCAACGGTATCTTTAGTCTCCGAACATACACCTACTGATGTGGTGTATTTGATCTCCTTGCCGCTGTAACTAAGTGGGTTTTGCTCTATCTGTTTCCTTATGTTGTCAGCAAAGTTAAGCAGGGAATCCTTACTGTCGTAGGAGGTCAATACACAAAACTCCTCACCACCAAAACGGGCAACTATATCGGTCTTCCTTTTGAAGCAACCACTAAGTATTGTTGCCATCGCACGAATAACCAAATCATCGGCATCGTGGCCATAGGTGTCGTTAATAGCCTTAAACTTGTCAATATCAAACATGAATACCGCTAAGGGTACCTTATTCCTTAGGGCTGTAGCGTGAATCACGGTGCCTGCCTCGTATAGATACCGCCTATTGTAAAGGCCTGTAAGGGGATCTTTGTTGGCAAAGTCTCTAAGGGTGTTTATCATCTCAAGGGTCTCAATATTCATATTGACCCTACACACAAATTCCTCTGTGCAGAAGGGTTTGTGTATGTAATCATTTGCACCAGCCTTCAGAAAATTTGGTATTAACTCATTACCTGCTATCCCAGAGACAACTAATACAGCCATTTGTTCCTTTCTAAACTTCTTTCTGATACTGGTAAGGAGGTCCAAACCATCTCTATCAGGCATGTTGTAGTCGGTGATCACAAGGCTTATGTCTGGATTTTGACTGATAAGGTCAAGGGCCTCTCTACCACCCTTTGCATATAGGACATTGTATAGTTGATTCGTGAGTATCCACCCCATTATGTCCCTTTGGGTTGAAGAGTCATCAACCACTAAGACCTTAATATTCTGATTTTTGAAGACCCTCCTAATAGTTGAAGCGAGATAGTCCAAATCCTTTGTACTCCTCTTTACCACATAGTCAACTATCCTCTTTGAGAGCATCTTGTCTCTCAAGTCCGTATCAAAGGTGGCTGTAAGGACAATGGTAGGAATACCCCTTGATATTACATAGTCTATAGCCTCTCCGTTGGGTGCATCGGGGAGGTTATAGTCACATATGGCGATTGTATAAGAGGCAGGGTTAATGTCAAAAGCCCTTTTAATTCTTTAAGGGACATGGCTAAGTCTGCATCAACACCAAGCCTCTTGTTTAATACCTTAAGGACAATGCGTGTAGTAGTCTTGTTGTCATCAATTATCAAAAGCCTCTGCATTACCAATAACCCTACTCATCAATCTTCTTAAAGAACTTCTTACCCGCCCCGCATACAGGGCACTTCCAATCATCAGGCAGGTCCTCAAACCTTGTGCCTGCTGGTATCTTTCCCTTTTTATCGCCCTTACTCGGATTGTAGATGTAACCACAATTGTTACCTTGACACTGCCACATAGTCTCCTCCCTGTTTTGTTTATTCTGTCAATAATGGTGCAAAAATTGGTAGTCAATAGTCAACTAAAAAGTGTAGTATCACAAAAAAGGTAAGATGAATTAAACTAATTGACAAGAGAGACAGTGATTAGATAACTCAATTTAGTCTGGCTCACTATCTGTGCCATTTTAGTTCTAAAAGGTTGCCCACCTTGGTAATAAGCAAAAGGCCCATGACTAAATAGGCCCATGTTCTGTTATAATCACCGCAACTTATATTACAAAGGAGAGAATTTTGAAGAGACGACTAAATATACTATTTGTTGCCTCTGAGGCAGCGCCCTATGCCAAAGAGGGTGGGCTTGGTGATGTGGTTGGGGCCTTGCCAAGATTTATCAGGTCCCTTGGACACGATGTCCGGATTGTAATGCCGAGATACTATAGGGTTGACAGGGCTAAGTATGGACTCAAGCCATTGCAATATCCATTAGGTGTGCCAATGGGAATTATTGGCACATTGTGGTGTGGTGTCTATGAGGGCAAGCTACCAAACTCTGATGTGACTGTATATTTCCTTGAGTTTGAGCAATACTTTGGAAGAGATGGGATATACACAGAAAATGGTCAGGGCTATCTGGATAACGATAACCGTTTTGTATTCTTAAGTAGGGGCGCTTTAGAGCTCGCAAGGATGATCGGTTTTAGACCCGATGTGATCCATGTCCATGATTGGCAGACAGCGGTGGTGCCTGTGTTTATCAATACCATCTATAAGAATGACGCTACTGTAGGCAGGGCAGCAACGGTCTTGACGATCCATAACATTCAACATCAGGGCGATTTCTACGAGGGCCTTATGGATGTGCTTGGCGTGGGATGGGAGTACTTCAATTTCCTCAACCTTGAGGCCTACGGGAAGGTGAATCTCCTAAAGGGCGGCATCTATCATGCCACTGTATTAAGTGCCGTAAGTGAGACCTATAGCAGAGAGATCCAGACACCCGAATATGGCTATAACCTTGATGGTGTGGTGAGGGAGAGGGCCTCAGACTTATACGGGATACTAAACGGCGTTGATTATGATGAATGGAACCCTGAGACCGATAAGTTTATTGTGGCAAACTACTCTGCCTATGACCTAAGTGGTAAGGCCTTGTGTAAAGCGGACCTGCAGAGGACGATGGGTCTGCCTGTGAGGGATGATGTCCCTATCATCGGGATCGTATCAAGACTGGTTTATCAAAAGGGAATAGATGTCTTTGCCGCTGCCATATATCGTCTCTTAGAGATGGATATCCAGATCGCAATGCTTGGTAGCGGTGAGCCCTGGGCACATTTCTTTTTTGGGGGCATGGCCGCCTCAAATCCAGAGAAGTTTGCCTGTGTTATTGGATATGATAATTCCCTTGCCCATAAGATTGAGGCAGGGGCAGACCTCTTTCTCATGCCCTCCCGCTTTGAGCCCTGTGGTTTAAACCAGATGTATAGCCTGCGATATGGCACCCTTCCCATTGTGAGGGCTACAGGGGGGCTTAACGACACTGTGGAAAACTTTGATGAGACAAAATGCACAGGCACAGGTTTTAAGTTTTATGACCTCACCCCTGATGCCATAGTCAACACCGTTGGTTGGGCTATCAATACCTATTACAATAACAAGGAGGCCATGGCTACCCTTATTCAGAATGCCATGAGCAAGCGATTCACTTGGGATGAATCGGCGAGACAGTATGAGAAGATCTATTATCTTGCCATAAAGAAAAAGACTGGCGAGTAATGACAAGGAGGCACACAGGTGTTTATCAAAAGAGAGATAGGGTATCTTTGTAGGGGCGAGCACGGGGACCCACATAAGGTCTTGGGTCTGCATATAGTAGAAGGGGTTGCAGTGGTGAGGGCCTTTTTGCCGGAGGCCCAACAAGCATGGATAATTAAAGAGACTGAAGAGGGTGATAAAACCTATGAGATGGCAAGGGTCTATGAGGCAGGCTTCTTTATCTTCAGGGGTCACACACCTGAACCCTTTCGTTACAGGATAAAGGTCCTTACCCATTGGGGCGAGGAGCACGAGTTTTATGACCCCTATGCATATCCACCAAATATGCTGAGCGATTTTGACCACTACCTTATTGGTGAGGGTAAGCACTACAGGATCTTTGAAAAGTTGGGTGCCCATTTATGGGAGACCGATGGCGTAAAGGGTGTCCACTTCGCAGTATGGGCACCAAATGCTACGAGGGTAAGCGTGATTGGAGACTTTAACCGCTGGGACGGCAGGCGCCATCCCATGAGAAAACAGGCAGGCTCGGGTGTGTGGGAGTTGTTTATCCCTGGCCTTACAGAAGAGACCCTTTATAAGTATGAGATAAAGACCAACTTTAGCCACTATCTTGAGCAAAAGGCCGACCCTTTTGCCTTTAAGACAGAACTGAGACCCAAGACGGCCTCTGTAGTATATTCAGTAAAGGACAAATACCATTGGAATGATCACCAGTGGCTCAAACACAGGGAGTCCACAAACTGGTTTGAAGCGCCCATGGCGATTTACGAGATGCATATGGGTTCTTGGATACGAAGGTCTGAGGCCGAGAACGATGTCTATAGCTACCGTGAGATCGCAGACAGGCTCATCCCTTACTTAAAGGAATTAGGTTATACACACATTGAGCTCTTGCCTGTTGCAGAGCACCCCCTTGATGCCTCCTGGGGCTATCAGGTCACGGGCTACTATGCCCCCACGAGTAGGTTTGGCAACCCTGAGGACTTCATGTATTTTGTTGATCAGTGTCATCAAAACAATATTGGTGTAATAGTTGATTGGGTCCCTGCCCATTTTCCAAAGGACGGACATGGGCTCAGGTTTTTTGACGGCACGGCCCTTTACGAGCACGAGGACCCACGCAAGGGTGAACACAAGGAGTGGGGCACTATGGTATTTAATTTTGGCAGAAATGAGGTCAAGAACTTCCTAATTGCCAATGCCCTATTTTGGCTCCAATACTACCATATTGACGGCCTCAGGGTAGATGCCGTTGCCTCTATGCTCTATTTAGATTACTCAAGGAAAGAGGGCGAGTGGGTGCCTAATAAATACGGGGGTAATGAGAATTTAGAGGCTATTGAGTTTTTGAAAGAGTTTAACGAGACCGTACACAGGGAGTTTTCGGGGGTGCTGACTATTGCTGAGGAATCAACAGCCTGGCCGAGCGTATCAAAACCTACATATCTCGGAGGGCTTGGCTTTAGTATGAAGTGGAATATGGGCTGGATGCACGATACCCTTGAGTACTTCTCAAAGGACCCAATCTTTAGGAAGTATCATACCTATGACCTCACCTTTAGCCTGATATACGCCTTTACAGAGAACTTTATACTCTCCTTTTCCCACGATGAGGTGGTCTATGGCAAGAGGTCGCTCTTGAACAAGATGCCGGGCGACCTATGGCAAAAGTTTGCCAATCTGAGGGCCCTTTATGGTTTCATGTATTCCCATCCAGGCAAGAAGCTCCTCTTTATGGGCTCTGAGTTTGGACAGTGGGACGAGTGGTGTTTCTTTAGGAGCCTTGACTGGAACCTCCTTGAGTTTGAGCATCACCAGAAGTTACTGAAGTATGTCAAAGACCTCAACAACCTTTACAGGTCAGAGCCAGCCCTCTATGAGGTGGACTTTCATCACTCAGGTTTTGAATGGATAGATTTCCACGACCACGACAAGAGCATCATTGCCTACATGAGAAAGGCAAAGGACCCTGTCAATTTCTTGGTGTTTATTTTCAACCTTACACCAGTACCGAGGGAAGACTACATAATTGGTGTGCCAAAGGGTGGTTACTATAGGGAGATCATGAACAGTGACTCTGAGCTTTACTTCGGGAGCAATATGGGCAATGCAGGGGGCGTATTGGCAGATAACAGCCCCAGTCATGGCAGGCCCTTCTCTATCAAGGTAACCCTGCCTCCATTGGCAATGCTCGTCTTTAAGGCCTCTTAGTTTGACAACTGTTGCTGATAGAAATTAATATCTTAAACCTAAGGTGAGCTATTGTAAGAAAGCGAGGGCAAGAGATTGCCTCTCAAGCCCTATGAATATTATAGGATCGTTTAAGTAAGGAGATAGTATATTTTCATGCTCAATGGGCGCCATTACTGCAATACTGCTCAAAGACAAAATGGGGTATCGCTCATAAGCCTATAGGGGGCAATCTCTTGTCTTATTGTTGGAAGAATGGCCCAATTTAGGTTTAAGGCTTTGTAACAATTATCAGTTCATAAAAGGAGCAAGAAAGATGATATTTGAGAGGTTTACAGAACGAGGCAGAAAGGTAATTGTCTATGCACGGGAAGAGGCAGAGCGTAGAAACAATGACTACTTAGGCACCGAGCACATGCTACTTGCCCTATTAAGGGATGAAGACAACATACCCTCTATAATCCTCAAAAAGATGGGGCTCAATATCAATGATATAAGAAATGAGGTAAACAGGAGCCTCTCGCAGGGCGGCAACCTCCTTACCTTTGGCCAGATCCCCTTTACACCGAAGGCAAAAAAGGTGCTTGAGCTTGCCATTGAGGAGGCAGGCCTCCTTGGTCACAACCATGTGAGTAGTGAGCACATCCTGCTTGGTATGTTGAGAGAGGACGAGGGGGTAGGTGGAAAGATACTAAGGAGCTTTGGTGCCCACTTGCTTGGGGCAAGGCAACTAGTTATCAATCTATCTATTAAACCCCACCACAATGCACCTACACAAAAGGAGCGTAGAAAGACAAACACCCCTGCCTTAGACGAGTTTGGCAGGGACCTTACGCTTTTAGCAATAGAGGGAAAGCTTGACCCCGTAATAGGAAGGGATGATGAGATAGAGAGGATCCTTCAGGTCTTAGGCAGGAGGATAAAGAATAACCCGGCAATTGTTGGAGAGCCTGGAGTTGGCAAGACTGCCATTGTTGAGGGTTTAGCCCAAAGGATAGTGCTCGGTGAGGTACCTGATAACCTGTTAGGAAAGAGGATTGTCTCTCTGGATTTAGGACTGATGATAGCAGGCACAAAGTACAGAGGGCAGTTTGAGGAGCGGCTAAAGTCTGTTGTAAAGGAGATAGTCAACTCAGAAAACAACATCATACTCTTTATAGACGAGATACATACCATTATTGGTGCAGGGGCTGCTGAGGGCTCTGTGGACGCCTCTAATATGCTCAAGCCCTCCCTTGCTAGGGGTGAGATCCAGTGTATTGGTGCCACAACCCCTGCCGAATACAGAAAGTATTTAGAGAGAGATGGTGCCCTTGAGAGGAGATTTCAACCCATATTTATCCAACCCCCGTCCTTAGAGGTCACAAGCAATATCCTACATGGGATAAAGTCAAAGTATGAGAGTTTCCATGGTGTCCAGATTACCGATGCCGCAATAGAGGCAGCAGTACAGCTGTCTGACAGATACATAACTGATAGGCACCTGCCTGACAAGGCAATAGATGTATTAGATGAGACCGGTTCAAGGATAAAGCTGAGGAGAAGCACCATTCCTCAGGCAATAAAGGACATGGAGAGCAATCTCATCAGGTTAGCAAAGGAAAAGGGCCTTTACATGCGGCTACATGAGGCCGATAGGGTTCGTGCAATAAAGGCACAGGAGGAGAGGCTCAAAAAGCAGTACGACAACCAATACAAAAAGTGGAAAGACATGTATCAAAATGAAATTCCTGTAGTAACCGAAGAGGATGTGGCCTACACGGTCTCTAAGATCACAGGCATACCACTGTTTAAATTGGAAGAGTCAGAGACAGAAAAACTGCTGAATATGGAACAGACCCTACACCAGAGGATAGTTGGTCAAGAGGAGGGCATAAAGGCCCTATGCAAGGCTATAAGACGGTCAAGGATTGGGCTCAAGACAAAAAACAGACCCATAGGCTCCTTCTTCTTCCTTGGCCCCACCGGTGTGGGCAAGACAGAACTGGCAAAGGCCCTCGCAGAGTATATGTTCAACGATGAAAATGCCCTGATCAAGCTTGATATGTCTGAATACATGGAGAGATTCACAGTATCAAGACTAACAGGGGCGCCGCCAGGCTATGTGGGTTACGAAGAAGGTGGACAGCTCACTGAGAAGGTCAGAAAGAGGCCCTATTCGGTGGTACTCTTTGATGAGATAGAAAAGGCCCATCCTGATGTATTTAATATCCTCTTACAGATTCTGGATGAGGGTGTGCTGACAGACAGCTTGGGCAGGAGGGTGGACTTCAAAAACACGATTATCATCATGACCTCAAACCTCGGGGCGCGGATCATAGAGAAGTCAACACCCCTTGGGTTTACACAGTCAACCTTTCAAGCAGACTATGAGAAGATGAAGGAGAGCGTGTTGAGCGAACTCAGGCGCAATTTTAATCCAGAGTTTCTCAATAGGGTAGATGAGACCATTGTATTCCATGCCCTTGAGAGGGAGCATCTGTTGTCAATATTAGACTTCCTTCTTGTGGAGACCAACAATAAACTCTCAGGTATGGGAATAACCTTAGAGGTTGACTTAGAGGTAAAGGAGTGGCTCCTCAATAAGTATTACCAACCTTCCTATGGGGCAAGACCGATGAGGCGGGCTATTAGAAAGGAGATTGAAGACCAACTCTCAGAGGTGTTGTTACAAGGGAGGTTTAAGGATTGTGGTGTCATAAGGGTTATGTTGCAGGAGGATAAGATAGTCTTTCAAGAGGTAGAAGTCCCCGTCTATGCAGGCGTAAATTAAGGGTTAGTGCTGGCGATGAGATACAAGGGCATAGTGCTTATATTGATCTTTTTAGTGGGGTTAGGGACCATATATTCTTTGTCACGGGATGGGCATGCCCCAAAGAGGGGTATCTACACTGGAGACCCAGCTCCTGACTTTGAGGCCAGAGACCTCAATGGTAAGCTCTGGAGGCTAAGTGAGATCAAGGGCAAGGTAGTCCTCATCAACTTTTGGGCCACCTGGTGTGATACCTGTAAGATGGAAAAGCCCTTTTTCAATAGGCTTTATCAAAACTTCAAGGGAAACGACGGTATTGTATTTCTCACCATGCTCTTTAATGACGACTTACAAAAGGGAAGGGAGTATATCCAGAAATACGCCTATGATTTCCCCGTGCTTGAAGACCGACAGGGGGTCGCAGCCCAATACGGCGTAAGGGCGGTGCCAGAGACCTTTGTGATTGACAAAAGGGGCAAGATCGCCCAAAAGATAGTTGGGCCGATGAAGTGGGATTCAGAGGAGGTAAGAGAGGCCATAGAGAGACTGCTCAGGTCCTAACTACATCAACCAACAGGTGCAGGAAAAGGCCTTTGAGGGGAGAGAGGGCCGCCCGACCAACACCCCCCCCACCCGCCCGACCAACACCACCCCCACCCGCCCGACCAACACCACCCCCACCCGCCCGACCAACACCACAACGGTTATCCTCCTCAAGGAGGTGAATAACCACTTCCTTCTGAGAGTAGTTTTTCAATTAGCCATGGATTGGAGGTTACTTAGCCAATGCTTAGAGAACTCCGAGTTAAAAGGGTTTTGTAGTCCTACCTCCATTGAGAATGTACTTTTTGGGTTAACGGTATGGGCCTGTCCCTCTTAATAACGATCTAAAAAGGGTTTTGACAGCCGTGCCTCTACATTAACAGTGTCAATATGGGTAAGCCATCTATACCAGTAAGGGGTATGCTATTCTGTGGACTCCTTTATACTCAGGAAGACTACTACTGGTATGCCCTCAGGGCCCTCGTAGAAAGATACGGAGAGGTCCTGTTTTATAGTCCACCACTTCAGTGGAATTTCAGCAATTACTATAAACAGGAACTTGGCGATGATATAAAGAGACGATACCTCTTTTTTGATGAGTTAATAGACTTAGATCGTCTTGCAGAGATCAAACTCACAACTAATCAAATAGAGCAGATACTTTCAATTGATAATAAACGGACCGTCAATATTGACCCTGGCTACCTAACAGAGGCAAAGGTGGTGCTTGCATCTACAAAGGACTATTCCCATCGCATATACCTTAAAGACGGGATCTTTGCTGAGGTAACGCTAATATACAAAAAGGGCAACTTTGTGCCTCACATCAATACCTATAGCGACTACTGCACAAAGTCTCACCAGTTCTATTTCCATATTGCAAGACAGATGCTTAAAGATGAGCTGCGTAACGCCGTCAACGGCTTCCAACCCACTTAGCACCAAAATTCCAAAACAACAACCTGTATCACCCAAAAATGTAACCCCAACCCACCCCCATGGGGACAACCACTTCCCCCTGGCAGCAGTGTTTCAGTTAACCCGTGCGTTGGAGGTTACTTAGCCAAAACTTAGAGAACTCAGGTTTTAAACTCTCATCCACATACCCAAACCTCTCCTCTAAGGCCTCAAGCACTGACTACTGGGCCTCAAGAAGCAGGCCCTTCTCAATACCCTTTTCAATACCTTGAGCAAACCTCTTCTCAACCCCCTCAAGTACCAAGGGTCTGAATTTTGTCAAACACCGGTAGCGGCATATCACCCTCACCTCCTCTATCAACGACCTGTAATACTCATAGGTATCTTGCCTCAAATTTACCATATACAAGAGCGAAGGACCTCTACGACCTTTAGACCAAAGAGTATCTCTGTAAACCTCTTTGGTATGTGCTGCATGAGTTCCCTTACGGTGCGGTCATAGGGAAAGTGTTCATTTGTCATGGGGGAATATAGCATATAGGGGCTGCCCATACCTTTTTAAACTCTTGTTTTTTTGGACATTGGCAGTATGACCCACAAGCTGTGCTTGAGGGAGACGCTACTCAAAGATGCAAAAGGTTGCCTTCTCTATCGCCTCTCTTGCCGCTGAGGCCTCTGCCTCTTTCTTGCTCTTGCCCGTGCCTCTGCCCACTACAACGCCGTTGATGGATGCCTCCACAGTGAAGGTCTTTTTGTGGTCTAGCCCCTCTTGCTTGACTATCCTGTATTCAGGCAGTGTCCCGTACCTACTCTGGCAGAGTTCCTGTAGTTCGCTCTTAAAGTCTGTGCCCTCCTTTTTGTTAATCACATTGGATATCTTTTCTTCAAAGAGCCTCAGGACGACCTTTTTGGCCTCCTCATAGGAGCTATCAATAAAGACGGCACCAATAATTGCCTCTACTGCATCGGCAAGTATAGACTTTTTGTTTCTACCACCAGTTGAGTCTTCCCCCTTGCCAAGTCTCAGGTAATTACCGATCTCAAGCCTCTTTGCGATCTCATATAGGACACCCTCTTTAACGAGATAGGACTTCATCTTTGACATCTGTGCCTCATTAAAGGCACTGTCTTTGGTGAAAAGGGCCTCTGCTATTATTAGGCTTAGGACTGCATCACCTAAGAACTCAAGCCGTTCGTTGTGGTTTGGGGCACGATGGCTGTCTTCGTGATGAATAGACTTGTGGGTGAGTGATTCTATCAATAAGGCCGGGTCTTTGAAGCGATATCCGAGGGAGGTCTCAAGCCCCTCTGTATTTTCTGAAGATAAGGGTTGCATTTGTACCACCAAAACCAAAGGAGTTGCTCATGGCACACTCAATATCCAGTGCCCTTGCCTTGTTTGCCACATAGTCAAGGTCGCACTCGGGGTCTTGATTGTCTATATTAATCGTGGGTGGTGAAATATTGTTGTAAAGGCTAAGCACAGAAAATACGGCCTCAACACCGCCTGCAGCACCAAGCAGGTGGCCTGTCATTGACTTGGTTGAGTTCACTGCTATGTCTGATGCGTGCTCACCAAAGACCTCTCTGATTGCCCTTGACTCTATCTCGTCGCCGTGTTTTGTAGAGGTGCCATGGGCATTTATGTATTGAACATCCCTCTCAGTAATACCAGCATCCCTAAGGGCAGCCCTCATACACCTTATGGCCCCATCGCCATCAGGCACAGGGGCTGCTATGTGATAGGCATCGGAGGACATGCCGTATCCCACAAGTTCGGCATATATCTTAGCACCCCTACTTTTTGCAAACCCTAATTCTTCAAGGATCATGACCCCGGCACCTTCCCCCATCACAAAGCCGTCTCTGTCAATATCAAAGGGCCTGCTTGCCCTTTGGGGCTCATCGTTCCTTGTTGAAAGGGCCTTCATCACAGCAAAACCGGCTATACCAAGGGGTGTGATGCAGGATTCTGTCCCTCCAGCAATCATCACATCGGCCTCGTCTCTCTGGATTATCCTACAGGCCTCACCAATGGAGTGTGTGCCTGTGGCACAGGCCGTCACATGGCATATGTTTGGCCCCTTTGCACCAAACCTTATTGAGACATTGCCCGCTGCAAGGTTGATGATTAACATAGGTATAAAAAAGGGTGTAATCCTGCGGTAACCCTTTTCTATCAAAACCTTGTGGTAGTGTTCAATTGTGGGGAGACCCCCAATACCTGCACCTATGGATACCCCTGTCCTCTCGGCGATGGAAGGTCCTATATTTAGCCCTGCATCCTCAATGGCCTGTGTAGAGGCAGCAATGGCAAAGTGGATAAATCTATCCATCTTCTTGACCTCTTTTGTCTCAATATATTGAGCAGGGTCAAAGCCCTTGACCTCTCCAGCAATCCTTACAGTCAAGTCAGAGGGGTCAAAATGGGTTATCCTGTCAATGCCTGACTGACCTGATATTAAGGCCTTCCAGGTGTCATTGACATTTAGCCCTAAGGGGGTGATTAGGCCTAATCCCGTAACAACAACCCGTCTTTTCTTATACATTTTTTGTTTCCTCGTAAAGAATTTGAAACACGAAAGGTATGAATGGACGAATTACAGGGAGTATCTTTTGTCTCTTTAAACCCACTTTTTTTATTTGTCAATTCGCGTCCATAGCACCACAGAACACAAATGTCAAGACAATCCTAATTACGCAAATGCTATTGTTGTTATAAATCACAGACCAAAGCCCGTGGTTAGCATTGCCAAATGTCCATCGCCTATTATTCGTGCCATTCGTTAGTTCGTGTCTCAGGTTCTTCTATTAACTAGTCCTGCTTTTTATATACTCAATGGCGTCTTTGACCTTTGTGATCTTCTCGGCATCTTCATCGGGGATCTCCACACCAAAGGCCTCCTCAAAGGCCATGACCAACTCTACTGTATCAAGAGAGTCGGCCCCTAAGTCCTCCACAAAGGACGACTCTGGTGTGATCTGTGCTGGATCCACACCCAATTGTTTTGCAATGATCTCTTTGACCTTTTCTTCAACCATCATCTCTCCTCCTTCTTATATTTAAAGTCCCTTGCAAGGCTTACAAATCAATATTCAGAACACAGAGGCTATGGCTGTATTGCCTGTGGTTTCATAAGTATAGCCACCCTTAACCCCTTATCCTAAAAACATACCACCATTTACATGGATCACCTGTCCTGTTATGTATGAAGACTGCGGTGAGGCGAGAAAAAGGACTGCATTGGCTATATCATCACCTGTTCCATAGGTCCCCATAGGTATTATGTCTAATATCTGCTGTCTGATCTTCGCTGGTATCCGATCTGTCATATCGGTCTTTATAAAACCAGGGGCAACGGCATTTACAGTGATCCCCCTCTTGGCATACTCTAAGGCAGTGCTGCGGGTAAAACCCACTATACCAGCCTTTGATGCACTGTATACCGATTGGCCCGGATTACCTATGTAAGCCACTACAGAGGTGAGATTGATGACCCTACCATAACGCTGTCGGACCATAACCTTTATGGCCTCTTGACTACAGAGGAAGGTCCCCTTCATGTTGGTATCTATGACTGCGTCCCAGTCTTCTTCACTTGCCCGCAGTAGTAAGTTATCCCTTGTGATGCCTGCGTTGTTAACGAGTATATCAAGGCGATCAAACTCCTTCATTACCCTATCAAAGAGACCTTCTACCTCCTTTGCCTTTGATACATCGGCGCGGTAGGCAATGCACCTAACTCCTTTGGAGGATATCTCAGTGGCAGCATGGTTCAGCCTCTCTTCATTAAGCCCTGTAATTACTACATCAACACCCTTTTCTGCAAAGGCCATGGCGATTGCCCTTCCTATGCCACGGCTACCACCCGTAACAAGTGCTACCTGTCCTTTCATCGTCGCTCCTTCAAGAGTATTGTCAATATGTAACCGCAAACAAGGCAGAGAAAACTTTAGGATCACCCCGTTGTGCGACAGTAGAAAAGTCAGGGAGACCGACCACATAGGAAGTTGGAAAGCCTAAAGTAGCCGCAACCCCTATGTGTATGGGGTGTTGTGTTAAGAACTCAAACTGAAGCCTGTCCATACCTCTGATTCTCAGACCTCTCCACTATCGCACCACTTTGCTGACGCACTTCCGACCTACCACCTTTATCGCACTATGTCGCTGTCCTTTTTCCTACAATCGCTCAATGCAGGTTTTAAACGCTTTTACTATTGCACCGTTGCTCGGTCACACTAACAAAAGGCATAATCATAGCAAAGATTAGGCCCATTTTTCCATCTCTATTTGCCTAAATAATCCTCCAGGGCAGGCTGATTGAAGCCCTCTATCCTCTTACCACTTTCAAGTATAAATAGCGGTGTGCCCGTTACACCTAAGCCCTGAGCGAATTCAATGTGTTTCTTGAGCCTTGCCTCGCCGGCCTCACACTTGGCTGCAGATAACTCCTTGCCCTCTTTGGCCTCATGAAGTGCTGAGACAATATCTTTAGAACACAATACCTTAATGGTCTTTTCCTGTGATGGCTGACTTAAGGGCATAAAAAAGACATATAGGGTATAGTTATTCATCGTCTTTAACCACTCGTTGGCCTTTCTGCAGTATGGACAGTTGACATCGGTGATCATAACCAGTTTTTTGGCTCCTGTACCCTTCTTTATCTCAAGGGCATCACCAAAGGGGATGGTAGAAAAATCAACCTTGTTTATCTCCAATACCCTCTCACGGGTAATATTTTTTATGTCCTTGTCAATCAGTTCCCCCAAAAGCAGGTACTTCCCGTCCTTTGTGACATAGACTATGTTTTTTGCCTTCCCCCTTGATACCACCACCTCAAAGACGCTGCCCATGTCCTTTGCCTCAGTGAACTCCACCTGTGCCTTTGAAAGAAAGTTTTTGACCACCTCAAAGTCTTTCACTTTGTTTACATCCGCACTGGTGTTACAGGACCAGAACATAAGGAATACTACTAAGAAGACTACCCTTTTCATCACAAAAACCCTCCGTTAAAGTTGATTTCAAAGCTGGTTATGGTAACACAGCAGAGGTCTGGCCGTAAAGGGCAAAAGACAGTCCGAATTGGGACAGCGTGGTGGGACAATCGTCCCATTTGGGACAATTGTCATGCCCCTTTTTAGTGAGCAGCATAGGATTATGAAAAATTCCTCCTTAAGATTATTAACACAAGATCTCATTATCAAAAGCAATGCAATTTTGGCTTGTTTTATAAGGGAATAAGATTCCCCCTCCCTTTACCTAAAGGGGCGTTTCTCAGTCATTTCGCATACACCCCTGAGTAATCGGAGTTGAAATTAAGGCTTTGCTATTTTTGCTTGGCATAATCATTGCTCATTTTAAAATGACATGTCCAAACATATGTCAATAGCAAAGGTTTACTCAGTGACTTACCCCCCCATCCTCTTTTGGGAAGGCGCCTCACCATCAACCAGAGGCGCCCTTTTTTTTGAACTGTGCCTTTGTACATAAATGGTCATGCATTGAGGCAAGACTTATTCTCTGCAAAGTAAAGGGGAGGTGAGGTAGGCACTGTTATTTTAAACATGTTATCTGACCAAGATGGTCTTAGCAAAGAGTTAATTTAAAAAAACTAAGGAGGGATTGGATGAGACGAACATGGTTTTCATTAGTAGTGGCATTGGCAGCAACGGTATTTATGCTCTATCAGAATGGGGCCTTTGCACAGAAGCCTACTGACACAAAGGCAAAGGATGAGGTTAACAAGGCGAAGGTTGAGGAGGCCAAACCTGTAGAGGCACCGTCAATAACCCTTGAGATTGACAAGACGACCCTCAACAATGGCGGTACTATTAATGTAAAGGGTGTTGCCCCCGCAGGCAAGCCTGTCTATCTTGAGGTATGGGCAGAGCAAAAGGTAAGGGCCTCAAGGTTTGATGCCGATGTGGATAAGGATACCGGCAAGAGGCCTTACATACTCTACATGACCGATGAGATGCCTGCCTATTATAAGATATTCTTGCCAAAGGACAAGAAAGAGGCCTTTGAACAGAATAAAAAGGAAGGGAGAAAATGGAGTGTATCAAAGGCATTGAAAGAGACAGGTGCTGATGTCGCCTATTCGGTGCCTGCAAAGATCAAGATAGACCGCTATCAGGCCACCTTTATACGCAGTGTGATTGGCTCAAGGGGTGACTTGCTACAATCAATGGATGAAAAGGAAAACAGGAGACGTTCTATGCAGCTCATAAAGGCGAGGTTTAGGAGTATTGATAAGGTGCTTGCCCCCGATGTGGAGGTCAATTCTGATGGCACATACAAGGCCACTATAAAGATAAGAGAGGGCCTTGCCCCAGGTAAATACTATATCGTGGCCGTGGCCGACAAGGGCGTAAAGAGTCAGCCCGTTAGCTTTGAGAACAATATCAGCTTCCCTGTGATGTATCTGAGCAATGCAGGCACAAGCCTGAATATCCTTGGTCCTTTCTTCTTAGTCTTGGCAATAGCCACCTTTGGTGTATTGATGGGTGCTGGTGGAGGCTTTATCATCAATCCACTTCTGGTTACTATATACCCCCTCCCTCACACAATCGTGGCAGGGACGGTTATGCCTACAGTCCTGTTCTCTCAGGGCAGCGGTATCTACAACTATTCAAAGATCAAGTTCATTAACTGGAAATTGGGATGCACCATCGGTGCTGCAATGCTCCTGGGTGGCTTTATAGGGCCAAAGCTCACAGAGATGATTACCCTTGACCAGTATAAGTTCGTCTTCGGATGGATACTCATAATACTGGCAGCACTGATGTACTGGCAGACTACGCCCGGTTACATTGAGAAGAACAAGAAGGAGCAGGCAATACTCAAGGAGTTCCAGAAGAGGGCCAAAGAGGCGGCCGCTAAAAAAGGAAACTAAAGGAGGCATGAGATGATAGTAGAGTTTTGGGGTCAAGAGTTTAAGGTAAATATAGTGCTTGGTTGTTTAGGTGGATTTTTGATAGCCGTTGCATCTTCTATGTTTGGCTTTGGTGGAGGTCCCTTCATGGTGCCCCTGATGACGGTGGGATTAGGACTTCCAATGTATGTAGTGGTTGGTAGCTCACTGCTTGCCATATTCTTTAATACCCTGATGGGCACCATGAGGCATTATCAGTTTGGTAACTTTGATATGCTCTTTTTCTTAATCATGTTTCCTGCTGCTATCCTTGCTGGATTTATAGCGCCGCAGATTGCTAAAAGGGTAAGCCCTATAGTTGTAAAAAGGGTTGCAGTGGCAGGACTTCTCATCCTTGCTGCAAGTCTCTTAGGTCTGTTCTAAAAGTATAAATCTATATGGGAGGGTTAATAATCTTGCCCTCCCATTTAATCATTTGGAGGGAATAATGGACAGGGAATATGTCTTTAGCATGTGTGGTATGTGTGCCACAAGATGCCCGATAAAGGTAGAACTGTCAAATGGCTTGGTTACATGGCTTGAGGGTAATCCTTATGTAGCAGGTATGGAGGGAGCCTTGTGTGCAAAGGGTTCTGCAGGGATAGGTCTCTTAAACGATATGGAAAGACCATTACAACCTCTTATCAGAGAAGGGAGTAGAGGTGAAGGCAAATGGAAGAAGGCTACTTGGGATGAAGCCCTTGATTATATTGCTAATAAGATAAACGAGATAAAAGGAAAATACGGTGCAAAGGCAATAGCCCTTGCCGACAGAGGTGGACTATTTACTGATCTTACAAAGTCTTTTGTCAAGGCGATTGGTTCACCAAATTATCTTGATCATGATGATACATGTGCAAAGAATGTAAATATGGCTGCACAGTCACTCTTTGGTTATGGAAGGGGTGATTTGGTCTATGACTTTGCCAATTCAAAATATATAGTCTTATTTGGTAGAAATATCTTTGAATCCCTTCAGGTAAGGGAGGTCAATAATGTCTTAAATGCAATGGAAAAGGGCTGTAAACTCACTTACATAGATGTAAGGGCAACTGTTACTGCATCAAAGTCTAACAGGTTCATTATGATCAGACCTGGCACTGACTATGCGTTCATTCTTGCCCTTATAAACACAGTGATAGATGAAAAGCTCTATGATGTGGATTTTGTAAATAAATATGTTAAGGACTTTGCAGACCTCCAGTCTTTTATAGTACCCTACACAGCAGAATGGGCAGAAAAAGAGACAGGTATCCCCGCCTATGAGATTCGTGCAGTTGCAAGAGAGTCAGCACAGGCAAAACCTCATGTAATATTTCATGGCGGTTGGATGCTCTCAAGATACATTGATTCATTTTATTGTAGCAGGGGACTTTATCTCCTTAATGCCCTTTTAGGTAGTATTGAGGTAAAGGGTGGAATAGTCATTGGTAAAGGTGCAAAGGATGCAGGTAAAAAAGGCTTGAGGTCTCTTTCAGAGGGCATACCTGAGCCATCAGATAAGATCTTTGATGCAGAATTAAAGGATAAATCCCTTGGCACAGGTCATGTTGTTAATCTCTACAAGGTTATAAAGACAGGGCAACCCTATCCAGTAAAGGCATTATTTGCGTATCGCTATGACCCAATGGCATCACTACCTGATCCTGAAGAACAGAAAAAAATCCTTGACAACCTTGATCTGCTTGTTAGCATAGATGTCAATTATAGTGAAACAGGTTGGTATAGTGATGTCATTCTCCCTGAGTCAACATACCTTGAGAGGTCAAATATCATCTGTGTTCAAAAGGGACAAAAGCCAAACTTCTTTATGAGGCGTCAGGCAGTAAGGCCGAGATTTGATACAAAAGAGGGTTGGGAGATCTTTACCTTGCTTGCCCACAGATTAGGTGCAGGTCAGTATTTCCCCTACAAGTGTATTGAAGAGATATGGAACTATCAACTTGAACCAACAGGCTATAAGATAGAGGACTTTGATGCAAAGGGCTTTGTATCCCTCTCAAAGGATCCCATAATGATGCCAAGGGATGCCATTAAGTTTACAACGCCTTCAGGTAAGATAGAGGTAATATCAGAGAAGATTACAAAGATTGGTAAAAGGTCTCTTGCTGAGTATGTCTCTCCCAAAATACCTGAAGAAGGCTCCTTTAGGCTCGTCTTTGGAAGGACACCTGTTCATACGCACGCACAGACACAAAACAATATATACCTTAACGAGATAATATCAGAAAACACCCTTTGGCTTAATGAGGCAGAGGCAAAGAAATTGGCCATAAATAATGGCGATTATGTTGAGGTATCAACAGATGGATATAGCGGAAGGATCAAGGCTTATGTTACCCCATATATTCATAGAGAGGCAGTCTTTATGCTACATGGCTTTGGTAGTGAGATACCTCTTAAGACAAGGTCTTTTGGTAAGGGTTTGAGAGATACGAAGTTCCAAAAGGGGCTCCTTGAAACCGTTGACCCTGTAGGAGGCGGTGTTGCATACCTTGAGGCAATTGTTAAGGTAAAAAAGGCAGGAGGTCAATAAATGAGCAAGTATTATATATATCAAGACCATTTTAGATGTATTGGTTGCTATGCCTGTGAGGTCCATTGTAAGACAAAAAACAATCTCCCTGTTGGGCCAAGGCTCTCAAGGATTATACAGGTAGGTCCACGGCTTGTAGGCAAGATCCCAAGACTTGCCTTTATCTTTATGCCTTGCTTTCACTGTGAGACACCCTGGTGTGTCTCTGCATGTCCAACAGGGGCAATGCAAAAAAGGCAGAACGATGGGATAGTATATGTTGAACAAGGCCTTTGTGTTGGTTGTAAGTCGTGTATTACTGCCTGTCCATGGGGAGTGCCACAATGGAATCCTGAAACAGGCAAGGTAGTAAAGTGCGACTACTGTAAAGACAGGGTTGATAGAGGTTTGAAACCTGCTTGTGTGACAAAGTGCACAGCCCATGCCCTTCACTTTGTATCACCTGAAGAAGCATCAAGGTTAAAAAGAGAGAGATTTGCTAAAGAGATAGCAGAGTTTGGGACGGGATATTAAATATCTTCATGAGCAACACTATTTTTGAGAGTAAAAAGCCTGATTTTAGTCCTATCAAAGGCACAAGTGCTTTAATTACTACTATTGACAAGGTGGTCAATTGGGGTAGGGCAGGCTCCCTTTGGCCCATGACCTTTGGGCTTGCCTGCTGTGCCATTGAGATGATGGCAGCAGGGGCCGCACACTACGACCTTGACCGCTTTGGCGTACTCTTTAGGGCCTCACCGAGACAGGCAGACCTCATTATCATCGCAGGGACTGTAACCTATAAGATGGCCCCTGTGATCAGAAGGGTCTACGACCAGATGCCAGAACCCCGTTATGTAATGGCGGTGGGCAGCTGTGCCTGTAGTGGTGGGATATTCAATACCTATAGCACCGTTCAGGGGGTAGACACCTTTTTGCCCGTAGATGTCTATATCCCGGGCTGCCCTCCAAGGCCAGAGGCCTTTTTTGATGGGATATTTAGACTGCAGGAGAAGATCAAAAAAGAGGAGTTTCGGTGGAGCCGATGGAGATAGCCCAAGGTAACGACCTCTATACTGAAGAACTCACCCTAAACATGGGGCCTCAGCACCCTGCCACCCATGGCGTACTGAGGCTTGTCCTCAGGGTTGATGGAGAGGTCGTCAAGGACTGTATCCCTCATGTAGGTTATCTCCACAGGGGAGTAGAGAAGTTGTCGGAATTCAGGTCCTATCCATCGGTAATGCCCCTTACAGACCGCCTTGACTACATCTCAAGCATGATAAACAACATCGGCTATTGTATTGCCGTTGAAAGGCTCATGAGTATTGAGGTCCCCATGAGGGCCAAATACATCCGTACAGTGCTGGCTGAGCTTACAAGGATCAGTAGCCACCTGTTATGGCTTGCCACACACGCCCTTGACATAGGGGCCATGACGGTCTTTCTGTATTGCTTTAGGGAGCGGGAGTATGTGCTCGGCCTATTTGAAGAGCTCATTGGTGCGCGTCTTACAGTGAGCTACCCCCGTATTGGTGGTGTTAGGTGCGACATCACAGAGGGTTTCTTAGAGGGCGTAAAGTCATTCATAAGGGACTTTCCAAGGCACATAAGAGAATACGAGACGCTTATTGACCAAAACCGCATCTGGCTTCAGAGAACAAAGGGCATTGGTGTAATCTCAGGCGAGGAGGCGTTAAGATGGGGACTTACAGGCCCAACCTTAAGGGGGTCTGGCGTAAACTACGATGTCCGAAAGAAGGCCCCTTACGATGCCTACGATGAGATAGACTTTGATGTCCCCATTGGTAAAAACGGCGATGTCTACGACCGCTACCGTTGTAGGATGGAGGAACTCAGGCAGTCTGTAAGGATCATTGAACAATGCCTTGATAATATGCCACAGGGCGACATCCTCGCAGAGGAGGCCCCAGAGCTGGACATGAACCCAAAGGGACATAGGGTATTGGAGGGTGAATTTTCCCGTTGGGGTGCGAGCATCGCCTTTACCAATGAGTACGCCACAGTGCCAAAGGGCGAACTCTACTCTGCCGTTGAGGCCCCAAAGGGTGAGTTGGGCTTTTACATTGTCAGCGATGGCACAGGCAGGCCTTACAGACTAAGGCTTAGGGCGCCATCATTTGTCCATGCCTCAGCCATACCAAGACTCTGTAAGGGGCATATGATTGCCGATGTGATTGCAGTAATTGGCACTATTGACATCGTTATGGGTGAGTGTGACCGATGACCATCAGGGAGTTGATAAAAAGGGCCCTGTTTATTGAGATACTCCAAGGTTTGGCCCTCACCTTAAGGACCTTTCTCTCAAGACCTGTTACCGTACAGTATCCAAAAGAAAAGAGGCCTGTATCATCAGGCTTTAGGGGCAGACACGCAATGGTAAGGGATGGGCTTACAGGCAAAGAGCGGTGTGTGGCCTGCATGAAGTGTGCGATGGTCTGTCCAAGCCAGTGCATTTATATCAAATACAGTGGGGGTGAGGGAGGGCCAAGGGTCTTAGAAAAATACGAGATAGAGGCCTTGCGGTGTATATACTGCGGCTACTGTGTAGAGGTCTGTCCAGTGAATGCCCTCGTCCTTACTGAGCATTACGAGTATGCTGGCCATAGCAGAGAAGAATTCCTCTTTGATAGGGATCGCCTCCTTAAGAACTGGGACGACTTTTGGGCCCAAAAAGGAGGATACTTCAATAAATTTTGGCGACCTACAGGCATTGACCCCAAGAGGTTACCGGTGGGCAAAAGATGACACCAGGGGAGTATATACCAACCAACTACCTGCCCGTGCTAATTACCATGGTAGCTGCGACCCTTTTTGGCCTTGGGGCCTTGCTCATCGGAGAGATACTAAGGCCTCGTAGGCCATATAGGGAAAAGCTTGAGCCCTACGAGTCAGGCAACCCGCCTGTAGGTGACCCTGGTGAGCGGTTTTCTATAAGGTTTTATGTGATTGCGGTCCTCTTTGTGGTCTTTGATGTGGAGGCCGTATTCCTATATCCATGGGCCGTTTCGTTTGGCACGATTGGGTTAGTAGGCTTTTGGGCAATGGTCTTTTTCTTACTACTCATATTCTTGGGCTTTCTGTATGATTGGCGGAAGGGGGCACTTGAATGAGACCCACTGAGATCGCACAGGCCCTTAGGACACAATTCCCATCAGAGGTGATAGAGGTCTGTGAGTTTGCCAATCAAACCTCCGTAGTAGTCAAAAGACAACGGATATTGGATATGCTCATGTATCTGAGGGAGTCTTTTGATCTTGACCACCTTCAAGACCTCTGTGGTGTGGACTACAAAGACAAGGGTGATTATCGCTTTGAGGTGGTCTATCAACTCTTTAGTGTAGCTAAGGGTTATGCAATACGACTACGGGCAAGGATACCAGAGGGGGACCCACAGATTGACTCTATTACGCCCCTGTGGGAGGGTGCCAATTGGCACGAGAGGGAGTGCTTTGACATGTTTGGCATTGTCTTTAAAGGACATCCCGACCTTAGGAGGATACTCATGCCTGAGGACTGGCAGGGATACCCACTAAGAAAGGATTACCCTCTTAAAGGACATAAGGATTATTGGCATGGCTTTAAAGAGGTATTAAAAAAGGCAGAGGAGATAGATAGGGGTTAAAGAAGCTACCCAATACGGTAGCCGCAGGCTTTAACAAGTGATATTGAATGACAGGTAGCCGCAGGCTTTAGCCTGCGATATATTGAGGCAGAGCGACAGTTTTAAAATTTAACCGAATAGACTATCGCACTGTCGCACTAAGGTGGTAAGGAGGATATGGACTTTCTGATTGAGGTCATAATTAATGTTATAAAGGTGGCGGTGGTCTTTGGGGTCACACTGCTACATGTGGCCTATGCCACTTACTTTGAGCGAAAGGTCATTGGGAGGATGCAGTGTAGGCTTGGCCCCTCAGAGGTCGGGCCTTATGGAATACTGCAGCCCTTTGCAGATATGTTTAAGTCACTCTTTAAAGAGGACATCATCCCTGCGCGGGCAGACAAGGTGGTCTTCTTCATTGCACCCATGATTGTCCTTGCACCTACAATGACCTCCCTTTCAGTGATACCCTTTTCAGAGGGCTTTATCATAGCCGACATAAATGTGGGGATACTCTTTATCCTTGCCTGTGCATCCCTTAGTGTATATGGGATTATCCTTGCGGGCTGGTCGTCAAACTCAAAGTATGCCTTCTTTGGCGGCATCCGTTCAGCAGCACAGGTGATTAGTTATGAGATTGCTATGGGCATAAGCCTTGCCTCTGTATTTTTGATGGCCGGCTCAGTGAGGCTTGATGATATAGTCAAGGCTCAGTATGACTACCCCTTCAGCATGTATGCACCCCATCTATTTATAGGTTTTGTAGTCTTTTTGATCGCCGCCTTTGCAGAGACCAACAGGACGCCCTTTGACCTGCCGGAGGCAGAGACCGAGCTCGTGGCCGGTTACCTAACTGAATACAGCGGCTTTAGATATGCCCTATTTTTCCTCTCAGAGTATGTGGCAATGTTCATCATGAGTAGCATTATGACCCTTTGCTTTTTAGGGGGATGGACGATACCAAAATTTGTAACAGACATACTGCCCTTTTTGGGCTCTGTGCCCGGCATATTCTGGTTTCTTATGAAGGTCTATTTCTTTATCTTCCTCTACTACTGGGTGAGGGCAACGGTGCCGAGATACCGCTTTGACCAGCTCATGAAGATAGGCTGGAAGGTCTTAATACCCCTATCGCTCTTTAATCTCTTATTAGTCGCCTTTGTAAAGAGGTTTATCCTATGACGGTACAGCAACTTTTTTTTGGCTACTTCTTTGTGATGATCCTTGCCCTATCGTTAGTGGTAATAACGAGACGGAATCTCGTGCATGCAGTGCTGTGGATGCTCTTGATGTTTGTCCACATTGCAGGTCTTTATCTATTTTTAAATGCCGAGTTCTTTGCGGTCATACAGATAATCGTCTATGCAGGGGCCATACTGGTTATGTTTTTATTTGTGGTCATGCTGCTTAGATTGAAGGAAGAACAGGCACTACCAATCTTTGTTAGAGGCTTGCACGGTAGGCTCTTTGTAGGGCTCGCAATACTATTAGTCCTGGTATCAATGGCGGCAGAGGCCACAAAGGGGCCAATGGGTCAATACTCAATAGACTACATCCAGAGGCACTCCCACCTTAAGGTCTTGGGCACAGTGCTCTTTAATGACTTTGTGTATCCTTTTTTGATCCTGGGTTTTATCCTCTTTGTCCCCATGATAGGCGTGGTAGTGCTTGCCCTTAAGAGGAGGTCTCATGGTCCCTCTTAACTGGTACCTAATCCTGAGTGTGATGCTCTTTATGGTGGGACTTTTTGGGTTTCTTACCCGTAGAAACATGATCATGCTCTTTATCTCGGTAGAGATCATGCTCAATGCCATAAACATAAGCCTTATCGCCATTAGCCACTATCTACAGGACATGCGTGGTCAAGTGCTCGCCTTCTTTGTGATTGCCTGTGCCGCTGCAGGTGTGGCAGTAGGACTTGTGCTATTGATAGCAGCCTATAGGAATAAACCAACAATCAGGTTAGAGGACTTTGACCTACTTAAGGGATAGCGATGCAGAGCGAGACCTCCATACTGCCCCTACTTTCAGTGCTGGTCTCTCTGATGGCCCTTGTGCCGATTATTAGGGTTGGCGATAAGAACCCAAATCTCAGGGAGTCCTATTCAATTGTAGCAGGGGTAGCCAAATTCGCCCTCGTGCTAAGTATGCTGCCGCAGGTGCTCTCTGGAAAGACCCTTTATTTCCGCCTCTTTCAGATATTGCCGGGTATAGAGGTAGCCTTTAGGGCAGACGCATTGGGGATACTCTTTGCCTTTGGTGCCTCTCTGTTATGGATACTGACGACATTCTATAGCATTGGCTATATGAGGGGCCATGGGGAGATAAACCAGACCCGCTATTACGCATGTTTTGCTGGGGCACTTTCCAGCACAATGGGTGTGGCCTTCTCGGCCAATCTCTTTACCATGTTCCTCTTTTATGAGGCCCTGACTATTGTTACCTATCCCCTTGTGGCCCATAAGGACAACGATGAGGCCCGTGCTGGGGCACGGAAGTATGTCTTTTACCTGCTTGCCTCGGCAAAGCTCTTTTTGGTGGCTGCCCTTGTGATTACCTACAATCTTGCAGGGACCCTTGACTTTCAGTTAGGTGGCATATTCCCTGAGGTGGTAAGGCAACATCATTCTCACATCCTCAATCTGGTCTTTTTGATGTACCTTTATGGCTTTGCAAAGTGTGCCCTTATGCCCCTTCACGGATGGCTCCCGGCCGCAATGGTGGCCCCTACACCTGTAAGCGCCTTGCTTCACGCCGTGGCAGTGGTAAAGACAGGGGTCTTTACAGTACTCAGGATTGTGTTCTTTGTCTATGGTACAGACTATCTAAGCGAGCTGACGGCCTCAGAGTTTGCCCTATATGCCGCCTGTTTTACCATTGTAGTGGCCTCTGTAATTGCCCTTACCAGGGACAATATAAAGGCACGCCTTGCCTACTCAACGGTGAGTCAGCTCTCTTACATCATCCTTGGTGGCCTGCTACTTACCGCAAGCGGTGCAATAGGTGGGATCATACACATGTCCAACCATGCCTTTGCCAAGATTACCCTCTTTTTCTGTGCGGGTTCTCTCTATGTCTCTGCCCACAAGACAGAGGTCAGTCAATTAGACGGTATTGCCAAGAAGATGCCACTTACGATGGTGGCCTTTACAATTGGGGCAATGGGCATGATTGGTGTGCCACTGGTGGGGGGCTTTGTGACAAAGTGGTATTTGCTAATAGGGGCGATGGAGCGAGAAAGCCTGTTAGTTATTGCGGTCTTACTGTCAAGCACGCTACTAAATGCGGGTTACTTCATGCCCATTATCTATAGGGCATTTTTTAAGGAATACAAGGGTGGGCAACACGGCCACGGCAATCACGATCACAGTGGGGATATCAAGGAGAACCCCTTTATGGTAGTGCCGCTGTTGATCACGGCCCTATTGAGCGTGATAGGGGGCATATATCCTGATTTTGTAGTGGCTATTGCACAGGAGGTATTCAGATGAGTCACGGGCCTGTGAATGAAAAGGGCGAACTCTTAGAGCTCAGGCATGAGGCCGTGCCGGGCTATAGGACTGCCTTTTATATAGCCTTTGTAGTGGGTGTGCTTTATCTCACAGCACTCTTTTTAATGGGATAGGAGGCAGCGATGCAAGAGAAAAATGGCGAGAAACGACACCTCTTTGACAGGCCGGGCAGCCTAAATATGGTGCTCAGGATATTCTTTTCAACACTAATAGTCCTTGTGGTGATAGACCTCTTTGTGCACAAGCACCCCTTTTTTGGCTTTGACGGGAGGCCCTCCTTTTATGGGGCCTATGGCTTTGTGGCCTGTGTGGTGCTGGTGCTTGCGGCGCGGTTTGTCCTTAGGCCACTTGTAAAGAGGAAAGAGGGCTACTATGATAAATAGCCTACCGCCTTTTTTACTACTTATCTGTGGTGCCCTATTACTACCCCTCTTTAGGGGTCGTGCAAGGACTTTCTATCTGGTTGCACTCCCTCTAATCACAACGCTAAATACCTTCCTGATGCAACAGGGCACATATTGGACCATAGAGGTCCTTGACCACAGGCTGACCTTTGGCAAGGTTGACAGATTAAGCCTTGTATTTGGCTACATATTTTCAATAATCACGCTCATTGCCTCTATCTATAGCCTCCATGTCAAAGACAAAGGTCAACATATAGCAGGTTTTATATACGCAGGCAGTGCCTTAGGTGCCGTCTTTTCCGGTGACTTTATAAGCCTATTTATATTTTGGGAGGCCATGGCCTTTAGTGCTGCATACATCATATGGTCAAGGCGGACAAAGGCCTCTGAGGAGGCAGGCATGAGGTACCTATTGGTGCACATCTTTGGCGGCCTGCTACTGTTAGGTGGGATAGTAGTTAGATACCACACCACAGGCTCTCTTACCTTTGACTACATAGGCCTACAGGGTCTTGATTCGTGGCTTATACTGCTTGGCTTTGGGATAAACGCCGCCTTCCCTGTGCTTCATGCATGGTTACCCGATGCCTATCCAGAGGCAACCCCTACAGGGACGGTCTTTCTATCGGCCTTTACCACAAAGACCGCCGTGTATGTCCTTGCAAGGGGATTTCCGGGCACAGAACTGTTGGTCTATGTTGGTGCGATAATGACGGCCTTCCCTATATTTTATGCGGTCATTGAAAACGACCTGAGGAGGGTCCTCTCTTACAGCCTGATCAATCAGGTGGGTTTTATGGTGGTAGGTGTGGGTATTGGCACGGAGCTATCTATAAATGGTACAGCGGCCCATGCCTTTAGCCACATACTCTACAAGGCACTGCTCTTTATGTCAATGGGTGCGGTGTTACATCAAACGGGAAGGATAAACGCCACAGACTTAGGGGGGCTCTATAAATCCATGCCCCTTACGGCACTGTTTTGCAGTATCGGTGCTGCCTCAATATCAGGGGTGCCCCTTACAAATGGCTTTATAAGTAAGTCCATGATACTTAGTGCAGCAGGCGAGGGAGGGATGTTGGTTATATGGTTGGCCTTACTATTTGCCTCTGCAGGGGTCTTTCACCACTCTGGGATAAAGATACCCTTCTTTGCCTTCTTTAGCCATGATGCGGGCATTAGGACCACAGAGCCGCCCAAGCACATGCTCATTGCCATGGCAATGGCCGCCTTTTTGTGTATCTTTATCGGTGTCTTTCCGGGCACACTGTATTCAATACTGCCCTACCCAGTGGCTTATGAGCCTTACACAGGTGCCCATGTGATAGACCAACTACAACTGCTTGCCTTCTCCGCCCTTGCCTTTACGCTCCTAATGATGTCGGGGATCTATCCGGCCGAGCAGAGGGCCATAAACCTTGATACAGACTGGTTTTATCGTAAGGCCACCAGGTGGTTTATGGGTTTTGCCCATAGGCCCATCGCCTCCTTTGATTACAATGTGGTCGGGGAGGCCTATGAATCTATGGTCATAAGGCCTATCTTAAAAACGGCACAGTTTTTTAGGTTAGTGGACTCTAAAATCGTTGATGGCCTTATAAATGGTGTGGGTAAGGGCTCATTAGGCCTTTCAGATGTCCTGAGGCTCATTCAGACAGGCAAGACCCAAGACTATGCCTATGTGATGGCCTTAGGCGCCTTATTTGTGGTGATACTGATATGTATTGCTTAGATTGGGCGATTAAGAAAATAGGCGACAAGAGATTGCCCCTCAAGCCTTATGAATGCGATGGGATTATTTAAATAAGGTATGTGTATCTTCACAGCGCGTGGGTGACATTAGTGCAAATACCGGTCGCAGAGGAAAGAGGTATCGCTCATAAGCCTTTCGTGGTAATCTCTTGTCTAATTGTTGAAAGAGCCACTCAATATTAGTTATTACTCAAAGGGGTGTTGAGATATGGTAGAAGGCTATCCGTTATTGTCAGTGCTCACATTTTTGCCCCTATTAGGGGTCGTTGCCTTACTCCTAATGAGTTCAGCTCAGGCCGTAAGGTACACGGCACTGCTGTTTACGCTCCTTGAATTTGTCCTATCTATACCCTTACTTACAGACTTTGATAAGGCGACCCACAGGTTTCAGTTTGTGGAGGCCTATCAGTGGATACCCTCTTTGAATATTCACTATAAGATGGGCGTAGACGGCATAAGTGTCCTCTTTATACTCCTTACGACCCTACTAAGCGTCCTCTCTGTTACCGTCTCATGGCGGGCCATTGTGCAGAAGGTCAAGGAATTTTACGCTATGATCCTACTGATGGAGACGGCCATGATAGGGATATTCTGTGCCATGGACCTATTTCTGTTTTATATCTTTTGGGAGGCGATGCTTATACCCATGTTTCTACTCATTGGCATTTGGGGGAGCTCAAATAGGGTCTATGCGGCTGTGAAGTTTGTCCTCTTTACCCTTGCAGGCAGTGTCCTCATGCTCATTGGGGTCATTGCCCTATACTTTCAGGGTGGAAAGACCTTTGACATACAGCAACTCTCACTGATGAGGTATCCTATAGAATTTCAGTATTGGCTCTTTTTTGCCTTCTTTGCGGCCTTTGCGGTCAAGGTCCCCATGTTCCCTGTGCATACTTGGCTACCCGATGCCCATACAGAGGCCCCTACCGCGGGGAGTGTAATCTTAGCAGGGGTCCTTCTAAAGATTGGTGCCTATGGATTTTTGAGGTTTTCCCTGCCCATGTGCCCTGACGCCACAAGGGAGCTGATGTTACCCATGCAGGTCCTCTCTGTAGTGGCCATTATCTACGGTGCCTTTGTGACGCTGATGCAGACAGACTTCAAGAGGCTTATTGCCTATAGCAGCGTGAGTCATATGGGTTTTGTGACACTGGGGATATTTTCCTTAAACCAGCAAGGCCTTGAGGGCGGGCTCCTTCAGATGATCAATCATGGGATCGTTACAGGTGCAATCTTTTTGTGTATTGGAATGATATACGAGAGGACCCACACCCGTCAGATTGAGGACTACGGAGGCCTTGGGAGGGCAGCGCCTGTGTATGTCTTTTTTTACACCCTGTTTTCCCTTGCAGCCATTGGTTTTCCGGGGACCAACTCGTTCATCGGTGAGTTTTTGGTCCTAAGCGGTGCCTTTAAGAGTAACTATGCCGTGGCCATACCGGCCATCTTTGGCATCTTACTTGGTACTGGGTATATGGTATGGCTCTACTATCGTGTGGTGCTAAGGGACATAAACCCAGCGATCAAAGGACACTTACAGGAGATTGGAGGTCGGGAGATATTGACCCTTATACCACTACTACTGTTGGTCTTTTACATCGGTCTTCAGCCAGCGGTCCCCTTGAGTTTTGTGCAGGTCTCAATCAAACACCTACTGCTACAGATGGATGGTGTGGCCCTAATGGGTCTAAGATGAGGTCTTTGGGTTTAATGTTAAAGGAGGCAAAATGGACACAAGTGCCCTAATACCAGAGATGACCTTTGGTGCCTTGATAATCCTCTACTTCTCTATTGGACTGTTTATAAAAGGCAGATACCTACTGACCGCAATGGCCTTAGGCTCTTGTATGATTACGGTCTCCTTTTTAATAACGGCGCCTTATGGGCAGGTCTTTGGTGGGGCCTTTGTGGCTGATCCCCTGAGCCAGTCCTTTAAGTTTGTCTTTCATGTGTGTCTTGCCCTAAGCCTGCTTATATCTCTCAGATATGGGATTATTAAGGATGGGCAATTCTTTGAGTATGTCCTCCTCATGATGCTTGCCACATTGGCGATGATGCTCGTTGCCTCCTCAAGGGACCTGATCCCGTTGTTTTTGTCTATAGAGTTGATGGCACTCTGTAGCTACCTTCTAACAGGTTTAGCGAGGGATGACCTTAGGTCTAATGAGGCAGGCCTAAAGTATTATCTCTTAGGCACTCTTGCCTCAATAACGCTACTTATTGGCATATCGGCCCTTTATTTAGTGACTGGCACCACTGACATAAAGGCTATAGGAGAATTCCTCAGGGCCCAGAGTGGGGCACCAAATCCTTATGAGTATCTTGGCATCATCGCCGTGCTCATTGCCCTCTCTTTTAAGGCAGGGGCCGTGCCCTTTCACCAGTGGTCGCCTGATGTTTATGAGGGTGCGCCCACAACAGTGACGGCCTTTATGTCTGTAGGGCCAAAGGCGGCATCCCTCTCAGCCCTTGGAGCAGTCCTCTATGGAGCCTTTGGTGGAGACCCTGAGGTATGGGTAAATACACTCATCTTTATTGCAGTAGCCACAATGGCCATAGGTAACATATTAGCCCTGAGGCAGGATAATTTAAAGAGGCTCCTTGCCTATTCATCAATTGCCCATGTGGGATACATGATGCTCGGCCTATTGGCCCCGTCTCAGGAGGGTCTAAGTGCGATAGTGCTCTATATGTTGATATATGCCTTTATGAATATAGGTGCCTTTGCGGTGGTCCTTTCTATCCAAGAGGGTGAAGGGATCAACGCCTACCGGGGGCTAGCGAGCACAAACCCCTTCATGGCCCTTTGTATGCTCATTCTCCTATTTTCCCTTGCGGGGATCCCCCCCTTTGCGGGATTTATTGCAAAGTTCAGGGTATTTATGGCCGCTATCCATGCGGGATACACAGTGGTTGCACTCTTGGGTATCCTATTTAGTGTGCTTTCGGCCTATTACTATTTAAGGATAGTGGTCAAGATGTATTTTGACACCACTGAGTTACCTCACTCTTTGGTGCCGATTAACCTAAACATCGCCACAGCCACCGCGGTCCTTGCGGTCTGCCTCTTGGGCATAGGCCCAAGCCTATTGATCTGAGATTTACTAAAAAAAATCACAAGTTGGCTGACATTACCGTTGGCCCCAGGCAGATATATCTGCCTATGGCCCCTCATTTGTCGTTTTTACATCTACCGAAGGGTGGTAAGTTTTCACTCTAAGGGTTCATGTCTTTTCTCTTGACAAAACACAAGATATAGTGTTTAAATCTCTTCCCAATACAATATGAAGTATTCAAAGTGCAATAGCTTGGTATGACAGGGTGATAGTGTGACAGGAGGGTGTAATTTTAATAAACAATTATTTCCGAAATCTACTGCTGCACTACCGAACTAAAGTCTGTAACAGTAAGTCAACAATAAAACCAAAGGAGAGCAAAAATGAACACCGCTACAACAGAGATTCCGCTTACAAGCAATGCGATTAAGGTGCTTGAAAAGAGGTATCTTAAAAGAAACGAGGAGGGCAAGGTAATTGATACGCCAGTGGAGATGTTCCGCCGCGTGGCTGCACACATTGCAAAGGCCGATGCCCTTTATGGAAAGAATGCCTCTGCTGTAAAGGCCACTGAAGAGGCCTTCTTTGAGCTGATGACCACCTTAAGGTTTCTCCCCAATAGCCCCACATTAATGAATGCAGGTAGGAGATTAGGGCAGCTGTCGGCCTGTTTTGTGCTGCCTGTGGGCGACTCAATGGAGTCCATCTTTGATGCCGTCAAGTACGCAGCAATAATACACAAGTCGGGAGGAGGTACAGGCTTTAGCTTCTCCAATCTCAGGCCAAAGGGCGATGTGGTGGGCTCTACAAAGGGTATCTCTTCTGGACCTGTATCCTTTATGACCGTCTTTGATACGGCCACTGAGGCAGTAAAACAGGGCGGCACGAGGAGGGGGGCCAATATGGGCATCCTCAGGGTTGATCATCCCGACATCCTTGAGTTCATCACCTGTAAGGACAACAACTCAAGACTGAATAACTTCAATATCTCTGTAGGCCTTACAGAGGCCTTTATGACTGCAGTCCAGCAAGACAGGGGCTACGACCTCATAAATCCACGCACAAAGACGGTCACTGGTAGTCTTAAGGCCAGGGATGTGTTTAATCGCATAGTGATGCAGGCATGGAAAAATGGGGAGCCGGGGATAATCTTTCTTGACAGGATAAACGCAGCCAATCCGCTCCCAGCCTTAGGTGAGATAGAGTCCACCAATCCCTGTGGTGAGCAACCACTGCTACCCTATGAGTCCTGTAATCTCGGCTCAATCAACCTCGCCAAGATGGTCTCCGATGGGAGGATTGATTGGCAGTTATTAAAGGAGACCGTCTGGAGGGCAGTCCATTTTCTTGACAATGTGATTGATGTAAACCGTTATCCCCTAAAGGTCATAGAGGAGACCACCAAGGCAAACAGAAAGATAGGTCTTGGCGTTATGGGATGGGCCGATATGCTCATACAGCTTAGGATACCCTACAACTCAGAGGAGGCCATAAAGACAGCCGAGA
>Ga0308419_1000070_pt1 | contig 81531 bp, 76 predicted proteins | sample HotsprSampleMS50_FD_203674 | JGI IMG/M metagenome (GOLD analysis project Ga0308419, IMG submission 203674) | Hot spring phototrophic mat microbial communities from Mushroom Spring, Yellowstone National Park, Wyoming, United States - 20090730_MS50 ... | reverse complement strand
TGACGGCGTCCGCAGCGAACGCGGTCGAGGCCATCGCCAGCACCATGACGGCCACGAGGGTGGAGATTAGGAGCTTCCTCACTGTTCTACCCCCTTCCTATAGTGGATTTGCGGCTCCTGGGTTGGAGCCGTTTGGGTCGTTTCCCTGTCCGGGTCCGGTCTCCTTCTGCGGCGGAGGGCATGCAGGGGCCTAGCTTTGCGCGGGTTAGCTAACCCGCTAACCGCCCGCCGTCGTGGGGCACCCCGGACCCGGCCAGAGCGCGGCCGCTGGCAGGATACGCGGCAGGGGAGGGTCGGGAGCAGGCTGGGCAAGGCCGGGCGAGCCGGAGACACTGAGCCGGTTAGCCACCCGGCTCGCCGGCGTCAGCCGGCGAGGTCGAGGAGCATGAAGGACGGGCGGCCGAGGTCGTCGAGCCGGAGGGCGTCACCCGGGAAGAGGACCTCGAGGCCGAGCGACGGCCCGGCCCGGAGCGGCCGGTCGAGGCCGACACAGAGGTACAGCGGGATGTCGTGGGCGGTGAGCCTCCAGGACCTCTCGCCCAGGGCCACGGTGAGCTTGCCGGTGGCCGGCTCGACGGCGACCACTTCCACCAGGTACACCGGCGCCTGCACCGGCGAGAGCACGCTCAGGCGGCCGGACCGGTCGAGGCCGTAGGCCACGAGCGCTCCCGCCTCCAGGGCCCCCGCGGGCAGACCCGGCGGCGCCTCCAGGGTGGTCTCCCACCCCAGTCTCTCCAGCGTCACCAGGGCCCCGTCCGTATCCGGTACGGCGACGGACCGGAGGTACCGCCCCACGGCCGTGCGCCCCGGTTCAGGGGGCGCCGGGAGCACGGCGGCGACCTGCCCGGCCGTATCGAGCTGCAGGCTGTACCGGCGGCCGGGGGCGACCGCCCGCGTCACCTCTTCTTCCAGGGTCGGGTTCAGGCCCAGGCTCTGTGGCCCCCCCTCTGTCTCGAGGTGCATCTCCCGGTGGTGACCTTGGAGGTCGTAGACGTCCACCCACCCGACGAAGGTGCCGACGACCTGCCGGCGTACCGCCCGCACGCGCAGGGCCGCGCGCGGGAGACCCCCGGTGGCCGCGGAGATGATGTCGCCCTCCCGGAGTGCGGTGGCCGGTACGGGGGTGCCGTTGAGGTGGACCTCGGCCTCGGGGGGCACGGCGAGGTCGAGGCGGAGCTCGCCGAGGCGGAGGCGCAGGCCGACCGAGACCCGGCCGAGGGGGCCGGTCGCAAAGTCGAGGCCGGCCACCACGGCGAGGGGGATGTCTTCCTGGATGATGGTGACGCGTACGGCTTGGTCCTCCAGGGTGACCAAGTCTGCCGTGGCTGTCGGCAGCACAAGCGCGGGGTCGAAGGGCCAGCGCCGGCCGTTGAGCTCGACGAGGCAGCCGGGTGCGCAGGTGAAGGTCCGGCCGTCGGCGAGCCGGACGGCTCGGACCGCCGTCCCGTCCGCGGAGAGCTCCAGGGAGCTCAGGCCGGCGCGGACTACCTCCCCGCGCACGTAGGGGCGGGCCAGGGCCACGCCGCCCCCGTCCACCCACAGGACCCTGCAGGCGACGAGCTCGCCGGGTGCAGCTATGCCGGCCGAGACCAGGACGCCCGGCAGGCGTACCGTCCGGCCGTCGGCGGTCCGGAGGACCCCCGCCGCCTCGTCCACGGCAGTGACGACGATGTCCCGCGTGAGCGAGGCCCCGATGGGGCCTTTGTTGAAGGTACCCGCGGCTAGGCCGCCGGTCCCCGGGGAGTACCCCCGGCCGCTGAAGAGGGCGTCGGCGAGGAGCTGGGCCACCTGCGCCCGCGTGAGGGGGGCGAGGAAATCGAGCGGGGCCGCCCCGAGGCCGGAGGACCCTTTGAGGAGGCCGGTCTCGTAGGCCCGGTAGATGTAACCCGCCGGCCAGCTACCGCGTACGGAGTCGGCGTTGCCGAGGGCCCGGAGCAGCATGGTCACACCGTCGGCCAGGGCCACGGTGGCCCGGGGCTGGAAGGCGAGACCCCCCAGGCCGTCAGGGCGGCCCCGGATGATGCCCTGGGTCACGCAGGTCTCGACGGCCTCGGCAGCCCAGGCGGGGATGTCGGCCCGGTCGGAGAGGCTGGCGGCGGCCGCAGGGGTGGCCCAGGAGGGCGGGGAGGCCCGGTCCAGGGCTAGCAGGCGCGAGACGAGGACGGCGAACTCGGCCCTGGTGACGGGGTCGCCCGGGCGGCAGCGGCTGCCCGGCCCCCCTTCCCCGCGCAGGACACCCAGGACCCCCAGAAGGTCGAGGGCTGCCGCTTCGGGACCGGCCGACGCGGCGTCGGCGAAGTAGTGCGGGAGGACGCGGACCGGTACCCCGGGAGCCGCGAGAGCAGGGCCCAGCGGCGGCACGGGAAGGACGAGGGTGAGGGCTGCCGCAAGGACGGCCGCGAAGGTGCGACGCAGGTGGTGGGCCAGTCTCATGTCCCTCATCTCCTCTCCCCGCCGCTGGTGACTCTAGCGTAAGCCACGCCTGTCGGCCCGGTAGGCCGAAGGAGGTGGGTTTCGATTAGGCGGTTGGCTAACCAGCCGGGTGACCCGGCACCTCCGGGGGCCTTGCGGTGTTACCGGGCCCCCGGGAGGGGGGAGGGGAGCCCCTTGGGTGGGGGCTCCCCTCCCGACCTCGGGGACAGGCGCCTTGGGCCGGACGAGGGCCTTACGGCGTCCCGACCATCCAGACCATCAGGCTGCCGTCGGCCACGAGGATGTCACCGACCTTGAGACCGGCCAGACCGACGTAGACCGGGAGGGTCGGCGTCCACTTGTAGACCGTCACGTCGGGCGAGTCGATGAACAGGATCTCGCTCGTCGTCTGGTTGCGGACGACCATGGTCCCGCGGGTCACGTCGAGCGACAGGACCTTGTAGGTCGGGCTGCCGAGGATGTCCATCTCGGCGAAGGCCGTGACCTTACCGGTCGCGCCGTCGATGGTCGCCTCGCCGAACTCGCCGATGAGCGCGCTGAAGTCGAGCGTCGTCGGGTAGACGCTGGTCTGCCCGCGGCTGTCGAGGGTGACGGTCTTGTTGCCCGAGCTATCGACCGAGTAGCCCACGACGAGGACGTACGGGGTCGCGCTGGTGAACCCGATGGGCACGTAGAGCTCGCCGGCCGCGTTCAGGCCTATCTTGACGACCGTGCCGGCAGACGGCAGGGCCGTGCCGAGCTCCTCGGGGTTCCACACGTAGGTGGTGGTCCCGCCGGCGGTCTTCTCGATGGTCACCCGGTAGACGGGGCCGGGCCAGGTGGTGACGGAGCCCTTCACGGTGCCCTGGACGACCTGCCGGATGGCCTTCACGGCGATGACCTCGCTGCTGCCGTCCGCGCCCTTGGTGGCGACGTAGACGCAGTCGAACGCCGCCAGGCTGTCGCGGCCGGACGCCGCGCCGTTGATGGTCACCTGGGCGGAGGCCGGGATGGCGTAGGTGCCGGCGTCCTCCAGCGTGATTTCCGTGTCGGTCGTGCTCGTGGACTTCACCACGTCGGTGATGTAGTCCATGGCCACGTCGTAGCGGAACGCCGCGACGTAGGTCGCCTTGCCGTTGGCCGCGAGGTTCACCGTGCAGGCGTCACCGGCGGCCAGGTCGAGCTCGCCGAAGCCGGCCTGCTTGTTGAGGGTGACCGCGAGCGGCGCGGTGAAGGCGATCTCCTTGCCGTCCTCGAACTTCAGGGTCTCGTAGGCGCCGTCGGAGTTCTTGTCGAGGAGCGCGGAGAAGACGCCGCTGTAGCTCCTCGCGTCCTCGGCGACGGCGATGGCGACGATGTCGCCGGCCGCGTTGGCGACGGCCCGGACGCTGAGGTAGAGGAGACCCTCGAGGTCCGCGGCGCCCGCGATGTAGACCTTGGAGGCAAGGTCTATGTCGCTTCCGCCGATGGCGACGCTGTCGCCGTCGTAGGCCGTGAGGGTACCCTCGAAGACCCTACCCGCGAGGAGCGAGCTGTCCGCGATGGGCTTGCCGTCCTTGTCCAGGCGGTCTATCTGCATGGAGGCCAGGAGCATGCGCGCCACGTCGCCGCGGGTGGCCGGCAGGTTCGGGAACCCGAGGTCCACCGGACCGGCGAAGCCGTGCTCGAGGGCGTAGAAGACGTAGTTGTACGGCCAGGTGCCGGGAGCCATCTGCTCCTCGTGACCACGGACCATCCGGATGAGGACGGCCAGGGTCTCGGCGTAGGTCACCGGGTCGTTCGGGCGGAAGTTGCCCTTGTCGTCACCCCGCATGAGACCCATGAAGTAGGCCGTGTTGACCCATCCCCAGGCCCACGTCGGGATTTCGTCCTTGAACGTCGGACGGAGCCCGGCCAGACCGGCGGCGAGGGACGACTTGCCCAGGCCGGCGACCATCATCTTGGCGAACTCGGACCGCTTGATGCCGTCGTCGGGCCGGACCGGGCCGCCGATGCCGGCGTCACCGGACATGATGCCGAGCGCGGCCATCACGGTGAGCTCCGCCTGAGCCTTGTGGCCGGCGATGTCGCTGAACGCCTGGTTGGAGACCGTGGCGCCGTAGGCGACGCCGCCGAAGGCGAGGACGATGGCCAGGACGAGTGTGAGAGAGAGTGCCTTCTTCACTGTTTCCCCTCCTTTCGCTTTCTTGGTTTGTCGGATGCGCTGCCGCAGTGCTATGGCGTGGCGTGGGCGGCGGTGCGCATTCGTGGTGGGGAAATTCCGGTCGCGAAGGCAGTCTCCCTGCATCTGGGACCAGTAAAGGACTGCGCCGGTGAGCTAAGCCACTCATGCACCGATAGCCAAGCGCGTAAGAGGAAGCCGAGGGGGGCAGAGGGCGCCGGCGCTCGAAGGGAATGGGACCGACGGGAGAGAAGACGGGTCAGTCGTCGGGGGATGATACCGCCCGCGGGAAGGGGGGGATGGCTCCAGTGTCCGACGGACCCCTCTACAACACGAGCCTGCCGGAGGCCGTGACGACTTATCTGCGGGAGACCAACCCTTGGTGGGCCGGCAGACCCGGACGCGTCGTCCCCACCTACCGGCGCTGGGTCTTCAGAACCGCGCTGGAGAAATTGCTTGGTGGACTGGCCCCTGTCCTCGTCCTCCGCGGCCCCCGCCAGGTCGGCAAGACCACCTTGCAGGAGCAGATAGTCAGGCACCTCATCGAGGAGGAGGGCGTCGAGCCCCGCCGGGTCCTTAGGGTCCAACTCGATGAGCTCCCAAGCCTACGCCGGGTCAAAGCTTTGGACGAACCCATCCTCGCTCTTGTCCGCTGGTACCAGGACCACATCCTCGGCCAGAGCCTGAACGAGGCTGCTCGCGAGGGGAGGACGGCCTTCCTTTTCTTCGACGAGGCCCAGAACCTCAAGGCCTGGGCGCCTCAGCTCAAGGCGCTCGTGGACCATCACACGGTGCGGGTGTTCGTCACAGGGAGTTCATCCCTGAGGATTGCCTCCGGACAGGACAGCCTCGCCGGGCGGGTGACGACGCTGGACCTAGGGCCACTCCTGCTCAGGGAGATTGCAGCCTTGCGGTACGGCGAAACTATAGAGCCGGCAGGGGGCGGGGTGCGGGTCGAAGATCTCTGCAGGCAGGACTTTTGGCACGAGGTCCGGGCTTACGGCAAGAAGCACCGGGAGCTACGAGACCGGGCGTTCCAGGCGTTCTCGGAGGTTGGCGGTTATCCTATGGCGCAGGCCCGCCCCGACGCGCCATGGCCTGAGGTAGCGGACCAGCTCAACGAGACGGTCGTCCGGCGCGCCATCAAACACGACCTGCGCCTGGGTGAGCGCGGAAGGACCCGTGACCCGCAACTGCTAGAGGCAGTCTTTACCCTGGCTTGCCGGTACGCCGGCCAGAGCCCGGGGCAGGACGTTTTCGTCGAGGAGCTGCGGGGCGGCCTTGGGGCAGGTATCAGGTGGGGTAGTATTCGGGCCTACCTACAGTTCCTTGAGCAGTCCATGCTCGTGGAATTGGTCGAACCCCTCGAGTTGCGGCTGCGGAAGAAGGGGAGGTCCGCCTACAAGCTCTGTCTCTGTGACCACGCCCTGCGGGCGAGTTGGCTCCGTGAGAAGGTGTCACTCGAGCCTTTCAAGCTCCAGCAGGAACCGGCTCAGGCCGACCTTGCCGGTCGGCTGGCCGAGAGCATCGTCGGGTACTTTCTTGCCAACTTCCCGCATCTGGCGGTCAACCACCTTCCCGCGGCGGGTGGCAGACCGGAGGTCGATTTTGTTCTCACAATCGGCGCCCGGCGCATACCCGTGGAGGTCAAGTACCGCCGCCGCATAGATGCCGATGAGGATACCCGAGGTCTCCGCGCCTTCATAGAAAAGACGGTCCACAACGCCCCGTTCGGGGTGTTGGTCACCATGCTCGACGAGGTCAGGGTGCGCGACCCGCGCATCGAGGTCGTGCCCTTGCCGTCGCTCCTTCTCATGCGCTAGGCGCTGACCCGCGAGCAATCCCCCGAGCACCCCCGCAAGCAGCCCCCGCGAGCAGCCTCCTCAGGGCGCCGGGTACACCTTCACCGCCCCGGCCTCCCGGTCCAGGTCGGCCAAGAGCCGCTGGTCCACATTGGTCCGCGCCGCCAGGCGCTCCTCGAGGAACTTCTGGGCCACCTGCGGGAAGAGGACGTAGGAGAGCACGTCCTCGACCGACTCGGCCAGCGCCCCGACCTCCCGGCGGGCGTCCTCGAGACCGGGCTCGAGGAGGTCGGCTGGCCGGCAGGTGACCGGTTCCTCGTCGCCGATGACCTTCCGCCGGACCTCCTCGTCCACGGGCGCCGGCGGCCGGCCGTACAGCCCCTTCATGTAGGCCTTGGTCTCGCTGGTGACCAGCTTGAAGCGCTTGCCCCCGAGGACGTTCAGCACGGCCTGCGACCCGACGATCTGGCTGGTCGGGGTGACCAGGGGCGGGTAGCCCATCTCTTTGCGCAGGCGCGGTAGCTCGGCCAGGACGTCGGGCAGACGGTCGAGGGCCTTCTGCTGGGCGAGCTGCGAGACGAAGTTGGAGTACATGCCGCCCGGTATCTGGTAGCGGATGACGTTGACGTCCACGGTCGTGCCGACGTCGTGGGCGGCGTACTTCTTCCTGACGTCCTTCCAGTACTGCGCGATGCGGGCGAGGAGCTCCAGGTCGAGCCCGGTGTCGCGCGGGGTGCCCGCCAGGGCGGCCACGAGGCTCTCCGTCGGCGGCTGGGAGGTGCCCAGGGCCATCGAGGAGATGGCCGTGTCCACCACGTCCACGCCGGCCTCGGCCGCCTTGAGGTAGGCCATGGAGGCCATGCCGGCGGTGTAGTGGCAGTGGAGCTGCACCGGGAGGCCCACGTCGGCCTTGAGGCGCCTCACGATGACCTCCGCGTCGTAGGGGGCGATGATGCCGGCCATGTCCTTGACGCAGATGGAGTCGGCCCCGAGCTCGGCGAGCTGCCGGGCCGTGGCGACGAAGGAGTCCACGTCGTGGATGGGGCTCACGGTGTAGGAGATGGTCCCCTGGACGTGCGCCCCGGCGGCCTTGGCCGCCGCGACGGCGCGCTCCATGTTGCGGACGTCGTTCAGGGCGTCGAAGATGCGGATGATGTCTATGCCGTTCCCCACGGCCCGCTTGACGAACTCGTCCACGACGTCGTCCGGGTAGTGGCGGTAGCCGACGAGGTTCTGGCCGCGCAGGAGCATCTGCAGCCGCGACTTCTTGAAGCGCCGCCTGAGTTCGCGCAGGCGCCCCCAAGGGTCCTCGCCGAGGAAGCGGAGGCAGGTGTCGAAGGTGGCCCCGCCCCAGACCTCCAGGGAGTGGAACCCCGCCTCGTCCATCATCTCGACGGCGGGGAGGATGTCCTCCACACGCAACCGCGTGGCCAGGAGCGACTGGTGCGCGTCGCGCAGGGTCGTGTCGGTGATGCCGAGCTTCCGGTCGGGTTGGATGTCCATCCTGGTCGGCTCTTCCGTCCTTCCGTCGTTCACGTTATCACCGGCGGGGCCGCCGGCGGGTACAGTCCGACAACGGTCCAGGCGATGGCGCCGGCCCAGACCAGGCTCAAGATGATGGCAGCTGCCAGTAAGGCCAAGGTCGGGGCCAGGGCGACCAGGACCGCCTTCGAGGTCTCCAGCCCGAAGGCCGCCCGAAGAGCAAGGATGTCCAAGACGAGCCGCCAGACCACGACCCCGAGTCCCACCAATGTGGCCAAGCCCGACCCCAGAGCCCCCTGGCTGCCGAAGGCCAGGTTCAAAGGCACGACCGCGAGGGCGGGGAGGTAGGTCAGGGCCAGGCAGGCGAAAAGCCGCGAGACGTCCCCGCGCCCGCCGAGCAGGGAGGCCACCACGGCGAGGAACCCGGTCTTGACAGCAAGGAGGAACGGGCGGGCGACCAGGCCGGTGAGCGCACCGGCGGCCACCAGCCCTCCGGTGGGCACATCCGGCACACCACCCGCCAAGACCCCGGACTCCCCAAGGCCGGTCAGCAGGCCCCGCACGACCTCCTTCCAGGCCGCCGCCCCGGAGAGGTCTACGATGAGCCCGGCGAGGAGGTAGGCGAGGAGGACCGCCCCGAACGGTGGGGCAGGCCGCCCGACCACATCCCTCAGCGTCCGCGTGGGCGCGACGAAGATGCCGGAGAAGAAGTCGGCGAAGTCGCCGGCTAGGTTGGGACGACGGTGACGCCCGTCGGTCGGCCCGCCGGTCGGCCCGCCGGCGGGCCCGCCCGCCGGAGCGGGGGCCTCGCCCGGTGAGTCAAGGAATTGCCGGTCGTCAGGGGCCATCACGGACCCTCCCCAGGGACTAGTCTCGTGCCCGTACCGGTGCCCGCGGTCCCGTCCACCCCGTAGACGGTCCCGGTCAGCCTCACGGCCCGCGTCAGGGCTCCGAGCTCCCGGAGGAGCAGCTCCCAGGGGCCGGGCCGGCCGTACTCCCGGATGCGGTAATCCCCCTCTATCCCGGCCAGCTCCACGGCCTTGTCCACGGCGCGGCCGAGGCCGCCCAGGGTGTCCACCAACCCCAGGGCGTAGGCCTGGCTGCCGGTGAGGACGCGGCCGTCAGCGAGCTCGAGGACGGCCTCGCGGGACATGTTGCGCCCCTTGGCCACGGCTTGGACGAACTGCTCGTACATGTCGGCGATCATGGTCTGGACCATCCGCCGCTCTTCCGCGGTCAGGTCTCGCGAGGGGTTGCCCATGTCCTTGTACGGCCCGGAGGTGAAGGTCGTGTAGCGCAGGCCGAGCTTGCGGTACAGCTCTTCGTAGTTGGCGAACTCCCAGATGACCCCGATGCTCCCGGTGATGGTCCCCGGGTTCGCGACGATGTGGTCGGTGGCGCAGGCTATCCAGTACGCTCCGGAGGCGCCGATGTCGCCCAGGGAGGCGACGACGACTTTCCCGGCTTCACGGACCCGCGTCACCTCGTCGGCCACTTCCTGGGCCGCGGCCACCGTCGAGCCCTCGCTGTTCACGCGCAACACGACCGCGGCTACGGACGGGTCGTCCCGGATGTCGGAGAGGACGGCGCAGAGGGAGTCGGCGCTCGCGGTGGCCGGGTCAAGGAGCGACCCCAAGGTCCCGGAACCCAGGGCCAGGGGACCCTCTACGTTGACCAACGCTATGACCGGGACGGTGCCGGCCCCGAGTCCGAGGCCGCGTCCGCCACCCGGCCCGAAGGCCGCCACCAGAGCCCAGACCAGGACGGCCGCCACGGCCAGGAAGATGAGCCCGCGTCTCAAAGCCAGGTGTATCCCCCCTGACCCACCAAGGTTCGGGCCGAGCGAGGGGTTTCCTCCCGAGCCCGCGCCACGCCCACCCAGGCGCCCGTCGCCCCGGCAGGCGGCAGCGGCCCCGGGGGACTAGGAGGCTACCGCGGCTTCTGAGGACGAGCCGGCGGAAGAGCCGGGGAGGGTGACGCAGGTGGTGAAGACCCGACCGTCGCTGCGGTAGACGCGCGGGAGGCGGGGGTTGGCCAGGACGCGGCGGAGGTTGACCCGGACGAGACTGCCGACGCCGACCTCGGGCCGGCCCGTGGCATCCAGGATGGTGTCGTGCATGGCGATGCGCCCGATGATGTCAAGCGGGTGCCCGTCGTGCGTGAAGACGGCGCTCTCGGCGGCCCGCTGGGCTAGGGAGGCCAGAGACCCGCGAGCAAGACCCCGGCGGGCGAGGCGGACGACGAGGTTCCTCGCGAGGAGGCTCAGGAGGGCACGCGGCCGGAAGGTGGTCTGCCGGACCTGGGCCCCCACGCCGTCGGCGTAGCCGACGGGCACGGTGACCAGTCGGGTGGGGCGCCGCACCACCACGTCCGGCCCGTAGCCCACGCCGGTGCCGGCCGGGACCTCGCGCGCCTCGAGCACGCGGGCGTACATGGCCCAGGCCTCGCGCACGCGGGGCGCGCCCGGTCGGCCGTCGGCGCCGAAACCGTAGAACAGGTTGCCCACCCGGACGAGGTCAAGGTAGCTCTCCGGGACGGCGAGGACCGCGGCACTGGCGGCGGCGTGCCGGAGCGGGACGTCGAGGCCGGCCGCTTCGACGGTATTGAGGACCCCGGCGAAACGGGCGAACTGCTCGCGCATGAGGGTCACCGCTGCCGGACCCTTGCCGGCGCCCGCGGAGAAGTGGGTCCAGACCCCTTCCAGTTCCAGCCCCGGAAGGCCCGCCACGGCTGCGGCGAGAGCCGGGGCCGCGTCGGGGTGCGCGCCGAAGCGGGCGAGGCCGGTGTCCACGCAGACGTGGACGGGCACTCGCGCGTGACCGGCCCGCTCCGCCTCCCGGGAGAGGGCCTCGGCGGCAAGAAGGCCGGTGACCGTGACGGTGAGACCGTGCTGCACGGCCGCCGGGGCCTCCGCCGGCGTGAGGGGGTTCATCATCAGGATGGGGAGGTCGAGGCCGGCCCGGCGGAGCTCCACGGCCTCGAGGAGCGTGCTCACCCCGAGCATGTCCGCGCCGCCGGCCGCGGCGACGCGCGCGACTTCGATGGCCCCGTGCCCGTAGGCGTCGGCCTTGACGACGACGAGGACACGCGGGGGGCCGGCCGGCGGCCGCAGACCGAGGAGCTCGAGGCGACGCAGGGTGGCCTCGTCCGGGCAGCGCCGGACGAACCGGACCACCTCGGCGAGGTTAGCGGCGAGGGTGTCGAGGTCTACCTCGACCCACGCCGGGCCGAGGGCTTCCCAGGGTCCGGGGCAAGACGCCGGTCCTCTCAAGTGGGGGCCTCCCCTCGTCTGCCGCCGGAGGGCGACGGTGGTCCGCCGGCGCGCCGACCCGCGCCGGTCCGCGCCGGCGGGGCGAATAAACATGCGCAGATATTATCGCAAGTGCACGCCTGTGCTAGGTAGCGGGAATTGCAGGAACGCCGTCCGCCCATACCGGTGGGCGACGGAGTCAGGAGCGCTGGCCGCGCTCGCGCCGCCTGGCCAGCGCCGCGGCGACGAAGTCCCGGAAGAGCGGGTGGGGACGGTTCGGCCGCGACTTGAACTCGGGGTGGAACTGCGTGCCGACGAACCACGGGTGCCCTTCCACCTCGATGATCTCGACCAGCCGTCCGTCGGGTGAAAGCCCGCTAAGAACGAGACCGGCGCGACTGAGCCGTTCGCGGTAGTCGTTGTTGAACTCGAAACGGTGGCGGTGCCGCTCGTGGATGAGTTCCTCGCCGTAGGCCCTGGCGGCCAGGGTGCCCGGTTGGAGCACGCAGGGGTACGAGCCCAGGCGCATGGTCCCGCCGAGCCCGGCGATGTTCTTCTGCTCGGGCATGAGGTCGATGACCGGGTCGGGCGTGTCGGGGACGAACTCGGAGCTGCTCGCCTCGACAAGCCCGCACACGTTGCGGGCGAACTCGACGACGGCGAGTTGCATGCCCAGGCACAGGCCCAGGTAGGGCACCCGGTTCTCGCGCACGTGGCGGATGGCCTCGATTTTTCCTTCGACGCCTCGGTAGCCGAAGCCACCGGGGACGATGACACCGTCGACGTCACCGAGGAGGCTCGATGCTCGACCGGTCAGGGGGCGGTAACGCCGCCGTTCCCTGGACGAGAGGCCGAGGAGGAAGCCGACCGCGGTCCCTTCGACGGCCTCGAGGTCGCCCCCGGCCCCGTTCGAGCGGCCGACCTCAGGCCGGCCGCTGCCGGGCCGGCTGCCCGGCGCGCTCCCGCCGGGTCTGTGCGGGCGGGGGCCACGCTGCGAAGGACCGGCCAGCTCCGCCAAAGGCACCTCCTCCTCGAGGGTCTCGGAGTCCACCCAGACAATCTCCACGGCGACGTTGTTGGCGATGCCCGCATGGGTCAGGGCCTCGACCACGCTCAGGTAGGCGTCGTGCAGGGCCACGTACTTGCCGACCACCGCCACCTTGACCGTCCCGGAGGGGTTCTTCGCCCGCTCGACAAGGGCGCGCCACTCGCCGAGGTCGGGGCGGGTGACCCGGCGGGTCAGCCCGAGGCGCCTCACGACGATGTCGGCCAGGCCCTCGGCCTCAAGGAGGAGAGGCACTTCGTAGATGGTCTCGGCGTCTACGTTCTGGATGACGGCGTCGGGGTCCGTGTCGCAGAAAAGGGCGATTTTGTCCTTCATTTCCCGGGAGAGCGGGACGGGGGCCCGGCAGACGATGACGTCCGGCTGGATGCCGATGCTCCGGAGCTCCTTGACGCTGTGCTGCGTAGGCTTGGTCTTCAGCTCGCCGGCGGCCTCGATGAACGGTACCAGGGTCACATGGATGTACATCACGTCGTCGCGGCCGACGTCGGTGCGGAGCTGCCGGATGGCCTCGAGGTAGGGAAGGCCCTCGATGTCGCCCACGGTCCCGCCAATCTCGGCGATGACCACGTCGGCCCCGGAGGTGTCGGCGACGAGACGGATGCGTTCCTTGATGGCGTTGGTCACGTGCGGGATGACCTGGACGGTGCTGCCCAGGTATTCCCCTTTACGTTCGCGGGCGATGATATCCGCGTAAATCTGCCCGGTGGTCACGTTGTTGACCCGCCCGAGGCTGACGTCCATGAAGCGCTCGTAGTGGCCGAGGTCGAGGTCGGTCTCGGCGCCGTCGTCGGTGACGAAGACCTCGCCGTGCTGGAGGGGGCTCATCGTCCCGGGGTCTACGTTCAGGTACGGGTCGGCCTTGAGGACGGCGACGCGGAGACCGCGGACTTCGAGGAGGCGACCGAGGGAGGCGGCGGTGATGCCCTTACCCAGGGCCGAGACTACACCGCCGGTGACGAAGACGTATTTGGCCACGACTGACCCCCGTGTTCTGTTGCGATTGTAGCCGCCGGCGCGAAAGGGTGTCAAGGAGACCCCCTCCGCGCCGTCGGCCGTTCAGAGCGCCTCGCCGCGTTCGTACGGCTGCCCGACGGTCGCCGGAGGACGGGTCCGCCGGACCCAGCCCGCCAGCACGACGATGGTCAAAAGGTAAGGGATCATCCGGATGAACTGGTAGGGGATGGTCCCGGCGACCAGTCGGAGGCTCAGAGCTTGGGCGAAGCCGAAGAGCAGGCCGGCCCACATGGCACCCGCCGGCATCCAGTTGCCGAATATCATCGCCGCGAGCGAGATGAAGCCGAGGCCCTGGGTCATCCCCTCGACATACATGCCCGTGTGCTCGACGGACAGGTACGCCCCCGCCAGGCCGGCGAGGGCCCCGCTCGTGAGCACCCCCGCGTACTTCATGAGATAGACGTCAACCCCCAGGGTCTCCGCCGCCAGGGGATGCTCGCCGACGGACCGCAGCCTGAGGCCGTAGACGGTCCGGTAGAGCAGCCACCAGGAGAAAGGGACGAGCAGGAAAGCCACGAGGACCAGAGGACTCAGGTTGGCGAAGATGGGGCGCAGCCAGGGTATGGCCGCCAGCCCGGGGATGGTCACTTTGGGCAGACTGTCGACGTGGGGGGTGGTCGTGGCCATCCGGAAGATGCTGATGGCCGAGAAGCGCACCAGGCCGTAGGCCAGGATGTTGATGGCCGTGCCGCTGACGATCTGGTCCACACGGAAGTTGATGGAGGCCACGGCGTGGACCAGGGCGAGGGCCACGCCCGCCGCCATCCCGACCAGGATGCCGACGTACGGGCCCCAGAAGACCGTGCCGGCAGCACCGGCGAAGGCCCCGGCGATCATCATGCCCTCGAGCCCGATGTTGACCACGCCGCTGCGCTCGGAGTAGATGGCGCCGCACCCGGTGATGATGATGGGCACGGCCAGCCGGATGGCCGACGCCAGCATCTCCGCGCTAAACATCGGCGGCCGCCTCCTCCCTCTTCTCCTGGGCCCTCATGTACCGCCGGAGGACATCCGTGGCGATGACGATGCAGAGGATGATGAGGCCTTGGAGGATGTAGTAGGTCTCCATCGGCACCCTCTCGAGGACCTGCACCCCGAGCCCACCCCGGCTCAAGAAGCCGAAGAGCAGCGAGGCCAACACGATGCCCAGCGCCCCGTTGCGCCCGACGAGGGCCACGGCGATGCCGGTGAAGCCGTAACCCTTCGGGAAGTCGATGTCGAAGTAGCCGAAGTACCCGAGGAGGTCGGACAGCCCCACCAAGCCGGCCACGGCCCCACTCAGAAGGAAGGCCTTCAAGGCCACGGCCCCGGGCGGGATGCCGGCGGCCTCGGCCGCCTTCGGGTTGTGCCCGACGGCCCGCACTTCGAGGCCCAGGGGCGTCCGCCAGATGAAGTACCAGTAGAGGACCGCCGCGAGCAGCCCCAGGACCAGGAACCAGTTGACCGAGGAGTGCTGGGGCATCGAGATGCCCAGGCTCTCGAGGAAACCCCGCAGCTCGGGCATGCGCGCGCTGGCCAGTATCTCCGGCATGCGCACGCGGGGGGAACCCGCGCCACCGGCCCCGATGACCTGGGTCTTGTCCATGAAGGGCCCGGCGATGAGGTAGTGCACGAGGAGATAGGCCGTGTGGTTGAGCATGATGGTCGTGATGACCTCGTGCACGCCCCTCTTCACCTTGAGCCAGATGGGTACCAGGGCCCAGAGTGCCCCACCGAGCATGCCGGCCAGGATGGTCAGGGGCAGGTGGACGAGGGCGGGGAGGCCCTTCAGGCTGAAGCCGACGATGGCCGCGCAGGTCGCCCCGATGGCGTACTGTCCCTCGACCCCGATGTTGAAGAGGCTCGCCCGGAAACCGATGGCAACGGCGATGCCCGCGAAGATGAGGGGGGTGGCCTTGTAGAGGATGTTCACCACGCTGTCCGCCCGGCCCAGGCAGAAGGCCACCATCGTCCCGTAGACCTGGAGCGGGTTCTTGCCGATGGCGAGCAGGGCGATGGAGGCCACCAGCATCGCGAACAGGACGGCCAGGACGGGGCTTGAGACCTCGAGGACGGTGAACCAGCCCCGGGGCCGCTTGCGCTTCGCCTTGGTGACACTCTGCGCCTTCATGATGCCCTCCGCCCCCCCTCTTCCCGACCGGTCGCGACGCCGGGCGTCGCCTCCTCCGCCGACTGCCCCCGGGCCCCGGTCATGTACTGGCCGAGGACCTTCGGGTCGGCCCCGCGCGCGTCGAACTCGGCCTGGATGTGGCCGTTATAGATGACCCCGATGCGGTCGGCCACCGACAAGACCTCCTCCAGGTCCGCGGAGATGAGGAGCACGGCTGCCCCGCGGTCGCGGGCATCCAGGAGCTGCTGGCGGACGAACTCGGTGGCCCCGATGTCCAGGCCCCTGGTCGGCTGGGCGGCCAGGACCAGCTTCGGGCTGCCACGGAACTCGCGGGCCAGGATGAGCTTCTGCTGGTTGCCGCCGGAGAGGTTCTGGACCGGGGAGTCGAGCGAGGCCAGCCTGACGTCGAACCGCCTGACGGCTTCCTCCACGGCGGTGAAGATACCCGTGAACACCAGGCGCGGGCCGCGCGCGAACTCCGGCGAGCGGTGGAAGCCGATGATGCAGTTCTCCCAGACGGTCATCGGCAGCGCCAGGCCGCGGCGGTGCCTGTCTTCGGGGATGTAGGCCACCCCGCGTCGCCGGACGTCGCGGGTGGGGAGGTTGGTGACGGTCTCGCCGCCGAGGAGAATGCGCCCGGTGGACACGGGGCGGAGGCCCATGATGACCTCGGCCAGCTCCGTCTGCCCGTTCCCCTCCACGCCGGCGATGCCGTAGACCTCGCCCGACCGCACCGTGAAGGACACGTCGCGGAGGACGGTCCGGCCGCCGCCGGTCGCCGAGACACCCTCGAGGACCAGGTACGGCTCGCCCGGCGGGCGGTCCGAGCGCTTGAGGTCGAAGAGGACCGGGCGCCCGACCATCATCTCGGCCAGCCGCTCCTTGGTGGTGCCCCTGGCCTCCACCGTCCCGACCACCCGGCCGCGCCGGAGGACGGTGACCCGGCCGGAGACGCGCAGGACCTCGTCGAGCTTGTGGCTGATGAAGATGACCGTCTTGCCCTGGCGCTTCAGGGTCTCGAGGTGCTCGAAAAGCTCCTCGACCTCTTGGGGGACCAGGACCGCCGTGGGCTCGTCGAGGATGATGAGGTCGGCCCCCCGGTAAAGGACCTTCAGGATCTCCACCCTCTGCTGCTCCCCCACGGAGAGGTCTTCGACTCGCGCCGCCGGGTCCACGCGTAGCCCGTAGCGCCGGGCGAGCTCGCCCACTCGGCTGGCGGCGTCCTTGGGGTCGACGAGGCCCCGGCGCGGGGGCTCGGCCCCGAGGATGACGTTCTCGGCCACGGTGAAGTTCGCTACCAGCATGAAGTGCTGGTGCACGATGCCGATGCCGGCGGCTATGGCCTGGCCCGGCGTGCGGAAGACCACCGGCCGACCGCGGTAGACGAGCTGGCCTTCGTCCGGCTGGTAGAGACCTGTCGCAATCTTCATGAGGGTGCTCTTGCCGGCGCCGTTCTCCCCCACCACGGCGTGGATCTCGCCCTGGCAGACCTCGAAGGAGACGTCGGCGTTGGCGACGACACCCGGGAAACGCTTCGTGACACCTTGGAACGCGAGGACGGTGTCGGTTCGCTCCATCGGTGCGGCCACCTTCAGGGAGCGGGGGCGGGCGCCTCGGGCCCGCCCCCGCTCCGGGTTCGGCTAGAGGCCTGACAGCGTGGACCTACTTCCCAGGCTCGGTCGGGACCACAATCTCACCGCTGATGATCTTCTGCTTGATCTCGTCGAGCTTCGCGGTGATGTCCGCCGTGAGCGCATCCGGGTTGGAGGTCGCGTAGTCGACGCCCGAGATGGCCAGGTCGAACGTGGCGTACCCGCCCTTGAACGTGCCCTCGACGAAGGCCTTGATGGTCTCGTAGACGGCGACGTCGACGCGCTTCAACATGCTGGTCAGGACGTAGGGCTTCTCCGCGTCGCTGGCGGTCAGGTACTGGTCGGAGTCGACACCGATGACCCACTTCTTCTTCTCGGCAGCGGCGGCGATGACGCCCACGCCGGACTGACCGGACGCGTGGTAGATGACGTCGCAGCCCTTCTGGTACTGGGCCAGGGCGAGCTCCTTACCCGCGGTCGGGTTCTTGAAGGCCTCGCCCGTGGAGCCGATGTAGTCCACGTAGACCTTGATGTTCGGGTTGACGTACTTGGCCCCCGCGACGTAGCCGGCCTCAAACTTCTGGATGAGCGGGATGAGCATGCCGCCCACGAAGCCGATCTTGCCGGTCTGGGACTTCAGGGCCGCCGCGGCGCCGACGAGGAAGCTACCCTCGTGCTCCGTGAAGCCCAGGCACACAATGTTCGACTCCTCGGTGAGGTCCGGGATGTACCCGTCCACGAGGGCGAACTTGGTGTTCGGGAAGTCCTTGGCGACGTTCTGGACGCAGTCCGTGAAGAGGAACCCGTTGGCGATGATGAGTCCGTAGCCCTGCTCGGCCAGGGTCTTGAGGATCTGCTCCCGGTCGGCGCCACCCTCGGTGGGCTCCATGTAGGTGGTCTCGATGTCGAAATCGTTCTGGGCCCGCTCGAGGCCGGCGTAGGCGGCGTCGTTGAAGGACTTGTCGCCGAGACCCCCGACGTCGAAAGCAAGACCGATCTTGGGCTTCGCGGCCTCCTCCTTGGACTTGCAGCCAGCGAGGCCGACCACGGATACCGCCAGGACCGCCACCAGCACGATGGCGATGATGCGGCTTGGCTTGAACACTCGCATGGCACCTCCTTCCTTTAAATTAGCTGCGGCCCGGCGCCGCTCAGAGGTGCCCGGCGGTTGCCTCGCCGCGGCGTGGTCCCCGTGGCGACGCCGGTTGCGGCCGAACCCACACTTTCGACCCCTCCGAAGGCAGTCCTGCTGGTAAGGGCTCGGCGGAATGTCGGAGTGAAGAAGCCGCAGGAAGGATATGACGAACCTTCTTTCCTGTAGCTCCAGTAGTTGAGAAGGAATCCAATGATTCGACCACGAATATAAGGCGCTACCTTTCCCCCTGCCCGGACGGCAAGGCAGATTGTGACGTTCGAGCCCGAAACCCGGTGGGGGGGCTTGGCGACGCGGACGGACACTTCAGTAGAGTCGCCCGCCGGGTGCCCCGGACCCGCGCCCCGGCCGGCCCGAGCGGGCGGAAAGAGGGTGGTTCGAGTGAGACCCGGTCGTCTGAGTAGGACTGTGGCCCGCGTCTTCCGCGACCGCCGCGGGGTCGTCCTCATCCCGATTCTGCTCGGCGTGGCCACGCTCCTAGTTCTCGCCGCCTCCACAAGCACTCTTGTCTCCGGCGAGCACCGGGCGTCCACATACTGGAAGGAAACCAGCCAGGCCTTCTATGTCGCCGAGTCCGGGTTGAACCACTGCATGTGGAAGCTCAAGCACGAGGGCCCCGAGATAGAGGCCAACGAGGGTGTTTACGGGGTCGACCCGCCCACTTTCACCTCGCAGGCCGACGAGGTCGCCGGGGTGCTCGACGCCGGAAAGAGCTACCAGGTCTGGGTCCTGACGGACGCCACCGACCCCTTCATGAAGCACGTCACGGTCAAGGCCTACGCCGACGGTCAGACCCACGTGCTCAAGGCGCGAGTGCGGCAGGAGCAGGGCCCGCCGTTCTACAATCCCGAGGGCAAGGGCTTTTTGTCGAGCGACCCGGATGACCCGGCCATATACGGGCCCGACCTGCCAAATCTCGGATGGCTTATCCTCTACAACAACGCGGTTAGGTGGCTGGACCCCGGGGAGTACTTCTACGAGGGTATCATTATCTACAACAATGCTAAGCTTCGCTTGAAGGGTGAGGTCACTCTCTGGGTGAGGCAGAAGGTGGAGTGTTACAATAACTGTATTGTCAACCCGTCGACGGACAACCGGCGCCTCTTCATCTTTATGCCACGCATCGTCGCCAACCAGCAGGTCATCATCCGCAACAACGCCGTCGTGAATGCCTTCATCTACGCCCCCGACGCGACGGCCACGCTGAGGAACAACGGGTCGCTGACCGGTCTCCTCGTGGCCAAGAGTTGTGACTTTCAGAACAACGCCCGCTACAGTCCGGACGGCGAGGGTGAGCCCTGGCCCGCCGAGGCGGTCATCGACTGGCAACTAATCGGCTATGGAGATTAGGCCATCCTGCGCGGCGTCTCCCGCCCGGAGCTCCGACGCGAGAGCAAAAGGGCGACTGCGGCGCATCCTCGGGGAGGAGCAGGGCGTGGGGCTCCTCCTCGAGGTGGTCGTAGCCACTTTCCTCCTGGCCGTCGTCGTGGTCCCTGTGTTCTGCGGTATTGCCGCCACCGCCCTGGCCGCCCGGCAGGTCCAGATGGTGACCGAGGCCCAGCAGCTCCTCCAGGCCCGCGCCGAGGAGATCAAGGCCCAGGGCGGGGTGACTCTCTCTGAAGGCACAATCTACCTGCAGACCTACGAGGGGGAGCCTTTCACCATCGAGCAGGAAGTCATCTACACCGGGATGACCCTGAACCCGGACAACCCCGCGAGCGCCTGCGTCGTCAAGAAGGTCGTCCTCCGCGCTTACCGCGAGCCTATGCGGCCAGGCGACTGGCCCCTCACGTTCATGGAGTTCCTCATCTATGACCAGGGTATCTGAACGGTCTGGAGGGAGCCGCAACAGCCCTCGGCGGCCGGCCGCCCACCTCGGGGGCACGGCCGGTCTCACCCTCGTTGAGACCCTCATCGCCTCAGGGCTCTTCGCCCTGCTCTTGGCCAGCATCGTCACCGTGATGATTACGTCCTGGCGCACCCAGGTCTTCACGGCCTCCAGCTACCGGGCGGAGGACCTCGCGAGGGACACGATGGTCAAGCTCGTCCACGGCGACTACACCCAGCAGATGCCCGTGCCCGGCCTCATCCGGGCGAGCGCCGTCCTCACGTCCTCCTCTCCTTACCCGGCGGTCGCCTACCGGGTCACGTGGACGGACCCCCAGGGAAGTCCCCACGACGACGAAATATGCTGGTACCTCGACGGCACGACCCTGTACCGCGTGGTCCAGCCTTACAGTGCCCCCCTCGACATAACCGGCTCGGGCGGCACGGCCATCGCACCGGGCGTGGTCTACTTCAGCGCGACCCTCGACGTGAGCCTGGTGAGGATAATCCTCAAGGTGCAGGACCAAGGCGGGGCCACCTACAGGCTCCGCACGCAGGTCACGCCGCGACTGGTCGGGGGCGGCTAGTAGGCCGGAGTGGCCGGCCACGAGGCCCTACATCCTCTCCGGCGCGGAGACCCCGAGGAGCCCGAGCACGTTGGCCAGGACGATGCGCGTCGCGTCGGCCAAGGCCAGGCGGGCACGCCTGAGGGCCGGGTCCTCGGTCAGGACCCGGCAGGTGTCGTAGAACTTGTGGAACGACGTGGCCACGTCCAGGGCGTACCTCGTCAGCCGGTGCGGCTCCCGGGCCAGGGCGGCCCCGGCGACCTCCTCCGGCAGGTCGGCCAGCCTCCGGATGAGCCCCGTCTCCGCAGGGTCTTCCAGGAGCTCGAGGTCGGCCGCCAGCGCGGGGTCACCTGGAGCAGGCAGGTCCGCCGCCTCCGGTTGCCTCAGGATGCTCGCGATGCGGGCGTGGGCGTACTGGACATAGTAGACCGGGCTGTCCGCCGTCTTGAGCCGCGCCAGGTCGACGTCGAAGTCGAGGTGGCTGTCGGCAGAACGCAGCAGGAAGAAGAACCGCGCCGCGTCTACCCCCACCTCCGCGATGAGCTCGCGCATGGGGACGATCTGCCCGCGGCGCTTGGACATCCGGGCCAGGCGGCCACCCTCGACGAGACGGACCATCTGGACGATGAGGACCTCGAAGGCATCGGCCGGGTAGCCCAGCGCGGCCACCGCAGCCTTCATCCTGGGGACGTAGCCGTGGTGGTCGGGACCCCAGAGGTCGATGACGTGCCTAAAGCCCCGGGAGTATTTGTCGCGGTGGTAGGCGGTGTCGGCGAGGAAGTAGGTCGGCCGGCCCTGGGAAGTGACCAGGACGCGGTCTTTGTCGTCGCCGAAGTCCGTGGTGCGGAGCCAGACGGCGCCGTCCTTGCGGTACACCTTCCCCTGGGCCTCAAGGGTAGCCACCGTCTCCCGGCAGACCTCGTCGGTGATGTGCTCGGCCTGGCTGTACCAGACGTCGAAGCGCACCCCGAAGTCCTCTAGGCACCGGCGGTGGTCGGCGACCATGCTCTCGGCCGCGAAGCGGCCCATCAGGTTCAGGCGCTCCCCGGGGTCCATGGCCCGGGCGGCAGCGCCGTGCACCTCCTCGAAGGCCCGGGCGATTTCCCGGACGTACTCCCCGCGGTAGCCGCCCTCGGGCACCTCGGCCGGCTGCCCCTGGAGCTCGAGCCAACGGGCCTCGACCGACCGGGCGAGACGCTCGAGCTGCCCGCCGGCGTCGTTGATGTAGTACTCACGCTCCACCTCGTAGCCTACCGCATCCAAGAGTGCGGCCAGGGTGTCCCCGACGGCCGCGGCCCGCGCGTTGACGACGCCAAGCGGACCGGTGGGGTTGGCGCTCACGAACTCCACCTGGACGCGGACCCCACGCCCGATGTCGCTCCTGCCCCAGGCCCGCCCCTCTTCGCGCACCCGGGCGACGACGCCGTTGAGCCACCGTGGGCGGAGGTGGAAGTTGACGAAGCCCGGCCCGGCTACCAGGGCCCGCTCGACCGGCACGCCACCCAGGTCCAAGTGGGCGAGCAGCGTCTCCGCGACCGCCCGGGGGGCTGTCTTGCACACCCCCGCCAGCCGCAGGGCAGCCGAGGAGGCAAGGTCGCCGTGCCCGGGGTCACGGGGCACCTCCACGTGCCCCTCGCCCAACGCCTCGGCCGCCCGCGCGGCTCCGACCGGCAAGGCGCCGGCCTGCTCCGCCCGGGCTGCCGCTCCGGCGATGCGTCGGGCCAGCTCCCTCTGCATCTCGCCGACGGGCCCGACCCGCCTTCTCTCCGCACCGGTGCTCACGCCCGGCCACCCCCCGTCGTCTCGCCCGCCTCGCGCCCCGTCCCGTTGACCGGCATGGCGCGGGCGATGAGGAGCTCGCGGATGACCTTCGCCGCCAGGACCGCCGTCCTGCCGCTGGGGTCGAGCGGCGGTGAGACCTCGACCAGGTCGAAGCCGACGAGGTCTATGCCGCCCCGGTCAAGGCCCAGGGCGGCCGCCCGACCGACGGCCACCACGGCGTCCAAAAGGTCGGCCGCCGACGGCCCCCCGGGCTCGGGGTTGCCGGTGCCCGGGGCGTGGGCCGGGTCGAGTACGTCCACGTCCACGCTGCACCAGACCCTCCGCCCGGCGAGCGCCCGCAAGGCCTCGCGGACCGCGCCGGCCAGCGTCCCCGGCACACGGCTGACGTTGGCCCGGGCCCAGAGGGTCTCCTCCCGGTCACCGGACCGCACTCCGAACTGGTAGATGTTCCACGGTCCGGCCACCTCGGCCACGCGCCGCATCACCGTGGCGTGGCTGAGACGCTCACCTTCGTATTCGTCACGCAGGTCGGCGTGGGCGTCGAAGTGGAGGACGGCCGGCACGTCCGCGCCGCCCATGCCGTCCAGCACGCCCTGGTAGGCCGGGAGGGTGAGGAGATGCTCCCCGCCGAGGAGGACGGGGACGAGCCCCGCCCGCCTCACCCGGCGGACCGCCTCCCGGATGGCGTCAAGGTCGGCCCCGAGCGGACGGGTCGCGTCCAGCGCCACGTCCCCGAGGTCCCAGAGCACCTCACCGTCCAGCTCGCCGTCCAGGGCGGGGCTGTAGGTCTCCAGGCTCCAGGAGGCCTCGCGCACCGCCACCGGGCCCGCGGCCGTGCCGGAGCGGAAGGAGGTGGTCCGGTCCAGCGGCACGCCGATGATGGCCGCCGGTCCAGATTGTCCGCGCGGGACTCCGCCGCCTCGGACCCCGCCGCTCGAGGCTCCCCCGCCCTCACCCCCGAGACCACCGCCGGCAAGGGGCGGCCGCTCGAGCGACCCCGCGCGGGCCGCCAGAAAGAGCACCCCCCCGTCAGGGCTGTCCGGCATAACCGGCGCTCTCCAGCTCCGCGTCGAGTTGCCTTGAGAGCTCCTCCGGCTCGGGCGCCCGGACCAGCCTCTCGACGAAGGCCGGCAACGCGAACGCGGCCCGGTGGATGCTCGGGGTGTAGTACCTGGTGTTGAAGGGGAGGGGGTCAGGGACCCGGGCTTCCGCAGGCTCCCCTTCCTCCACCCCGATGGTGAAACTCCAGGTGTAGGTGGAGTAGGTCGGGATGTGGGCGGTGTAAAGGCGGGTCACCGGGAAGCTGCGCCGGATGCCGTGGAAGGAGCGCAGCATAGCCCCGCGGGTGAACCAGGGGCTCTCGCTCTGGACGGCGAGCACCCCGCCCTTACGCAGCGCCTTCCGGCAGTTGCGGTAGAACACCGGTCCGAAAAGGCCCACCGCCGGGCCCAGGGGGTCGGTGGAGTCGACCAGGATGGCGTCGTAGATGCCGTCGGCCTCCCGGGCGGCGAGCCTGACGAACTCGACGCCGTCGGTGAAGTACTGGCGCACCCTCGGGTCGTCCAGAGCCCCGGCGATGGAGGGTAGCCAGCGCCGCGCGGCCTCCGTCACGGCTTGGTCTATCTCCACGTGGTGGACCTCGCGGACCGTCGGGTGCCGGAGCACCTCCCGCACCAGACCCCCGTCGCCACCGCCTATGACCAGGACTCGCTCGGGGTGACCGTGGGTGAAGAGAGGCACGTGGCTCAGCATCTCGTGGTAGATGAACTCGTCGGCCTCGGTGGTCTGGATGATGCCGTCCAGGACCAGCATCCGGCCGAAATCGTAGGTGTCCAGGACGGCGAGCTCCTGGTAGGTGGTGCGCTCCACCTCGAGGGTCTGCCGCACTCGGACGCTGATGTGGAAGTTCGGGGTATGAAGCTCACTGAACCAGAACTCCATCGCCATGGCTCAACTCCTTGTTCGTTCTCAGCCCCACAAGGGTACCCCGGCGAAGGCGGCGGCCACCTGTCCCTCGGGGACGGTTATCTCGACCGCCTTGACCTTGAGCTCGTCCAAGGGGAGGTCGCGGTTGGCGAAGGCCTCCTCGACCATCCCGCGGACGACGCGCTCGGCCTCCTCCCGCGAGCACTCGCCCGAGAATTCCATGATCATCCCGAACGAGCCGTGGCAGATACCGACGCCGACGGCGGCCGCGATGGTCTGCCCGGTCACCCCGCTGGAGATGGTACCGTAGGCGATAGTGCAGAGGGCACCCGGGGTGAGCTCGACCTTGTCGCGCTCCACCGCTCCGGGCGGCAGGACGCTGGTTACGCGGATGAGGTTCAGGTTGCCCACGCCCGAGGCGAGGAGCGCGCGGTCGAAGGCGGTAAGCCGCGTCCGGCCGACGGCGGCTCCGGCGACCAGGGCGTAGTTGGTCGGGGTCGGCAGATGGGGCATGCGTCGGGACCTCCAGGTAGAGAGTGGCCGCAAATGACTACGCAATTATAGCAGATGGGGCCGTCCCGGGGGGAGGGAGCCGCGGGCTATTGAAGCCCCGGGCGGGCGCGCCTATAATACCGTCTCAGGGTCAAGAGGGCAAAGCACTCAGAACGGGCAGAACATACCGGGAGGTGCCGCTATGGCCAAGGTCGTCGGCATTGACCTGGGTACGACCAACTCCGTCATCGCGGTCATGGAGGCCGGGAGTCCCAACGTTATCATCAACGCGGAGGGCAGTCGGCTCACCCCGTCGGTGGTGGCCTTCACCCGTGAGGGGGAGCGCCTCGTCGGTCAGCTCGCGCGGCGGCAGGCGGTGCTCAACCCGCAGAACACCATCTTCTCGGTCAAGAGATTCATGGGCCGCCGCTTCAGCGAGGTCGTGGACGAGCGGTCGAGGGTGCCCTACGACGTGAGGGAGGGCCCTAACGAGAGCGTCCGTTTCCACCTGCCCAACCTGAAGGGCAAGGAGCTCACTCCGGAGGAGATTTCCGCGTTCATCCTCCGCAAGCTCAAGGAGGACGCCGAGAAGTACCTCGGCGAGCCCGTGGAGAAGGCCGTCATCACCGTCCCGGCCTACTTCAACGACTCGCAGCGTCAGGCGACGAAGGACGCCGGTCGCATCGCCGGCCTGGAGGTCCTCCGCATCATCAACGAGCCCACGGCCGCGGCGCTGGCCTACGGCCTGGACAAGAAGGCCAACCAGACCATCCTGGTCTGGGACCTCGGTGGCGGGACGTTCGACGTCTCCATCCTAGAGGTCGGGGACGGGGTCTTCGAGGTGAAGGCCACCTCGGGAGACACGCACCTCGGCGGCGACGACTACGACAAGCGTATCGTGGACTGGCTGGCCGAGGGGTTCAAGCGCGAGCACGGCATAGACCTCCGTCAGGATAAGCAGTCCCTGCAGCGTCTCCTCGAAGCGGCGGAGAAGGCCAAGATAGAGCTGTCGTCGGTGTCCGAGACGACCATCAGCCTGCCGTTCATCACGGCGGACGCGACGGGGCCGAAGCACCTCGAGACCCGGTTGACGCGGGCCAAGTTCGAGGAGATAACCGCCGACCTCACCGAGAGGACGACGGGGCCCTTCCGCCAGGCCCTGCGCGACGCCGGGCTCACCGTCGCCGACCTCGACGAGGTCATCCTGGTCGGCGGGGCGACGCGTATGCCGGTCATCCAGGAGCTCGTCCGGAAGCTCACCGGCAAGGAGCCGCACCGCGGGGTGAACCCGGACGAGGTGGTGGCCGTCGGCGCGGCCATCCAGGCGGGCGTCCTGGCCGGGGAGGTCAAGGATATCGTCCTGCTGGATGTGACGCCCCTCTCGCTCGGCATCGAGACCCTGGGCGGCGTCATGACTAAGCTCATCGAGCGTAACACGACCATCCCGACTCGGAAGAGCAACATCTTCACCACCGCGGCCGACGGTCAGACGACGGTGGAGGTCCACGTCCTGCAAGGGGAGCGCGAGTTCGCCCGGGACAACCGGACGCTCGGTCGCTTCCACCTGGTGGGCATCCCGCCGGCGCCGCGGGGAGTGCCGCAGATAGAGGTCACCTTCGACATAGACGCTAACGGCATCCTCAACGTCACCGCCCGCGACCTCGGGACCGGGAAGGAGCAGAAGATAACCATCACCGCCTCGACGACCCTGTCCAAGGACGAGGTCCAGCGGATGGTCGAGGAGTCAAAGAAGTACGCGGAGGAGGACCGGCGGCGGCGCGAGCTCGTCGACCTGCGTAACCAGGCGGACGGCCTCATCTACGCCACGGAGAAGAACCTCAAGGAAGTCGGCGACAAGGTCTCGGAGGGCGACAAGGCCGCCATCAACCGGGCCATCGAGGAGCTCAAGGAGGCCACCAAAGGCGAGGATGCGGCGGAGATCCGGCGGCGCATCGAGAGCCTCCAGCAGGCCACGTTCAAGATGTCCGAGGCCCTCTACCGCCAGGCCACCGGGGGCGCGGCGGCCGGCAGCGCGGCGGCCGGCGGGGCCGCGCCGACCGGGCCGGGCGAGCCCGGCGGCAGTCCGGGCACTACCGGCGGCCAGACCATCGACGCCGAGTTCCGTGAGAAGGACGATAAGAAATGATGACCGAGAAGACATTCGAGGGACAAGAGGCCGGCGGGGCAGCCGCTGCCGCCGCTCGGGGCGGTGCGGAGGCCGTCCCGCCGGCCGAACCCGCTCAAGGTGAGCCTCCGGCCCGCGCTCCGGCCCGCGACCCTGAGGAGCTCGCAAGGCAGCTAGAGCAGCTCCGGGCGCAGCTCGCGGAGGCGGAGGCCAAGGCCCAGGAGAACTGGGACCTCTTCCTACGCACCAGGGCCGACCTCGAGAACTACCGGCGTCGCGTCGAGCGCGACCTGGCCGCGATGGTCCGCCGGGGCAAGAAGGGGCTCGTGCTAAGGCTGCTCGAAGTGATGGACGCGCTCGACCGCGCGGCCGCGTGGGAGGAGCAGGCCGAGGGGGACTCTGCCAGCCGACCCGTGTCGGGCGGGGTCGGGCCCATCCGGCGGCAGCTTCTCAAGGTCTTGGCCGACGAGGGCGTGAGCCCGGTGGAGTGCGTCGGGAAGGCGTTCGACCCGGCCTTGCACGAGGCCGTGGACGTGACGGTCGACCCGTCGGCCGAGGGGCCCACCGTGACGGCAGAGCTACAAAGGGGCTACCTCTACGAGGAGGAGGTCCTGCGCCCCGCGCGTGTGCGCGTCGCTCAGCCCCCTGACTAGACACCCCGTCTAGACCCCACCACATAAAAACCGCCCTAGCCGAGACATTAAGGCTCAGCCGGGCGGAAGCTTCCACTGTGGAGGATTCCGATGACCTCTGCCGAGGTCGTGTACTTGGTTTCCGTAGCTATCTACGTGGTCTTCTTCCTTCTCTTCGCCCGCTTCTTCGTCTGGAAGCGGTACGCTGACCGACGGTACTGGCACCGGCGGCCGCCCCTGAGCCTGGAGCAGGTGAGGGAGCTCGCCCGCCGGCGCGGTGTGGAGCTCCCCTTCTTCTCCGTCATCGTCCCGGCGCGGAACGAAGCCGAGGTCATCGGCCGCACCATCGACCACCTGCTGGGCCTGGAGTACGACCCGACCCGCTTCGAGATCGTCATCGCCACGGACGAGAAGGAGGTCCGCGCGAGGGAGGCCCGCCGCCCGGTCATCCTGGCCGGCGTCCAGGCGCGCCTCGAGGGAGGCACCCCACCCGGCGGGCCGCCCGGACCGGAGGACAAGGTCATCCTCGGCCTGCTCGCCCGCCTGGCGGTAACCGAGTACGTCGTCGGACGCCGCGAGTACCGTCGCCTCATGGTCCACCTGTGCCACAAGCTCGGAGAGCCGGAGCTGGCCGGAGCCCTCCCGAGGCACGTCGTGGCCGTGACGGCCGTGGCCGAGCGCTTGGCCTGTTCCCCTCGCCGGCTGCGCGCGGCCGAGGTGCGCCTTGGCGCGCGTCTGGCCACCCAGTCGTCCGACCTGCACGAGGCCGAGCTGGCCGCGGCGGTCCACACCGCCCTCGCCGTCCCGGTCGCTCTGGCCTACGTCCGGCTGACGGGGCGTAGCGAGGTCGGGGCTGCCGTGGACGTCGTCCGCCGCACGGGCCGGCCCTTGCCGGAGAGCACGGCCAGCGTCGTGGCTCGGATGGCTGAGACGCTGGCCCAGGGTCTCGCGGCACGCCTGGAGTCCGAGCGCGCCTCGGGGCGCCTCCGCCACAACGCCGGAGAGGTCTTCACCCTCCTCTTCCCAACGACACAGGACGTTGTCGAGGAGCGCATCACCGCCCTGGCCGCGGTCGCCGCGACGAGTCAGGCCGTCCTCCAGGCGCGTCCCCCGGCCCTGGCCGCCACCGCGACGGCCGGGGTCCTTCACGCCGGGGTCTCGGCCGCACCGCGGACGCGACCGGCAGCCATGCCGATGAGCCAACCGGCCCGCTCCGCCCCGCCGGAGGCCCTCGTTTTCCCCCGCGTCAAGCACGTCGTGGTCCCGGCCGATTTCGACGGGGGATTTCCCGGACGGTGCGTCGGCCGCGAGGTACCTTCGACCAAAGGTCGAGCCCTCAACTGGGCCCTTTCCTTCACTGACCCTCGGTCGGAGGCGTACGGCTTCTACGACGCGGAGAGCCGCCCGGACCGCCAAGTCCTCCTCTACGTGGCGTCCAGACGGCTCAGCGGCGACCCGTCGGCCGCCCTGCTCCAGGGACCGGCCTTCCAGGTCCGCAACTTCTTCCGTCTGAGCCCCCTGTGCAAGGTAGCTTGTCTCTACCAGGCCATCGCCCACGACTGGTATCTACCCGCGCTCTTCAGGCGGTTGCCCTTCGTCGGCGGGACGAACCTCTTCATCGCCCGCACCCTGCTCGAGCAGGCCGGGGGGTTCGACGCGGGGTCCTTGACGGAGGACCTCGAGCTCGGCGTCCGCACGTACCTCCGCTGCGGGGCCTGGCCCGAGTTCTTGCCCTACCCGTCGAGCGAGCAGACCCCGCCGACGCTGGCCGGGTTCTTCCGGCAGCGGCTCCGGTGGGGCTCGGGGCACCTCCAGGTGATGGACAAGGTCCGGCAGAGCCCGGACGGGAGGCGGGCCGATGGACGGCGCATCCTGCGGACCCTGTGGCTGAAGGGGCAGTTCGAGTGGGTCCTGTACCAGACGGCCACGTTCATCCCCCCGGCGGTGCTGGTCTGTAGCCTCACGGGTAACGTGGACCCCACGGTCCTCCCCGCCGGGGTGCGACTGGTGCTGACCATGGTCAGCCTCGTGTACCCGTGCTTCACCTTCTACGCCTACTACCGGTACTATCGCTTCATCGACCCTCTGGACCGCTCGCCGGGCGTAGGCCGGCAGGCCCTGGTCGGCCTTGAGCTCCTGGTCCTGCCGCTGGCCGCCTTCTGTTTCCCGGTGCCCTATACCGTGGCGCTCATCCTCAAGGCGCTGGGGCGTGAGCCGAGGTCCTGGGTCAAGACGCCCCGCACGGCGGAGTAGGCGCCGTGGGAACGCGACGGAAGGCGGCGGGAGGGCCGCGGCCCGCGAGGGGCCCGGTGGCCTGGCCGGCCCGGCTCGGCAGGGCGGCCCGCAGGGCGACCCGAGCGGTCTTTACGACCTGGCTCGGCAGGGCCGCAAGGGCGGTGTGGGTGAGGGGGCCCTCCATCCTCATCGGGGCCGGCACGCTGTTCGTCGTGGTGATGGTGGTCTTCCTGTACTTCGTGCCCCTCCCCCCGCCGGTCGTGCCGGTCGCCACGCGCGTCTTCGACCGCAACGGGGAGCTGGTGGGCAGCCTCTTCAGCGAGAACCGCATCCCGGTACCACTAAGCCAGGTGCCCGACGTGCTGAAGAAGGGCATCGTGGCCCTGGAGGACGAGAGGTTCTACCGGCACCGGGGCATAGACCCGGTCGGCATCGCCAGGGCCCTCTGGCGCAACCTCCTCGCCGGCCGTATCGTCGAGGGCGGCTCGACCATCACCGCCCAGGTGGCCCGCACTCTCTACCTGTCCCAGGAGCTCACCCTGACGCGGAAGGTCACCGAGGCGCTGCTGGCTCTGAAGTTGGAGCGGACCTATTCCAAGGAGGAGATCCTCGAGCTCTACCTCAACGAGATTTACCTGGGGAGCGGTACCTACGGGGTGGAGGTCGCCGCGCAGACCTACTTCGGCAAGCATGTCTCCGACCTGACCCTGGCGGAGACGGCCCTCGTCGCCGGACTGCCGTCGAACCCCGAAGGCTACTCGCCTTACAACAACGCCGAGAGGGCCGTGAGCCGCCGCAACTTCGTCCTGGACTTCTGGGCGAAGAAGGGCATCATTCCCCAGGCCGCCGCGGACGAGGCCAAAGAGGAGCCACTCCGGCTCGCCCCCGGCGGCCCGCCGACAGGGGTCGGGGAATACTTCATCGACTATGTCGTCACCTTGCTGAAGGAGGCCCAGGCTCAGGGCGCGCGCCTGCCTAGCCTGGGCGAGCTCTACACCGGAGGCTATCGCATCTACACGACCCTCGACCTGCGCCTGCAGAAGGCGGCGGAGAAGGCCGTCCGCGACTGGGCCCCGCCCGGGACCCAGGACGCTTCGGGCGTGACGCAGCCCCAGGTGGCGCTGGTGGCCATGGACCCCGAGAGCGGCTACGTCGTGGCCATGGTCGGGGGCCGCTCCTACCGGGAGACGAAGCTCAACCGGGCCGTCCCCCGGGGCCTGCTCTCGGAGGGGATGCGCCGCCAGCCGGGGTCGGCGTTCAAGCCCTTCCTGTACACCGCGGTCCTGGACGCCGGGTACCCCCTGACCTCGACCCAGGTCTGCGAGCCGGTCGAGTTCCCTTCGGGCAGCGGCGAGCCCTACCGGCCGCGGGACTACGGCCGGAACCCCTACCATTACCGCCCCCTCGACATCCGCGAGGCCGTGCGCATCTCCGACAACGTGGTCGCCGTCAAATGGTGTTCGGTCATCGGTCCGGCCAAAGAGCGGGAGTACGCGCGGCGGATGGGCATCGACGCGCCCCTGACGGGCGACCTGTCCCTGGCTTTGGGCTCGTCGGAGGTGTCCGTGCTGGAGATGGCCAGAGCCTACTCGACTCTGGCCAACGGCGGCCTGCGCGTGGTGCCGCAGACCCTGCTCAGGCTGGAGGACCGGCACGGACGCGTGCTCTACGAGCCGGCCCGCGGGGGGACCGTGCGCCCGCAGCGGGCCGTCGACGAGCGCGTCGCCTACCTCATGAACGACCTCCTCAAGGAACCGTTCCGGTCCGGGGGCACAGCCGCCCACCTCACCCGCTACTTCTCCCGCCCGGCGGCGGGTAAGACCGGGACGACCGATTCGCAGTACGACGCCTGGTTCGTGGGGTACACCCCGCAGCTGGTCTGCGCCGTGTGGGTCGGCAACGACCAACCCTCTCGCCTGGCCGGGTACGGCGGAACCCTGGCCGGTCCGGTCTGGGCCAACTTCATGGCCGCCGCGCACGAGGGGCTGCCCGTGGAGGATTTCCCGGTGCCGGCGGGCATCGTCCGGGTGACCGTCTGCGCCGAGACCGGCCTCAGGCCGAACCCGACATGCCCGGCCAAGGAGGAGATTTTCATCGAGGGCACGGAGCCGCCGTGGTGGCGGGTGGACCCGACCTACCACGGCGGGCAGCCGCCCGGGTACGACCGGCGCCCGCCGGGGGGCGGCCGGCCCGACCGCCCCGACCGGACCCCGGACGGAGCGGGGGACGGTGCCGCACCGGAGGACGGGGAGGGCGCCGGTGGGGCCGAGGGGCCTCAGCCGGACGGTACGGAGGGTGAGGGCGGCTGACGGCGGAGGACCAGCCCCAGACCGAGAAGGGCGAGGGCCCCGCCGAGGACGGCCTGGAGGGAAGGCCGTTCGCCGAGGACTAGGAAGCCCAGGAGGACGCCTCCCGTCACTTCCTGGGTGGCGATGAGGTTCACCGTGACGGCGTCCGCCCGGCGCAGGGCGGCGTTGTAGAGCGTGTGTCCCCCGGCCGTCGGGAGGAGGCCGAGCAGCACGACAGCGAGGAGGTCTTCGGACCCGGGGACTAGGCCCCGGGCGGAGAGGACGCTCCTCTGCCAGAGGGCCGGCCCCAGCAGCGTGAGGCCGGCGACGAGATAGACCCGCCGGGTGTAGGCCAGGACATCCCCTCGTCCCCGCTGGCTCCGCCCCACTAGGCTGTAGACCGCGTAGGCCAGCGCCGCCCCGAACGCCAGGACGTCCCCGAGCAGCCGTCTGGTGTCAAGCCTCGGCTCCAGGCCCACCATCATCCCCAGACCCACCAAGGCGATGACGAGACCCGGGAGCCGGTCGCGCCCGAAGCGCTCACGGAGGAACAGCGCCCCCAAAGGAGCGGCCAGGAGCGGCGAAAGGTTCACCAGGACCAGAGCGTGGGCGATGGTCGTTAGGTGAAGGGAGCCGATGTAGAGCGCGAAGTGAGCCGCGGCGGCGAGGCCCGCCGCGAGGATGAGCCGGGCCTCGGCGCCAGCCCTGCGGGAGGGCGGGACCTCGCCGGTCCTGGGGGAGGGTGGGACCTCTCCGGCGCGGTCGGGCACGCCGCCTGCCGGCGCCCTCGCCCTTCTCCCGAGGACCGCGTCGGCCAGGCCGACGACACCGGACCCCACTAGCAGTCGGTAGGCGGCCACCTCGAGCGGCCCCAGCCCGGAGGCCGAGCGGACGAGGACGGCGGAGGTCGAGAAGAAGAGCACGGCGAGGGCCGCGCAGAGAAGGCCGCGGGCCCGTTCGGGGTCGGCGCGGCCTGGGCGGCTCGCGCCCGCGTCGGCGCCCGCCCTAGCGCCCACTCTGGGGGGCTTCGGCCAGGGTCGCCTCCACCTGGAGGCCGACGCCGTTACGGATGAGGTCTACGGTCACCTTGTCCCCGGGGCGGTGGCGGTCCAGGACGCGCCTGAGGTCGCCGAGGCTGGCCACCGCCTCTCCGGCCACTTTGGTGATGATGTCTCCCTGGCGGATGCCCGCCTTGGCGGCAGGGCTGCCGGACACGACGCTGGCTACGTAGAGGCCCTGACTGATGGTGCGCCCGAGGTACCGCGCGGCATCGTCGGCGTCCAGGACCTTGACCCCGAGGTAGGGCCGGATGACTCGCCCGTAGGCCACGAGGTCGTCGAGGACGCGGCGGGCGAGGTTCACCGGGATGGCGAAGCCCATCCCCTCGACGCTCTCGGTGGCGATCTTCATGTTGTTGATGCCGACGACCTCGCCCCGCATGTTGGCCAAGGGGCCGCCGCTGTTCCCCGGGTTGATGGCCGCGTCGGTCTGGATGAGGCTGAACTCCCGCTCGTCGGAGTAGCGGACCTTGCGGTTGAGGCCGCTCACCACACCCACGGTCACCGAACGCTCGAACTCCATGTCGAGCGGGTTGCCGATGGCCATGACGAGCTCACCCGGGCGGAGGAGGTCCGAGTCGCCGAGGACGGCCACGGGTAGGCTCTCGTCCTTCACGCGGATGACGGCGAGGTCGGTCTGCCAATCTTCCCCGACCAGCTCCGCGTCCAGGCGCTTCCCCCCGGAGACGACCACGTAGAGGCGCTGCGCATCCGCCACGACGTGTTGGTTGGTGGCGATGTAGGCGTAGGCGCCTTCGTGCTTGAAGACGACGCCGGAGCCGCCGCTCTCGGCGATCCGCTTGCCGTAGAACCAGTCGTAGTAGGTGGTCTGGCTGATGATGCCGACGACGGAGGGGCCGACCTTCTCCGCCACGGCCGGGACGGGCCAGTCCCCGGACCACTCGAGGAGAAGGTCCGAGGGGAGCCCGCCACCCGCCACCGGCCCGGAATCGGGGTGGCCCGGCTGGGAGAGGCCGGCCCTGGAGGCGATGTAGCCAGGAGCGACCGTGAGGACCAGGAGGCCCCCGATGATCGCACCCAGGAGGGCGACGACCAGGTAGGCGCCGAGGTTCGGTCCTTGCTTGTATCCGCTGTAGGTGAAGTACTTCATCGCCACATCTTCCCCGTCAGAGGCCTTCAGACTCCCGTTCAGAGGCCTAGAGGCCTTGCCCCTGCCCTGAGGCCTTATCCCTGCCCTAGCGTCCGCGGGCGACCTCCAGGCGGGCCAAGGCACGCTTGAGGGCGGCCTCGGCCCTCGCGGTGTCGGTGTCGAGGGTCGGCTGGAAGAGTCTCCGTCGCGCCCGCTTCAACGCGGCCTCCGCCCGCGGGACGTCGATCTCGTCGGGAAGCTCGGCCGTGTCGGCGAGGAGGGTCGCCCGGCCGGAAGGGCTCATCTCGAAGAAGCCGCCCCCCACGGCCAGGAGGTGCAAGCGGTCCGGACGGTCTACGGTCCGGTATTTTACCACCCCTGGTCCGAGCGCCACAAGGGTCGGGGCGTGCCTGGCCCAGAAGCCCATCGCCCCGCGCGCTCCAGGGACGACGACCGACGTGACCCTCTCCCGGATGACGACCCGGGTGGGGGTGACCACCTGGAACTCGAAGCCAAGCTCACCGGTCCCCTCAGTCACTGGCTGCCCTCTCCTTCTGCCGCCGCTGCTCGTAGCGCCGCACGACCTCTTCGATAGTCCCCGCCATGTAGAAGTCCTCTTCCGGGATGTGGTCGTGCTTGCCGGCCAGGATCTCGGCGAACCCGCGGACGGTCTCCTTGAGCGGGACGTAGACGCCCTCGCGGCCGGTGAAGGCTTCGGCCACAGAGAACGGCTGGGTCAGGAAGCGTTGGATGCGCCGGGCGCGGGCCACGGTGAGCTTGTCCTCGTCGGACAGTTCCTCCATCCCGAGGATGGCGATGACGTCCTGGAGCTCCCGGTAGCGCTGGAGGACTTGCTGGACGCCCCGGGCCACCCGGTAGTGCTCCTGGCCGATGACCGAGGGCTCGAGGATGCGCGAGAACGATTCGAGCGGGTCGACGGCCGGGTACAGGCCCAGCTCGAAGATGGCCCGCGAGAGGTAGATGGTCGCGTCGAGGTGCGCGAAGGTCGTGGCCGGAGCCGGGTCGGTGGGGTCGTCGGCCGGGACGTAGATGGCCTGGACGGACGTGATGGACCCTTTCCGGGTGGAGGTGATGCGCTCTTGGAGGTTCCCCATCTCGGTGGCCAGCGTCGGCTGGTAGCCCACGGCCGAGGGCATGCGACCGAGGAGGGCCGAGACCTCGGACCCGGCCTGCACGAACCTGAAGATGTTGTCGATGAACAGCAGGAGGTCCTGGCCTTCCTCGTCGCGGAAGTACTCGGCCATGGTCAAGGCGCTCAGGGCCACCCGGAGGCGCGCTCCCGGCGGCTCGTTCATCTGGCCGAAGACGAGGGCGCACTTGTCGAGGACCCCCGCCTCCTTCATCTCCTGCCAGAGCTGGTTCCCCTCGCGGGTCCGCTCGCCGACCCCGGCGAAGACCGAGAAGCCTCCGTGTTCGTAGGCGATGTTGTAGATGAGCTCCATCAGGATGATGGTCTTGCCCAGACCCGCGCCCCCGAAGAGGCCGATCTTGCCGCCGCGCGGGAAGGGAGTGAGGAGGTCGATGACCTTGATGCCCGTCTCGAGGACCTCGCGGCTCCCGCCGAGCTCGGCGAACTCCGGGGCCGGACGGTGGATGGGCAGGCGGAGCTCGGCCTGGACCGGGCCGAGGTTGTCTACCGGCTCGCCGAGGACGTTGAAGATGCGCCCGAGGACGGCCCGACCCACCGGCACGGTGATGGGCTGCCCGGTGTCCACGACTCTCATACCGCGCTGGAGGCCGTCGGTGGAGGACATGGCCACGCACCGGACGAGGTCGTTGCCGAGGTGGTGCATCACCTCCAGGGTGATGTCGAGGTCCTCGGGCGGCGCCCCGGGGCCGGCCAGGAACTCGGGGTCCTGGTCCTTCGTCCGCACCCTCAGGGCGGTATAGACGGGAGGCAGGTCGCCCTCGGCGAACTGCACGTCCACCACTGCGCTGATGACTTGAGCCACCCTACCTGTCCTGGCCAATCCGGTGACCTCCCCGACCAGCTTACCTGCGGTCTTTGAGGGCGTTCGCCCCGCCGACCAACTCCATAACCTCGCGGGTGATGCTCGTCTGCCTGGCCCGGTGCATCTCCAGGGTGAGCTCTCCGACGAGCTCCTCCGCGTTGTCCGTCGCGTTCTTCATCGCCGTCATCCGCGCGGCGTACTCACTGGCCCGCCCCTCGAGCAGGCACTGGTAGACCTGGTTCGTCACGAACTTGGGGAGAAGCAGCCCGAAGACGGTCCTCGCGTCGGGCTCGTAGATGTAGCCGGGCGGGGGCGCGACCCCGCCCACCGGCGCCCTCCCCTCCGCCTCGCCCTCTCCCGCCGCGACGACCTCGGCGATGGGCAGGACGCGGAGCTCGGTCGGCTTCTGCTGCAGGGGCGAGATGAACCGGGAGTAGACCACGAGGACCTCGTCGGCCTCCTCCCGGGAGAACGAATCGATGAAACTCGTCGCGAGGTCGCGGGCGAGACCGGCAAGGTCGTCGTCGGCCACCCCGACCTCCTCGCGGACCAAGTCCCAGCCGCGGCGCTGGAAGTAGTCCCGGCCCTTGCGTCCGACGGCGACCAGCCGTACTCCCACGGGCTCGGGTCCGCTCCGGAGGCGGGCCGCCGTGGCCTCGGCTTGGCGGATGAGATTAGAGTTGTAGCTGCCGGCCAGGCCGCGGTCGCCGGTGATGACGACCAGCGTCGCCCGGCGGACCGGTCGGGCCTTGAGGAGGAAGTGCTCGACCGACATGCCGTCTTGCGCCAGACGGTGGAGCATGTCCTCGAGCCGCGTGGCGTAGGCTCGGGCCGACACGGCCCGAGCCTGGGCCTTGCGTAGCTTGGCCGCCGCGACCATCTGCATGGCCCGGGTTATCTGCTGGGTGTTGCGGATCGCCTTGATGCGGCGCCTTAGGTCACGAACCGCTTGGGCCAAGCCTCACGCGCCTCCCGCGCTCACCTCGGCCGGCTCCTCGGCCGGGAAGGTCTCCAGGAACTCCTTCACCGCAGCCTCCAGGGCGGCCAGGGTCTCGTCGCTCAGGCGCTCCTCACGGGCGATGGTCGCCAGGAGCTCCGGCTTGGACGCCCGGAGGAAGCGCAGGTACTCCTTCTCGAAGGCCCGCACCCGGCGGGTGGGCAGGTTGTCGAGGAACCCGTTGACACCGGCGTGGATGACCGCAACCTGCTCCTCCATGGGCATGGGCTCGTACTGGTCCTGCTTGAGGAGCTCCATCATCCGCTCGCCGCGGGCGAGGCGGGCCTGGGTGGCCTTGTCCAGCTCCGTGCCGAACTGCGCGAAGGCCGCCAGCTCGCGGTACTGCGCGAGGTCCAGGCGCAGCCGGCCCGCCACTTGCTTGATGGCCTTGACCTGGGCGGCGCCGCCGACGCGCGAGACCGAGATGCCGACGTTGATGGCCGGGCGGAAGCCGGCGAAGAACAGGTCGGTCTCGAGGAAGATCTGCCCGTCGGTGATGGAGATGACGTTGGTCGGGATGTAGGTGTGGATGTCGCCGGCTTGCGTCTCGATGATGGGGATGCTCGTCAGCGAGCCGGCACCCAGGTCGTCCGAGAGCTTGGCGGCGCGCTCGAGAAGACGTGAGTGCAGGTAGAAGACGTCGCCCGGGTAGGCCTCGCGGCCGGGCGGGCGCCTCAGGAGCAGCGAGAGCTCGCGGTAGGCGACGGCGTGCTTGGAGAGGTCGTCGTAGGCGACGAAGGCGTGCCGCCCGGAGTAGAGGTAGTACTCGGCCATGGCCGTGGCCGCGTAGGGGGCGAGGTAGAGCATCGGCGCCGGCTCGCTGGCCGAGGCCACGACGACGGTGGTGTAGTCCATGGCTCCGGTCTCGCGGAGCTTCTGGACCACGGTCGCGACGGAGGAGCTCTTCTGGCCGATGGCCACATAGAAGCAGTAGACGCCCTTGCCCCTCTGGTTGATGATGGTGTCGACCACGATGGCCGTCTTGCCGGTCTGCCGGTCGCCGATGATGAGCTCGCGCTGCCCGCGTCCGATGGGGGTCATCGCGTCGATGGCCTTGATGCCGGTGTAGAGAGGCTCGTGGACCGCCTTGCGGTAGACGACGCCGGGAGCCACGATCTCGACCGGGCGCGACTCTTCGGCCTCGATGGGACCCTGCCCGTCGATGGGCTGGCCCAGCGCGTTCACGACTCGGCCGACCAGCGCCGGCCCGACGGGGACCTGGACGATGCGCCCGGTGCGGCGGACCTCGTCACCCTCTTTGATGTGGCTGAAGTCACCCAGGAGGACACAGCCGATGTTGTCCTCCTCGAGGTTGAGGGCGATACCGTAGACGCCCCCAGGGAACTCGAGGAGCTCGGAGGACATGGTGCGCTCAAGGCCGTGGATACGGGCGATGCCGTCGCCGACCTCGATGACCGTCCCGACCTCCGAGACCTCGACGGTGGCCTCGTAGTCCTCTATCTGCTTCTTGATGATGGCCGTAATCTCTTCGGGTCTGATGGCCACGGCCTAGACACCTACCCTCGCCTTGGCAAGATGCTCCCCGAGCCGCTCCAACCGGCGCCGGAAGGAGGCGTCGAAGAGACGGTCGTCCACTTTCACCACGAGCCCGCCGAGGAGCGACGGGTCGGCCACGAAGCGAGGCCGCAGGGGCCGGCCGAGCCGGGAAGCCAGGGTCCGGCCGAGCCAGTCGCGGTCAGCCTCGCCCAGCTCGACGGCCGTCCGGACCTCGACGTCCACCAGGCCGCGCGCGCGATCCACCAGGGAGGCGAGACTCCGGACGATTTCCGGGAGATAAGCCTCGCGTCGCTTGTCGATCACAAGGAAGAGGCAGTTCCGGACCAGGCGGAGGGCCTCCGACTGCGCCCGGTTCTCGTCGGGCCCGGCGGTCCGCTCGTGCGGCGCCAGCGTCTCTTCCACCAGGCGTTTCTTGGCAGCACCGGGGACCCGGTCCGACAGGAAGAACGTCCGGACGGAGGGGTCGCCCCAGAGTGCGGCGACTGTCGCGTCCAGGAGGTCCCTCACCGCTTCGGCGGCCTGCCGCGCCTCGGCGGCCTCGTAGAGGGCCTGGGCGTAGCGGCGGGCGACCTTCGAACCGAGAGCCATCTACTCAGCCCCCTTCGCGGTCTCGCCGCCGCCGGAGACTTCCCGGACGAGCTCCCCGATCATCTCGCGGTGGTCCTCCGGGTCGAGCGAGCGCCCGATGACCTTGCTCGCCGCGAGGACCGCCAGGTCGGCGATCTCCCGGCGGATCTCGACGAGCGCCCGTTCTTTCTCCCCGGCGATGGCCTTCTGGGCCCGCTCCAGCATCTCCTGGGATTGGCGGTGAGCCTGAGCCAAGAGCTCCTCCCGGGCCTTGTCCGCCGTGGCCTGAGCCCGGGCGATGATGCTCTGGGCCTCGTTCCTGGCCTCGGCGAGACGGGCCTCGTACTCCGCCTTGGCCGCGGCCGCCTCCTCACGGGCCTTCTCCGCCTGGGCCAGGTTCGAGGCCACCTCGTCGCGGCGGGCGTCGAGGATGCCCAGGATGGGCTTGTACAGGAAGTGCCTGAGGAGCAGGAAGAAGACCACGAAGTTGATTATGGCCCAGATTAGCGAGTTCATCGAGAACTCCACGTCAGGACACCTCCCCGTCCCCGGGACTCGGGCTCATCGGCCTAACCCACCCGCCCCGACAGGACGAAGACGATGGCAAAGACGAACAGGGTCAGGGCCTCCATGAAGACCAGGGCCAGCATCAGCGAGGTGCGGATGTTGCCGGCCGCCTCGGGCTGGCGCCAGGTGGCCTCCATCGCCGCCGACGCGCTCTTCGACTGCGAGAGGGCCGACGCCATGGCCGCCAGGGCCATGGCCAGGACGGCCGCCGCTCCGAAGAGGTTGGCCCCCGGCGTGGTGGCCCGCCCGTTCAGGACGAACACGATGGCGAAGACGAACAGGGTCAGGGCCTCCATGAACACGAGCGAGAGCATCATCGACGTCCGGGCAGCCCCGGAGGCCTCGGGTTGCTTCCAGGTCGCCTGCATGGCCGTAGCCACCGTCCGGCCCTGCGCGGTCGCCGAGCCGATGGCGGCCAAGGCCATCGCGGCGACGGCCGCGGAGGCGAAGGTCAGGCGCGCGGCGCTCACGGAATTTCCCAAGACGAAGATGATGGCGAAGACGAAGAGGGTCAGGGCCTCCATGAACACGAGGCCGAGCATGAGGGAGCTCCGCGTGGCCCCCGTCTCGACCGGCTCACGCCAGGAGGACTCCATCGCCGCGACCGCCGCGCGGCTCTGGGCCAGGGCGGACGCCATCGCCGACGCAGCCATCGCCAGCACGGCCACACTGGTGAACACGTAGACTTCGCCGCTCGTGCGCCCGGAGAGCACGAAGACGATGGCGAAGACGAAGAGGGTCAGGGCCTCCATGAAGACCAGGGCTAGCATCATGGTGGTCCGGACCTTGCCCGCGACCTCGGGCTTCTTCCAGATGGCGTCCATGGCGGCGGCGCCGGTGCGGCCCTGCGAGTAAGCGGACCCCACGGCGGCGAGAGCCAGAGCCAGGACGGCTGCGCCGGCGAATGTGACCATCGGTGTCATGAGCGGACTCCTCCCTAGTTGCTCCTCAGTGCTCCTCGGCCACGGCGGAGGACAGGTAGATGGCCGTCAGGAACGTGAAGATGAACGCTTGGATGAAGCCGAAGATGAGCTCGAGACCGAGCGGGATGATGGGCACGAACCACGGCGTGGCCATGAGGAGCGCCAGCACCACGGTCTCGCCGCCGAAGATGTTGGCCACAAGACGCAGCGAGAGCGCGAACGGTCTGACCAACTCCTCGACGATGCCCAGCGGCAGGAGCAGCGGTGCCAGATACCAGGGGTCTACCATGTGCTTGAAGTACCGTAGCCCCTTCTTGCGGATACCCGAGACCTGCGTGGCCACGAACACGACGGTGGCCAGCCCCGCCGTCACCCCCCAGTTGCTCGTCGGAGCCTTGAGCCCGGGCAGGTGCCCGGCGCCCGGCAGCAGGCCCGAGTAGTTGCAGGCCAGGATGAAGATGAACAGGCTCCCGAGCAGCGGCAGGAAGGCACGGGTGGCCTCGGCGCCGATGACGGGCTCGAAGAACGAGCGGAAGCCGTCCACGGCAAGCTCGAGGATGGCCTGGGTCCGAGTGCGCGGTATGCGCCCGAGGTTCCGTGTGCCCACGTACACGAAGAGGAGGATGAGGGCCATCAGACCCCAGGTCGTCGTCTCGATGCTCGTGACTTCCAGACCCACGTAGGGGAGGCGGAAGAAGACGTCCGAGACGTGCTCGGCGGCCGCGTGGCCACCTTCGCCCCCGGCGGATGCGATCGTCCAGAACGAAGACAACCAGTTGTCCCCCCCGACCGGACGGTCCGGCGTCCGACGCAGGACCGTCCGCCCGTGCCTCCAAAGCGTGCTACTCTTCGCGCGACAGGCGCCAGAGGAGCGCGTACCGGGCACCCAGTAGACCCAGGAGAGTGGCGACTACGGCCACGGGGTCGGCCCGAGACACTCGATAGGCGGCATAGAGAGCCATGAGGCTCAACGCCAAGCGAAGAACGGATTGGACCAAGACCAGGGACCAGTCCGCGGAAGGCGGGGTCTGGGTGCCGACCTTGGCTCGCCCCCGACGCAGGACCCAACCCGAGATGGCGTTCTGGAGCACACCCACCGCCCCGCCGAACGCCAGGCCGACCAAGGCGGCTCCCCACTCACTCACCGTGCGATTCCGAGTCCTCCCCAGGGCCGTAAGAGTCCCGGCCGCGCCGGTCTTCACCCCCGGCGTTCGGCGGCCCGGACCCTAGGATGTCGCGGATCAGGACCCGGAGACCCGCCACGAAACCCAAGACCATCCCGACCAAGGTCAGCCAGGGGCCGGTCCCCGCCAGACGGTCCAGCCACTGACCGCCGTAGTACCCGATGAAGAACCCCGCCAGGATGGTGAACCCCGACGTGAGGGCAAGACCGACGGCGTCGGCTGTACGGCGCCATGGCCGACGGTCGACCACCCTGACCAACTCCTCAACCATTCTGGTCGATTCGGGGCGGTTTTGCAAGCCGGAGTCGTTCACTCCAGCCTGACTTCTGCACCCAGGCTTGTCAGCTTCTCCACGGGACGCTCGTAGCCGCGCTCGAGGTGTTCGATTTCGTGGATGCGCGTCTCGCCCCGGGCCATGAGTCCGGCGATGACGAGCGCCGCCGCCCCCCGCAGGTCCGGTGCGGTGACCTCGGCCCCCGTCAGGTGGTCGACGCCCTCGACTATGGCCGTGCGCCCCTCCACCGTGACGCGGGAACCCATCCGCTTCAGTTCGTCCACATGGCGGAAGCGTCCCTCGAAGATGGTCTCGGTGATGATGCTCGTCCCGGAGGCCACGGACAGGAGCGAAGTGATGGGCTGTTGGGCGTCCGTCGGGAAGCCGGGGTACGGGAGCGTCTTCACCGTCACCGGGCGCGGCCGGTCGGCGGAGACGACCCGTATGGAATCCCCGTTCTCTTCCACCGTCGCGCCGGTCTCGGCCAGTTTGGCCGTCACGGACTCGAGGTGCTTGGGGATGACGTTCTCGACGGTGACGTCACCGCCGGTGGCGGCCGCGGCGATCATGTAGGTGGCGGCCTCGATCTCATCGGGGATGAGGGCGTGGTCGGCCCCGGCCAGCCGCTCGACCCCGGTTATCTTGATAGTGTCGGTGCCCGCCCCTTTGACCCGCGCCCCGGCGGCGTTCAGGTAGTTGGCCAGGTCGACGACGTGGGGTTCCTTGGCGGCGTTCTCGATGATGGTCGTGCCCTCGGCCAGGGTGGCCGCCAACATGATGTTGATGGTGGCGCCGACGCTCACGACATCGAGGTAGACGGGGGCGCCCACCAGGCGACGGGCCTCAGCCTTGACCACGCCGTGCTCGACCCACACCCTCGCACCGAGGGCTGTGAAGCCCTTGATATGCTGGTCGATGTTCCGGGTACCGATGTCGCAACCGCCGGGGAAGGGGACCTCGGCCCGCCCGCAGCGGGCGAGGAGGACGCCGAGGAGGTAGTACGAGGCGCGTAGTCGCTTGACGAGTGCCTCCGGGGGAGCCTTGTCGCCGCCCGTCCCGGGGCGGATGACAAGGCGTTGGGGTTCCGAGCCGTTCGCCGGCCGCACCTCGATGCCGGCTCCCATGGCCCGTAGGATCTCGCAGAACACGGCCACGTCCTGGATGTCCGGCACGTTGTCGAGGACGCTGGGGCCGTCCACGAGAAGGGCGGCCGCCGGGAGGACCGCTACGGCGGAGTTCTTGCGCCCCCCTGCTCTGACTCGGCCGACCAGGCGCTGCCCGCCTGTCACGACGAGCTGCGACAAGACCGTTCCTCCTGACACTCACCGGGACCCCGCGGTGACCCGCAGGTAGCCCTGACGTATTCTTCGGGCGGACAACCGTTCCTCCAGCGCCCCCGGTGGGCGCCCGAGCTCACGGCGAGCGCCAGGGGCCGGCTAGTCCGACGCTCTGCCCGGCCCACGACCGCTCTTGAGCCAGACCAGCCAGCCCTCCTCGAGTCCGCGGAGGGACAGCCCGGTGCTGGCGCGAAGCGCCGACGCCAGACCGTGTCCGCGGGCCAGGCTCCCGAGCAGGCTTTGCAGCCCCTCCGAGCCGCGGGTCTCGACGATGTACGCGACCAGCAGGAAGGCCTCCCGGTAGGCGAGAGCCGCGTTCGTAAGGTCCCCGAAGCGGTCCAGGTCGCGGAGGCTGTAGAGTGTCCCCTGTCCGAGAGCCGCTTCGACGTCTCCGGCCGGGTCGCGCCACAGGTAGCCGGTCTCGACGTACTCCAGGTACTGGGCCAGCCCCTCCGACAGCCATCTCGGGTAGCGACCGGCCGGGACGAGGTGGTCGACCACCCAGTGGGTGTACTCGTGGAGGAAGGTCCCTTCAAGGCGTAGCCGCCGTGACGCGTCGTCACCGGGGGCGTCCCCGAGCCAGACCCGCGGCGAGACGAGGTGGATGACTCCGGCCCAGTACGCCCCAGCCGCCTCGAATCCCGAGGCCGACCAGCCGCCGAGGTGGTCGCTGAGGGACTGCGGGGTCGGGTGGAGTAAGACCGTCACCCGGGCGGCGGCGAGGTCACCCTCCCCAGTCAGGACGGCACCAAGGTGGAGACCGCAAGCCTCCCGTGCCTCCTCGAGGGCCTCCAGCACCAGCGGGGCCCAGGGCCGGTCGGGCTCCTGATAGTGGAGCACGAAGTGCTCGCTCGCCGAGGTCTCCCGGCCGTCGAACGCGGCTACCAGGTTGGAGGCGCCCACCTCTCGGCGCCAGGAGTAGAGAGCCTCCTCGATGGCCAGGGCCCGACCCGGTAGAAGGAGCGGCCAGACCACCGCCGCCAGCGCAAGACACACGGCGACCCGCCGGAGCAGGGCACCCCGCCGGGCCGGGAAGACCGGCCGGACCACCGGTCCTGGGACGGGGGACAGTGTGGGAGATGGGCCGCCACCGAGGAAGGGCAACGACATCACTCCTGACCCGGGAAGGGGCCGCGACCGCCGCGGACGGCTACGACCCGCCGTGACAAAACGCGGTGTGGCGCTTTATGTCAACCCGCCACATTATACGCCATTCCCCGCACCGGGCCAAGCTGCAGGAGTGTGCCCGGGTCGACCTAGCCGCCGCGCGGATAATAGGCGAGCGGGTTGACGCTGCTGCCGTTGACGTGGACCTCGAAGTGCAAGTGGGGGCCTGTCGTCCGACCCGACACACCGACCAGACCGACGGGGCCGCCCTTCTTCACGGTCTGGCCGACGCTCACTGAGAAAGAGGACAGGTGGGCGTACCAGGACTCCATCCCGTCCCCGTGGTCGATGATGACCAGGCGTCCGTAGTTACCCTTCCAGCCCGCGTAGGTGACCGTCCCGCCGCGGCAGGCCAGGACGGGCGTCCCTGTCGGGGCGCCGATATCGATGCCGTGGTGGAAGCTCCTCCCTCGCCAGCCGTAATAAGAGGTGATCCGCCCGAGGGTCGGCCAGACCAACCCGTTTGGGTTCACCGGCCAGACCTTCGTGCCCAAGACGTAAATCTGCGTCGAGGCGGCTGACACGGGCTTTTCCGAGATGAGGCGTCGGGCCGTCTCCGTACCGTTCGTCCTATCTATTTCCACGGTGACCTCGTTGCGGGCGGACAGACCGGCTTTCAGCACGTGGCTCTCCCAGGGCCACTTGGTGTCGTCACGGCGGACCTCCTCGGGGAAACCGAGGTACCGGGAGTACGTGTAACGCTCGGTGCTCCGGATGGTCACGTAGGGGTCCGGGACGATCAGGTTTATCTTCTGGCCCACCCGGAGGAGGTTCACGTTCTGGATGGACGGATTGGCCTTCCGCAGGTCGTCTACTGTCAGTGAGTGGGCTTTAGCGATGCTCCAAAGGCTCTCACCCTTGGCCACGACGTGCTCTTCGACGCGGTCCGTCCCTCGGAGCAGGATGCTCTTCGCCTGCTCGATATCTCCTACCTTCGCGACCGGGGCCTCGGCCCGGCGCACGGTGACGGTCTCTTCCAGGTGCACCTCCAGGAGGACGGTGTTGCCCTTGGCGAGGATACCCCGGCGATAGTCCTCGAGGAGGCTGGGGACCACCTTCTTGGCCTCCTCTTCTGTCTTGAGGTAGGCCACCTCCTGGCCGTCCACGACCAGTGCCCAAGCCTCAGCGACGAACCTGAGCTTCTGCCGGCAGGCCTCGGCCAAGGACCCGGCCTCGAGGGCCGGCGGTCCGTCCTCAGGCAACACCCGGCGGAGTTCGACGTCGGAGCGGAGGACCACGGGGCACCCCATCCTCTCCGTGGCCCACGCTCTTGTCTCCTCCAGGATGCGGTGCCACTCGTCCTTCGTGGCCACATGCCCCAAGACCTCACCGTCCACGCTGACGGCGTACACGAAGCGGCTCTCGTACTCCTGCCAGACCAGTGTGCCGACCACTCCGAGCACGAGCAGCGCAAGGCCGATCAAGAAGGCGCGAGTCGCGGGAGGCCGACCGGAAGATGAGTTGCCCATCGCTCCTCCAAATCAAGGATGGATTGCCAGGGCGATTCGGCGGGCCTTGGGGCGAGTCCTCTTGGCAAAACGTCCCGAAAGGGTTCCCGTCCCAGGTAAGGAACCAAACAATGCGGCTACCAGCGACTTTCTTGCAAGAGACCCACAGATACCATACGCCTTTCGCGTCCTTCCTGGGGGAGGTACCGTTTTGCGCTTCCGCCGAACCTCCGCTGCCTTGGCCGCCAGTTTGGTCCTGACTCTCGTCACGGTCGTCACGGGGCCCTCGAACGGTGCGCCCCAAGGGAACCCGCTTTTCGGAACGCTCTCGGGCCTGATGCCCTTCGGACTCGACCCGTCCGCGATAGCCATGCCGCTCGAGCAGGACCTCCTCGTCCCGGGGGCTCTCGGCGGCGGCCTGGTCACCGAGGACCTCGAGGACGTCACGGTGGCCCCGGATGCCGATGCAGGCCAGCCTCAGCAGGAGGGCGACGGCGCGGCCGGGCCCTCGCCGGCGGAGGTTTACCCGGCGCGCGTCTTTTCCCACACCGTCGCGCAAGGAGAAACCCTCTGGGGCATCGCGCAGACTTACGGCATTAACGTGAACACCATCATCGGGGCTAACCCTTCCGTGAGCCCCAGCCGGCTCCAAGTCGGACAGGTGGTCAAAGTCCTCTCGGTCGACGGAGTCCTGCACGAGGTGCGGGCCGGCGACACGGTCTCCGGGCTCGCCTCGCGCTACAAGGTCGACGCCTCGAAGATCGTCGCGGCGAACGCTCTCACCGACCCCGGTTCACTCAAGGTCGGACAGCAACTCATCATCCCGGGCGCGACTCCCCTCGTCTCGCGCTCGGCCACTTCGGTCTCCGGCAAGAGCCTCACGGTACCCGGCAGCTACCGCTGGCCCGTGTGGGGCTGGGTAAGCTCACGCTTCGGCTGGAGGAACGGTAAGTTCCACCGGGGGCTCGACATCGCCGCTCCCTCTGGCCGCACGGTCGTCGCCGCTCGGTCGGGCAAGGTCACCTACGCCGGCTGGGGCGGGAGCTACGGGTACATAGTCATCCTGAGCCACGGCGACGGCGTGACCACTCTCTACGCGCACGCGTCGAAGATCCTCGTGTCGGTCGGCCAGTGGGTCGAGGCGGGCCAGGCCATCGCACAGGTCGGCAGCACGGGCAACTCGACAGGACCCCACCTGCACTTCGAGGTCCGGGTCAACGGCCAGCCGGTGAACCCTCTGGACGTGCTGCCCTGACTTCCAACCCCGAGAACGCTAGCTCCGTCATTGCCTGCGCAGAAAAAACGAATGGAGCCGGCGATGGGATTCGAACCCATGACCACCCGATTACGAATCGGGAGCTCTACCACTGAGCTACGCCGGCTCGACCGTCCCAAAAGATACCACAAATGAAAATGGAGCGGGAGACGGGATTCGAACCCGCGACACTCGGCTTGGGAAGCCGATGCTCTACCGCTGAACTACTCCCGCTCGCTTGCATGAACAATTATAGTCGCGCCGCGCCGTCGGCGCAAGAGGCGGAGCGAGGCGCAAACACGTCGGCGAGCTCGACGGTCTCGACGCGGTCACGACCGACGGACACGAGACCCACCGGGACCCCGCTGAGCTCCTCGACAGCCCGCACGTAGCCCCGAGCCTCCTCCGGCAGGTCTTCCCATCGCCTGACCCTGGGCGACAGCTCCGGCCAGCCGGGTAGTTCCTCGTACACCGGTTCGCACTCGGCGAGGACCTTCAGGCTGTGCGGAAAGGCTTCCAGGCGACGGCCCTTGTGCCGGTAGGCCACGCAGACGCGCACACGCTCCAGGCCGGCCAGGGTGTCCAGGCGCGTCAAGGCCAGCGCCCCGAGCCCGCTGGTCCTCCGGGCGACCTCGACCACGACGAGGTCCAGCCAGCCCACTCGCCGCGGGCGCCCCGTGGTCGTGCCGTACTCGTGCCCGCGCTCGCGGATGGCTGCGCCCGTCTCGTCCAGGAGCTCGGTCGGGAAGGGGCCGTCGCCGACCCTGGTCGTGTAGGCCTTGACCACCCCCACCACCCTGTCGATGAGGGTCGGGCCTACACCCGCGCCGATGCAGGCACCCCCGGCCACCGGGTGCGACGAGGTCACGTAGGGGTAGGTCCCGTGGTCGAGGTCGAGCATGGTCCCTTGGGCGCCCTCGAAGAGCACGTTACCTCCGCCCCGGACGGCCTGCTCGATGAGCGGGACCGTGTCCGTCACGTGCGGGGCCATCCGCCGACCATACTCCCGGTACTTTGCGAGCATCTCCCGGTAGTCCTCGTCGGAATAGCCCGGGTCGCCGTAGACTCGCCGCAACAGGCTGTTCTTCAGGTCGAGATTGCGACGCAAGAGCTCGGGAAACGCTTCGTCATCGAGAAGGTCGATGACGCGGATGCCGATGCGCGCGGACTTGTCCTGATAGCATGGGCCGACGCCGAGACGGGTCGTCCCGATGCGGGCCGCGCCTTTCTGTTCTTCCTCCAGGGCGTCCTGTCGCAGGTGGTAGGGGAAGATGAGGTGGGCGCACTCGCTTATCCTCAGGGGCTCAAGGCTGATGCCGCGGCTCTCGAGGTAGGCCATTTCCCGGGTGAGAACCCCGGGGTCCAGCACGACGCCGTTGCCGATGACCGAGGTCTTACCGTAGAAGATACCGGAGGGAACGAGGTGCATCCGGTGCTCCTCGCCGCGCACCACCACGGTGTGGCCCGCGTTGTTGCCCCCCTGGTAACGGATGACGACGTCCGCCCGGCTGGCGAGGTAGTCGACGATCTTGCCTTTCCCTTCGTCACCCCACTGGCCGCCGACGACGACGGTCGCGCCCACCGCTCATCTCCCCTCCCGGGAGAGGATCTCTTTGCCGACGAGCAGCCCCGAGGCGGACGCCTGGACCAGGCCGCGGGTGACGCCGGCGCCGTCCCCGACCGCGAAGAAGTTCCGGACTTCGGTCTCGAGGGACAGGCTGAGCCTCGGCCGGCTCGAGTAGAACTTGACCTCCACGCCGTAGAGCAGCGTGTGCCTGGAGTTGACCCCCGGCATGACCTTGTCCATGGCCTCGAGCATCTCCAGGATGGAGCGGAGGTGCCGGTAGGGTAGGACCAACGAGAGGTCGCCGGGGACCGCCTGGGCCAGCGTGGGCTGGACCATCCCCTTAGCCAGGCGCTTCGGGGTGGAGCGCCGGCCGGCCTGGAGGTCGCCGAGACGCTGCACGATGACCCCGCCCCCGAGGAGGTTGGCCAGCCCCGCGATGGACCGGCCGTAGGCGATGGGGTCCCGGAAGGGCTCGGTGAAAGTCTTGGAGACCAGGAGGGCGAAGTTGGTCAACTCCGTCCGCCGGTCGGCGTAGCTGTGCCCGTTGACGGTCAAGAGGCCGTCGCAGTTCTCCGTGACGACCTCCCCGTAGGGATTGAGGCAGAAGGTCCTGACCTGGTCGTCGAAGGTCTTTGAGTAGTAGATGAGCTTGGGCTCGTAAAGGTGGTCGGTGAAGCTCTCCATCACCACCGCGGGGAGCTCGACGCGCACGCCGATGTCCACCGGGTTAGTGGTCAGGGACAGCCCGAGCCGCTGGACCTCCGAGACGAACCAGCTCGCACCCTCCCGGCCGGGACCGCAGACGACGTAGCGGGCCCGGAGGACCGAGCCGTCGGCCAGGCGCACGCCCCCGGCCCGGCGCTCCCCGTCCGAGTCGGTCTCGACCAGGACCTCGGTGGCCTCCGTCCCGGTCCGGACGTCGACGTCGGACTCCAGGCTCTCCCGCATGCGCCTCAGGATCTCGGCGCACCTCTCGGTGCCGAGGTGGCGGACCCGGCTGGGCACGAGCATCAGGTCGGCGGTGGTGGCAAGACGCTGGAGGTCGCGGAAGACGCGCTCCCCCGGTGCGTACACCGTGGTCGGAGCGCCGAAGCGGAGGTAGATGCGGTCGACTTCTTCGATGAGCTCGCGCAACCGGCGCTGCCCCGTGTACTCCTGGAGCTTACCGCCGATGGCGGTCGTCAGGGTGAGCTTGCCGTCGCTGTAGGCACCGGCCCCGCCCCAGCCGCAAAGGAGCATGCAGGGGCTGCACTGTCGGCAGCTCTTCTTGTCGGTCTGCGCCGGGCAGGTCCGGCGGTCGATGTCCGGCCCCTTCTCGACCACGACCACGTCGAGGCCGTGGCCGGCCAAGGTCAGGGCGGTGAAGATGCCGGCCGGACCGGCACCGATGATGACCACGTCCACCGCTTGCCTCTGGTGGGAAGCCTGCACGCGGGCCACCTCCCGCTCCGGCACCTGGGTGGTCCGGGACCCGCTCCGGGTGGCGAGGGCGGCCACCGGACGCCGCCCCGCGCCCGGGGCGCGTTAAACTATAGCAGAGCCTACCCGGCCCGGCAAGGCGGCGTGCCGCCTAGCGCTTGGTCCGTCCGGGTCGCCCGCCGGACGCCTGGCCACGAAGTGGATGCGCGCGCTGTCGCGCCCCGGAGGGTCCCAGCAGAACGCGGCGTAGGTCCCCTCGACCACGAGACCCGCGCGCTCGAGCAGCCGCCGCATCTCCCGCTCGGTGTAGGACCGCTCGCGGTGGGTCTCCGTGAAGCGGCGCCAGAGGCCCCTCTGAGTCCGCACAAAGCCCGTGACCCTGATCTCCCACATGAGAGTCGTTGGGTCGTACTCGTTCCGCTCGATGAAGACCCAGCCTGGCCCCTCCATCACCAGCGTGGCCTCGGTCATCTGCGAAAGACGCCTGGCGGCGTTGGAGTCGAAGATGAAGAGCCCCCCCGGCCGGAGGGCGCGGCGGACCCCCCGGAGGACGGCGACCATCTCCCGGGGGTCGGTCACGTAGTTGATGGAATCGTAGAGGCAGATGACCAGGTCGAACTCGGGCCCGGTGGAGAGCTCCTCGGGGCGGAGGTCGCGCATGTCCTGACGGGCGAACTCCACTCCCAGACCGTGAGCTTCGGCCTTGGCCCGGGCGATGTCCAGCATGGCTGCCGAGGCGTCGACGCCGGCGACGCGGTAGCCCCGGGTGGCGAAAGGGAGGGTCGAGCCCCCGGTCCCGCAGGCAACGTCCAGGACCGTGCGGGGCTCGAGGCCGTGCCGGGAGCAGAGCTCCTCCACGTAGTCCGCCCAGAGGTCGTAGCGCACGTCCCGCATGACGGCGTCGTAGATGGCGGCGAACTCCGTGTAGGGCGCACTCTCCCGCTCGTCTGAGGAGGCCCGGAGCCGGCTCCGGACCAAGGGGCGTCGGGTCGGGCGCAAGGCGACCGTGACGGCGGCCCCCCTCTCTTCTCCGTTCTTCTCCGTCTGCCGGCTCTCCCTCCTGGGACGGCCGCGGGTCGGCCGTTCCCGGTCCGTGGGTGCCGGACCCTCCGGTCTATGGTTTCCTGCGGACCGGGCGGACTTCCTCCGGGGCAGCCCCTTCCTCCGGCACTAGAGAGTTGACAATCTGGAAACGCTGCTTTAGTATGGCGTTAGCACTCGGCCCGCCCGAGTGCTAACAATTCGGGGCGCCAGGTAAGCGCTACGCGGTCCGCAGGGCCGGCGGGGTCGGCCGCTGCGGGCCTTCGACTGGCCGAAAGGAGGGAGAGCTCGTGCTCAAGCCGCTGGGTGACCGCATCGTGGTCAAGGTCATCGAGGAGGAAGAGAAGACCCCGGGCGGGATCGTCCTCCCCGACACGGCCAAGGAGAAGCCCATCGTGGGCGAGGTCGTCGCCGTGGGCCCGGGGCGCATGCTGGACAACGGCCAGCGCGTGGCCCTGGAGGTGAAGGTCGGCGACAAGGTCGTCTTCAGCAAGTACGGGGGCACCGAGGTGAAGATCGACGGGGAGGAGTACCTGATCATGCGGGAGAGCGACGTCCTGGCCATCAAGGGCTAGGGGTCACCCGCCACCCCGTGTGAGGAGGTAGTGACGGTCAATGGCTAAGCAGTTGGCCTTCGACATCGAGGCCAGGAAGGCCCTGGAGCGCGGGGTCAACACGGTCGCCAACGCCGTGCGCGTGACCCTCGGCCCGAAGGGCCGGAACGTGGTCCTCGGCAAGAAGTTCGGTTCGCCGGTCATCACCAAGGACGGCGTGACCGTGGCCAAGGAGATCGAGCTCGAGGACCCGATGGAGAACATGGGCGCCCAGTTGTGCAAGGAGGTCGCCTCGAAGACGAATGACGTGGCCGGTGACGGCACGACGACGGCGACCGTCCTCGCCCAGGCCATCGTCCTCGAGGGCCTGAAGAACGTGGCCGCCGGCGCGAACCCGCTGTTCGTCAAGCGGGGTATCGACAAGGCGGTCGAGGCCGCCGTGGAGGCCATCAAGAAGATGGCCATCCCGGTCGAGACCAAGGACGACATCGCCCACGTGGCCGCCATCGCCGGCAACGACCCGGAGATCGGCCGGGAGATCGCCGACGCGATGGACATGGTCGGCAAGGAAGGCGTCATCACCATCGAGGAATCCAAGAGCATGGAGACCACGGTGGAAAAGGTCGAGGGGATGGAGTTCGATAAGGGCTACATCTCCGCGTACTTCGTCACCAACGCCGAGACCATGGAGGCCGTACTGGAGGAGCCGTACATCCTCATCCACGAGAAGAAAATCTCCGCCATCCAGGACCTCCTACCGGTGCTGGAGCGGGTCGTGCGTACGGGTAAGCCGCTCGTGGTCATCGCCGAGGATGTGGACGGCGAGGCCCTCGCGACTCTCGTGGTGAACAAGCTGCGCGGCACGCTCCCCTGCGTGGCCGTCAAGGCCCCCGGCTTCGGCGACCGGCGTAAGGCCATGCTCGAGGACATCGCCATCCTCACCGGCGGCACCTTCATCTCCGAGGACATCGGTATCAAGCTCGAGAACGTGGACCTGCACATGCTGGGCCGGGCCAAGCGGGTGAAGGTGGACAAGGAGAACACCACCATCATCGAGGGCTTCGGCAAGAAGGAAGCCATCCAGGCCCGGATCAACCAAATCAAGAAGCAGATCGAGGAGACCGACTCCGACTACGACCGCGAGAAGCTCCAGGAGCGCCTGGCCAAGCTGGCCGGTGGCGTGGCGGTCATCAAGGTCGGCGCCTCGACCGAGACCGAGCTCAAGGAGAAGAAGCACCGCTACGAGGACGCCCTGTCTGCCGCCCGGGCCGGCGTGGAGGAAGGCATGGTCCCGGGTGGTGGCGTGGCCCTCGTCAACGCCATCCCGGCCGTGGAGAAGGTCCAGGCTGAGGGTGACGAGAAGGTCGGCGTCAACATCATCAAGCGGGCCCTGGAGGAGCCGCTCCGCCAGATAGCCCGCAACGCCGGTCTCGAAGGCTCCGTCGTGGTCGAGCGGGTGAAGAAGGAGAAGCCGGGCATCGGCTTCGACGCGGCCAAGGAGGAGTACGTGGACATGCACAAGGCCGGCATCTCCGACCCGGCCAAGGTCGTGCGGCTCGCCCTCCAGAACGCCGCCAGCATCGCCTCGCTCGTCCTCACCACCGAGGCCCTGGTCACGGACATCCCGGAGAAGAAGGAGAAGACCGGGCCGGCCTACCCGCCCGACATGGATTACTAGACCTGCCTGGTACCCAGGACGGGCGCTACAGGGGAGACCTCAAGAGGGGTCTCCCCTGTTCGTTTTCTCCTTCATATGCTTTCACCAGGCACCACAGGCTGACGGAACCGGCCTTCCGGCCCGCACCTGGCGGGGCCGCCGCGGAGGTGCGGAGCGGAAGGCGTCGAAACCTGCGATGGGTCCAGGTAAGGAAGCCAAGGTGCCCCAGCACGGGACGGGAGGGTCCAACCATGAACTGCTATCTTCACCCGGAGGTCCCCGCCAGTGGAGTCTGCATGCGCTGCGGCCGGGCGGTCTGCCGCGATTGCACGAGGGAAGTGGATGGAAAGGTCTATTGCTCCAGCTGCGCGGTCAGCGCGTCTGTCGTGCAGACATCGACCAAGAGTAAACTGGCGGCCGGCCTCCTGGCCATCCTCCTCGGAGGGCTCGGTATTCACCGCTTCTATCTGGGGCACATCGGCCTGGGACTCGTGTACCTGCTTTTCTGCTGGACCGGCATCCCGTCCATCATCGGCATCGTCGAGGGCATCATCTACCTCACCATGTCGGACGAGGAGTTCGCCCGTCGGTACGGACAGCCGGGGTCGGGGGGCTCTGCGTCGGTCATCTAGGGACCGGTCCCAGACTCGCGCCAGCCGGGAGGGACGGCCGGGCGCCGAAGCAAGGCGCCCGGCCGAGGCCTCACATCATGCTCTCCAACACCCTTATCCGTTCCTGGACCGGCGGGTGGGTGTCGAAGAGCCGGTCCAAGGCCGTCTCCATGTCCTTGAGCGGGTTGTAGATGTAAAGGTGGGCCGTGGCCTTGTTGGCGACCTCCAGGGGCTCCGGGTCGGCTGCTATCTTGCGGAGCGCGCTGGCCAGGCCCGCAGGGTAGCGGGTAATCTGGACCGCCGTGGCGTCCGCCATGAACTCGCGGCGGCGGGATAGGGCCAGCCGCAGGAGTTGCGCGACGAAGGGCGCGAGGAGCGCCACGGCCACCCCGATGAGGAGCAGGACCGCGCCGGCCGCGTTGTCCCCGCCTCCTCCGCCCCACCCCTGGCTGCGTCGCCGCTGGCTCCTCCAGCCGAACCGGAGCATCCAGTCCGACAAGAGAGCGATGAGTCCCACCATGGTCACGGCAACCGTGGCCAGGAGCGTGTCGCGGTTCCGGATGTGGGCCATCTCGTGGGCGATGACGCCCTCGAGCTCCTCGCGGTCGAGCTTCTGCAGGAGGCCCCGCGTCACGCAGATGACCGCGTTCTCCGGGTTGCGCCCGGTGGCGAAGGCGTTGGGGGCGGTGTCCTCGATGATGTAGAGCCTGGGAACGGGCACGCCTGCACCGAGGGCGACAGCCTCGGTGATGTTGACGAGGTAGGGATGTTCCGCCTTGTCCACCGGCCTGGCCTGGCTGATGGTTAGCACGAGGCGGTCGCTGTAGTAGTAGCTACCCCACGTGCTAGCCAGAGCGACCCCCACCGCGAAGGGCACGCCGAACGGCCCCCAGTCGGTCACGTTCACGAAAGCCCAGACGACGACGGCGACGAGGACGAAGAAGAACAGGGCCATCACGAAGGTCCGGCGACGGTTCATGGCGATGACGTCGTAAAAGCTCTTGGGCATCCCTCTGCATCCCTCACGACTCTCGCGCTGGTCGCGGAGCGGCCGCGTCCGTCATTGAGACGACGTCCGGTGCCCCTTCCTGCGCCGGGCACCCGCCGTCAGGTACCAGAGTAAAGCACCGAAACAGAGGCCTGCCATAGCTCCCGAGGCAACCCAGTGCACCACGGCGGCAGTCTTCGGGGTCTGGCCGTCGGCCGTGCCTTGGTCGGCTCGGTCACCACCTGCGCCGGGTCTCACCGTGAAGGTCCCGGCAAAGATGTGCCCGACCGAGTCCTCCAGTCTTACTTCGACCTGATAGTTGCCGGCACCGACACCAACGTAGCACGCCCAGCTCCCCGTATACGTCCCGCTCTGGAACGTGAGCGGGTCCCACCTCTCGGCCAGGTAGACTTCGCGCCCTTCGTAGTCCACGACTGTAGCGCCTTGGAATTCGTGGGTGACCCTGACCTCCATGGCCACGATGTCCCCGTCCGGGTCGGAATAGTGGACGACCACCCTGGTGCCGTTGTCGGCTACCGCCTCTGCTCCGCATGCCGGAGGGCCGTCCGCTATAGTGCCTGACGGCAGGAGGGAGCGGAGTAGGTTGGCTTGCACACCGTCGCCGGACTGCACGGCTGCACGGTAGAGCTCCCTCAACACCTCTTGCGTCCTGACGCCTGACCCCACGAGGTGCTCGAACCAGGCTTTCCGGCGACGGAGACGCTCCAACGCCTCCGGGTTCAGGTAGGACTGAAAGCCCGGTTCCCAATCGCGGAGATTGTACCATACGACCAAGTCGTAGCTGGGCTCGAAGTCTTCGCGGGTCCACGTGGTGGTCCGGCCGTCGGGGCTGAAGACCCATCGGTTCGGAACCAGGCTCATTATCTGGTAGGGTCTTACGGGACCCAGGTGCACGGTCACCGTGGCCCGGCCGATGGGTCCCTTCCAGTACCGGCCGGTCCTCAGGACGTAGGCGAGTCGCACCTGCCCAATGGAATTGGTGAGATTCTTAACCCAGTACGCGTTGCAGACCGTCCGGGTCTCCCCGGGCGCGAAAGGTACCGTGAAGACGTACCACCAGTCATACTCGGGCGGCGCGTCCTCGGGACCGGAGGACGCCGGTTCGAGGCTGACGTCGAGCTCCTGCCCGTCAACGGAGGCCCTGAAGTCGTGGATACGGGTGTCACCACGCTCGGTGAACTCATCCTCCCGCACGGACGCCGGGAAGGCCATCTCCACGTCCACACTCGACCCGCTCTCGTTCCGGAACACGAACTGGCAGGTCACCTGCGAGTAAATCGGCCAGGAGTCGGGGTAGGGCGAGGACAACCGGATTTCCACGCTCTCCTCGAGCATGGTCACGTCAGAAGAGTGTACCGGGAAGACGCCCTCGGCGTCCCGCCCGATACTGGCGTCATCGGCGAAGGCCGGCCGGAACGCCGGAAGGAGAGCCAATACCGCGAGCAAGAACCCGACAGCGCCCACAAGTCCGGGGGGGACCGCCTCGGCGCCCGCGCCCCGCCGGCCTTGGGTCGACTGGCAGCCCATGACACATCCTCCTGCGTTCCGTCGGCCCGCAGACGCTAGAACTTGACCCGCACGGGTTCCCGGTCCTGGCCCGCAGCCTCGAAATACTCGCGGGGACGGAACCCGAACATGCCCGCCACGATGTTGGACGGGAAGAGCTGGGTCGTCTGGTTGAACGTGAGGACGCTGTCGTTGTAGAACTGACGGGCGTAGGCTATCTTGTTCTCTATGCCGGACAGCTCCTCCTGGAGAAGCAGGAAGTTCTGGTTGGCCTTGAGCTCCGGGTAGGCCTCGGCTACCGCGAAGACGCTACGCAACGCCTCGGTGAGCATGTTGTTGGCGCGCGCCTGCTCGGCCACCGAGCCTCCCTTGACCACCGCCGCCCGGGCCTGCGTGACCGCCTCGAGCGTCCCACGCTCGTGGGCGACGTAGCCCTTCACCGTCTCCACCAGGTTTGGGACGAGGTCGGCCCTCCGCTTGAGCTGCACGTCGATCTGTGCCCAGGCGTTGTCCACCCTGTTGCGGAGGACAACCAGCCGGTTGTAGATGGCAATGAAGATCAGGAGCAGTAGCCCTACTGCACCCAGGATGATAAGACCGCTCACTCCCACTCCGCTCCTCCTCCTCCCTGTCGGCCCGCCGCCGCACCGGCGCCGGCCGACCGACGACAACGAACGATACCATCCCGAACCCACCCTGTCAACGAACGACAGCGCTCAGCACAAGCCCGGCCAGCACTCCGCCCACGAACCCCAAGGCCGAAGTGTGGCCGGAGGCCAGCTCATGTGCGCCGGGGAGCAGCTCGTCCCCGACGATGAAGAGCATCGCCCCGCCGGAGAAAGCCATGGCCAGGGCCAGGAAGACCGGGGAGACCGAGGAGACCGCCGCGCCGACAAGCGCGCCGACGACGTGCGGGACACCGGCCATGGCGGTGATGGCCACCGCCCGGGCCGGCGGGATGCCGGAGAGCAGGTACGGCGCGGCGACGGCCAGCCCCTCGGGTATCTTCTGGGCGAAGACGAGTGCCACCACGGTCCAGCCGAAGGCCGAGCGTGACGAGAAGGCCGACCCCACGGCGATACCCTCAGGCAGGTTGTGCAGGGCCACACCGAGGCCAAGGAGGAGGGCCGTCCGGGCGAGCCGACCTTCGCGCGAGGCCTCCTCTCGCTGCGGGTTGGCGTGGGCGTGCGGCAGCACTAGGTCGAGGCCGTAGATGAGCCCTACGCCCAGCAGGAGTCCGGCGACGGTCACCCCGAGCCCGCCCTGCCGAAGAGCCTCTGGGAAGAGGTTAAGACCGACGATGGCCAGCATCACCCCGCCGGCGAACCCCAGGGTGGCCGAAGAGACACCTGCGCCGGGTCGCCCCAGGAGCGCCGCGAGACACCCCCCGAAGACCGTGCCGGCAACGCCGGTGAGGAGACCCAGGAGAGCGACGGTGGCGAAGACACTCAAGGCCTCGCTCCTCCCCTTTGAGGGCGCCCACCCCCGAGGACCAGGCGCGCGAGGGGGTTGCGGTAGCGGATGTACACGGCGTGGCTGGGACAGAGCTCGTGGCAGCAGAAACACCCGATGCACTTGGCGTCGTCCAAGAAAGGCACCCGCCGGCCGCGGTCGACGGTCAGGGCCCCCACGGGGCAGTTGCCGGCGCACACCCCGCAGCGGGTGCAGGCTCCGGACACGAAGGCCGGCCGGGTGACGAGGAACCCGAGCGCCCACCGCGTCAAGAAGGCAGGGGCGCGGCGGGCGACGGCCTTCATCGCCGGCAGGCGGAAGGGCCGCTGCCTGGCTTCCTCGAGCGACAGCCCGACGACCTCGATGCGGTCGAGGTCGGCCTCCCCCAGGCCGCGCTCAGCCCCGAGGCGGGTGGTCGGGACGTCCAGCGGGTCCAGTCCGGCGATGAAGGCCAATACGGCGTCCACCGCCACCGGGTCCTCCCCGGCCACGAGCAGCCCTACCTGCCTGAGCTGTCCTCCGCTCGGCCCCTCGCCCTCCATGGCCACGACCGCGTCAACGATATGGAACCGCGGCCGCAGGACCGCCGCGATGTCGACGAGGAGGGCCGAGAACCCCTCTATCGTCGGGTTCAGGCGGTGGTATTCGCGCTTGACGGCCCCGGGTACGCAGCCGTAGAGGTTCTTGACGGCCCCGGTGAGGACCGTGAGGGCGTGGGTCTTGAGCTTCGGCAGCGAGATGATGGAGCCCGCCTCGAGGGCGGTCCTGGCCAGGGTGAGCGGGTGACCGTGGGCCTCGGGGCCGGGCCGCGGCAAGGTCCGGGCCTCCTCGTGGTCGAAGCTGTGGAGCCGGGCCCCTTGTCTCGTTGCCGCAGCGCCGAGCCCGGAGACCTGGAAGGCCCGGTCCGTGGCGGTGGGTCGGGTGCCGGAGCCTCCCGAGCTGTCCCCGACGTCCACGTCCGTGACCCCCGCTTGCCTGAGCACCCGTAAGACGGCCTCGAGGACCGCCGGGTGGGTGCAGACGCCACTCTCCGGCGGGCTCGCGGACAGGGCATTCGGCTTCAGGAGGACCGGTTCTGTCAGGAGCCGGGCCCAGCCTGGTCCGAGGCAGAGCCCTAGGGCATCGGCGACGGCCCGTCCGACTTCATCTGAGTCGTAGCTCGAACAAGGGACGATGGCGACTCTGACCATACCAGTACGTTCCTTTCCAACACTTGCGGCTTGACCGCCGCCCGGGTCTACGGGTAGTCTGGCCGTGCCCGCCGGTCCACTCGGCGGAGCCGTCCGAACAGGGGGTGCGACCGCGTGCCACGGCTCTGGTCGGCCTTCCGGCTACCCGGAGACGTTCGGAGGTGGGTCGGACTTGTCCTCCTCGCCGCGCTGGTCTCCGTGTTGGGCATCACAAGCTTCGGCGTCGTTGGCGCGCCCGCGGGTGCGACCGGCGCGACCGGCCCAACTGTCGTTCTCGCCGGAGATGCGGCCGGGGTCTCCGCATCGTCCGCCGGACCCGTGCACCGACCCGGAGACGGCCGCCCGGTGAGGCTCACCGACAACGACCTCCTGCTCCTCGCCCGCCTCATCAACGGCGAGGCGCGCGGCGAGTCTTACCTCGGCCAAGTGGCCGTGGGGGCCGTAGTCGTCAACCGCTTGAAGAGTGACGAGTTCCCGGACACGGTGGCGGGCGTCGTCTACCAACCGGGGCAGTTCGCCGTCCGCGGACGGCCAGATCGACCTCGAGCCTTCGGCGTCCTGTCTGGAGGCCGCGCGGGCCGCCGCGGCCGGCGATGACCCGACCGGCGGCGCTCTCTACTTCTGGCGTCCCGACCGCACTTGGAACGGCTACCTCTGGTCCAGGCCGCTCAAGGCGGTCATCGGGCAGCACCGTTTCACCGAGTGAAGTCAGGCCTCCAGGGTGCCGATCTCCCGGAAGAGCACCCACTGGCCCTTCTTGGACCCTCGGGGCCGGCGGTCGTAGTAGATGTCGACGAGCCGACCGTCCTCGAGCAGTAGACGGTAGTAATCGCGGCCCACGCCCCAGGAGCCCCGGCCCAGCGGGTTGTGCGACCCGACGGGCGGCCGGCCCGGCGCGAGCCGCGAGCGGTCGTATTCGTGCCACTCTTTGACTACCCGCTTGACCCTGTGCTCCCGACCCCGCCACTTGAAGCAGGCGGGGGCACCGGTCCTCTTCTCGAGGGTCGGTTCTTCCGCGAATACAGGCTCGATCTCCTCGCCGATGAAGCCCGGCATGACGGTCCCCTCCGTGCCTAGGTCGCCCTCGACCGGTCTGCCGGCGGCTGGCGGTACAGCTCGGTCGTCGCGAACCGCCCGGAGCGCCGGATGAACGTCAACATGACCGAGCCGGTCGGGCCGTTGCGCTGCTTGCCCACGATGATCTCCGCAAGGTCGCCGGTCTCCGGGCGGAGGTCGTACTGGAGACTGACCCCGTCCTTGGCGACCTCGAGGACTTTGCTCTCGCGGTTGACGCGGTACTCGTAGCCTTTCCAGTCCCGGCAGACCGAGTTGTCCGGCGGGAAATGGATGAAGGCGACGACGTCGGCGTCCTGCTCGATAGCCCCGGACTCGCGGAGGTCGGAGAGCTGAGGTCGGCGGTCGGGGCGGCCTTCGACAGCCCGGCTTAGCTGGGAGAGGGCCAGGACGGGCACGTCGAGCTCCCTGGCCAGGGCCTTGAGCGAGCGGGAAATCTCGGAAATCTCCTGCTGGCGGTTCTCGGCTCGCGGGTTGCCGCGCATGAGCTGCAGGTAGTCGATGATGATGAGCGCGACGTTATGGTCCCTCTTCATGCGCCTCGCCCGGCTCCGGAGTTCCAGGACCGAGAGGGCGGGGGAGTCGTCGACGTACACCGGCGCCTCCCCGAGCCGGCCCGTGGCTTCGGCCAGCCGCTGGAAGTCCCGCTCGTCCAGGTCGCCCGAGCGCATGCGGTGGGCGTCGAAGGGGCCTTCGGCGGCCAGGAACCTCAGCGCTACCTGGTCGGCCGACATCTCCAGGCTGAAGAAGCCCACCGGCAGTCCGAAGCGGACGGCCACGTGGCGCGCGATATTGATGGCCAGGGTGGTCTTCCCTTGCGACGGGCGACCGGCGAGGACGACCAAGTCCGAAGGCTGCAAGCCGGAGGTTATCTCGTCGAGCTCCCAGAACCCGGTCGGCACGCCGGTGACCCGCGACTTCGTCTCGTACAGTCTCTCGAGCCGGTCGATGGCCCGTACCAAGAGGGCCTTGAGCTTGGTGTAGGGATGGCGGACGCGGTCCTGGGCGATGTCGAAGATGAGCTGCTCGGCCCGGTCCACGAGGCTGCGGGGGTCGTCGGTGTCCTCGTAGGCCCAGCCGACGATGCGCGTCCCCGCCTTGATGAGGGACCGCAGCATGGCCTTGGCCTGGACGATCTCGGCGTAGTGCCGGACGTTGGCCGCGGTCGGCACCGCCCTCGCCAGGGTCCCGAGGTAACTGGCTCCGCCGACACGCTCGAGGTGTCCTTCACGTCTGAGCTCCTCGGCCAGGGTCACGACATCCACCGGGCGGTTCTGGTCGTAGATGCGGATGACGGCCTGGAAGATGAGCTGGTGGACTTCCTCGTAGAAGTCCTCGGGCCGGAGTAACTCGACGGCCGTGGCGATGGCGTCACGGTCCAGGAGCAGGGAACCCAGGACGGACTGCTCTGCCTCGAGGTTCTGCGGGGGCAGGCGGTCGGCCGGGACACTCATGCCGATGCTCCCCCACTCTCGCCTGCCTCGGGGGCAGCCGGCTCGACGAGCATCTCCGCCAGGACCTCCCGGATGGTCGCTGCCGGCACGACCGTCACGCCGGGGAACTCCGCCGGCAGCTCGGCGTGGTTCTCCGCCGGCACGACCACCCGGCTGACGCCGGCCTGGCGGGCACCGTAGAGCTTCTGGTACAGGCCGCCGACCGGCTTGACCCGGCCCCGGATGGAAACCTCCCCCGTCACGGCGACGTCCTGCCGGACCGGCACGTTCCTGATGGCGCTGATGATGGCCAACAGGATGGCGGCCCCCGCCGAGGGACCGTCGACGTCGCCGCCGCCGACCACGTTGACGTGGATGTCGTAGCCGGAGAGCTCCTCGCCGGTCAGTTGCCTGACGAGCGCGGCGGCGTTGTAGACGGAATCCCGGGTCATCGAGCCCGCGGTCTCGTTGAAACGGACGGTCCCCTCACCCGGCTTCCTGGCCGGGAGGGCGACCGCCTCAATCTCAAGGACTGAGCCGAGGTAGCCCGAGGCAGCCAGCCCGAGGACCCGGCCGACCTCGGGAGTCGGGGATGCCTTCAAGGAAGCGTTCCGGGTGAGGCGGTTGGCCTTGACCACGTCGAGGAGGTCTTCGCGCTCGATGACCAGCCCGGGGCTCGGAGGCCCGGGACGTGGGCGCGCCCCGCGACCGAACGGCCGGACCTTCGCCGGGTCCCCCCGCCGGTAGAGGGCGAGGCCGTAGGCGTCGGCGAGGAGGCCGATGGCCTTGCGACCCTCGACGGTGTAGTCCGAGATGAGCTCGACGAGCTCCGGACCCAGTTGCACGCCCAGCTTCTCCGCCGCCCGGCGGACGATCTCCTGGATGTGCTCACGCGAGAGCGGGTCGAAGAAGACCTCGGCGCAGCGCGAGCGGAGAGCCGGGCTCAGGTCCCAGGGGTCGCGGGTCGTCGCTCCGATGAGCACGAAGTCCGCCGGGGCGCCCTCTTCGAAGAGCTTCTTGACGTACTTCGGGACGTTCGGGTCCGTCGGGTCGTAATAGGAGGACTCGAAGTAAACCCGCTTGTCCTCCAGGGTCTTCAGGAGCTTGTTCAGCAGGAGCGGCTCGATCTCGCCGATCTCGTCGATGAAGAGGATGCCCCCGTGGGCTTCGGTGACGAGGCCCGGCTTCGGCTCGGGGACACCCCCCTCCGCTAGGTCCCGCCGCGCACCCTGGTAGATAGGGTCGTGGACCGAGCCCAGGAGAGGGTTGGTCGCTTCCCGCGGGTCCCAGCGTAAGGTAGTGCCGTCGACCTCCACGAAGGGAGCCTTCGGACCGAAGGGAGAGTAGGGCAGTCGCCGGGCCTCCTCCAGGACGAGTCTGGCCACCGTCGTCTTGCCCACGCCGGGCGGACCGTAGAGGATGACGTGCTGCGGGAAGGGCGAGGCCACCTTGGCCAGGAGAGAGCGGACGGCCGCGTCCTGCCCGACGACCTCGGTGAGCGACTTGGGCCGGATGACGTCGATGACCGTTCTGGCGAGCCGCTTGGATTCGAGCTTCTCGAGGATGGCCAGCTTCTTCAGGGTCTGCGGGTTCTCGGGACCGGTGTCCTCCTTCAAGATCTGCATCTTGATGTCCCGGACGTAGTCCTCGTGCTTCTTCTGCATCCTCTCGGCAATCTTCTTCTCCAGTTTGTCCTCGACCGAGCGCCGGGCGACTAGGTCGGCTATCTCTTCCTCCAGGTCGTCCAGGATGGCGGGTATGTCACCCGGCCGGGGAGGCGAGTCCACCGTGGGGTCCTCGTAGACAAGCCGCTCGAGGGCCAGGACCCTCCTCGCCACGTCCTCCGAGTGCATGTCGTCGAGGACCTCGAGTTTGGCGGCCCGGAGGATGAGTTTGTCCTGTCCGTGGATCTCACCCAGGATGTCGAAGAGCGCTTCGACCTGGCGCCGGAGCTGCTCGTCGGCGCTGAGCTTGGCAGCCAGGGTCGGGCGGACGAGGCGGTCGATGATGGGGGTCACGGGGTTCCCTCCTGCCGCGCAGCTACTGGTCCTGGGGCTCGACGATGACCGTGATTTCCCGGGCAAGAGCCGGGGAAAGACGCACCGTGACGCGGTGTCGCCCCACGGTCTTGATGGGCTCCCGGAGGTCGATGCGTCGCCGCTCGATGTCGAGGCCCAAGACCTCCTTGAGTCCGGCCGCGATGTCCTTGGCCGTCACGGAGCCGAAGAGCCGCCCTTCGTCACCGGCCTTGACCTTCACCGTGAGGCTGAAGCCGTCCAGACGGGACGCGGCCGCCTTGGCCTGGGCCGCTTCCCGTTCGGCCCGCCGGCGGGTGGCCTCCTGCTCCGCCTCCCAGCGGCGGAGGTTCGCCTCCGTGGCCTCACAAGCCAGCCCCCTCGGGAGGAGGTAGTTCCGGGCGTGGCCATCCGCCACGCTCACTACCTCGCCCCGCTTGCCGATGCCGGTCACGTCGGCGAGCAGAATGACTCTCATCTGACGGAGACCTCCCTGGGATCGCCGCTCGGAGCTGTGCCGGGGTCGCGTCGGCAGACGTGTCTCTTCGCCCAGCCGGGGGCGTATCCTGCCTGAGGGGAAGCCGGCCCGGACCCGGGCCCGCCGCGGGGCGGGGCCGGGTCCGGGCTGGCCTGGTCACATCGCGGGCAGCCGGGGGCCGGCCTGCCGTCTACTCCATCGTGTAGGGCAGGAGCGCGATGTTCCTGGCCCGCTTGATGGCCACGGTCAACTGCCTCTGGTGCTTGGCACAATTACCCGAGATGCGGCGAGGCAGGATCTTCCCGCGGTCGCTTAGGTAGCGGCGCAGGCGCCCGACATCCTTGAAATCGATGTACTCGACCTTGTCCACGCAGAAGCTGCAGACCCGACGGCGCTGCCGCCGGCTCTTGCGTTCCTTCTTGGTCGCCAACTCGTGTCAGGACTCCTTTCCGTCGGCCCCGGACCGGCGTGAGGACGGGGTCAGAACGGGATGTCGTCGAGGTCGCCCGGACCACCCAGGTCCGGGGGCGGCCCGAGGCCTTCCCGGGCCTTGTCCGGCCAGTCGAGGAAACGGACGGTGTCGGCCACGACCTCCGCCACCCGCCTCTTCTGACCGTCCGGTGTCTCGTAGGACCGGACCTGCAAGCGGCCGTCCACGGCCACGAGGCGTCCCTTCTGGAGGTGCTGGCCGCACGTCTCGGCCAGCTTCCGCCAGGTGACGATGTCGATGAAGTCGGTCTCCCGCTCGCCCCGCTGGTTGACGAAAGGTCGGTCCACGGCCAGAGAGAAGCTGCAGGTGGCAACGCCGTTGGGGGTGTAGCGGAGCTCCGGGTCACGGACAAGCCTGCCGATGAGGACTATCCGGTTGAGCATTCCTTCACCCCTCCGTTATCGGCTCTCAGGACCTCACTCGCCCTCGACCTTGTCGCCGCCCTGCTCGACCTCGACTGCGGCCGGCTCGGCCGGCGCGGTCTCGGGGGCCGCCTCGGCCTTCGCCTCTTCCTTAGCCTGGGCAGCCTGGGCGGGCCGGTACGGCGCCTCCCGCCGGACGTTGATGTAGCGGATGACCTCGTCCGAGATCTTGAAGTTGCGCTCGAGCTCCCGGACCGTCTCGGACTGCCCTTCGTAGTACAGGACGACGTAGAAGCCGTCGCGGAACCCCTTCACCTCGTAGGCGAGACGACGGTGACCCATCTTCTCGACGGCCATGACGGTGCCTTTGTTGGCGCCGACCAGGTTCATGAACCTCTCGCAGGAGCGGCCGAGGGCCTCCTCGTCAAGGTCGGGGCGCAGGACGAAGACTGCCTCGTAGGTGGGCATGAGAGTACTTCACCTCCTCCCCCGGACATCCCGGACCCGTCGGCGCGAGCGCCGGGTCGGGAAGGCCCCGCAACACGTCGTGCGGAGCGGGTGGTGTGGGACGGCCATCATTATATCAGGACGGCGGGACGAAGCGGAAGTACATCACGTCGCCGTCGCGGACGACGTAGTCCCGCCCTTCGACGCGCACCAGACCCTTCTGGCGGGCGGCGGCCATCGAGCCGGCGCGCTCGAGGTCCTGCCACCCGACGACCTCGGCCCGGACGAACCCCTTCTCCATGTCGGAGTGGACCTTACCGGCTGCCTGCACGGCAGTGGCCCCTCGCGAGAGGGTGTGCGCCTTGGCCTCGTTCTCGTTGACGGTGTAGAAAGTGATGAGGTCGAGGTGACGGTAGGCCGCTCGGATGAGAGCGGCCCCGCCCTCGGTCGCCGGCCCCAGCTCTTGCCGCCACCTGGCCCGCTCCTCGGGCGGGAGGGCCATGAGGTCGGCCTCGATGGCCGCGCAGACGGGTACGGCGGGAGAACCCTCCCTCGCTGCCCGGGCCGCGAGGGACACCCAGCCGGGCGGGCCCTCTCCACGGAGCGCCAGGTGGTAGTCGGCCTCGTCGACGTTCCCGACGTAGACGACCGGTTTGGCCGTCAGGAGAAAGAGGTCGCGGAGGACCCGGACCTCCACGGGGTCGAGCTTCATCGCTCGGACCGGCACACCCTTGGCCAGAGCGCCCCACACCCGCTCGAGGAACAGGGCCTCGGCCTGGTCCGCCGGGGAACCGGACTTGGCCTTCCGACGCGCGTGTTCCAGGTGCCGCCCCACGGTCTCGAGGTCGGCCAGGGCCATCTCGGTGTCGACGATGTCCGCGTCCCGCAAGGGGTCGGTCTCCCCCTCGACGTGGGAGACACGGTCACCGGTGAAACACCGCACGACGTGGGCGACGAGGTCGACCTCACGGATGTGCCCGAGGAACTGGTTGCCGAGTCCCTCACCGCGGTGAGCACCGCGGACCAGCCCGGCGATGTCCACCACCTCGAGCCAGGTCGGGCTCACCTTTGCCGACCGGGTGACCGCCGCGATGACCTCGAGGCGCTCGTCGGGGACGACGATGACGCCGACGTTACGACCGACGGTGGTGAAGGGGTACGCGCCGACCTCCGCCTTGGCCGCGGTGAGGGCGTTGAAGAGGGTCGTCTTCCCGGCGTTAGGTAGGCCGACCAGGCCGACGGAGAACCCCACGCGAGTTCACACCTCCGGACGAGGAGCCCCGAGGGGGCTGACGGCATAGCGGACCATCCGTCGGTACTGCTTCTCGAACTTCGCCCGGGGGATGAGGACGTAGCGCCCGCAGCGCAGGCAGCGGAGCCCGAAGTCGATGCCCGTGCGGGTTATCTCCCACTCCTTGCTGCCGCAGGGATGGGTCTTCTTGAGCTCGACGACGTCGCCGACGTGGAACCGGACGGAACCCGGGAACACGGCCTTACTCCCCCTCGGACCCCTTGGACGGGCTCGGGGCGGGGTTCTTCGCCGGCGGGCCCTCCGGACCTTCCATCGCGTCTGCGCGGCGGAGACGCCTCGGACGGAGCGAGCGGTAGCGACGCGGGATGGGTATCCCGGCCCGGTCGAGAGCCTCCTTGGCCACAAGCTTCAAGTCGCGCTCCACGGCCCAGTGTTCCATGGCCTTGACCCTGGCCCAGACGAGGAGGGCGACACCGGTAGGGCTGAGACGGGCGACCCCCAGGACGCGAGGTCCCTCGACGACGCAACCGGAGTCCGCGGCGTAACGGTCGAAGGCCTCCTGGAGGACCTGCCTGGCCCGGGCGGTGTCCTCTTCGTACGGCACCTCGACCTCGAAGAGTACCCTCAGGGGGCCGCGGCTGAAGTTGGTGACCCGCTGGATGGTCCCGTTGGGCAGGATGTGGAGCTCTCCCCCGGGGGCCCGGATCAGGGTGGTCCGAAGCCCGATCTCCTCGACCACCCCTTCCACTCCGCCCAGGCTGACATAGTCGCCGACGGCGTACTGGTCCTCAAGGAGGATGAAAAAGCCGGTGAGCACGTCGCGGACGAGGTTCTGGGCTCCGAAGCCGACGGCCAGCCCGGCGATGCCGGCACCCAACAGCAGCGAGGAGGTGTCGACCCCCAGGAGGCTGAGCGAGGTGACGAGGGCGACGAAGTCCAGGGCGTACCTGATGACGCTCTTGGCAACCGCCGCGAGGGTCTGGACCCGACGCCGGTCCAGGACCCGGGGGTGCCGTGGTGCCCGAGAGGCGACCCGGTCCACCAGCCGCACGAGAAGGACTATCGCCAGGCGAGCGGCCAGGAGGACGAGGAGGATTGTCACGACGCGACCCGCAAGGGCACGGGCCTTCTCGGCCCACCCGAGGCCGTCGAGCCAGACCGGAAGGGCAGCCGGGGCCGCAAGGCGCACACTCTCCAACCCCCTTCAGCACAGTCCTGCGTCGGCCGCTCGCTCCGGGCGGACCGCCCGGCGGGCTCCGGGTGCATTGTCCCCAGGACGGCAGGGCAAGCCGCATCAAGCCCGGCAGGCCGACCCGGACCCTCAGGACCCCTCCCCTCGGCGCCGCTCCATCACGTCGGCCCGAGGAGAGACGGCACCCTCGGAAGGAGCACGCGGAAGAGCGCCGAGAGGGACGGCGCCAGGACCGACCCGTCGAGGAGCGGCCTCGCGAAGGCCAGGGCCGGGATTGACGAGGCGACCTCAAGCAGGCCCACGGTGACCGCCATCCCGACAGCAGCCCAGGCGGCGCCCACCACGAGGCCGCCGAGGTGGTCCAGGAGCGAGAGCGGGGTGAGGCGGATGATGCCGCGCACGATGCCGCCCAGGAAGACGGCCAGAAGCTGGACGGCGATGAAGATGGCGACGAAGGCCAGGATGCCGACGATGGACCAGGCAATGACAGTAGCCACGCCCTCCGCCACCGTGGTGCCGGGGCCCAACCCCAGGCGGGCCACGGCGTCGGACAGGTACCGGCAGACGGTCTCGGGCAGACCGAGCCCCCGGATGGCATCGACGAGCTGCCCTCCGGCGGCGGGCGCGGAGCCGACGGGCTCGGTCAGGGGCAAGTGCTCGGCCAAGCCCGCGGCGAGTCTGGTCACCAGGCCGTAGCGCTCCTCGACGTAGCGCGCCAGGGACTCATACAGCCGGGAGGCCAGGATGAGGCCCAGGAACAGGCCGAGCAGGCCGGCCGCGCTCCGGACCAGCCCCCGGCGGAAGCCCCGGATGGCCCCTATGGCCAGCCCGACGGCGATGACCCAGTCGAGCAGGTTCATCTCCGCTCACCTCCGAAGGTCCCGCCCCGCTGCCGCCCCTCGGCGATGATGTACACGAGGTAGACAGTCACGGCCGGGAGGTAGGGCTCGACGGGCCCCCCGATGACTCTCGAGGTCAGAAGGATCAGCCCTGCGGCGAGCGCCCCGAGGCAAAGGAAGGCCAGAAGCTCCCAGACGAGGTCCTCCACGAAGAGGACCACGGTATCCCGGAAGAGCGTGAGGGCCACGGCGTCCCCAGCCAGTTTGGCCAGAGCGAAGGACAGAAGGCCCGTGAGCCAGACGGAGGGCGTCGGGTCCACCCACCGGACCAGGTACCTGAAGGTCCAGACCGCGAGTCCCGCCGCTCCAACCCTCAGGATGACCGCCAGCCAGCGACGGCTCATGAGCTCACCCGAGCCTCCTCATCGGAGACTCCGGGAGGCAGGGTGGCCGCCCCGGAACCCGGAGCTCGCGCCAGGATCACGACCCCGGATTCGCAAACGACGGCCAGGAACCTCCCTGACTGGTCGAACGCAATGTCCCGGGGGCTTGCGGCGCAGGTCAGGTGCCACTTCGCCAGCCCGTCCTCGTCGTAGACGGTCACGCCCCGGTCCGTGGCCGCGGCCACAAAGCCGCCCGCGGCCGCGGTGGCGCGCACGGTCGAGGGAAACCTCTTGCGCCACATGAGGTTGCCGCGGCGGTCGTAGGCCAGCAGGGTGGTGTCGGTGGCCACGGCGATGACTCCCCGGGAGCCGAGGGCCATGTCCGTCACCGAGGTGCGGAGGGTCACAGCCCACAGCCGGGTCCCGTGGCTGTCCAGCAGAGCGACTGTGTCGAGGGTCGCGGCCGCGACGAAGCCCGTCCCGGGCCTGGCGGCCAGGCGGTGGGCCGGCGCGCTCCCGAGACAGCGGCTCCAGAGCTCGGTCCCGTCCGGCGCCAGGGCGATGACCCGACTGCGCTCGTCCGGGTCCGCGGCCGGCTCGAAGAGCCCCAGTAGGATATCAGCCTCGTCGACCCAGGCGCAGGCGGCGGTGACGACAGCTCCCGCGACCTTGCACGTGGCGACGACCTTCCCGCCGGTCTCGATGCAGATGACCTCATCCGTCAGCCACGAACGGGTGTCGGTCGGCGGAGTCCGCGCCACCAGCAGCCGCCAGTCTTCGGGCGTGTAGGCCCTACCCCCGGGGGGAGCTTGGAACCCCGACGGGAAGAACGACACCTCTAGCCCCAGCCCCTCGAAGGAGGCGACAGGGGACGGTCTCCCCGCCTCGATGACCGTCACGCCGGTCAGTGTACCGTCGCCTGCGTTCGGCGGAGGGCCGACCAGGAGGACCCGGCCGGAGGGGCTGACGGCGCAGAGGGATCCCGCCGGGCCTGGGCAGGTCCAGACGATGTCGGCCTGGGGGATGTCCTCGGCACGTACGTTCAGCAGGGCGGCCAGCGCGCCAGCCCAAAGCCCGCGCGTGAGAACGATACCGCCGGCGGCGAGAAGGATGAAGAGGCCGGTCCACACGACCCCGCGGACGGGCCTGGGCTGAGTCCGTGACCGGCGATGGGTCCCCGTGACCACGCCCCGCAACCGCAACCAACTCCCCAGACTCTGAGCCCACGGCTCGCGTCCCTGTTCGGCGGGCCCAGGTCCAGTCCTCCTGAGCCATCGGTCGGTCGGCGGCGCATACAGCTTCTGGCAGGAAGCATACTCTCTAGCGCCCGAACGGGAGAGCCCTCCGCAGGAGGTTCGCCGTGGACGAACACGCCCGCCGTTCCCCGCCTGTTCCCCTGAGCCTGCGGCCACGCGATAATCCGGCCGGCGAGGCGGCAGCCGACGCCGGACCCGGTGACGACTGGCTGGTCCGGGTCCATGTGGACGACCCCGCGGCCGTGGTCTCGGTCCGCGAGGCCGTGCGCGAAGGCCTGGCCAGAGTCACCGGTCGGCGGCACGGGCTGGTGGTCGTCTGTGTGGGGACCGACCGCTCGACCGGGGATGCCTTGGGACCGCTCACGGGCCACAAGCTCAGGACGATGCTGAGCGGCGCCGCCGCGGTCTACGGGACGTTAGAGGAGCCGGTCCACGCGGGTAACCTCGCGGAGAGGATGACGGAGATCCAGAGGCGTCACCCCGCGCACGCCTTCCTGGCCGTGGACGCCTGCCTGGGGAGCCTTGAGAATGTAGGCACCATCTGCATCGGGCAGGGGGCGCTCCGGCCCGGGGCGGGGGTCAACAAGGTCCTGCCTCCGGTGGGAGACCTGCACATCACCGGTGTCGTCAACGTGGGCGGGTTCATGGAGTACTTCGTCCTGCAGAACACCCGTCTCCACCTGGTCATGCGCATGGCCACCGTTATCAGCGAGGCCCTGGCGGGCCTCCTCGAGCCGCCCTGGGCGCTGCGGGAGGCAGCGGCGACGCACGCAGGACGTCTAACCGCCCACAGGTCCTGGTTCTAGGTCCGGAGACGGAGCCTCTCCTCGACGTCCCTCACGACCTCTTCGGCCGACCTGCCTTCGGCGTTGATGACGGGCGCCTCGGTCCGGATGGTCTGGATGCCCATAAGGCTCTCATCCTGGCCTCTCACGACGACGGCGGCAGCCGTCCGTAGGGCCTCGGGATGGAGTCCCGTCACGTGGTACCCCCGCCGTCGGAGGGCGTCGGCCACCGGGCGCAGCCCCTCCTCTACCGCGACCTCGGCTCTAGGACCTCTCTCCATACTCGTCCCTCCGGTCCCACCCGGTTACCCCACCGGAAGCCAGCGCGGACCCCGGCGGGGCGGGGTTAGTATCGCCCGGGTGGGCGGGACGGATGCGGCTCAGCGGAGGGGCAGGGTGGGCCGGGGGCCCGGGGCTCGGCGGTCAGAGCCGCTCGCCTCGGGCCCGGTCCAGAAGGTCGGAGACCTCCTCGTCGGAAGTCTGCTCGAAGTGGTGGTAGAACTGTCCCACGGCGTAGAAGGGCTCGGGGGTCGAGAGGCAGTCGACCTCGTCGGCCTCGGACGCGAGGCGGTCGAGGGTGTCGGCGGGCGCCACCGGGACAGCGAGGACCACCCGCTCCGGACGGCTGGGCCTCAGGCTGCGCAGTGCGGCCAGGACCGTCGCCCCCGTCGCGATGCCGTCGTCCACGACGATGACCGTCATCCCCTCGAGGTCCACCGCGGGGTGGCCCTGGCGGTACGCAGCAAGACGGCGGGCGATCTCGGCGGACTGCCGGTCGCACTCGCCGCGCAGGTACTCCTCGCTCACGCCCAGGGTCCGGACCAGGCCCTGGTCTAGCACCAGGGTCCCGTCCTGACCCACGGCGCCGATGGCCAGCTCGGGGTTCCCCGGTGCTCCTATCTTCCGCGGGATGACCACGTCAAGAGGGGCGCCCAGGATGCGGGCGACCTCGTAGCCCACCACGACCCCGCCCCGGGGGATGGCCAGGACGACAGGGCTCTTGTAACCCTTCGCGGCCAGGCTCCGACCCAGACGCCGGCCGGCGTCGCGGCGGTCGGCGAAAATCACGGTGACTCCCCCCTCTCTCCGAGGTCCGAGCCGGCCTTGGCGACGGGCTCAGCCCTGCACCCGGGGTCCTTCACGCGAGCCTACGGGGCCGGCCACAACTCGCAGCGCCCCAGGCACGACCTCGAACTCGACCGGCACCCGACCGAAAATCTCCCCGTCACCCTGGACGACCAGAGGCGCCTCGGAGTCTATCCGGACCTTCCTCGCCCGGTAGATTTCTATCTTCGGGTGGCGGGTATGCCGCCCGGAGAACGTCTGGGGCAGGAGGATGAGGGTCTCGAGACGACCCACGTCACCCGCCACGCAGATGTCGAAGAGGGCGTCGTCGGGACGGGCGTCGGGGCATATCCTCACCCCGCCGGCGTGGACGGGCCCGTTGGCTACGGAGACCAGGAGACACTTGCGCCTGATGACGCGGTCGCCCGAGTCTATCGTCATCTCCGCGGGCCGGTAGCGCACCAACATGACCAGGATGCCGTAGAGGTACGTCAAGAAGCCGGGCAGGCGCTTGGGTTTCCGGTTGAGGTACCCGGCCACCTCGGCGTCGAAGCCAACGCCGGCCACGTTGAGGAAATATCGGCCGTCGGCCCGGCCGAGGTCCAGGGACCTCTCGACGCCGCGCAGGGCGACCTCGAGCGCGCCCTCCGGGTCCGAGGGGTACCCTACGCTCTTCCGGAAGTCGTTGCCTGTCCCTCCGGGAATGATACCGAGGGGGACCGGACACTGTCCCGCCTGGTCGACGAGGCCGTTGACGACCTCCTGGATGGTACCGTCCCCTCCGACGCCGACGATCCGGGAGTAGCCGGCGTCACGGGCCCGGGCCGCGAGTTCGGTGGCGGAGCCTCGGTGCTCGGTGAAACGGCACTCGTATTCCAGGCCGCGGGACTCGAGGACTCGTTCAACCCTGCGCCAGACAGCCAGTCCCCGGCCCCCGCCGGCCACAGGGTTGACGATGAAGAGCACAGCCATGGCGAAGGCCCGCTCTAGTCGGCCTTGGCGGGGCCGCCCGGCGCCGCGGGACCCTCCGCGGGAGCCGCCTTGACCGGCTTGCCGAGCCGACGCAAGGCGCTTTCACCTTCGCCTTGCCGCATCTGGCAGCGGCCGTCGAAGACCGCTCCCTCGTTGATGACCAACGTCGTCACGACGATGTCGCCGAAAATCTTGCCGGTGGAGACTATCTCCACCCGCCCGGAGGCCTCGACGTTGCCGTGCACCTCACCGGCGACGGTGGCGTTGCGGGTCTTGATGCTCGCCTCGACGACGCCCTCCTCGCCGATGATGAGGTCCCCCTCGTGGTGGATCTCGCCCTCGACGCGGCCGTCGATGCGGATCCCACCGGTAGCCCTGATGCTGCCCTTGATCTCCGTCCCGACGCCGATGATGGTCCCGACCTTATCCTGCTCCGGGGCTGGCGCGATGTCTTTCCTGAACATGTCGTTCCCTCCTAAGAGTGGTCCAGGATGGCGGCGACTCGGAGCCCGTCGCCCGGCGGCGGCACCTAGGCCGGGCGCGTCGGGGGCTGGGGGTCCTCCCGAGGCAGGCCGGCTCCCCGTTCAGCGGGTGCCAAGGTAGTAGTACGGGTTCACGGTCTTCCCATTCACCCGGACCTCGTAGTGCACGTGCGGCCCGGTGCTCCGCCCCGTGGACCCGAGGAAGGCGATCACCTCGCCCCGCTTGACCCGGTCGCCCACTTGCACGATGACCTTGGCGCAGTGGCCGTAGACCGTCGACCAGCCGTAGGCGTGTTCCACGACCACGACGTTGCCGTAGTTGCCGTCCCAGCCGGCGAAGACGACGGTGCCGTCGGCGGTGGCCACGATGGGTGACCCCTCGCGGGCGGCTATGTCGTAGCCCGAGTGGAAGTCCGAGCCGAAAATCGTCCGGCGGTAGCCGTAGCGGGACGTGGTGTACCCGAAGGCCGGAGGGATGCTCGGCTTGGAAGCCATGTAGGTGGTGCTTTCCGAGACGGCCCGGCGGACCTCCTCGAGACTCTTGGAGCGCTCCCCCATCTCCCGGCTGACCGCGTCCAGGAGTTCGAGCGCACTCTTGGCTACCTGGATGGAGCGTCGCCCCACGACGACCCCGTCCCCGACACCGGTCAGGGAGGGGCCCCCGACGCCGTCCATCGAGGCCGCGGAGACGTCGGCCAGAGAGGGCGGTGCCGGCGCGGCGCCGAGCGAGCTCTTCGAGCTGCGGCTGGACTGGAGTTCCATCATCTCGCGGACCTGCTTGTCGAGCTCGTCCAGGAGGAGCATCCGCTGCTGCAAGGCCCGGGTCTCCTCGGCCAACTGCTCGATCTGCGCCCGTTGTTCCCGGTTCACCATCCGGAGTTCCTCGAGCTCGGCCATGCTGCCGACCATGGTCTGGTAGGACCGGACCATGATGATCATGAAAAGGAAGAGACAGACGAGGCCGAAGCAGATGACTTGGAAGGCAAGAGTGCTGACACGGAAGGTAAAGACCTTCGTCTCAGCGTGAGGCACGACCATGATGGTGAAGACATTCCGGTCCCTGCGCGCCAACCCTACCGCTCCCGAGAGACGACACGCCTCGCCCGGCCCGGAGCCCGCGGGCAAGGAAGGCGCATAGCTATTCTCGGAGGCTCTTCCAATTCCTCCTCCCCTCTAAGCGCATGTGCCCCCGCAGGGTTTCGCCCGCTGACCCGCGAAAGGCGTCGGACGGGTGCGAAAAGACGACTGTTCCACGTGGAACATGACGAACCGTGTTCCACGTGGAACAAACACTCGCTCGCCGGCCCGGCTGCCCCCGAAGACCTCAGCCCCTCGGCCCGACGATGACCGACACTATGCGGGTCAGGTCTTCCTCGGAGTAGAACTCTATCTCTACCCGGCCACGCCCCCCGGAGCCCCTCACGCGTACCCGGGTCCCGAGGGCCTCGCGCAACTCCTCCTCGACGACGGCGTAGGGAGACGCCTGGGCGGGTGGCGAGGCGGGCACCCGGTCCGGCCTCGCCAAGCGCCGCGCCGCTTCCTCGGCCTCCCGCACCGACATGCCCTTCTCGACAATCCTCCGGGCCAGCTCGCGTTGGTGGGCTCGGTCGCTCAGCGAGAGTACCGCCTTCGCGTGGCCCATGCTGAGGGAGCCCTCCTGGATGGCCTCTTGGATCTCGGGGTCCAACCCCAGCAGGCGAAGGGTGTTCGCGACCTGCGACCGGCTCCGCCCGACCCGTTGCGCCACCTGCTCCTGCGTCAGCCCGAGCTCCTTCACCAGGTACTGGTACGCCGCCGCCTCCTCCAGGGGGTTCAGGTCCTCGCGCTGGAGGTTCTCGACCAGGGCCACTTCCAGGATGTCGGCGTCGGAGCCGACGTCCCGGACCACCGCCGGGACCGTCGCGAGCCCGGCCTCCCGGGCGGCACGCCACCGCCGCTCGCCGACGATCAGCTCGTAGCCGTTCTCCGCCGGCCGGACCACCACCGGCTGGACCACCCCGTGTTGCCTCACCGACTCCACGAGTTCCGCCATCTTCTCGGGGTCGAAGTGCTGCCGCGGCTGCAGCCGGTTGGGGATGATCTGACCGACGGGGATCTCCCGGACGCTCCCCGCGTGTTCCCCGACGAAGCCCCCCGACGGCAGGAGGGCGTCCAGACCTCGACCGAGTCCTCGCTTATGCACCGGCCATCACTTCCTTCGCCAGCTCCGCGTAGACCTCGGCCCCCTTAGACTTCGGGTCGTAGGCGATGATGGGCAGCCCGTGGCTAGGAGCTTCGCTCAAGCGGACGGTCCGCGGGATTATCGTGCGGTAGACCTTGTCCCTGAAGTACCTCTTCACCTCGTCCTCCACCTGGGCCGACAGGTTCGTCCGGCTGTCGTACATGGTCAAGAGCACACCCTCCAGCCGCAGGTCGGGGTTCAGGTGCGTGCGGACCAAGTGGATGGTGTTCATGAGCTGGCTCAAGCCCTCGAGGGCGTAGTACTCGCACTGGATGGGCACGAGCAAGGTGTCGGCGGCGGTCAGGGCGTTGACCGTCAGAAGGCCCAACGAGGGTGGGCAATCGATGAAGATGAAGTCGTACCGGCCCCGCGTGTCGGCCAGCGCGTCTCTGAGCCTGGTCTCTCTCGAGATGGCCGGGACCAGCTCCAGCTCCGCCCCGGCCAAATCGATGGTGGAGGGTGCCAGCCACAGGTTCTTGAAAGCGGTCGGGATGATGATGTCCTTCAGGGGCACGCCACCGATGATGACGTCGTACATGCAGCGCTCGATGCGGCTCTTCTCCACTCCGAGCCCGCTCGAGACGTGGCCCTGGGGGTCCAGGTCCACGATGAGAACCCGTTGCCCCATCTCTGCCAGGCAAGCCCCCAGGTTGATCGACGTCGTGGTCTTGCCCACGCCGCCCTTCTGGTTGGCGACCGCGATGACCCTACCCACGGGCCTTGCCCTCCCTTCGTCGACGACGTGCTAGGTCGCGGGGCCTGTCGCGGGGCCTCTCTTCCCCGCGCCTCTACCCGACCCGACCGACCGGGGCCCGGAACTCCTGGCCCCGCCACCCCGCGCCGCGGAGTCCTTGGGGATGAGCACCTTGATCTCCAGGTAGTCCGGTCCGTCGCTCTCGACCATCTCCGCCCGGACGCCGGCCTCCCGGAGCATCTCGACCGCCCGCCGGAACGTGTTCAAGAACAGCCTTACGTCGCGGAATGCCCGGATGGCCCTCCGGTCGCTGACCTGCTCGAGCTGGCTGCGGCCCCTGCGCCCGGCCGCCCCATCACCGGAGAAGGTGAAGAGGCCGACCTCGGCTGGCGCCTCTGACTGCCGTCGGGGGGCCCCTGCGTCTACTCCCGGCCCTCCGCCGCTCCCGGCGGCAGCCACCGGGGCGACCAGTGCCCGGACCCGTTCCTCGGTCTCTCTCACCGAGAGCCTCTCGCGCACGACCCGGTCCAGCATCGCCATCTGGGATGCTTCGTCGGGCAGGTCCAGGAGAGCCCGGGCGTGCCTCTCGCTCACGCCGTCCGCCAGGATACGCGCCTGTACCGCTGCCGGCAGTCGCAGCAAGCGCAGCTTGTTCGCTATCGTCGACTGCCCCTTCCCGACGAGCCGGCCGACCTCCGCCTGGGTCAGACTGTACTCTTCGATGAGCCGCCGGTAACCCCGCGCCTCCTCGATGACGTTGAGGTCCTCGCGCTGGAGATTCTCGATGAGGGCGAGTACGGCCATCTCCTGAGGTCCGACATCCCGGACGACGACCGGGACCTTGCTGAGACCCGCGAGCCGGGCCGCCCGCAGGCGTCGCTCCCCGGCGATGAGCTCGAAAGCATTGCCGACCTGCCGTACGACAAGGGGCTGGATTATCCCGTGCTCCCGGATGGATGCCGCCAACTCCTCGAGGCGCTTTTCGTCGAAGGCCTCGCGCGGCTGGTGCGGATTGAGGGCGATGCTCTCCACCGGGATCTCCGTCACCGGCTGAGAAGCGGGGTTGTTTCTCCCTCTGCCGAAAAGCAAGAGTGGAACTCCTTCCGCGGGATCTGGGCGGCTAGACGACCCACTTCGGTCGGGTCTGCGATTCGGCGCCGGTCTCCCAACCCCTGCCATGGTCGGGGGTCTCCCCCGCCCCCTCTGCCCCGGCCTCTCCCCCTTCCGGCTACCGCCGGCCCAGGGGGCGCTTTTTCGGGATCCCCTCACGTCTCGGATAGGCCGCGGGGGTAGGCGACTCCTTCCGGAAGACGACCAGGCACCTCCGGTCACCCGCGAGCGGCAGGGCTAGCTCGACCACTCGCTCGAGCCGGGCACCGAGGATCTCGCCGGCCCGCACGGCCTCTCCCAGCTCCGAGACCACCCGGGGACCCTTCATGGCTACGAACCTCCCGCCCACCCGCAGCAACGGGACGCAGTACTCCAGGTCCACTGCCAGCGAAGCCAGGGCCCGCGCCACGGCCACGTCGTAGACCTCCCGGTGGCCCGCGTCCCGCCCCAGATGTTCGGCCCGCCCCCGCATCACGCTGCACCCACCGAGCCCCAGCTCGGCCACGGCCCGTTGCAGGAAGCTGCAACGCCCGACGGAGGAGTCCACGAGAGTCATCCTCAACGAAGGTCGGGCCACCGCCAGCGGCACCCCGGGGAAGCCGGCACCGGTCCCAACGTCCACGGCCCGCCCCGAATCGAGGGACCCGGTCACCAGGCAGGTCAAAGAGTCGGCGAAGTGTCTCACCGCCAGCTCGAACTCGCCGCGGGCCGCGGTGAGGTTCTGGAAGGCACTCTCTTGGAGGATGAGGCGCCTGAATCTTACCAGGAGCTCGAATCGGTCAGCCGCGAGGGCGACTCTCAGGACCCGGAGGGCATCGCCGAGGAACGCGCGGAACGCGGAGTCCGAAGGCTGCCACCCTGCGGAACGCAGGGCCCGCCCCGTAGCGGCACACGGCGTCCCTCTCCCGGGTTCAGGCCTCTCCCGCGCGCTCACCGTCAGGGCAGACCACCACGTACCGGAACGGCTCCTGGCCCCGGCTCTCGCTGCGCACACCGGTCTCTCCAGCGATAGCCAGGTGCACCACCTTACGCTCCTGCGGAGTCATCGGTTCGAGAGCGACCTCGCGGCCGGTCCGCCGCACGGTCTGGGCGATACGCCAGGCCAGCCGTTCCAGCGTCACCCTGCGGCGCTCGCGGTACCCGCCCGCGTCCAGGATGACGCGCTCCGGCGGCCCCGGCAGGCGGGAGGCGACGAGGTTCAGCAGGTACTGGAGCGCGTCGAGGGTCTCGCCGCGGTGACCGATAAGCCCTCCGAGGCTGGGCCCGCTGACCTCCACCCGGATGTAGCCGTCGGGACTCCGGACGGCGGTGGCTTCCGCCGTCGTCCCGAGGCCGACGGCGCGAAGGATTTCCCTCACCAGGCGAAGGATTGTGCTGACCCTGTCCGCGCGCAGCCTCATCCGGACGCGGGCCCCGCGCCCCCCGAGGCCCCAGATGCCCCGCTGAGGCTGGCTCAGGACCTCCACCTCAGCGTCCTCGGGAGTCTGGACCCCCAGGAGCTCGAGGCCGTTCGCAACCGCCTCGGCGACCGTCCGGCCCGTGCTCTCGACCCACTCCGTTCGGCCGGTCTCGCTCACTGTCACGAGGCCGCCTCCTTGGGCTTGGGCTTACCCGTCCTGCCGGCCGGGAAGACGAGCTGCTGCAGGATGGCGACGAGGTTCGAGACGACCCAGTAGAGCCCGAGACCCGCGGCGAAGCGGGTGCTCATCCAGGCCACCAGGAGCGGCATCAGATACAGCAGCATCTGTGAGGTCGCATCGTCCTGGCTGGGCCCCGTGGTCTGCTTGGACTGGACGAAGGTCGTGATGCCCACCAGTACCGGCAGGATGATCGGGTCGGGCTTGGACAGGTCCGCTATCCACCAGAAGGCCGGCACGCCGGAGTAGTGCATGTTGTTCAAAGCGCTAAAAAAGGCGATGAGGATCGGCAACTGCACCAGAAGAGGCAGGCAGCCCGCCATCGGGTTGACCTTCTGCGCCCGGTAGAGCCGGAGCGTCTCCTCCTGGATGCGTTTCGGGTCGCCCCTGAACCGCTTCTCGATCTGCTTCCGGAGGGGCTCGAGCTCGCGGGTCTTGGCCGCCTGCTTGACCTGGAGGTGCTGCAGGGGGGCCAACAGCAGGCGGATGATGACGGTCAGGATGATAATGGCCCAGCCGTAGCTACCGGTGAGCTCGAAGAAGAACTGGATGACGTCCGAGAGACCCTTGACGATGTAGTCCAACTAGCGCCCTCCTCCCGATCTAGACAACCGGGTCGTAGCCCCCGCGGCTGATGGGGTGACACCGTAGGAGGCGACGAAGGGCGAGAGCCGACCCTTTCCAGGGACCGTACCTGCTGATGGCCTGGTAGGCGTACTCGGAACACGTCGGCACGAAGCGGCAGCACGGACCCTTGAGGGGGAGGAGCGCGGACATGGCCGGCCGCAGGACTCGTTGGTACGCCCGGACACATCCCAGGAGCACCCTCGTCAGCACCGTACTCCCTCCCCTCCCCCAGGTCCGGGGCCTTCCATCCGGCCTAGGAGCTCGCGCACATCACGCTCCACGTCCTCCAAGGACCGCCCGACGGCCGAGGCCCTCCCGATCAGCACCAGGTCCCACGCCCCGGTCAGTCGGCACACCTCGTGGCGCGCGGCCTCGCGCAAGAGCCGTCTGACCCGGTTCCGTTCGACATTGGTCCGGATACGTGCGCTCGCCGACACACCCACGCGTACTCCCGACCCGGCGGCCCGTCTGAAGAAGAGAAGAGCGAAGCGGCCGGCCAGACGCTCGCCCTCGGCAAGGACCCGTTGGAACTCAGCTGCGCTAGCGAGCGTCTCAAGACGGGTCCGCCCGCGGGACTCTACGCTCAAGCCGTCAGCCTTTTGCGGTTCTTTGCCCGCCGGCGCGCCAAGACCTTGCGGCCGCCTTTGGTGGACATGCGCCGGAGGAAGCCGTGGACACGGCTCCTGCGGCGGCGCTTGGGCTGGTAGGTTCGCTTCAAGGCAAGTCCTCCGTTCGAGTGACGCCGATAGGACCTCTATCTCGTATCCCGGAGCTCCGTTCTCATCGCGGGGTCGCGTCACACAAGCGCATCCCTTACCTGCAAAGCTTTTTCATTTTATCCCAGCCCGGAAACGGGTGTCAACGGGCCCGGCGCGGACGTGACTGTCAAGCTAACGTTGGCGGAGCCCCATCGGACCTATGTTTTTGGGTTTTCCGCGGCAGCCCGTCGTGCAGGCTGGCGGAATCGACGGCCGCACGGGCCCGGCAGGGCCGGATGGGCCGCGAGACTCCCGTACGGGGTCCCTGGCTCTAGCGTCTCAACAAGGGATGGCTCAGAACGGGCGCCGCGCTTCCGTGAGGGCGCGCAGCACCCGGCTGACCGGCTGTGTCCGGTCCAGCGCCGGCAGGTGCACCGGCAGTTTGGCCGAGACCTGCGGCCAAGGCTGCTCCCGCGGCTTGTCCAGCCTCTCGGTACCCCACTGGACCTCTGCCGCCCTCTCGAGCCAACCGTTACCCGCCAGGGTGAGAAGTGCCGGCATGTTCCGGGCGCCCTCGAGGCGCCAGGACATACCTCGCTTCCTCATCCTGGCTGAGACCAGCTTGTCAATGTTGCTCTCCACGGCACCCAGACCCCGTAGCTCGGGACCAGCGTCGCCCAGCCTCTTCCGGTAGTCCGCGAGCCCGTCGCGGTTGGCCACGAGGTAGCCTAGAAGCTCGC
>Ga0308419_1000069_pt1 | contig 82017 bp, 72 predicted proteins | sample HotsprSampleMS50_FD_203674 | JGI IMG/M metagenome (GOLD analysis project Ga0308419, IMG submission 203674) | Hot spring phototrophic mat microbial communities from Mushroom Spring, Yellowstone National Park, Wyoming, United States - 20090730_MS50 ... | reverse complement strand
GGATGTTTCACTGCGCTTACGCTCCATGCAGCATGACGGTGCATCGGCAAGATACCAGAGCATAATCAGTTCAATTCGTATCTTTTTGAGCGAACATTCACTCAATAATGTCAACACGACCTAAGAAAAGTAGCAAGCAAAGATAAGCAAACTGCAAAAGGCAAAGTCGGTTTCAGAGCACAACAGCCACAACGCCGCCAATCGAGAACGCCAAAATCCAACTGCCAAACCAAATGGTCATGGCTTCGCGAAGCCCACGCTCCTTGAGCAGCACCATCAAACTGGCAACGCAAGGCACAAATAAAGTGATAACGGTAAGCGAGACAACGATTTGCTTTGGTGAAAGCGTAAGTTCGTAAAGACCTGCTGCCCCGAAATCACGACGCACCATACCCATGACAAACGAGCGTGCTGCATCTGCTGGCAACCCAAGCCAGTTGGTGGTAATCGGTTCAAAGAGCTTAATCCAGACATCGAGAAGCCCAGTAACTTGCATCGTGGAAATGAGCAGAGCGCCAACAAAAAACCACGGCGAAGCTTCTTTCATGAAACTAAGCGTTTTAATCCAAGTTTTCTTAGCAACGTTATCAAGGCGCGGTAAGCGCATGGGCGGCAAATCAATGAGCAATGCTGAAGACTTACCAGGCAAAATTTTATCGATGACGGTGCCAATGCCAATGAGGTTGGCAAGAATAATCACAAAGAAAATGAGGGTGTATTCGCCGCCTGCCTTGGTAAGCAAAGCCGTGATAACCGCAAGTTGAGCCGAGCAAGGAATAGCAAAATTGAGAATCGAAGCAGCAATGGTTTTCTCTCGTGAAGTGTTGAGCAAACGTGTGGTAATGGTCGCCATCGTTACGCAGCCAAAACCCAGAATGATGGGAATCACGGCGCGACCATTAAGCCCCATCATGTTGAGCAACCGATCGACCATTGTGGCAAGACGAGGCAAGTAACCGCAATCTTCAAGCACCGCAAGAAAGAGATAAAACCCAACGATGAGTGGTAAAAGCAAAAAAAGCAGATAAGTAACCGTCATCGTAATAGCGCCAAACTCACCAGCTAAAATGACCACAAGTTTTCCCCAAAGCGTCTCTTGTGAAAAAGTAAAATTTTGCATCACGGTTTTCTCTGCCATGAACTGCTTCATGGCTTCAAGCAAGGCGGGGTCGGCATGCGTACCGTTTGGAAAATCAAATGTGCGCCTCTCGACGGTTTGGTATTCGCCGTCATCAGCTTTCTCGAGCACCTCGACTTCAATGCTGACAGGCGTGATGCGTGCAAAAAGATGTTTGACTGCTGGTTCCCAGAGGCGATTGCCATATTCTACTTCCAAGTGTCCGACCACACGCTGTGCCACCAAAACACCAACGACTTGATAAATCAGCCACAGTGCAAAAAGGAGAATGGGAATGCCCGTAACAGGGTGAAGAGTCCAGCGTCCTAACTTCTCACTCAGCTGTGTGCCGAAGCGTGCGGCGGACTTTTGGCGATAAACCTTTGCCACAATTTCATTGACACGATTGCGGCGGGCAACGTAAATCTCTTCGCGCTTATCGATAGGTGCAAGACCGTGTCGTTCAGCAATAACCTCATCGCCTTCGAGAATCATCAAAGCATCGGCGGTAGGATTGGCGGTGGGTTTGAGCATGCGGATAAGCGGCTGAAGTTGCGCTTGCAGAGCAGGGTCGGAATGACCCGGGCGTGCCTCTTTAAGCCGTGATTCCAACTCATCAAATCCTTGCTTTTTGATGGCGACCACTTCGACGACTGGCACGCCAAGTATGCGCTCAAGTTCTTGGGTATCTATCTCTAATCCAGCGGCGTGCAGGGCATCCATCATGTTAAGGGCAACCATCATGCGAAAGCGCATATCAATCAGCTGCAGGGTCAGGAAAAGGTCTCGCTCAAGATTGGTAGCATCGATAACGTTGAGCACTACATCGGCGGAAAGGATTGTATCGCGTGCCACACGCTCTTCATCGTTGAAGGAGCTTACGCCATAGATGCCCGGCGTATCATACACGTCATAAGTTTTGTAATGCCCATGCGCAATTTCAACCGTGGTGCCGGGAAAATTGGACACATCGACATAAAGACCGCTGAAGTGATTAAAAAAGCCTGACTTGCCAACATTCGGATTGCCCACCAATACCAACTTGGTGCGTGCTGAAGAAGGTGCTTGGCTAAGCGGTTCAGCCGAAGAGATAGACTCAAGTCTTTCCGCCGCGACTAATGCCTCAGATGCAGATTTTTCCATAACAAAAATGTTGAAAGGGTTATCCCTCAAGCGGCTCTACCCAGATTTTATTGGCAAGTTCTCGACCAATTGCGACTTCCTGACGCCGATGCTTGATGACAATCGGACCTAAAGGCAGGCGCTCAAAGCAGACCGCTTCGCTACCTTCCCCTAATCCAAAACGCAAGAGCTGCGTGCGAATGTGCTTTTCGTCAATGCGAATGACCTTGAATCGAGACCCTTTTTTAACCTCCGTAAGTAGAATCACTTGAGACTTATTTAGATTAAATCTAAGAATTTTCTTAGAAGCAGAAAACGTTTCCTTAACACTGCGATGGGAGAGCGCGTCGTAGGATTAGCGCGTGGAATCTGGCGGGGCGCTAAAACTGGTAAGTCCTGAACCAAAAGGAAACAGGTTTGGAATTGTGACTGGAAGTTTGCCTTTGGGCACAAGCTGACCAGCAATAACTTTGACGGCTGCACTCTCGGAAACTTTGGCGGGACAGTAGGCGCAGAGATAAACTGGCACATCTGGCACATCAACGACGATGTATGGCGTGCCAAATGAGACAAGAATCAGCGGAATGTTACGGGCATGACACGCTTTTACTAAGTTTTGCAAAAACTTGGTCTGGTCTTTATCCAAGCCGAATTTGCCTTCCCAAGCTCGTGTATCGGCATAACACGACACCACCACCGCCGCAGATTTTTCAGCGGCACGCAAAGCGAACTTGAAATTCAGCTCATTGCTTTTTGGCAAAAGTTGCAAGTGCAGCGTGTTGGAGTAGACTTTTGAGAGTTCTGCAAAAAAGTTTTTGCCGATGCTGCAATTTTCTGAAGTCTGAAGCGAAATGTTCAGCACACGCAAGTTGGCACTTGCAAGTCTCAGTGGCAAAATTTGGCGTTCATTTCTAAGCAAAGTGATGGAATGATTGGCGACTTCTTGTGCCAGCCATTGATGGGCGCGCGTGCCGACTTTGGTTTCAATCTCATCGAGATTCACAAAGCGAGACTTGTGCAGACCGAGCCACTCTTTGAGCGCAAGAATTTTGCGCACAGAAGTATCGATGCGCTCGACATCAAGGCGTTTGTCTTGAATGGCTTTGAGAATAGCGGATTGCGCCACCTCAATGTTAGGCGACATCAAAATCATATCGTTGCCAGCCAGCACAGCACGAACTGCCGCCTCGCCGACATCAAAATTTTTCTTGACCCCTTGCATGCTCATTGCGTCGGTAACCACCAAGCCAGTGAAACCCAGCTCTTCACGTAAAATTTTGGTGATGACTTCAGGCGAAAGCGTTGCTGGAAGTTTGTCAGAAAGACTAATCTTGGGCAGAGCCAGATGTCCTACCATCACGCTGATGACGCCTTGCTCAATTGCACGCTTGAAGGGTTTAAGCTCAAGTGCCTGAAGACGGGCACGCTCAAAAGGCAGAACAGGCAAATCTTTGTGACTATCAATGTCGGTATCGCCATGACCGGGAAAATGTTTGGCGGTGGCAATGAGTCCGCCAGCTTGTGTGCCTTTGATGAACGCCGTTGCCATTTGATTCGTCAGCGCAACATTTTCGCTAAATGCACGGGTGTTGATGACAGGATTTCGTGGGTTGTTGTTAAGGTCGACAGAGGGAGCATAATTTTGGTGAATGCCCAAGGCACGGGCTTCTTCGGCGATAGCATATGCAACTTGGAAGGCATAGTCCGATTTTTGTGTGGCGGCAATAGCCATGTTGTAAGGAAATTCTGTGGCGCGGTCTATGCGCATGGAAACGCCCCATTCCATGTCTGCGCTAATAAGCAGCGGGACCTTAGCAATGCGTTGCAGGCGGTTCGCCAGCATAGCCGCTTCATAGACATCGCCTTTGGAGAACATCACGCCGCCAACTTTGCCAGTGCGAACAAGATGTGCAATGTATTCAAAATCAGGATGGTCTTGGCTGACATAGAGTGTGTAGGAAAATGCACTAAACATTTGCCCAACTTTTTCCTCAAGCGAAAGGCTTGCCAGTGTAGAATCCACCCATGCCGACGGTTTGAAGAAAATCTCATCAAGATTTGCTCGAGAAAACTCCTCAAAGGCTTGTGGGTTAGACTTTCTGACAGAGAGTAGTTCTTTGGTCAGCGATGTGGCAGTATGAGCTTGTGCCAATATGGTGGAGCAAGCGCTGGAGAGTAGAATATCCACAAGCAGTAGGATACCAAAGGTGGTGAGAGGGGTTAAAACAAGTGGTTTCGGACGTCGGCAGAGTATCATTGTATCCATCAAATGCATTGAGAGAGACCGTTGCGAAAGCAGTCTACGATGAGTGTGTGCATAGGGTTGTCAGCGATAGTTTTCAAATTGTAGCGGTAAGTTGAAGTCTATGGAGAGCAGGTGTTTTTGAACGGCTTGCAAATCATCGATTTGCTTGCCACTGACGCGCACCGCATCGCCTTGCACTTGAGCTTGAACTTTGAGCTTGAGCTCTTTGATAGCTGTGGTAATCTGCTTTGAGACTTCCTTACTAAGTCCCTGCTTAAGTTTAACTTTCTGGCGAACGGTGTTGTGCGCAGCTGGCTCAATTTTGCCATACTCTAACGCTTTGATAGAGATGCCTCGCTTGATAAGTTTGGAGTGCAAAATGTCTATGACGGCTTTGAGCGTAAATTCGTTTTCCGATTCGAGCGTAAGTTCCATTTCTTTTTGGTTAAAAAGAATTTGAGACTTAGAGTCTTTGAGGTCATAGCGTTGTTGTAGTTCTTTGCGTGCTTGATTGAGTGCGTTATCGAGTTCCTGCATTGGAATTTTAGAGACAATATCGAACGAATGCTCACTCGCCATAGCGTATGAGAGTTTGCCTGTTGTAGTGACAGAACATTGTTTTCAAAAATTCGGCGTGAAATATAAGTTTGTGCCATTTGTAAAAAAATTTCCTTGCTACACATCCGAGAGAGATGAGCGCAACACAGCTTGGTATTCTGGGCTATATTTTACTCCAACTCATCATTGGCTTTTTACTCTCTCGCCGTATCCGCACAGAAGCTGACTACTTGCTGGCAGGCAGACGATTGAGTTTGGGCATATCGGTCTTCACCTTATTTGCAACATGGTTTGGCGCAGAGACCTGCGTGGGTGCCGCTGGGGCAATTTACCAAGATGGTCTGTCAGGCAGTGTCTCTGACCCGTTTGCATATGGCTTATGTTTATTGCTCATGGGTGTATGTTTTGCTGTGCCACTGTGGAAGAAGAACTTGACCACGCTGGCTGATTTTTTTCGGCAGCGTTATGCCCCTGAAGTGGAGCGACTTGCCGCACTGATTATGATTCCCTCCTCACTGCTTTGGGCGGCGTCGCAAATGCGGGCATTTGGGCAGGTGCTATCCTCATTTTCAAGCTTAGACATTTCGTTAGCTATTACGCTATCGGCAGTAGTGGTCGTGATATACACGGTATCGGGAGGATTGTGGGCTGATGCAATTACCGATGTCGTGCAAGGGTTGATGCTTATCGTGGGCTTAGTCTGTCTGGCCGCAGCAATGCTTGCAGAAGTAAAACCTGAGCATGTATCCGTTGCATTGACTGCAGAGCGCTTGACGCTATTTCAAGGCTCAATGCTTCAGCAGCTCGAGGCATGGTTGGTGCCGATTTGCGGTTCCGTTGTAGCACAAGAACTGGTGGCACGGGCACTGGCAGCCAACTCACGGCACACTGCCAAACGCTCGGCACTGATAGCCAGTGCTTTGTATTTCACCATCGGTGCAATTCCAGCATGTATCGGATTAGTTGGCGTAGCGCTTTTCCCCAACCTGAGTGACGCTGAAAAATTGCTACCTATTGCAGCGGAAACCTATCTGCCGCCAGCTTTATACGTCGTGTTTATTGGGGCGCTCTTTTCGGCAATTCTTTCAACGGTCGATAGCACGCTGTTAGCAGCAAGTGGATTGCTGGCGCATAACATCATCCTGCCCATGCGCGCAAAGATGAGCGAGGCATCAAAAGTGCGAGTCAATCGGCTGGGGGTGGTGTTTTTCGGAGTTGTGGCGTATGTGCTGGCATTGTGTGCGGGGAGCATTCATGAACTTGTCAAAACCGCTTCAGCTATTGGCAGTGCGGGAGTCTTTGTGGCACTCACACTTGGTCTGTTTTCACCACTGGGCAAGAAGCATAGTGCAATGGCAGCACTGCTGACTGGTGCAATCGCGTGGGTCGCAGGCACATATTTGCTGCAGCTTGATTTTGCATACACGCTTGCTTTAGCCGTATCTTTCTTAAGCTACCTTAGTGTAGCCTTTGTGGAGCAAACTCTGTCAGCAAAACCGACCGCAAAGCAAAGCATTTTCTTGAAAGTTGAAAAACTGTGCCGCATACCAAAAATTTTACCAGAAATGGAGCACACAATTCGTGAGGAATTTAACCGCAAGTTCAAGCCCGAGACCTATCAAGCTTTCGTAGCAGAACTCAGCAAGTATAATCGCGGTGCGATGGATTTTCGACTCTGCGAAACCCCACTGTTTCTCTCGGAGAGCATGACGCAAGAGCTATTGCGTGCTTGTGATACCCTTGTCAAGCAACTTACTGCTCCTGAGTTTATGAAACGCTTGGATGCGGCCGTGCCTGAACATTTACGTGTGCCTAATGAAGATGCTCATCCGACATTTCTACAAATCGACTTTGCAATCGTGCGTTTGCCTGACGGACAATTAGCGCCACGCCTCATTGAATTACAAGGCTTCCCAACGCTCTATGCATTTCAATGGCTGCTGGATTTGAAGATTCGCGAATTCTTTGACATTCCTCAATCCCTAACGCCCTACTTTAGTGGTCATTCTTCAGAGTCTTACCTCAAACACTTCAAAGAGCTACTTTTGGGGGACGCGGCGCCAGAAAATGTGGTGCTGCTTGAAGTGCAACCGCACACGCAAAAAACACGGATTGATTTTTATTGCACTGAAGAACTGACTGGTGTCCGAACCGTCTGCCTAACGGAAGTCATCAAACGCAATAAGAAGCTCTACTACAAACAAAACGGCACAGAAATCCCCATCGAGCGTATCTACAACCGCGTCGTCTTTGATGAACTCTACAAAAAGCAAATTGAGTTTGGCTTCCGCTTTCAAGATGAACTCGATGTGGTGTGGCTCAATCACCCTAATTGGTTTATGAAAATTTCCAAATACTGCCTGCCGCTGTTCCAAAATGAATATGTGCCAAAAGCATATTTGCTCTCTGACTTGGAGACCTACCCAGAAAATCTTGAAAATTATGTGCTCAAGCCACTCTTTTCATTTTCAGGCTCGGGCGTAGAAATTGATGTGACCCCGCAGATGTTAGAGCGTATCCAAGACCGCCGCAATTACCTCTTGCAGGAAAAAGTAGAATATGCCCCAATCGTACAAACCCCAGAAGGTGGCACAAAAGCGGAAATCCGCATGATGTTTCTGTGGGATAAAGCAGAAACCCCGACCTTAGTCAACAACCTTGTGCGAATGAGCCGCGGCAAAATGCTGGGAGCATCCTACAACAAAGATGCCCAATGGGTAGGGGCGAGCTTGGCATATCATCCCTAAGAAAAGATGAAAGTTCTGGTAACAGGCGGCGCAGGCTACATTGGCGCACACGGCGTTAGGCAACTTCAACGAGCTGGCTACGCCACACTCGTTGTCGATAATCTCATCTACGGGCACCTTGACTTTGCTCAAAAAAGTCAATACCTGATTGGCGACTTGCAAGATAGCGAGTTTGTCTGCTCCATTTTTGAAGAACATGATATTGGTGCAGTCATGCACTTTGCCGCATATGCGTATGTTGGCGAATCGGTCAAAGAGCCCGCAAAGTATTATCGCAACAACGTGATGGCAACGCTCAACCTTCTGGATGCCATGCGCAAATATGGTGTCAGAAAGATGGTCTTCTCTTCTACTTGCGCCACATATGGCGAACCTGAAGAAATGCCAATTCCTGAAACGCATCCGCAGCGTCCTATCAATCCATATGGGCGCTCGAAGCTGATGGTCGAGCAAATTTTGCACGATTATGATGTGGCATATGGTATCAAGTTTGTATCTCTACGCTATTTCAATGCGGCAGGGGCAGACCCTGAAGGCGGCATTGGCGAAGACCACACGCCCGAAACACACCTGATTCCACTTCTGCTCGATGTGGCATTAGGCAGACGACCCTTCATTACAATTTACGGCGACGACTATCCGACGCCCGATGGCACCTGCATTCGGGATTACATTCACGTAACCGACTTGGCGCAAGCGCATGTCTTGGGCTTGAAGTATCTTGAAGCTGGTGGCGAAAGCGAAGTCTTCAACTTAGGCAATGGTAATGGATTTTCAGTCAAAGAAGTGCATGCCATGGCAGAGCGCATAACAGGCAAGCCCATTAAGGCTGTCATTGGTGAGCGACGCGCGGGCGACCCTGCCCGACTCATTGGCAGCGCAGAAAAAGCCAAACATGTGTTAGGTTGGCGTCCGCAACTGGCAGACCTTGAAAGCATCATTCGAACGGCATGGCAATGGCATCAAGAACGATTTGCTGGTCGAGTTGGCACTGAAAAGCCAGCCGCTCTGCCCTCAAAGAGCAAAGAAAGGGATGAATAACACTTATGCAAGAAACACTTATGCAAGAAGGATATGCAAATCTCACTGAAAAAACTTGAACTCATCAAGCGCCATGCGCGTGAAACCTACCCGTTTGAATGTTGCGGTGTCTTGGTCGGCATAGTAGAACATCACTACGATTTAACGACTGAAAATATCGTCTTAGAAATTGCGCCCTGTCAGAATATCTATCATGGCGATAAACGCACAGGCTTTGAAATTTCAGCATTTGAGATGTATGAAATTGCGCTGGCAGCACACCGTGCAGGCTTGCAAGTGTTAGGAACTTATCACTCCCACACGCAAACAAGAGCTATCCCTTCCGCTACCGATTTAGACTTCTTGCCTGCACAGCATTCGCTGATGATTCTGGCAGTCAGTGGTCGCATAGTCCATGAAATTCGTTCATTTAGCCGCATACGCCAAGGCATAGACTATGAAGATGTTTTTGAGGAACAAATCCGCCTACGGTTTTGAGTGCGCAATGAACTGAATCCTAACATTTGCCGTTTTGAACCTTGAAATATCTTGAACCTTTTGATGTAGCGATATGCTAAGCTCACTTGAGAGCGTGTCACTGACAAAGCAACGCCAAGGAGTGCTCTCACTCATTGGCAAAACACCGCTAATACGACTGCATAAGCTCCCAGCACTCTGGGGCATTTGCGACGATGTGGAAATCTATGGCAAGTGCGAGTTCATGAATCCGGGCGGTAGCGTGAAAGACCGCCCTGCACTGAACATTATTGAGACTGCAGAAAAACAAGGACTGCTGACAAAAGACAAAATTTTGCTTGATGCCACCAGCGGCAACACGGGCATTGCCTACGCCATGATTGGTGCTATCAAAGGCTACAAGGTGCAACTCTGCGTGCCCGAATCTGCCTCGCCAGAGCGCAAACGCATCTTGCAAGCCTACGGCGCCGAAATTATCTACACCCCAGCAGCAGAATCTTCAGACGGCGCAATTCTCAAAGCACGAGAACTCTACGCGCAAAATCCTGAAAAGTATTTCTATGCCGACCAATACAGCAACGATGCCAACTGGCAAGCGCACTTCCACACCACAGGCATTGAACTGTGGGAACAGACAAATGGTCGAATCACGCACTTTATTGCCGCAATTGGGACCAGCGGCAGTTTTATTGGCACCTCACGCCGCTTGAAACAATACAACCCTGCTGTGCAGTGCATTGCCGTTCAGCCCGATGTTGCCGTGCATGGCATTGAGGGTATTAAGCATCTGGAATCAGCAATGGTGCCAAAAATTTACGACCCATCTGTGCCAGATACATTCATGGAAGTCTCGACAGAAAAAGCATATGAGTTTGCCAAACGCTTAGCTGCCGTAGAAGGCGTGTTTGTGGGCATTTCAGCGGCGGCAAATGTGTATGCCTCACTAAAAATGGCAAAAGAGCTTTCGCAGCGTCATGAGCCAGCGGTCATTGTGTGCATTCTTTGCGATGGCGGAATGAAATATCTCTCCGAACACTTCTGGGAAAAACGCTTTGAGTAAGAGCGTTGCGTGCACTATTTTTTGCATAGCAGTGATTTCAGCGTATCCATCCTAACAAAAAACTCTAACTCTAAGTCAAAAATGAGCAATCGTTTTGCTTTAGCTTTACTTAGGTTCCTCCTTGTTTGCCAACTTATTTGTCTATCGCAGGCGCTTGCGCAGACCGCCACTGACGATTCGCTCTATGTGCGGCAAAACTTCACCAAACGCGAAGTCTATATCCCCATGCGCGATGGCGTGCGACTCTTTACATCAATCTATGTGCCAAAAGATTCTTCAAAGAAACATCCAATCATCATGCAGCGCACGCCGTATAGCGTTGCCCCGTATGGAGAAGATGCATATCGCACCGTGCTAACGCCAGTCTCACTCATGCGGGAAGGATACATTTTTGTCTATCAAGATGTGCGTGGGCGATACATGTCGGAAGGAGAGTTTGTCAATGTGCGACCCAACATTGCAGGCAATGCCACCAAAGACGTGGATGAATCGAGCGATACTTACGACACCGTAGAGTGGCTCGTCAAGAATCTGCAAACTTGCAATGGCAAAGTCGGTATCTGGGGCATTTCCTATCCCGGATTTTATGCCGCAGCGGCAATCCCAGACGCCCATCCAGCGCTTAAAGCTGCCTCGCCACAAGCTCCCGTAACAGACTGGTGGATTGGCGATGACTTTCACCATAACGGTGCCTTTTTCTTCATGGATGCCTTCACCTTTCTTTACTCCTTCGGCAAACCGCGTCCAAAGCCAACAACCGTAGGCAACCCGCCCTACAACTTCCCAACGCCTGATGCCTATAAATTTTTTCTCGAACTTGGCGCCCTAAAAAACGTCAATCAAAAAATCTATCGTGATAGCATTGCCTTCTGGAACGACCTCATGAATCATCCTAACTATGATGAGTTCTGGAAATCGCGCACACTTTTGCCACACTTCAAAAACGTCACACCAGCGGTGATGACCGTCGGCGGCTGGTATGATGCCGAAGACCTCTATGGACCGCTCAAAGTCTATGAAGCAATTGAACGCCAAAACCCGGGCGCAAAAAACATGTTGGTCATGGGACCATGGTTTCATGGTGCATGGGCAAGAACCGATGGCGAGAAGTTAGGTTACATTAAGTTCGGCTCAAAGACTGCGGAATACTACCGTGAAAACATTGAAAAGCGCTTCTTCAATGCATATCTCAAAAATGACGAAGACCCCAAATTACCTGAAGCCGTGCTCTTCGATGCAGGAGCAAAAGAATGGCGAACATTTGAAGAATGGCACCCCAAAAATGCCGTAGAAAAACAGCTCTACTTCCACGCAAACGGCAAACTTTCGTTTGAGCCGCCGACCGACACGAAAGGCTTCGACGAATACATCAGCGACCCCAATAAGCCCGTGCCTTACACCAACGAAATCCGCATTGACCGAAGCATTGAATACATGATTGAAGACCAGCGTTTTGCCGCACGCCGTCCCGACGTGCTGGTCTACCAAACCGATGAGCTAACCGAAGATATAACGCTGGCAGGTAACATTTTTGCCAACCTGTTTGTCTCCAGCACGGGCACGGATGCAGACTTTATCGTCAAGCTCATTGATGTCTTTCCAGACACGGCACGAGATGACTACACAGACAAACCCTTAGGCAGACGCATGTTCCCAGCACCAGTGCGATTAGGCAGTTTTCAAAAACTTGTGCGTTGGGAAGTGATGCGAGCCCGCTATCGCAAAAGCTACGAAAAGCCCGAACCACTCAAGCCCAATCAGATAGAACAAATCAAACTTGAGCTGATGGATGTGCTCCATACGTTCAAAAAGGGGCATCGAATTATGGTGCAAGTGCAAAGTTCAATGTTCCCGCTGATTGACCGTAATCCGCAAAAGTTTGTCGATATCTACAAGTGCAGTGATGATGACTTTCAGAAAGCCACGCATCGGGTGTATCGCACCGCTAAAGCTGCCTCGCACCTAAGCATCAAAATTTTACCCAAATGAGGCGAAGCCCGCAAAAGACATCTGTTGTGTTGAAACATGTATGGAGCGCATTGTGTCTATGTGCAATGTTACTCTTTGGCACGACAGTGGAGAGCCTTTCGCAGCCCGTAGCAAAAACCTATGCCGAGCAGCGATTGAGCGCACAGAAAAATGCGATGTGGATTCTTGGAGCATGGGCAGGTGCGTCGATTCTATCGGGCGTCGGGCTTTCGGTGCAGTCGGAAAATACCACACTACGCTACTTGGGCTTTCAAAACATAGGTTGGGGCGCGGTTAATGCAGCCATCGCTGGAACTGCCTTGTTTGGTTTAGGGGCACAATTTGCCGCACTTGATACCTTGGGCACAGACGGGCGTGCACTCTTAGATGAGCTCTCTCAAGAACAAACCTTTGCCAAAATTTTACTTGTCAATGCTGGACTCGATGTGGGCTATATGCTGGTGGGTGCTGCACTGATGTGGAGCGCAAGAAATGGATTGGCGCGCAGTGATGAATTTTTCGGCAGCGGACTGGGTGTCGTCATTCAAGGCGCATTCCTGCTCATCTTCGACATTTGGCAAGCCCTTGCCTCTGGCGATAGATCAGGTGCACTTGAAAATGCCTTGCGACCGATGCTCTCGCTCTCGCCAGCTCCAATTCCTTTCGGAACAGGCATCAGTCTCACCATATCGTTTTGAACGGGCAGTATTGCTTTTCTTGGTGTGGCTTTCAATCACAACGTGTGCAAAACACCATGAAAAGCGCACCGAAGAAAAACTTCTGTTGAAATGCCGCCAAAAAGCAAGGAAGAATGCAAGAACATTTTTGTAAAAGTGTTATACTCACAAACACTTAACGAAAAGTTTACCAACAAAAACATCGCGCAAATTTGACGCAGCACAGCTCAACTTAAGCCAATGTCAAAGGTATCACAAAAGAAGCTGGCACTTCATACCCAAATTTTTATAGGCTTAACGGCAGGATTAGTAGCAGGCCTGTTGGTCAATATCTTTCTCCCCAATGATGAAACGGTGAAGTGGATAGCAAAAGAGATTGCGTATCCGATTGGGCAAATTTTTTTGCGCCTAATTTTCATGGTGATTGTCCCGCTGATTTTTTCCGCCTTAGTGCTTGGCGTAGCTGATTTAGGAGATGTGAAGAAAATTGGTCGTGTAGGTATCAAAACCTTGCTGTTTACGGTAGTAATCACGGCACTCGGTGTGGTGGTCGGAATTGTGTTAGTCAATCTGATGCAGCCCGGCGTCGGACTTTCGCAAGAGAGCCGAGACCTCTTAATGAGCACGCTCTCACAGAATCAAACTGTGAGTAGTATTTTGAGTAGTGCCAACGAAAGCAAGACCTTCACACAGACGCTGTTGGATTTCATTCCACGTAATCCGTTTGTCGAAGTAACCTTTTTTCTCGACCCGAACTATCGCGGCGGCGGACTCATTGCCATGATGTTCTTTGCACTGATGTTCGGTATTGCCATGACACTCTGCGCGCCAGAGAGAATGGAACCGCTTACCAAGGTCTTGCAAGCCATCAACGATGTGGTCATGAAAATCATTGATTTAGCAATGCGTCTTGCTCCATATGGTGTGGCGGCACTCATCTTTACAGCAACCTCGCAACTGGGCTTTCAAATCATTGCCATTTTGGCAAAATATGTGTTCGTGGTGCTGTTAGCACTGGCGTTTCATCAGTTTATCACCTACGGCATCATCATCAAACTTGGCGCAAAGCGTAACCCGATTGAATTTTTCAAGGGCATTGTGGAAGTCATGCTGACAGCATTTTCAACAAGCTCCTCGAATGCGACACTACCGACATCCATGCGCGTCTCGGTTGAAAATCTTGGCATCAACCGCGACATTTCAAACTTTGTGCTGACTATTGGCTCGACGGCAAATCAAAATGGTACGGCGCTCTACGAAGGCATTACTGTGCTCTTTCTGGCGCAGTTCTACGGCATTGAGTTAAGTGTAGGGCAGCAGGTTTTGGTCGTGCTGTTAGCTGTCTTGGCAGGTGTAGGAACAGCTGGTGTGCCCGGAGGGTCGTTGCCACTGGTGGTATTGGTGTTGCAGCAGGTTGGCGTGCCCGTCGAAGGCATCGGAGTGATTCTGGGTGTGGATAGAATTTTGGATATGAGCCGCACGGTGGTCAATGTTACTGGCGATATTACACTTGCCGCATGGGTAGAGTCTGCCGAGCCTGTGCTGCCTAATCAAGCCCACACCACAAGTCTGCAAGCCCCCGTAGAAGTAGGAAACGAAGCATCATAAACAGGCTATATGGCAAATCTTGCTATCTTTGCGCAAACTCATGAATGCTGATATGGTCAAAAGTCTAAATGTATAAGCGCATACTCATCACTGGTGCCAATGGATTAGTTGGACAAAAGCTGACGGAGGTCTTCTCCAAAGACCGCAATTTTGATTTGCTCGCATGCGGTCGCCAACCTCAAGCCTACAATACTTCGGCAAGCTTTGGCTACCTGCCACTTGACATCACAAACCGCGGTGCCGTCAAGGAGTTGGTGTGGAATTTTTCGCCAGATTATATCATCAATGCCGCAGCCTTCACCGATGTCGATGCCTGCGAGCGTGAAAAAGAATTGTCATGGAAGTCAAATGTAACTGCCGTGGAAAACCTCATTGCGGCAGCGCGCCTTGTGGAGTCATGCGTGGTGCAAATTTCTACGGACTACATCTTTGACGGCAAAAACGGTCCATATGATGAAAACGCTTTGCCTAATCCTCTGAATTACTACGGACGAGAAAAATTAGCCGCAGAAAATGCTGTGCGCAGTTCAGGAGAAAATTGGCTAATTGTGCGCACGAATGTGGTCTATGGTGTTGCCCCGAAGGTGAAAAAAAATTTCGCCCTGTGGCTGGCGCAAGAGTTGAAACAGCATCGCAGGGTAAATGTGGTCGATGACCAGTATGGAAACCCAACTTTGGCAGATGATTTGGCGCGTGGAATCTATGAACTTGTCCGTTGGGGCAAACGCGGGGTCTATCATGTAGCAGGAGCAGATTTTATGTCACGCTATGAGTTTGCACGCAAACTTGCTGAAGTGTTCGGCTATCATGATTCGCTTATCACCCCCATCAAAACTGCAGACCTCAATCAATTAGCCGCACGTCCATTACAGTCTGGATTGATTACGCTCAAGGCTCAAGCTGAACTAAGCCTCAACTTCCTGACGGTTGAGGAGAGCCTTAAAATTTTCAAGCATCAGTTTTTGGAAAGTGCGGCGGTCTAATGCCAAAACTCATTCGTCGAGTTCAGGCACGCCAGAAGCATTCCAGCGCAGCCGGCGCACAAGCCGCTTATTCTCATAGCGTTCATAGTCGCCACGACCGTCACGAAAAAGTTCCAAATGCTCTTGGTAAAGCGTCAGAGTATCAAGTGTTCGCATCGTGTAGAGTGTGGAGCTTTCGCGAATCGACCACGAGAGCAAACCCTTTGGGCGTGAGAACAGCGTATCGGCATACCAGAGAATTTTGCCGCGACGCGCATCACGCGAAAGCAAAATTTCAAACGATACCGCATTTAGGGCATTGGGTTTTGTAAAAATACCTTTGCCGCCTAAAAGACCTTTTTCAACACCATTGTAAAGCGAGGTTTCTTGCGCTTTGCATGCACGCAGGGAACTGCCAGAATGAATCGCCCATACAAATTGATTGAGTGTCGAGGCAAGCGCATGGATATGTGCACAATCTCGATGAGAGTTGCGAAGCGCAGAAATTGTAACTAAATTCGGGTCGCGAGTAAGCTTCATGAGTTGCTCTGAAAGCTCATCGCCTATGCACATTAGCATCACAATTCCGATGAGGGCGAACATTGTATGGTGTTCATTTGAGTTAATTCTGAAATTAAGAAATTGATGATGAAACAGCTTGCCCTCTCTGGTTTGGTGTGCTTGCAAGTGTTATGTCTGACCGCACAGATTGCATTAGCCCAGTCTGCTCTGACGCTTGACCTCACACTCTCCGATGGTCGCACCATCAACGATAAGGTTCAATTCTACACCGTGAAAAACACCGAAATGGTCGCCATAGCAGACATCTGCCATGTTCTTCGCCTGCCATTTGAAGAAACACCGCAAATGCTTGTGGTGGCAACAAGGCAACATGATTCATGCATGTTGCGTACCGATAACCATTTTGCAGTGGTGTGGCGCAATAGCCATCCAAAAGAAGTCATGCAGCTGCCAGCGCCGCCGCTTCTGCAAGAAGGCAAACACTACTTGATGCCAAAACATGTTGGTCGCTGGCTATCGGTATGGCTGGGTGCAGCAGCAAGTTACGACCCGACTGCACGAAAACTCACGGTGGTCTTCAGGACAACGGCAGATAGCACCACGAAGGCGTTCAGCACAGCAGGAACAAAGCCCGATAGCAGTTCAAACCCTACAACACCAGCCAAGTCCGATACCACACTAACATCCAAGCCCGACTTAGATGAGCGATACACCGTTCCCAGCTTAGCCGTCGACGAAAAAGCCAATGGGGTTATCATCCGCATCTTTGCCACACAGCCAAATGTGCAGTATGAATTTATCCCGCCCGATGCCAATGGCATAGCTTACTTGACATTTGTAAAATCAACAGGCAACATGGCGGCGCTCACACAAAAATTTCCAAAAAACAATTTCCTAAGAAGCATTCAAGCCATCCGATTAAAATCAGGGGCACTGCAATTGACCTTTGAGTTTAATGTGGCGCGCTACAAAATCAAATCAAGCGAATTTGCACGCGAGCGTGGTTCAAACAACTTCCTGATGCTCATCCTGCGCGATGTCAATGTGCAAGAGATTTTAGAACATGAAAAAGTCGAGCGCGTCAAAAGCGAGTTAGAACAAGAGCGAGAAAAGTGGAAGTTAGACGTCATTTGTTTGGATGCAGGGCACGGCGGCAAAGACCCGGGCGCAATTGGCGCAAGCGGCACATATGAAAAAACTGTGGCACTGGGGATTGTCCTCAAACTTGGCAAGCTAATTGAAAAAAATATGCCCGATGTGAAAGTAATTTACACGCGCAAAAGCGATGTCTTTGTCGAGCTGGATGAAAGAGGCAGAATTGCTAACAAAAATGGCGCTAAGCTGTTTGTCAGTGTGCATTGTAATGCCAGTCTCAACAAGAAAGCCGAAGGCACAGAGGTCTATCTGTTAGGTCTGCACAAAACCGAAGCTGCTTTGAAAGTCGCACAGCGGGAAAATGCTGTCATTGCACAAGAGTCAGACTATCAAGACCGATACAAGGATTATACAGACGAAAATTTGATTATGGTTACAATGGCGCAAAGTGCCTTTATGCAGCAGTCAGAGAAGTTAGCTGAGCTGGTCAGTAGAAACATTGCCGCACATAGCGGTTTGCAGAACAATGGGGTCAAACAGGCAGGCTTTATGGTGCTCTGGACACCATCAATGCCAAGCATCTTGGTAGAGACGGGCTACATCACGCACGCCGAAAATGAGAAGTTTCTTGTTTCAGAGAGTGGTCAGCAAAAAATTGCAGAAGCTATTTACGAAGCCATCGTAAAGTTTCAGTATCAATACCATGCACAGCGCTAAGCTAACCCTATCTGAGCAAGTCTGACTCGTCTTCAGTATCTTCATCGGTGCGATTATGTGCGCTGTCATCAGTAGGTCCGGCTTGGTGCAGAATCATTTTCCAGCCGTCGTCACTAAGTTCAAAAATGTTGGTCGCCGCCAAGACAACATGTGCAGGGACTTCAGTCGGGTGATTTGTGGTAAGAAGATGTTCACGTAGCGTTACAATGCCAACGCGCCCGAGTACAACGGCTTCTACTTCTTCTAACTCAAAGCGCATAGAGAAGGTATTGCGAAAAATCAGTCGCCAGCTTTCCATCACCTCATCAAAGCCGGAGATAATGTGCCAGCCCGGATGCAAGCACTTTACGTAAGGGGTAGAGTGCCAGACACACTGCATTTTTTTTAAATCCAATGAGGTGAAGGCATCATAGAAGCGCTCATTGGCTAAAAGTAATTCCTCGGCTAAGGATTGCATGAGAAAGAGACAATCGGTTGAAAAAATGGCTGTGCTGCACTCAAAAGCCAATGTTGTCGTCTCACAAACGCAAAATTTTTACGCAAAAGTTTATGCATTGGTGCGAAGTGTGCCGAAAGGTAAGGTAACCACATATGGTGCAATTGCGGAAGCACTTGGCACAAAACTTTCAGCCCGAATGGTAGGCTATGCGCTGCATGCAGCCATAGGGTCGGATGTGCCAGCACATCGGGTGGTCAACCGCTATGGCGCACTCACCGGCAGACATCACTTTGCACACCCCAATTTGATGAAACAGCTCCTGCTCGATGAAGGCGTTACATTTAACAGTGACGGCACTGTAAAAATGGAAAAGCACTTCTATACATTTAGAGGCAACAAAAAAGGCTACTTCAACAAGTAGCCTATGTAAACCGACCGCAAGTTATTCAGAGGCGCTTTGTGAGCGTTCACTTTGCTTCATCGCCTGAACTTCATTACGAATTTCTTGGGCTTTGCGTTTGAGGTCCGACATGTGTTTGCGTACACGCGTACCAGCCGCCTTTACTCCTTTCTCATAAAATTTGCGGAAGTCTTCTTCCATATCTTCCACCATTTTTTTGAGCTCTTCGTAAGATTTCAGCGCGCTCATGCTCAGCTTTGATTTAAGTTAGGAGAAACTTCAAATGGTGACTTTCTCGCGCAAGGCTTTAGCGTCGTCCATAAACTTCTGCAAGCCAACGTCCGTGAGCGGATGTTTGACAAGTTGCGTAATAACTTTGAAAGGCATGGTAACTACATCCGCACCCAAAAGCGCACAATTGACTACATGGACCGGGTGCCGAATACTGGCGGCAAGCACCAAGGTAGGAATTTCATAGTTGCGAAAAATCGTCACGATTTGCTCAATTAGCGCAATTCCATCTGTGCTGACATCATCAAGCCGACCGATAAAGGGGCTAACAAATGTGGCGCCAGCTTTAGCAGCCAACAAGGCTTGATTGGGCGAAAAGACCAGCGTGGCATTGGTCTTGATGCCAACCGTAGAAAAGTGTTTAATGGCTTTAATGCCATCGAGCGTAAGTGGACATTTGACCACCACATTGTCGTGAATAGCTGCAAGTCCTTCACCTTCCGCAATCATCTCATCGGCTTTGAGCGTGGTAACCTCTGCACTAACCGGTCCATCCACGATGTCGCAAATCTTCTTGATGTGATTCATGAAACTCTCATATGTGAGCGGCTTAACTTCCTGCGCAACCAGTGTTGGGTTGGTTGTTACCCCATCTAATACACCAAGACTCTGGGCTTGGCGTATTTCGTCCAAGTTGGCGGTGTCAATAAAAAATCTCATACCTTGTAAAATTTAGGCGTTACGTGAAATTCTAAGTCCGATTATGCCACAGCTACACTCTTCTTTGCCACAGGCTTTATAGCTAACATATCATTAAATCGAAAGCCGTTGCGATTCATCCAGCTTTTCTTGTGATAGGCGTAGCTGGCAATCAATGGGAATGTTACAGTGGCTTCGCCAAAGACCATCTGCTCAAATGAGGTATCGACTTTTCCCCATGAACTGGCTTCTTTGAGCGTGGAGCCAGAAAGTGCACCATCGCGCTCGTCGGCAACCGTTAATTGAACAGCATACTTATGCATGGAGACATCTTCATAGCCGAGAACTTCAGCAGCAACCACAATATCCTGCGTGAAGTTCTTTGGCACACCGCCACCAATCATGAAAATACCTGTGGTCGGATTTTCAAGCTTAATGCGAGTCAGCTCCAAGAAATCCTTCCCAGAGTCAAATGAAACATGCGAATCAGGATGATGCCACTGGTGATGCACAATGCCAAAACCCGCCGAGCAATCACTGAAGGCAGGAACGAAAATTGGCACGCCTTTGCGATAACACGAAAGAATAATGGAATTGGCTTCAGGATGATGTTGCTCAAGATATTTGCCAAATTCTATCATTAGCTCGCGTGAAGAATACGGCTTAGCAGGAAGCGAGCCAAAAATCTTTGAAGTGGTCTCATCGCAAATGCGCAATTCATCTTCATCAATGTAGGTGTCGTAAATGCGATCAATATGCAACTCACGCAGAATGTTATCATCAACGAATGGGGTGCCAATGTAATGCTTGAACCCCAATGCCTCAAAGAAATCTTGGTCAACCATATTGGCACCAGTGGAGACAATGGCATCTACCATGTTATGTTCAACCAAGTCAATAATGATTTGCTTCAAGCCAGCACTGATGAGTGAACCTGCCAGCGTGAGAATAACGGCGCACTCCTTATCGGCAAGCATCATATCATAGATTTTGGCTGCACGAGAGAGATTGCGGGCTTGAAAAGCCATCTTCTCCATATCCTCAACCATCTGTACCACATTGTACTTTTTGATGTCGATGTGTTCAATCGTCTCTTTCAAAAAATCTTGCTTTGTTGGCATTGGTGCTGTTCCTCCCAGATTTAGTTAAAGAATAGTTAAAGAAAATTTACACCTCGTTAAGCTAACTTCATCAAGCGAGAAAAAATAAGGGCAAGCGGACTATATCACACACTTGAGCGGACTGGATGCTGCTTCCTTCCGGACCTGACATGGTTGAGTCGCCAAGTGCTGTATAGGACTTGCCCAATTTCTCTGACGGCGCTGACCAAGTTCCCCAAAAATTGGGGCGAAAATATAAGCAATCAAACTGTTTTCAAGAAAAAAAGTTGTAAAAATTCATGGCATGAGTGTGGAGGAAGAGCGTCTATGTGTCAACAAGCTCCTGCAAGAGAGCTACATAAGTTGGAATAGGCTTTTCGTATCTTGCATGAAGATAAGCTACTTTTAGCGTCCACAGATGGCATGAAGTCGTAGTATGAAAAAATCTCCATTCGTCATTCTCTTCTTTACGGTCTTTCTTGACCTGATTGGCTTCGGAATTGTCCTGCCGCTTTTGCCAAACTATGCGCGCGAGCTGGGAGCATCGCCCCTGCTGATTGGGATTGTGGCAGGGAGCTACTCGCTGATGCAATTTTTCTCGGCACCAATCTGGGGCAGTATCAGTGATAAAGTCGGTCGTCGCCCGGTCATCCTGATTAGCGTGCTGACTTCAACGGTATCGTATCTGATATTTTCGCAAGCTCACTCGGTGTGGCTACTCTTGCTCTCAAGAGTATTGGCGGGCATTGGCTCGGCAAATGTGGGTGTTACACAAGCCTATATCACCGACATTACCACTTGGGAAGAACGCTCTAAGTCATTGGGAATCTTAGGTGCTGCATTTGGCTTGGGGTTTGTCTTAGGACCGCCAATCGGCGGCACCATCAAATCTGCCTACGGCATTGAAAGTGTAGGTTATGTTGCCGCCGTGCTCACTTTCTTGGATTTCCTGCTGGCTTATTTCCTGCTCCCTGAATCGCTCAAAGAAAAAAAAGTGGGCAAATTGCATTTCACAGGCTTTCAAGCCGATAAACTCGTTGAAGCCTTCCAAAGACCAGCTATCAACCGATTGCTCATCATTGGATTTTGCTTCGTGTTTGCATTTGTCAATATGCAAATCTCGGTACCGCTCCTGTGGAAAGAACATTATCATCAAGATGATAAGATGATTGGTTACCTCTTTGCTTTTGTCGGATGTATTTCCGTGATCGTGCAAGGCGGTCTCATCGGCAGATTAGCAAAGAAGTTTGGTGAGCGCAAGGTGTTAGTAGCAGGCTTGATAACCATGTGTGCAGGCGTCACGCTAATTCCGTTTGTGCCAGAGACTTACTTTTTCTCATTAGGACTTTTAGTCTTATCGCTACTGGCAATTGGAAACGGATTAGTACCACCGCTGAACACATCTCTCATTTCCATGTATGCAAAGTCGGAAGAGCAAGGTGAAATGTTAGGCATCTCACAGTCTGTGGGCGCACTGGGCAGAATTTTGGGACCACTCTCTGGCAGTCTGCTGTATGGACTCGACAGCCACGTGCCGTACTTAGCGGGTGGAGTATGCCTGCTAATTAGTATAACTTTAGCTTTGCCGCTACTTGCCTTTGAAATCAGCGCGCCAAGTGCCGCACCTAAGCCTCAAGCAAGATAACTTCTATCTACACGACTAAGCTCATACTTGAATGCTGGCATAGGCAGTTTGATGGTCATGATAGGCACGGGGCTACGTTCAGAGACGCTTTCAGCGATGCTCGGGTTAATGAGTTCACCCAAGCGTGTTCGCTCATGCGTGGTCATGATAATCAGATCCGCTTCTATGTCTTCAGCAAAATTCAAAACGCCTGCCTCCTCGCTTTCATCATTGTAGATTTGGAAGGTATAGTTTTGGGGCTTAGTACATTCAGCAAAGTCTCGGAAAATCTTGTTTGTGTAGCGCGTGCTTTCAAAACGGGCTTGCGTATTGATGCGAACCAAGTGCAACTTAGCACCAAAAAGGTCTGCAAACCGCTGCACATGGGCAAAGGCATCATAAACCTCACTGTAAAAGTTCGAAGCAAAAACAATGTTGTGCATCTTGTTGGGAAAATGCTCGTTTTTGATGCTCAGCACAGGACATGACGCATGATGAATGACTCTCTCGGTCGTGGAGCCAATAAAAATTCTTTTGAGTCCTGTAATACCATGTGAGCCCATGACAATCAAATCAATAGATTTTTCTGCGGCATACTGACAAATCATTTGATAAGCCGAACCTTGTTCGACGGCAATCTGCACAGGAAAACCCGAAAGTGGCGGTTCAGCAACCATTGACTTGAGCTTTTGATAGGCTTCTCCTGCCATGCGTTGACGCTCTTCCATATTCCACATTTCATGTGCCGCACTGAAGGCATATTGTGGAACATCGACCACATACAGGAAATGAACGGTAGCACCACTTTTCCGAGCCAGAGAAAGAGCGGCATGGCTTGCCCATTCAGAGTGCTTTGAGAAATCGGTAGGAACAAGGATGGCTTTCATAGATACTCCCCAAAGAGTTTAGGATGCAAGAGTTTTATTTCGGCATGAGCGAAATTTGGAAAAAGTTTTGGGATTTTGAAATGCGCTGGAGATAACAAAAAAGAGGCAAGCAACTGCATTGCCTCTCATGATTGGAATGTAATCTCTGCATGAGACCGTTTATGCAATATCAGCGGATTCAATCTCGTGCATGTTGATGCATAAGCCGCGCACCACAGCTGCCAAGCGAATGGCATCAAAAATCATTTCCTGCGAACCACCACTTTCGCGCACCGACTTTTCATGGCTATTGACACAGACCTCACAGCCATTGACAGCGCTGATAGCCAGTGAGACCAACTCGAAAAAGAGCTTGGGCGTAACTGGACGCGCCATAATCGTCATCTTAATACCAGCAGGCATCTGTTCGTATGCCTTATTTTCAGAGAAATGACGGAAGCGATAGAACACATTGTTCGTAGCAAGCAGTGAGGCAATAGCATGCATTTCAGCAAGTTCTGCGTCGGTGGCACCATGCTTGCGAGCCTGTTCGCTGAAAGCGAGAATAAGCGGTGTGCATCGCTCATGAACAGCAACGGCAAGTGCAAGCAAGTAGGCATTTTTCTTGCCGCCCAAAGACGGCGACTCTAATACATTCTTTAGATTGATGCGTAAATCGCGGATGTATTTGTAATCGCCTTTGACATATGTCTCAAGGCTGAAAAATGTGCCATCACTAATCCCTAATTCTGCAAGAAGATCTTTGCGAGTCTCTTCCATAGATGAAGTGTTCTAAGGTTTTGTCAAAAAAGATGCGTGAAAAGGTAGAGACGGCTCAAAGCCGCCCCTACTTGATTGAGCGTGTTGTGCTTAGGCTTCGACAAGCTCGCCACCTTCAACTTTGAGCGTCTTGTCCCCCTCTTTCCAATTGCATGGGCAGAGCTCACCAGTCTGCAAAGCCTCAAGCACGCGAAGGGTTTCATCAACGTTGCGCCCTACATCAAGATTATTGACGCTGACCCACTGAATCGTACCATTAGGATCTACAATAAAGGTCGCACGCAAGCAAACCTCTTCGGTGCCATAGAGAATGCCAAGGGCACGGGAGAGATGTTTACCATGGTCGGAAAGCATGGGGAACTTCAAATTGCGTAAGTCTTCATGATGCTTGCGCCAAGCCAAATGCACAAAGGCTGTATCCGTGCTGGCACCGTAAAGAACGGCATCATTATCACGAAAATCACTGTAGCGGTCGTTAAAGCCCTTGATTTCGGTCGGGCAAACAAAGGTGAAATCCTTTGGCCAGAAGAAAATCACCATCCACTTGCCTTGCTTGCGATGCTCAGCGGTGGAAATTCTGGCAAACTCTTTGCCCTTTTCCGTAGAAACTACTGCATCGAGTTCAAATTCAGGAAATTTATCTCCGATTGTTAGCATGTCTTAGTTTGGTTTGGTTTTATTGAAAACAGTTATTGTTACTACTATTTGTTACTGCAATGCCCCATAAACGGAGCACGGGTGTCATATGTTGCATGGAAGAATGTAAAGATGGAAAAAAGTAAAGTTCATGGATGAACTGCTTGAAATGAAATGCGGGGCGAAAATACGAAACTTTGAGAAATTTCAAAAACGTAGAGGGCAAAAAGCTAAAACTGGCAATTAGCGAAGAAAGATGTATTTTAAACATCTCAAGTAAACTGCAGCCAAATGTCTCACACATATCCAAACGACCCAAAAGCGTGGAAAACCCTTGAATCAAAATATCTCTTTCAGAAATCGCCTTGGCTGACCATGCGGCAAGACAAGGTAGAATTGCCGAGTGGAGCAGTGATTGATGAGTTTTATGTGCATGAGTATCCATCGTGGGTAAATGTAGTGGCAGTTACAAAAGAGGAAAAACTTGTCTTGATTCGTCAGTTCCGATACGCCGTGAGAAAAGTGTATTTCGAAATCCCGGCTGGCGTGGTCGATGAAGGCGAGCAACCTCTGGCAGCCGCCCAGCGTGAATTGCTCGAAGAGACAGGCTATGGCGGCGGAGAGTGGCAACCTTGGATGCAACTCTGTGCCAATCCTTCTATTCAAACCAATATAACCTATACCTTTCTGGCGTTAGGCGTTGAACCAATGCAGAAACAAAACTTGGAGCATACAGAGGAAATTACTGTGCATTTGCTCTCACCAAGCGAAGTGGAGGCAGTATTGAATGAAGCCGAGCTCATCCAAGCCCTGCATGCAGCACCACTTTGGAAATACCTACACTGGCTGCACAAATCTAAGTCCGTTCAAATCAATACAGATGGTCTACTCTGACAAGGGACGCTCGGCTCTGGCAAGCCGCACAAATCCTTGATAATCCTTTTTAAACATCAGGTGCTGAAAACCCTTTTCTTCTAAGAGTGCTCGAACTCTGGCTTGAGCATCAGCATGTAATTCAAAGTAGAGTTTGCCGCCTGAACGCAATAGCTGATGCGCATCACGAGCAATTTTTGCATAAAACTCAAAGCCAGTATCCGTAAAAAGTGCGATATGGGGCTCAAAGTTACGCACATCTGGTGGCACACTTTCCTTCTCCGAAAGTGGAATGTAGGGTGGATTAGAGACAACAACATCGAACAGTTGCGTAAAATGAGACGCAAAATCAGGCTGCAAGGCATCAAGGCAAAGAAAACGAATGCGTGCTTCAACGCCATGGCGCGCTGCGTTACGTTGGGCAACCTCTAAAGCCTTGCTACAAATATCTACTGCCGTGAGTTGAGCTTGGGGAAGTAACTTCGCTAGCGTGATAGCAATAACACCACTGCCTGTGCCAATATCCAAAATTGAACCAGCTTCCCCAGAAAAGTCGTCAATGATTTGTTCTACCAAAAGCTCCGTTTCAGGTCTGGGAATCAACACCGAGGGGTTGACTTCAAACTTTAAGCCGAAAAACTCTTCTTGACCGAGAATGTATTGGACTGGCTCGCCAGAGAGACGGCGACGAAAAAGCTCACGAAACTGCGCCAACTCCTTTGGAGAAACAGGTCGGTCGAAATTGACGTAAAGATCAACACGCTGAAGCTCAAGCACATGTGCCAAAAGCAACTCTGCAGTCAAACGTGCATCGCTGAAGCCTTTTTGTTTGAGAAAATCAGCACTGGTTTTCAGAAGAGAAATGACTGTCCAGTCCTTGTCTGTTGAACTCACGGTGCTCATGAACCTTAGGTGAAACTTTAGGGTTTGCAATTAAAATAAGTGCAAAAACTGCGTACCAAACGACACGCAAAGACTTGTAGGTCTTCAAATCAGTCGCTATAATTTGTGAAAAGTTCATGTCTTTTTCTTAGGCACTTAACCTTTTGTGAAGATGGCAAGAACCGCACTTAAGCATACTGCAATCTTTCTTTTTGTGTGTAGCCTCTCTGTGTTTTTGGCAATGCTCGTGCTAATCAATGGGACTTGGATGAGATGGGAGCAGGCAGAGCGTCCTGAACTGCAAGTGGCTTTGATACTGGGCAATCGATTAGATGACGGCAACCCTTCGCCCACACTCATGGCGCGCTTAGAGAAAGCAAAAGAACTCTACGATGCAAAACTGGCAAACTATTTTGTGCTAAGTGGCGGGGTCTTGGACGATGAAACCATTAGCGAAGCTCAAGTGATGAAAGCGTACCTACTCCAACAAGGAATGCCAGATAAGCGACTGATTTTGGAGACACAATCGACCAGCACGATTGACAATCTCTACTACAGCAAACTCGTGATGGATAGCTTGAACTGCCAAACGGCGTATTTGGTGACGAGTAAATCTCATCTTTGTCGTGCGATGATGATTGCAGAGCGCTGTGGAGTTGATGCCGTCGGTGTCCCGGCGGAGATGGCTGGAAGTTTGGTGGAAATTTGGCTGGAGTATGCATTTGAAGCCTGCCGCACCTTTTACTTCTTGGCGTTTGAACAGTGGGAGCTTGTCAATCCTGATGAAGTGCCCGATATGCGCCCAGAGTTACGCTATGCAGCACTGACGGGCGCTAACCAGAAATAGAAAGTGTTATCGAACAGACCGATGCGCTCAATTGCGCAGGTTGCGCATGCATCGGAAAAACTTTGTAAATTTGAAGGTATTTTAACTGCAAACTCAAAAGACATGGAATCCATCTTGGTTTTTCTGGGGGCGCTCTCACGCCTTATTCCACATCCGCCAAATTTTACGGCAATGTCAGCAGTGGCGCTATATGGCGCAAGCAAAATCCCTGATAAAAAACGTGCGTTGCTCGTGCCTGTGCTGGCAATGGTGCTCTCCGACGCCATCATGGAAGGCATGTATCGCATGGGAATTTGGGCATTTCCGGGTTTCCATAGTGGAATGTGGTATGTCTATGGCGCCTTTATGGTCGTAGCGATGATTGGCTTTTGGATTCGGGCACAGTTCAGCTACGGACGCTTGGCTATCGGGACACTATGCGCATCAGTGAGTTTCTTCGTGATAACAAATTTCGGAGTTTGGCTAAGTGGCTGGTATGGCTACACCATGGAAGGTCTGGTTGCCTGCTATGTGGCAGCAATTCCATTTTTCCGCAATCAAGTGATAGGCGACGTGTTGTTCGTCGTGCTATTCTTTGGCGGAGACCGTGTGCTGCGTCAAGTGGCGCTCAAAAAGCAATCGGTATAAGGTGCTCTATCGGCGCTCTGTCTAAAGTCGGCGCAATGACGAAGTGCCATGCAGTTGCTCGTGTCGGTGCTTCGTCACAGAACGCTCCGACTCTCTGTGGCTCTCCTCATTAAAGAGCGATGAAATGCTTTCACAGCCAAAGAAAAGCACCACAAGCAGCAGCATGAAAAAGCCAAAAACGGCGAGTAAGATGACTTCCATGTTGATTCTCCTCTAAGAAATTTCCCCCTCCCTCTGTAGACCTCTACGAACAAAAAGGATGAATTTCTCAAAAGAACCCAAACTTTTTTCAACCATCAACAGAGCAAGGCTATGAAAATGCGACATCATTTTTTCAAAATGATATGCCTCGTGCTGGTTTGCAGCATACACCCAACGGCGAGCGCCCAAGACCGTATCACAGGCAAAAGTTTTGCCACGCGCTCGGAAGTGATTGGACAGAACGGAATGGTATGCACCAGTCAGCCTTTGGCAACACAAATTGGTCTTGAGATTCTCAAACAAGGCGGCTCGGCTGTAGATGCCGCTATTGCCGCAAATGCCGCATTGGGCTTGATGGAGCCTACTGGTTGCGGAATCGGCGGAGATATTTTTGCAATCGTCTGGGATGCCAAAACACAAAAACTCTATGGCTTGAATGGAAGTGGTCGCTCGCCATATACCTTGACGCTATCGTATTTCAAGGAAAAAGGCATAAAGCATATTCCAGCTGTGGGACCGTTGCCTGTAACTGTGCCCGGATGCGTGGATGGTTGGTTCGAGTTGCATAAAAAGTTTGGTCGTCTGCCCATGAAAACACTCTTAGCTCCAACCATCAAGTATGCGCGTGAAGGCTTCCCCGTCTCCGAGCTCATTGCTTACTACTGGGAACGGAATGTGGCAGCGCTCTCGCACTTTCCGAATGTCAAAGAAGTCTATGCCCCGAATGGACGAACGCCAAGAAAAGGTGAGGTTTTCAAAAATCCGCAACTTGCCAATACGCTTGAAAAAATTGCAAACGGTGGCAGAGATGCTTTCTACAAAGGTGAAATTCCAAAAATCATAGAGGCATTTATCAAAGCGCAAGGCGGATTTCTCTCTGCCAAAGATTTTGCTGACCATAAATCAGAGTGGGTGGAGCCCGTCTCAACGACCTATCGTGGCTACGAAGTGTGGGAATTGCCACCGAACAGTCAAGGTATTGCCGCTCTGCAAATGCTAAACATTCTTGAAGGGTATGACTTCAAGCAGATTCCTTTTGGCAGTAAGGAACATATTCACCTGTTTGTGGAAGCGAAAAAACTGGCCTTCGAGGATCGAGCCAAGTATTATGCTGACCCCGATTTTGTGAAAGTGCCTGTAGCGGCGCTCATCTCCAAAGAGTATGCCAGTGAACGGCGTAAACTTATCAGTATGGATAAAGCGGCACGACGAGTCGAGGCTGGCAATCCTGCTCTGAAACAAGGCGGGACAATTTATCTGACCACAGCGGACAAAGACGGCAACATGGTTTCGCTGATACAGAGCAATTATCGCGGCATGGGTTCAGGCATGGTGCCCGATGGATTGGGGTTCATGCTGCAAGACCGCGGTGAGCTGTTTTCACTCAACGAAGGGGATGCTAATGTCTATGAGCCGCATAAGCGCCCATTTCACACGATTATCCCGGCATTTGTAACCAAAAACGGAGTGCCGTTTATGAGTTTGGGGGTCATGGGCGGTGAATTTCAACCCTTAGGGCATGTACAAATTCTGATGAACATCATTGATTTTGGCATGAACGTGCAAGAAGCAGGAGATGCTCCGCGCATTGCGCATGAAGGTTCATCAGAGCCTACCGGAGAAAAAATGACCGATGCAGGCACAGTGTTGCTCGAGACTGGTTTCTCACATGAGACCATTCGAGAGCTCATAAAGATGGGACATAAAATTGGCTTTGGGCTGAGCAGTTACGGTGGCTATCAAGGCATTCTCTATGATGCCAAGAATAGGGTCTACTACGGTGCGTCAGAATCACGCAAGGATGGACAAGCCGCAGGCTATTAAGCCCATGAGAATGACGAAACATAGTCACAGAATTAGCCAAACTGGCAAGCAGTTTGGCTAAGAGCTTTTTTTGTATGCAAAGAAAATTATGCGGTAGCCAATTCGCCTTTGAGCAATCCGAGTCGCTTGAGTTCAGCGTCGAGTTTCTGCCGAGTGGCAGGCGAAGGCGGCGTCATAGGCAAGCGATAGCTGAGTTCAATTAGCCCCATTTGTGCCAAAGTGTATTTGACCGGTATGGGGTTCGACTCGAGGAAGTTGAGCATCATCAGATTCAGATACTGGGCATGCAAGCGTTGGGCTTCAGGCAGATTGCTTTGGAACATGGCTTCCACGAGACGCTTCATCTCTCTGGGAATTTGATTAGCGGCAACGGAGATGACGCCATCGCCGCCAAGTGCCATAATGGGCAGAGTAAGGTAGTCATCACCGCTCATCACGGAGAGATGTTCAGGGCGGCTACAGAGGAGTTCTTGGATTTGTGTCATGTTGCCGGAGGCTTCTTTGACGGCGAGAATGTTGGGGAAACTGGTTGCCAAGCGTAGCATGGTGTCGACAGAGATATTAGCACCAGTACGCCCAGGGACATTGTAAATGATAACGGGAATGGAGACTGCTTCGGCGATGGCGGCATAGTGCTGAAAGAAACCTTCTTGTGTGGGTTTGTTGTAATATGGCGCAACCGAGAGAATCCCTGTGGCGCCAGCTTTTTCGGCAGCTTTTGCCAAATGCACAGCATGTTTAGTGCTGTTGCTACCTGCACCGCCCATCACACGAATTTTCCCATTGCTGAACTCGGCGCACAGAGAAATGATGCGGTATTGGTCTTCATCAGAAAGCGTGGGTGATTCGCCAGTGGTGCCACAGGGAATTAAAATGTCGGTACCGCCCTGAATGTGAAAATCAACAAGGCGCTGAAGAGCGTTTTCGTCAAGTGACCCGTCCGCCTTGAAGGGGGTGACTAAGGCGACTGCTGAACCGGAAATGACTCTACGAACCATAGTGTGAAAGTAGTTGAAAGTGAAAGAGTTTTACACGCCGAATTTACGCCGTAATTTTGCGAAACAAAAAGCCAACTTACCCTTTAACAATGCCTGAAAGAGAAGCACGACCCATGTCGTATTCGCGTGTCGAAATGACACAAATCGTAACACCAATTGACACGAACTACCTTGGCAATCTTGCCGGCGGTAGGCTGATGCACTGGATGGACCTTGCTGCGGCTATTGCTGCAGGTCGGCATTCGCAGGCAATATGCGTCACAGCGTCAGTCGATACGATAGAATTTCGGCAGAGCATTGAGCTCGGAGAAGTGGTTATCATCAAAGCAAATGTCAATCGCGCCTTTCATACCTCCATGGAAGTCGGCGTCAAGGTCTATGCCGAAAATGTTGTCAAGGGACAGGTGCGTGAGTGCACGAAAGCCTACTTTACCTTCGTAGCTATTGATAAAGACGGCAAGCCCATTCCTGTGCCAGAGGTCGTTCCAGAAGATGAAAACGACCGGCGCCGCTACGAAAAAGCCGCTTTGCGCCGTCAAATCCGATTGCTAAACAAAGGCTAACCTCAAGACCCACCCCACTCTGGCAAGCTCAATACTGCGCAAGTTTGAGTGCTGCCTCAAAGACTTTTTCTTCGTTTGGCAAGATGGCAGCCTCGAGCACTTTTGAGAATCCGACAGGCGTATCGAGCGAGCCGACGCGCATGATAGGTGCATCGAGAAATTCGAAGCAATGCTCAGCAATAAGTGCAGCAATCTCGCCGCCGAAACCGCCTGTAACTTTATCTTCATGCACAACCAGCGCTTTGCCAGTTTTTTTGATTGTGGCAAAAATGGCGTCTTTATCAAGCGGTGCAAGTGAGCGCAGGTCTAAAACCTCAGCAGAAAAACCATACTCTTTTTCCAACTTTTCGGCGGCAAGCAAAGCGTGATGAACGGTTGTGCCATATGAGATGATAGAAAGGTCTGTGCCATAGCGTCGATAGCGCGCTTTGCCAAAAGGAATGAGAATATCGGGACGCAGTTTAAGGGTCTTCGCCCAAGGGTTATTGTAGAGAAATTTCGGCTCTAAGATGACTGTAACGCCACGAGAGCGAAAAGCTGAACGCAGTAAGCCTTGCATATCGTCGGCGAAGGCGGGTACAACAATGCGCAAGCCGGGCAAGGTTGTAAATGCACCTTCAACATTCTGTGAGTGATACAAGCCGCCGCCAATGTATCCACCTGAAGCAATGCGCATGACGATGTTGGGGACAAACTTACCTTTGGTGCGCCAGTATTCGTGTGAGCACTCTACCACTTGCTCCATAGCTGGCCAGATGTAGTCGGCAAATTCAGCACCTTCAATTAAAACCCAAATGTCTTCGCGGTAGCGCGAAAATCCATTAGCTGTACCGACAATAAAATCTTCGGCAATGGGTGCATTGAAGACTCGGTGTGGTCCGTATTTCTGCGGCATACCCTTATCGGCATTGAAAATGCCGCCTTTGCCAACATCTTGTCCCCAAAGAAAGGTGTGTTCGTTGCGGTCAAATTCTTCGTGTTGTGTCTGATTGATGGCTTGAAGAAAACTAATGGTTTCATCGGTGTAGAGCGGTCCGGCGCTCTGAGGCTCTGTAAGCTCGTGCACCTCTCCGCCAGTAGGTCTAAATTCAGGCCAGACATAAAGTGTGGCAGATTTGGGGTCGGGCAGGGCAGCGCGCTCGGCGCGTTCGGCGGCTTCAGCAATGAGGTGTTCGTTATCGCGCTCGATGGCTTCGAGTTCAGCGCTGGTGAAAAATTGTTTTTCAAGCAGGAAATTTTTGAACTTCGGTAAGGGGTCGCGTGCCTTGGCTTGTTCAAGCTCTTCGTGGGTACGATACAGCAAATGGTTATCTGAATTGGAGTGAGACCCAATTCTTTCGCAATCCGCCTCGACTATTGCGGCGCCGCGACCCGACTTGACAAATTCAATCGCTTCCTGCATGGCACGCCATGAGTCGAAGACATCCGTGCCATCGCAGAAAATGACTTTCAGATTTGGAAAACTGCGGAAAAGTTCAGCAGGATGTTCTGTGCCGAATTGTTCGCGCACTGGTACCGAAATCCCAAAGCGATTGTTTTGAAGGACGAAGACCACGGGCAAAATCTCACGTGACGCACCATTAACGGCTTCATAGAAATACCCTTCCGCACAAGCTGATTCACCGCCCGAGTAGAAGGCAATCTCATCGCCACCGTATTTCTTAATCGCTCTCGCCACGCCAACGGCATGCTGACCGTGGTTTCCAGTTAGTGAAGAGACATTCTGGATGCGAATTTCTGGTTTGGCAAAGTGGTTCGACATGTGCCGCCCGCCGCTGGCAACATCACTATCACGAGAAAGACCGTTGAGTAAAATCTCCTCGACGCTAATGCCGGCGGCAAGTGCCGTGAGCATGTCACGATAGTAGGGGAAGAGAAAATCTTTGCTCGGGCGAAACGAGAGTCCTAAAGCCAGTTGAATCCCATCATGTCCTTGATAAGGTGCATGATACGACCAGCCCATGCCTTTTTTGAGATACCCTGCCGCCTTCAGATCGAGCTGACGCCCTAAGTGCATCAGTCGATACCAGTTCTTGAGCGTGGAGATTTCCACTCCAGCAGGCAGTGTGTCAGCAGAAAGTGACGGATGAGATGATGCGACGTGCTTCGTCATAGCATACTCCTTTTAGAATATTTCAGGGGGAAGATTCAATAGCACAAATTTAAGAAGAAAACAGAGAATTTGGACAACATTTTGCAGTATGCAGGAATTGCCATAGCTTTGAGCTCAAAGTAAGCGCCCAGCAAGACCCGCAAGAGTCAATTTGCACAATGGCAAAGCATCGCGAATTTTGACACTCAACCAAAAGAGCGGCAATTATGATGAATGCACTAAAGCAACTTAACCTGACGCATCGCCCGCGTCGCCTGAGGCAAACACACGCCATTCGTGAGCTGGTTGCGGAAACCACGCTGCGAAAAGAAGATTTCGTATTCCCGATTTTCGTGCGAGAGGGTGAAAATATCGCCGAAGAGATACCCTCTATGCCCAACATCTTTCGGTTCTCGATCGATAATGCCTTGCGCGAGTGCGAAGAGCTGCTCAAGCTCGGCATTGTCGCCGTTGATATCTTTGGCATTCCCGCTGAAAAAAGTGATGATGCGCGAGAGGCTTACAACGACAATGGCATTGTGCAACGAGCCGTACGTGCCATCAAGAAAGAATTTCCAGAACTTTGTGTGATGACCGACGTGGCTTTAGACCCTTTTACCACGCATGGACATGATGGCTTAGTAAGCGATGGCAAAATTCTCAATGATGAAACGGTAGATGTGCTGGCACGAATGGCACTATCGCATGCGGTGGCTGGAGCAGATTTTGTTGCACCAAGTGACATGATGGACGGACGAGTCGGCGCCATTCGAGAAGAGCTCGATGATAATGGCTTCATCCAAGTGGGAATTGTAGCCTATTCGGCAAAGTATGCGTCCGCCTTCTATGCTCCATTTCGTGATGCACTGAATTCCGCTCCAAAATTCGGCGACAAAAAAACCTACCAAATGAATCCTGCCAATTCAGATGAAGCCATTCGTGAAATTGAGCTCGATATTCAAGAAGGCGCAGATATTGTGATGATTAAGCCCGCTTTAGCATATTTAGATGTCGTAAAGCGAGCTAAAGAGACCTTCAATGTGCCGATTGCCGTCTATAATGTCTCTGGCGAATATGCTATGGTCAAGGCGGCAGAACGACACGGCTGGATTGACGGCCGGCGCGTCATGATGGAAATGTTGCTATCCATGAAGCGTGCGGGAGCAAGTCTGATTTTTTCATACTTTGCAAAAGAAGCGGCAAAACTGCTCTGATGAAGTTGCCTAAGTAATATGGATGTAAGTGCATTTTTCGGCGTAAAGATTCTTTTGTGCCTGATTGGTGTAAGTGCAGTGTTAGCCTTTGGAATCGCATTTTATCTACAAGCCAAAAATCGCTTGCAAGTTTCACCCTACCCTGTGCTTGCTTGGGTGATAATCGCAGGACTGTGGAGCATTGGAGCAAGTCTCACCTTGCTACAAACCCACGACCTGCATGTAGCCACCCAGATACGCCAGTGGCCACACGTAGAAGGCACTGTGCTTGAAACGGAACTGCAAGCAAAACGTAGCTTTGTGCCAAAAGTAACCTACCAATACAGCATAAACGGAAACACATACACGGACAAAAAGGAACTCTTCTCGCCACAATTTGGTGGCAAAGACACACGCCGACAAACCTCGCAAAAAATCCTTGCCGAATATGAAAAAGGCGGTCCTATTACTGTCTACTACAATCCGCAGAACCCCGCAGAATCCGCTGTGGAGATAGGTGTAACATGGGCAACGTTCATCAAACTTGGTGTGGGCGTGCTGCTCTTTGCAGTCTGCACCTCTTTGATGCTCTACAAATTTGCGCAATTTCTGTTGCAGAAAAGAATAGCACGTCAAGCCGAAACCAAGCATCCGGCATAGTTCATGCAAGGCTTAAAAACGAGGCTTTGCACAAAAACGAAAACATCGTAAATTAAGTCCTAACTTTAGAAGTCAGTCTGTCAAATCGGGCTGACTTTTGTTTTTCTTTTTACCTGCTTTTGCAAAAACATGCAAAAACATCTAAGCGGATATCTTTTTGCAACGCTAAACTGGACCTAACTATGGCAGAAGCGATTTATCTTACTATCGATGGCTACAAGCGCTTAAAGGAAGAGCTTGACAAACTCAAAAACGAAGAACGTCAGCGGGTCTTAGAAAAGGTAGCCGAGGCACGCTCGCACGGTGATTTGTCGGAAAACGCTGAGTATGATGCGGCTAAAGAAGAGCAAAATCAACTTGAAATGAAAATCAGTGCCTTAGAGCGCAAGCTCTCTATTGCGACCATTCTCGACGAGAAAAAAGTGAAAACCGACAGAGCCTATATTCTCACCACAGTGGTTTTGAAAAACTTAGACACGCATCAAACCGTCGAGTACATGCTGGTCTCGGAAGAAGAAGCCGATATTGAGTTAGGCAAAATCTCCGTCAAATCCCCAATCGGTAAAGCAATTTTAGGCAAGCAAGTCTCCGAAAAAGTTGAAGTGAGAACGCCGGGCGGCTTGAAACGGTTTGAGGTGCTGGAAATCAAATTCAAACCATAACTTTCAAGCAAAATGGGCAAGAGGCAAATTATCATCAAGCCACAAGACCTCAAACCACAGCACATTGGAGAAGAAGTCAACATCGAGATGAATGACGCACGTGTCTGGCATGGCTACATTACAGCCATCACAAACGATGAAGTCAAACTGCGAGATGCACGTCAAAAAGACCATCTGCTGAAACGAGCAGACATCAAGCGCATCTTCGCCGAACGTGTCACAGAATACTAATCTTGTCTCTCAAGGCATGTCAGGGTGTCGGTTTTCACTTCTCCTAAAAAGTGTTTAGCATTGTAAAAACGAAAACCGACACCAACTCCCTATGCGAAAAAAATTTGTCGCCGGCAATTGGAAGATGAATAAAACCGTTGCTGGCTCAATTGCGCTGGCATCTGAAATACTCCGACACTTGGGCACAGCGCCGCCTTGTGAAGTGGCCGTTGCCCCAACATTTGTCTCGCTCGAAGTGGTACATCAAGTGCTGAAAGGCACTGCCATCAAACTGGCAGCACAGAACTGCCACTACGAAAACGACGGCGCATTTACAGGCGAAATTTCCGCGCAAATGCTCAAAAGCGTGGGCTGCGACTACGTGATTCTGGGGCACTCCGAACGCCGCCAATACTTCGGCGAAAATGATGCCATCATCAACCGCAAGGTCAAAAAGGTCTTGAGCGAATCCTTGCAGGTGATTCTCTGCATCGGCGAAACCATAGAAGAGCGCGAGCAAAATCGAACTGAAACCGTCGTGGAAACGCAAATCAGAAATTGTCTCGATGGCGTATTATCAAGCGATATGGCACGCATAACACTTGCTTATGAGCCTGTATGGGCAATTGGAACAGGGAAGACCGCAACGCCAGAGCAAGCAGAAGAAGTGCATCGCTTTATCCGAAAACTTATCAGCGACATGTATAGCCCAGAAGTTGCTGAAAACCTGACCATTCAGTATGGTGGTAGCGTCAAAGGCTCAAATGCAAAGGAACTCTTTGCCATGCCCAACATTGATGGCGGACTTATTGGCGGTGCAAGCCTTAAAGCCGAAGAATTTGCCCAGATTGTAAAAAGTATAGCTTAAAGAGGTTTCTCTCGTGAGCCTTAGACCTTGCATTGCAGTAGCCGTTCCAGTATCTGTTCGCGCTCTTGCATGATGCGCTTGCCTATGAAGACGAAAATGGAGCGAGACCCGCTTTTTCTAAACTCATCATCTTGTAGGCTATCGTAATCGAAAGTGTATCGGCCAGAGGCAAAGTTGAAAATGGTGGGGTTTTGCATCTCTACAAAATTGACCACACCTTTGGCGCGATAGTAGTAGCGTGGGAGCGTCGCTAAGAATTCCTCAAATTTTCGCTGTGAAAAAATTTCGGACCGCTCGAAGGCGAAAGTCTCAATTTCATCGACTTCTAAGTGATAGCTTTCAGCGCCATGTTCATGCTCATGTGAGTGCGAAGGTGCTGGCTGCACGGTAAGTGTGAAGGGCATAGCAGGTTGCATTGATGCGGTGCGAGCACGTGTTTCATGCAATCGCCGCTCAATTTCAGCATCATATTTTTCTTTGAGAGCGGTAACTTGAGCTTGCAACTCTTCACGCAATCCAACATGCTTAGGCGCAAAGATGAGTTCAGGCGGAATTCGTCCCTGCACAGTTCTGAAAATTGGGGCGCGCTCATTCATCTGGCGAATACGCTCTTCAGCCTTACGCAATACAGCTTCCGAGCACACATCGGCTTTATTGAGCGCAATGAGGTCACTGATAGTCAGTTGAATTTCAGCAACCAAATTTTCGGCTAAATTGTCTTCCAAACGCTCGGCATCGACAACGGTGATAATTGTATCTAAAATAAGCCGCTGGTCATTGGCAAGCATCATGAAAATTGAGATGGGATTGGCAATCCCAGTGGTCTCAATCAGTAAGGCTTCGGGCGAGGTATTTTCCAGAATATCCGTAACGGCATTGGAAAAGTCTCCAGAAATGGTGCAGCACATACACCCTGCCGTAAGTTCAGAAATCGCAACATTCTGCGTTTTGAGAATCATGCTATCGACACTGACTTCTCCAATCTCGTTTTCAATAAGGGCAACTTTGCGGTCTTTGAGCGAGGTCTCTAAGAGATGTTTGATAAGCGTGGTTTTACCGCTACCCAAAAAACCAGTGATGATAATCGTTGGAATGCGCTCTTGCTGCATGGTCTGAAACTTGATACTTGAAGATGAATAAAAAACTTAACAAAATTTGTTGTAAAACGCATGCACGAAATGTATTTTCCGTGCGTTTTTTTGAAAATCTAACTTCAGAACTTATCCCAATGTTTGAAACCATTCGCACCACTGATTCAGAACTCTTTGCTGCCCTTCAAGGTGAACTTGACAGACAGTTCGAGACGATTGAACTGATTGCCTCTGAAAATTTTACAAGTCGTGCCGTCATGGAAGCCACAGGCTCTGTGATGACCAATAAGTATGCTGAAGGCTATCCGGGCAAACGCTACTACGGTGGTTGCGAGTTTGTCGATATAGCCGAAAATTTGGCGCGTGAGCGAGCAAAAAAACTCTTCCGTGCCGAATACGCTAATGTGCAACCGCACTCTGGCTCAAATGCAAACATGGCAGTCTTCTTTGCCTTGCTAAAACCGGGCGATAAAATCTTGGGCTTTGACCTTGCTCATGGCGGGCATCTGACGCATGGCTCGCCAGTGAATTTTTCTGGCAAACTCTATGAGGCACACTTCTACGGCGTAGAGAAAGACACAGGCAGAATTGACCTCAACAAAGTGGCGGAAAAAGCACGGCAAGTTAAACCAAAGCTCCTCATCTGCGGCGCCAGCGCCTACTCACGTGATTGGGACTACAAAGCCTTCCGAGACATTGCCGATTCAGTCGGTGCATTTCTACTTGCAGATATTGCACACCCTGCCGGTCTGATTGCAACAGGGCTACTCAACAACCCCCTGCCATATTGCCATGTGGTAACGACCACAACGCATAAAACCTTACGCGGACCGCGCGGCGGCATGATTCTGATGGGAAAAGATTTCGAAAACCCGTTTGGCATCAAGGTAAAAACCAAAAGTGGTGAGCGTTTGAAACTGATGTCAGAAGTTTTGGATACTGAAGTTATGCCCGGCGTGCAAGGCGGACCGCTGATGCATGTGATTGCCGCAAAAGCCGTAGCCTTTGGCGAAAATCTGAAACCCGAATACAAAGACTACACCGAACAAGTCCGCCGCAATGCAAAAGCCATGGCAAAGCGATTTCTCGAGATGGATTACCACATCATCTCAAACGGCACCGACAACCACTTGATGCTGATTGACTTGCGTAGTAAAAACATTAGCGGCAAAGAAGCAGAACACTTGCTGCACAAAGCTGGTATCACGCTAAACAAAAACATGGTTCCCTTTGACGATAAAAGTGCATTTGTAACCAGCGGCATTCGCATTGGCACGCCAGCCATGACCACGCGCGGATTCAAAGAACAAGAATTTGAATACGTGGCTGAACTCATCGATAAAGTCATCACACAGGCACACCGTGCCGATATTGAGCAGGTCTGCGCCAAAGTGCGTCAAGAGGTCAAAGAACTGACTGCGAAATTTCCACTCTACGATGTTGCCGCAGTCTAAGCTGAAAAACAGAGCGTCGGCACAGATAATGCTACCTGCAACATGCGCACGCAAATAAGAGTCATCGTAGCAGGGCTCAACATGATGTGGCTTTATGGAGTTGTACTATCTGCATCTGCACAGGTAAAAGAAGGAAGACATCTTGCACATGAAGTGATGCGCAAAGCAGAAATTCAAGTGGACTCGGTTGGCAAAAAAATTATCCTGAGTGCAAAAATCTATCCGAGCAAGTTCAATGCGTGGACAAGTTGGACGAAGCATCATCACTTCGTAGTGTGGAAGAACGGTAGAGCCGCACACAACGCACTGATTGAAACCGATGCAAGTGACCTGCAAGTCTTAGAGGCGCTCCTTGCAATTGGCGCAGTCGCAGGCAACAACCTAACGGCTGATACATGGGAAAAACGTGCCGAGCGCTCAAATCCTGAACCTGACAAGCGTGTAGAAGGCTCAACAATAGAAGTAAGTGTGGCATGGGACGGACAAAGCCCCTTGAGCGCAGATAACATCTTTGAAGATAAGTTCGGAAAAGGCTTTCTCTTCAAATTCGGCGGGCATAAAGACTTAATCCCAATTTGGAAATCTGGCTGCATTGTGTGCTTGCAAAGTTGCCCAGGCGGTCGAATTAGCAATGCAAACTATACCATGCGTGACTATTACGACGGACGCTCTAAGTTCGAAGTGCAAAGAGCAAATCTGCCCCAAGATGGAAAAGAAGTCCAAGTGATACTGAAACTGCAGACTGCGCCTTAACCTTCTAAAGCCAGCCAACGCGCAACGCCCACTCAATGGTTTCGGCAACACCTTGCTCGAGAGAAATTTCGGGTGCATAGCCAAGATGAGATTTCGCCTTGGCAATAGAGCATGTCCAATAGAGCTGTGCGCCTTCGATAGCTTTTTCGCGATTGATGATAGAGACTTTGCCTTGAGCACGAGCAAGAACTTCATTAAGCGAGGCAATACCATAGACGAGCCAGTCGGGTAAAGTCAGGGTCAGTAGGTGTGATTTGCCCAAAGCAGCTTTTGCCGCTAATCCGATTTGGTCCCAAGTGTAGGCTTGTTCGGAGGAGATGAAGTATATCTCACCAACGGAGCAAGAGTGTTCAGCGGCAAGGCGAATGCCTCGCACAAGGTCTCGGACATGCACAATATTCAAAAGTTTTTTAACACCAACGCCAAATTTTGGCAGGAGCCCATTTTTCACAGCTTTGAAAAATTCCAGCATGTCTCGGTCGCGCTGTCCATACACCACGGATGGGCGCACAATAGTAATCGGCAAAGTCTCCATAAATTTCTTGCAGACAAGCTCGGCTTGAAGTTTGGTGCGTCCATACATGGTAAGCGGTCGGCAAGGAGCGGTCTCATCAATAGGCTGGTCTGCTGCAGGAGAAGGACCGGCAGCAGCCTGTGTCGAGATATGCAAAAAGCGCTTGATATGAGGCGCAGCCACTTGTACAGCGTGGAGTAAGTTTTCTGTGGCGGTCACGTTGGCGGCATAAAATTCCGATTCAGTACGTGCTTTGGTAAGCGCAGCGGAATGGAAAACATAGTCCACGCCAGCCACTGCAGGTTGAAGCGTATCAGGTTTGGCATAATCGCCGATAACATACTCTACTGGCAAGCGACTAAGATTGTCTTTCGAGCTCTGTGCTCGAGTCAGGACACGCACGCGGTAGCCGTGCTCTACAAGATGCTCAACAAGCCAGCTGCCAACGAACCCTGTTGCGCCAGTAACTAATGCAAGGTGTGACATGAAGCAAGACCAGCTGTGTTAGAGTAAATGTGCATGAGGTGTGTTTTCCCTGGAAAAGTGCTGCAAATGCGTTGGACAAAACAAAAAATTAAAGCCCAAAAAATTTTGCAAATGTAAATAAAGTTCTCTACTTTTGGCACAGATATTTGCACTACGCAAACAGAGATTTGTTTTCTTAGATTATTCTGTATTCTGGAGTTAAACCTAAGGGACATTACCCAAATCTTCGCTGTCAAAACAAAGCATAAGGAACGCAGTGCGAGGCACTTGTTTTTCACATTCACAGTGTCTTATATTGAAGCCTGTGTGTTAGCGTATTTTTCAAAGCCCCAAATCTCTGGTTTGTGAAAGGTTTATTATAACTGCTAACAATAAACAGGGTATCACTTTGAGAGTTACAAGATATCTTCTTCTCGCTGTTCTGCTGTGTGTAGTCTCATCGAAAGTTCAAGCGCAAGAGGGCAGGATTTCAAACATCTTGCCACCGAGTACGCTCCTGGTCAGCGACCAAGAGTTTCTTAATGACTTGCTAGCAAAAGACCGCTACTTGGCGCTGGCATATGAAAACTTGGAGAGAATAGCGGCAGATTTTCAAAAAGAACCGCCAACCATAGAGCGCCTACGCGCAATACGCATCGAGGGTTTCGGACACTTAGAAGGAGAGCAGGGCGCGTTTCATAACTTCAAAACCAAGGCGGAGTATGAGCGGTTTTACCAGTTTGCACGCTACCAAAGTGTGCGCAATGAGCTAAATGCATTCCGACGAAGCTTGTTTGCCGTAGCGCCTCGCTCAGTACTGGAAAAAGCTCTGCGGCTTGACCTCAGAAGTGCAACCCAACGCTATGAGAAAGGCGACTACCCGACGGCAAGGCTATACTTCGAGGACATCTACGAGACTTACAGCCCATACTTCAGAAATCTTGATGATGTGCTCTACCTGCAAGCAGAGTCTAATTTTGGTATGAAGGCTTTCGTGGAAGCAAAAAAGCTCTATGAGCAATTGCTTATGACATTTCCTACCTCGCAGTATGCCTTGCAAGCCGTGCAACGGGTGCTCTTCATCAGCTACGTATATGACGATGCACGTCAGTTTCAGAGAGATTTTAGAAAGTATAAGCCCTTTATCAAACTAGAAAGTGAGCAAGACTTCAACATTCTTTTGCTAGCCGGCACGGTTGACTACCGCAATCAGCAGTATGGCAGAGCAATTGAAAATTTTGCACAAATTCCAGACCGTGCAGAAGTTAAGCCTATGGCAGACTTTGGTGCTGGCTTAGCGCATCTTGCTCTCAATGAGATAAACGAAGCAGAAAAGAAGTTTCGCAAAATCCTTGAGCGCTCCTATCTACCATGGGATACGAAATTCAGAGAGGTTAGAAATGCTGCGGCTATTCAGATGGCGCACATCTACTACAAGAGAGGCACCAAGTTTTTAGATGAAGCTCGACGTTTTTACACGGGTAACGAAACAGAGCGTGTGAAAGCCGACTCGGCACTGCAATCTGAGCTTCGCGAACAGCTCGCAGGTCAGCAGGTAAGTATCTACCAGAGGCAGCTCATTGAAATTCTCAAGAAAATTGAGTTGCAAGATACAGCGGTGCTTAGCTTATCCAAGAATTTGGAACGCGAGCTCTCCTCTGTTTCTGCTTCTGAACAAGAGCTCCGACGATTTAGTGATTTACTAAAGGAGCGCGCTGAAAATCTTGATGCGGCAACAGAAGGAATTGAACGCATTAGAGGTGAGCTAACTGCCGCTCAAGAAGAGGGGAGATTGGCTGCGGAACAAATTGAGCGAATGAGAGCAAAGTTAGCACGCGCCCAGAAAGAGGTACTGTTTCAACGCTTCAATCTGTATCGGAACTTCGCACTTGTGGAATTTGCTCAGGCAGAGTATTACTTCAACGAAGTTAGCAGAAATAGCCCTGACAAAGATTTAGCAGAACTTGGAAGACTCTGGACGAAGTTAAAAGCAGGCAAGTATACAGAGATTAGAGCTGAGATAGATGATTACTTCAAGAGGTTCCGCATGTCGGAAAATCTCTATCAGGCTATGTTCCTTGCTGGCTATATGACGCAAGCAAAGTATCCGCAAGATCCCAACTATGCGTCCAAAGACTACAACTTTGTATTCAATGGCTATACGGCGTTGCAGTATGTAGAAAAGTTTCTCGCCAAGAAGGCGCAGTTGCGTCAGCAACTACTGAATGTGCAGTTGATTGCAGCCTCATCCAACAATCCAAGTGAGGTAGCAGCAGCCACAGAAGCAAGTAATGACATCAATAGGGCGATTGATTTGCTTAAATTTGACCGGCGAGCGATTATTGGGTCGGAAACAGGCTTGGTGGCAGATGAACGCAGACCGGCACTGGAAGAACTGGCAAATAAACTCAAGTCTGCATCAGGAGCAGGAAACGCATCGCTCAAAAACGCTACCGAGGTTGCAGGTACAGCCATCACCCAGATTCTGGAACTGGCAACGCAGTCTGTGACCAATGAAACAAGGCTGTTCCTGACACATGCGCCGCTACTTGTAAGCAGTGAACTTTCAGACTATCGAAAGAACTTGGAATTTTACAAGAAAATCGCACGCGAAGAAATTGCACGCGCAGAGGAATTAATGCTAAAGTTGCAGTCCGTGGCTAATACAGGGGAATCAAGACAGCAACTGCTAAACAGCTATTACTTAAATACGGCAAGGTCAGTATACACGACGGCCAGTGCAATTTTAACCGCATTGCATCAAAAGGAGTTTTTCGGTGAAGAAACTGTAGAGCGTGCTGGAACAGTTGGTCAATACGCATTCAGCGCCCTGACATACGACGAGGTGAAAAAGCGCAGAGACTTGGTAAAGGGCTACGAGAAAGTGGTCAACTACTTCAAATCCTCTATCAGGAAGAAGATTACTCAGTTGGAACTGTTCTTGGAACAAATCAAGAAAGAGGAGCAAGGGACATCTGTTGTAGTGGTGACTAAAGCTGACCTTCTGCAAAAGGAATTTGAAGAAGTGCTTAGTGATTTTAGAAGAGCATTCTTTTTGGGAACAGACTATTTGAAGCTCTCGCGCCAGTCGGAACAAAAGAAAGTCGTGATGCCGTAGGAAATTTCAAATTCTGTTGTAATTTCGTGTAATCTTAAACCAAAATAACTTAGTTATTTCTCGGAGGCTAAAATGGCAAAGAAGAACAAGGTCTTTCTCTGGGCGATTATTATCTTATCCACAGTCGTATCGTTTGCATTATACTATGGGCTATTTGGACCTGCTCCTAAAGGCTCGCTGCTCCATAACCTCTATGAAGGCGGACCGCTGGTGGCGGTATTGATGGCGAACATTTTGGTGCTGGTTATTGTGGTAACCGAACGCGTGATTGCTTATAACAAGGCTAATGGCAGAGGTAACTTAGATAAACTTCTCAAAGAAGTTAAGCAAGATCTTGAAAGAGGAGCAATCAATGAAGCACTGCAAAAGTGCGAAAAGCACAACAGTGCTGTGTCGACCTCGATTATGAGCGGTCTGGAACGCTATCGTTCACTCGATGAAGTCGAGCCACGCTTCAATGCCAAAATCCAAGAAGTGCAGAAAGCAATTGATGAAGCGGCAAACTTTGAATCGGCACAGTACGAAACAAACCTTACACCTATTAAGACCATTGCAACTATCGCCACGCTCATCGGTCTGATGGGAACAACCATCGGTATGATTCGCGCATTCAATGCGTTGGCGGAGTCGGGTGGAACGCCAGACCCGGCTAAGCTCTCTGGAGCGATTTCAGAAGCGCTCTATAACACGGCAGGCGGTTTGTTTGCCGCAATCTTGGGAACAGTAGCCTACAACTACTTCAAGGCAGAGATTGATAACTTCACCTACTTTATCGATGAAGCAGCCTTTGAAGTTATCCAGACTCTGACAATTTCCCGACGCAATCTCATCTCGGAGCGCGAACGGGCACAGTAAGCAAACAAAACAGGGCGAGCGCTTCAGCTCGCCCTTATAAGGCAAAACTTAAAACGAGTTGAACCTATGAACTTCTTCGGATTCTTCATGCACGGCGGCGATGAAATTGACTTAGCCCCGCTGGTTGATATTGCGTTCTTGCTGCTGACCTTCTTTATGATGACCACTGTGTTTAGAGCGACTGATAAAATTCAGGTGGAAACCCCGCAGTCCAACTCGGCAGCTAAGGAGCCAACAAAACGTTATGTAATCGTAACCGTATCGGATAGCACAGATAAGCATGATACTCAAGTGGTCGTCAATATGGATGAGTACAAAGTGCGCGTTGTGGCATTCCAAGGTACGCCATATGAGCGCGAAGCGGCAGGCACGGATGGAGTGATGTTGAGAGACTGGAGAAAAGAGCTCTACGAAATTCTCCTGCGTGCCCGTCAGGCAGACCCTGGTCAGTCAATCGTTCTAAAAGCAGACAAAAATGCACGCTTTAGTGTGATCAATGAAATTATGATTAAGATGAAAGAAGTAAAGTTCGATCAAGTCCAGATGATTACAAAAATGGAGAAGTAAGCTCATACTGCACTCAATTTCGGAGGTCAAAAATGGCAGAGGCAACTAGGGATAAAAGCAAGACAGTAAAAATTAACATGCGCGAAGGCAAGAGCAACGCGCAGGCAAGGAAAATCAAAAAGTATAATGAGAAAAGCGATGAGACGTCACACGTAGATTTGGCGCCTATGGTCGATATAGCGTTTCTTTTGCTCACCTTCTTCATGCTTACCACTTCATTTGCAAAGCCGAATGTCTTCCAGATGGGACTGCCTGAACCGCCGAAACCAAATGCGGCACCAAGCGCAGTTGACCCAAAACTGATGCTGACCATTCAAGTGTCAAAGACAGGTAAAGATGGAGTGTTCTTGCTAAGAGGCATAGAAAAGGAAGGCAATACACCAGCCTACACGAAGTTTGAAGAATTGCGGGCAAAAGTTAAAGCCGTGCGCGATGAGATACAGAATGACCCAAGTTTGAGTAAGTATGACGTAGTCACTGCAGTCAAGATTCACCCTGATGCAAAGTACGATGACATGATTGAAGTGATGAACGAAATCTTCGACGCAGGCGTGCGTAAATGGGCAACCGTGGAACTAAAAACCGACGAAGCCAAGAAGCTCGAAGAACTCGAAGCCAAAGTAAAGAAGTAAAGCCCAAAACAAATAAACAAGCTGTTCAGCTCACAAGATAAACGAGGAAGAACATGAAAACGAAAACAAGTGAAATAGGCTCGCAGATTGTGCTAAGGTGGTATGCGGAAAAACCCTTTGCCTACAAGATCCGCGAAGAGTACCAGAAGCGAATGATGATAGGGTTTGCACTCGGAGCCTCACTCTTTGCGTTAGCAATTCTCTCTTATTTTGTTTCAGGTGCACTGGCAGGTGGCGAAGTGGTTGAAAAGCGCAAACCTGTGGTCATCAACGTGCAGGCTGATCCGCCGCCGCCGCCCTCTGAAGTGCAAAAACAGGAAGTGACAGAAGCATCAACAGGAGAAATCGGTAGCGATGCTGTGGTAACATCAAGTCAAGCGGCGGCAGTATCTGAAGCGGTATCCGCTGGTGTGGAAGCTGCCCTTGGTGAGGCCTTAGCTTCGGGATTGTTAGCAGAAGCAAGTTCAGGTATCCCAACAGCTATGGAAGGCGCTACAGGAGATGCAGGGTTCTTAGGAAGCACTTCCGCTGGTGGATTGAGGGGCTTAGGCGCAATGGGTGTCGGTGGCTTAGGAAGCACTGGATTGGGCGGCGGAGATGGCTCAGGAATTGGCTTTGGCGGACAGGGCGCTGGTGGTGGATTGAGTGGACCAGGAAGTGCATCAGGTCTGGGTGGCGGTACGGGCAAGGGACTGGGCGTGGGACGGTCTGGTAAGCTTGCTCTGAGCACCAACTTTGCTAAGTTGAATGTTGGCTCAGGCGGACGGAGTAAGGAAGAAATTGCTGCTGTAGTTCGTGCTAATCAACAAGCCGTGTATGCTTGCTATGCAGAAGCTCGTGCGGCTGGAGACTTGAAAGGAAGTATGGTCATCCGTGTGCTGATTGCCCCAGATGGTGCCGTGCGTGATGCACAAGTGGTCAAAACTTCAATTACGAACCAGAACATGCAAAGATGTATCGTAGGAAAAATGCGCCGCATGAAGTTCAAACCAATCAGTGGCAGCACTATTCAGCAAGTCGATATTCCCTACGATTTCAGCGATGCTGAATAAATCCTGATGACACCCATGCAGGAAGGTGAAGAATCTACCTTCCTGCACCCAAACAACGCACAAGTGACTAAAAAGCAAAAGTAGCAAAGTGCTAAATGAGAAACTATTGCCGTAATACATCAAAAATGCTGCGTAGAAAAGGCTTGTATCTCTCTGGCTTGATTGCGTTGATATTTATCCTACCGCTCTCGGCTAAACCGAAAGACAAAAACAGCGAACCCATCGATACTGCAAGAGTGGTCGCTGAGCAAGAAAAACTCGTGATGCTCTCCAGCATGGTGCCAAGAAGGTTCATGACTGCAAAAACTGGTGACGCCGTAACAGACAACATTTTCTCCAACTACACAGTCCCGCAGATTCAGGTGGTGCTGAGCGAGTACGAAAAGAAACTTGAGCGAAGCAAGCAGCAAAAGCAACGCATTATTGACATTGGCTTGGAAATTGGTGAGCAATTCCTCAAGATATTTCCAGATAGCAAAGTGATTGATGAGGTAGCCATACGCCATGCTGACTTACTTTATGAAAAAGTCTCCGATGAATTCTATGCAAAGTACGCCATCTATACCGAAGAATTGCGCAGATACCTAAACTCACCAGAATATGAGCAGTATGTGATTGCGGAAGCTCGATATGACTCCATTGCAGCAGCTGGAGGCGATACAATACGCAACCCGCGTCCAACCCCACCACCGGGCAGACCAATAGCGCCAGACCCTCAACTCGATCGTGTCATTGCGCTCTATGACAAAATTATCAATGACATGCCCGAAAGCCCATATGTAGTAGATGCATTGTACAACAAAGCCTACATCTTAGGGGAACGCTATGGCGACTATCGTGCCCTGAGAAACTTAACGGCACGTGATATTCGACAGCGCAAGGAAGAAGCCATTGCACTCTTGCAACAGCTGACAAGAAAATACCCCGACAGCCGATACACCACAGATGCTTACATGCTAATTGGCGAATATCTCTTCAGTGCCCCCAATCGAGAGCAACCAGCAAAAACGCGAGAGGCTATTCCATACTATCGGAAAGTCATAGACCTTATTCTCAAGAATGGGCAGCGCTCGGAATACTACAATCAAGCACTCTACAAGTTAGGCTGGTGCTACTTCCGATTGGAAAATTACCCGGAGGCGGTGGCATACTTTACGCAGCTCATCGAAGATATTGAGCAGGCCGAAGAAGTATTTAGCGGCAAGGTTATGCCTGACTACATCCGCCCCGATATGAAGAAAGAAGCAATTGAATACATTGCTGCATCTTTCATAGAAGAGCAAAACAGGGTGGATAGAAGCAAAACTGCGATTGAGCGCGTCGATAAGTTCTATTCCGCTATGCCACCACGGCGATACACCCCACTGGTTTATGAAGAAATTGGCAAAAAATATGAAGAGCTCTTAGAAAGTGCTGAAAAAGTTAACGAAGTCTGGGTGGCACTATTGCGCCGATTCCCAAATTATGAGCGCGCACCGTTTATTGCCGATAAGATAATCTATCAATTGAACTTGGTGACCATAAACGGTGAAAAGAAAGAGAAAGAACTCGAGGAAGCCGAACAAAAGCTCTATGAAGAGCGAAAGAACCTCTTCTACAACTACGGTCGAAAAAGTAAATGGTATGCGGATATGAGGCGCCGCATCCAAGCACAGAATCTCGGGCTACCATTAGATTTCAAAGACCAGAGCGTATTTACAACTGGCTTTGACCCGAGAACTCTCGAGTATGCCGATAGCATTTCCAAGGTAGCACTGTTTCAAAATATTGTGTATGCGATTAGCTTTGCACGCTTGCTCGATGGCGAACTGCCACTACCACTTGGCAGAGAGTATATGCAACCTAACATCCCCGACTTGAAACGTGCCAAAGTGTTCTACGAGCAAGCCGTAAAAGACATTGAAAATTATACAGAAATCTTTTCACGCTACGACTCCACGGCTTACTTGGCGCAATTTCAGCGCTCACTCATCTTAGACCTCAAACTGAATCGCCCACGAGAGGCACTGCCCGGCTACTATAGTGTTGCCAGGAACTTCGCATGGGATTTCCATAGAAAGGAAGCTATTGGTAACGCCTATGCCATCATTGACTCGATTGCACGAGCCGAAAAAATTGGCTTCTATACACCCGGTATTGACACGACAGCCAACTTTTCAGGCAAACGCGATTCGCTAAAAGCCGATGAAAAGATATTCTTAGACATTGTCGACACTTACATTCGCTTGTTCCCACATGACTCGATTAGCGTCAATGGTATCAAGCAGCTTGCCGATTTCTACATTGCAAAAGGCTATGTCGATGAGTATAAAGAAGTCAACTCACGACTGGCAATGTATTACCCCATCCAAGAAATTTACCCGGGCACACTGGTCAATCTGGCGGCAAACGCATATGAGCTTAAGGATTATTCGCGAAGTGAGCAAATTGCAAAGGCAATCTATTACGGACGACGCACAAAAGATCCGAAAGATGCAGAGCGACGTGCATATGCGTATCGACTAATCGGTAGTTCAATAGACAAGCGCGCTCAATACTATGTAGGCAAAGAAAATTTTTATGCCGCCGCAAAAGAATATGAACGAATCACGAGAGAAGTGCCAAAATGGGAGGAAGCTGACAAAGCCGCACGCAACGCCGCATTCTACTATGTCAAAGCAGGTAAAACTGAAGAAAGCGTCAAGATAAGTAATTATCTCTTTGAAAACGCCAACGACCCGAAATTCAAAGTAGAGGCACTCAAAGACATCACCTTTGCATATGAGCAGGCAAAGAACTTCGATAGTTTGGGTTCATCGCTGGAACGCTTGTATGAGTTTGTGAAAAGTGATTCAGTGGATTTAGCTGAAGATGCACTCTATCGTGCAATCCGCGCAAGAATGGCGGCTGAAAACTGGAAAGAAGCCATTCGCGTCTCTGATAAATATCTTGCAAAGTTCGATACCACACGCCGCGGTGATGATGTGGCGTTCAATAAAATTGATTTGAATGTCAAGGACGGCAGACCCGAAGGCGTGTTTGAAGCATATGGTGCATATGCCGATAAGTTTGTCAATAAACCCCGTAGTGTGCTGGCATACTTCAAACGCGGCGAAATTTTAGAAGAACGCGGCAACATTGAAGGTGCCAAAGCAGAATTTACCAAAGCTACCGAACGCTACTATCAATTAGCGAAGAAAGACGAAAAGAATACAAAAGCGGTGGCAGGCATATCCGTAAGCGAAAGCATGTTCCGCTTGACCAAGTATCTCATCGATGAGTACAAAAAAGTTGGCGTAGGCGTAACCCTCAAGCCGAGTGCATTTGTTGCACCACCTAAGCCTAAACCGCAACGGCAGCAACCCACGCGAATTGCTGCGCCGAAAAAAACAACGGCGACAACCAAAGCTAAGCCAACTGCAAAACCAGCGCCACCACCGAAGCCAAAAGAACGTGATGTTGCATACGACACGACAGCAAAATATGCACTGCGAAGAAAGATTGAAAAGAATATCCTCGAGCTCTATAAACTGGGAGGCTATCGCTCTATCAGTGCGCTCTACAATGCGGGATTTGTCGCAGAGAATCTTGCTGATGAATTTAGCAAAATTCCTGATACGCTGGCCTCTATCCGTGACCCGAGAACAGGTAAGGGAATTATACCAGCAAAACTGACAATCAACCAAGTTCAAGCCAATGTTGATGCGGCTGCATTTTATGAACGAGCTGGAAACGACTACGCAAAAACTTATCAAGACTTGACTGCAGCAAGAGGAGAATTCGAAAAGGCAGTCAGAGAACCAGACTCTGCCAGAAAAGCACTGCTTAATCCAAATGACTCTGCAGCAGTGGCACTGCGCGAAGCGGTAGCAAGTATTGGCAAAATAACCAACCGCGAACAAGCAGAGTTTGCACTGGCAAAACTTGTACCGCCTACTGAGAAGTGGATTTCAAAAATAGGGATAAACAATGGCATGGATGTGCCGGACGATGCCTTCTTGGTTACAATTGATGCGACTTCAGAAGTGGCGAAGTCAAAGATTTCTGAGATGTATTTTAAGGCTGGGAAGCTCGCAGAGAAAAATGTCTATACCTACCTTGCTGCCCAAGTCGACGAAGAGGCAAAGAAAACCACAAAAGTGTTCGGACGAGGGAAAAACAAAATTTCAGTCTATCTTGGCGATGTCGTCGAACTTGTCCAGCTTTCACAGATTGCCCAGAAATTCGTCAGACCCGCAGCTGAAGTAGCCATTAATACCTATCGCCGAGGCATAGAACGTGCAGAAAAACTAAAACTAAGCAATGAGTATGTTGAGCGTGCCAAAGCTGCTGTCAATGAATTGGCAACGAAGGCAGTCGAACGCAGTGACTCTTTGGCAAGAGCCTCCAACACACTGTTTGATATGTTGGATAAGGCATATCGCAATAAGCTTGACAGCCTAAGAGGACAACCGAAAGCAAAAGACATTGTCGACTTTACTGTGCTTTCCTCCAAAATGAACTTTATCATCAAGACCAATTATGAATTGACCTTGAGCGCTTTGGCTGAATATGGACAAGCCTTGCAACTGCTTAAAGATGCGAATGCCCCACAAAATCGATATAATGAAGTAGCAACTCGCGCCTCGCGCTTCATCTACGAAATGGGTGAAGGCAATCGCCAGCGTGCCGAAATGTTAAAGAAAACCGTGAAACAGTGGGATGAACTCTCCAGAGCAAATCCTGACAAGTTCTGGTATTCTGATTATGGCTCCATCAAGTATGACCCTATCGCAAAAACCTACGAACAAAGCGCTGGTGCAATTTTAGCACAGGTCGTCGCACTCTTGGTTGATTTTGAAATCCAAGATGAATACACCAGCAAGTCCCTGCTATCACTCGGGAAAATTGACCCGACACTTGCCAAAATTATTGGCAAGAAAGGTGAAACAACCATCACCTCCAGCAGTGACTGGAAGTTCATTGAGCAAATCGAGCCCGGCAAAGAATATGACTGGTTCAAGCGCGATTACAGTGATGCCGCATGGAAACCGGTCGTCGAGAATGATGAGACCCAGCGCTTCAAATACTTTGTCAGAGCAACTGACACAACATTTACGACGAAGGACTTAGATGTAGCAGCAAAAGCAATCTGGTATGAGCGTGTCGTGCCCGGAGCACAGCCAGAACCGACGCCCAAGCCAGAACCAAAGAAGGAACCAGAGCAGAAGCAGCAGCCAGAGCAGAAAACACAGCCAGAGCAAAAGCCTGAGGAAAAGAAAGAAACTGAGCCTGAAAAGACGGACACAGCAAGTGTTGCACCAAAGAAAGCCGAGCCAAACTATCTCTCGGTTGGAGAAACACTGACGCTAAGCCTGACATTTGAGAGCGGTCAAGCCAAAATTGCCGCCGGCGCAGAAACTTTAGACAGCTTGGTCGCTAAGTTCAAAGAAGACAAGAATTTGGTCGTGGAAATCACCCCAAGCGTTGTGCTGGATAGCGGCAGCAAAGTAAAGCCAGCCGCCTTGGCAAAGCAGCGCTACGACGCTATCGTAAAGGAATTGACAAGCAGGGGCGTGAAGAAAACACAGCTCAAGCAAGGTAAATCTGTAACCGATACCGTGACGACAATCAAAGTGCTGAAATCAAGCCGCAAAACAGGACTACTGAACTTTGTGCCAAGCAAAAACTTAGCGCGAGTGAAAATATCAGTTGTTGTGGAAGAGCAGCACTTTACGCAGCGAGGAAAGAAGAAGAAGTCAAAAGATGATGAGCTGAAGGAGAAGGTAGAGGAAGCACTCAGCGGAATGAGCGGTATAAGCGTAGAGGTGAAAGGCGCCGTTGTAACGCTGTCTGGAGAAGTCGCAGACGACGCAACAAAATCCGACGCAGAAAGCAAAGCCGCCAAAGTGAAAGGCGTCAAGAGCGTGACCAATAACCTCACGGTAAAACCACCAACTCCAAAAGGACCTGTAAAGCCAGAGTATGTCTATTTCCGAAAGGAATTCATCTTTGAAGGGGCAAAAGAAGTTGCACAGCTCATCATGACAAAAGAATTTCCATTTGACTCTCTGGAAGTCTATGTCAATGATACCCAAGTGGGAGCAGATAAAATTGTTAGGTTCAAAGATGTGTCGCCAGCCGATTCGCTTTTAGATGAGCAGTTCATCGTGCTGAACATCTACGACTTTGTAACGCCCGGAAAGAACTTGGTTGCTATCCGCGCCCCGGGCACCTTACCAAAAGGCGCTGGACTCAAAATTGCACTCAATGTTGCTTACTTTGAGGAAATTAAGGAAAGCGACCTGAAAGCACTGATTCCAAAGCTTAAAGAGTATCGCAAGAAAACTGAAAAGAAACTCGAGCAAGTCGAGAATCCAAAATAGAGGAGGCTGTGATGCGTTGCCGATTTTTTCTGTGTGTCCTGTTTATGCTGCTGGCGATAACCTTCGTCTCAGAACAAGCTATGGCACAAAAGCGTCCAAAAAAGAGTCAAACAAAAGAGGCAAAAGAGGCGAGTGCCAAAAAAGAGCGAAAAAGCAAGGGCGATACAGAGAGTATGACTCTGGACAAGATTGATATTGTCTTCCGTGTCCAGACACCAAAAGTCAAACTCAGCATTGAAAGAATGCCTCTCGATGTAAAAACCGAACATGACCGTTTCGGTGACATTAGCAAAGAAATAGAGGTACGTGGTCAGAGAGTACTCTACAACAATAGGGTGTATGAAAAACCTATCTACGTTTCACCGAGAGATGTTGCTAACCGTGAGCGCCAGTAAGTCTGTATAAGAAAGTGTCAAAAGCCAAGCCTCGCTTGGCTTTTGTGTTTTCGTAGCCTGCCCTTAGAGGAATCGGAATTTGATGCGCAAGTTTTATGTTTGTAGATGCGAAACTTTGCAAGGATGAAAGGATATCGCATACACCATATATTTTTGCACTTCCTCATCTCTATTCTGCTACCGCTTAACATAGTCTATGCACAGATTGAGCGTAGAACAGTAGCTCCAGACCCCATCAAGCAGTATAGCGAACAAGTTCTAACAGGGATAGACCTCATATACAACTTAGAATTTGAAAAAGCCGAGAAGATTTTCAGCGAAATCCGTAACAAAGACGCAAAAAGTCCAATCGGACATTTCTTCTTGGGAATGACGCTGTGGTGGAAAATCATGTTGGATATGGATAACACCGACTATGATGATGAGTTTTGCAACCTGATGGAAAAAACCATTGAAGTCTGTGACGAGCGCTTAGAGCGGAATTCAGAGGATATTGAAGCCCTATTTTTCAAATGCGGTGCACTCGGCTTTCGTGGGAGACTGCGAGCAAATAGAGAAAGCTGGTTCAAGGCAGCAAGCGATGGCAAAGACGCACTGCCTATCGTCAATAAATTGCGCAAACTTGACAAGGATAACTACGATATTCTCTTCGGTCTGGGATTATACAACTACTATGCAGAAGTCATCCCCGAAAAAATGCCTGCGGTGAGACCATTAGCGTTGCTGTTCCCGAAAGGCGACCGCAAAAAAGGCATTGAGCAATTGGAACTGGCATCTGAAAAAAGTCGATACGCACGCTCTGAATCACTCTACTTTCTCCTGCAAATCTACTATGTCTATGAAAAGGATTATGTCAAAGCAGTACATTATGCTCGCCGACTGTATGAAAAATATCCGAGAAATGTTGTCTTCCATACATTTTTAGGACGAGCGTTAGCTTCAGGTGGATACTGGCATGAAGCCGAAATGGTCTATCAGGATGTGCTGCAAAAAAGCAGAAATAAAGCCGAGCACTATGGCGACCGCGCCGCAAGAGAAGCCCATTTTCACTTGGGCGTGGCATTGATGAATAGCCGAAAAATTTCACAAGCGCTAGAGCATTTCAAGTATTCGGAAGCGCTCTCCAAAAAAATCGATAAAGAGCCCTCGCCCTACCAAGCCCTGACAATGCTGCGCCTTGGTATGATTTATGACCTGCAAGGCGACCATGCCTTAGCAGTGGCACACTACAAAAAAGTTCTGCAAATGAAAGACTATCAGAACTCCCACCAACTGGCAAAAGCATACATTGACCATCCATTTTCAGGATAAGCACAAATGCCATACTTTCTCCTAAAAACCGAACCTTCCGAATACAGCTTGCAAATGCTCCAGAAAGACGGGCAAACCGTGTGGAATGGTGTCAAGAATGCCTTAGCCCTAAAACATCTACGCACCATCAGAGCAGGAGACCTGTGCTTCATCTACCACACAGGCGGTGAAAAACAAATCGTAGGTTTGGGCGAAGCCATGACTGACGCCTACACTGACGAAAATGATGCCATCGTGTGCAAAGTGAAATTCAAAGAAAGCTTTGCCAAACCGCTGACCTTAGCCGAAATAAAAAGCGATAAGCACTTCGAGGGCTTCGAGCTCATACGCTTGCCACGACTTTCCGTAATGCCAGTTGCCCCATCACTTGCCGAATATATTTTGAAAAAGGTCAGGTAAGTGTTAGAAGAAACACTGATACTTTGCGCATTTGCAGGTCTTGCTGGGTTTATTGACTCCATCGCAGGTGGCGGAGGATTGATTCAATTGCCAGCGCTCTTTATCGTGCTACCACCGCAGACCGAAGTACCAGCAATTCTGGGCACCAACAAGCTGTCCTCAATTTGCGGCACCAGTGTGGCCACTGCACAGTATGCGCAGCGCATTGACATAAATTGGCAAGTTGCCCTGTATGCTGCAATTCCTGCGTTCATCTTTTCATCAATCGGCGCAAGTGTGGTCAGTGCGTTCAACAAAGACATTCTACGCCCAATCATTCTAATACTGCTGATTGCAGTAGCCTTATACACGCTTATCCAAAAAAAATTTGGGACAGAACATCTGCCAAAACTCTCCAGAAAAAAAGAAAAACTCTATGCAACGCTGATTGGAATTGGCATTGGCTTCTACGACGGATTTTTCGGACCGGGCACGGGAAGTTTTCTCATTTTCCTATTCATCGGCGTCTTTGGGTTCGACTTCCTGCGTGCATCAGCAATTTCGAAGGTAGTGAACTTCTCAACTAATCTGGCAGCCGTGCTTTACTTTGGGACAAATGGCAATGTAATGTTCTTGGTAGGTTTACCTATGGGTGTGTGCAATATCGTGGGTGCATTGCTGGGAGCAAGGTTAGCCATACTGCGTGGAAGCACATTTATTCGCACACTCTTTCTTCTCGTGATTTTTGCAATCATCGCTAAATTTGGATATGATACGCTTCGCTTCATCATCTAAACACCAAAAAAGCGCATGAACAAGCAAGTTTTTAACGGTATTTTCATGTTTTTAGAACAGCTTGGCAGTGCAGTATGGGTCGGTGCGATTATCATGTTTGCAGCAGCCGTAGCTGGTACAGTCTTTCGCGAGGCAGGGAGTATAAATTTAGCAGGACATCTGAATGGGAAAATTTTAGCTAAGCTGAACCTCATTGAAACCGCTGGCGCAATTCTCATGAGCATATCTGCAGTGTATTTCCTGCTCCAGCCTGACACACGCGACACCACAAGAGTCATCAAGACCGTGCTACTGGGCTTGATGGTGCTGCTCCTCATTGGCTACGGCAAGTTTATCACAGACCAGCTCGAGTATCTGCGCACTGTAGAAATCAAGGACTTCGACAATTTTGATGTGTCTAAACAAGCATTCCGAGATGAATTCAATCGCCTGCACAAACTCTATACCACGCTGACCAGCGCAAACTTGCTCATGGGTATTTCGTTTATAGCCCTGTCTGCATTCAGCAAAGCAAAAGAAAGTGTCGTGCAGTAAGAACATTTCAAGTCATCAAGAATTGAGGGAACCGTATTGCCAAACCAAATCATGCTGAAAACACTCATTGCCATATTCATTCTGCTAACCATGTCGGTTGGTGCAGGCTGTGCTCTTGAAAAAAAGCAGGAGGTGCAAGAGAAGAGTGAAGGAACGCCTACTGCAAAAGTAGAAAGCCTTGCCAGCCCAAGTTCATTGTATGCCCAATCCAGAGCGGATGACATTTCAAACTCGCGGCGTAATGCTATTACGCAAGCCGTTGCTGTGGCAGGGCCGTCGGTGGTCGGCATCAATGTAACCGAAATCCGTGAATATCAAGTGCGTGACCCATTTAGCTTTTTCTTTGAAGATGACCCTTTTTTTGGACCGTTCATGCGCCGACGCAATCAAACCTTGCGGCAAGAGGTCAAAAGTTTGGGTTCAGGATTTTTTATCTCGAGCGATGGCTACATCGTCACCAATTCGCACGTGGCTGGAAATGCCGTGAAAATTGTGGTAACCACGATAGATGGTAAGCAACATGATGCACGATTAGTCGGCGCCGACGACCTGACCGATATTGCCCTGCTCAAAGTCGACGATGGAGGACCATTTCCTGCGCTTCGGCTGGGCAATTCAGATGATGTGATTGTAGGTGAATGGGTCATTGCAATGGGCAATCCTTTCGGACTGTTTGAAATTAACAATAAGCCTATTGTAACCGTCGGAGTCGTCAGCTCGACGGGGCTGAATTTTCCTGATGTGCAAGGTCGCTCTTACCGCGATATGATTCAAACCGATGCGGCGATTAACAGCGGTAATAGTGGCGGGCCCTTACTAAATGCAAATGCAGAGGTCATCGGTGTCAATACCTTCATTTACACGGGCGGCGGTGCAGGCTCAATCGGAATTGGATTTGCAATTCCAATTAACCGCGTCAAGAAAATCGTCGATGAACTCAAGGTAAAGGGCAAAATTGAGCGGTCATTCAAGACAGGTATTTCCGTGCAGAACTTAACGCCGCAATTAGCACGGTATTTCGGTCTCGAGCAAGAGCGAGGTGTAGTAGTGGCTAATGTGGAGAGAAACTCTGCGGCAGACCGCGCAGGCGTAAAGGTCGGCGATGTGATCATTGAAGCAAACGGTCAAAGGGTGAGAAATGAGCAGGAACTCATGTTTGCCGTGCGAGAAATGCGGGCTGGTGAAATTCTAAAACTCAAAATTTTCCGAGAGAGAAAGCTCATTGAACTTTCGCTCAAGCTCGAGAAATGATGCAAAAGGGCAAGTTTGAGCAATATATCTGGCTCTGGCGCACAGTAGCCCTTGTCGCAACGCTTGTGGTGATGGTCGTCTGCTACAACAAACAGATACACTCTCCCACACGCCTGAAAGGTGACATCAACATTTTCGTCAATATCGCTGAATCCATCTACAAAGGTGAGCATCCCTACATAGACCCTGAAGATGGCTACATGTTCGTCTATCCGCCTATGTCAGGCGTGGTATTCATTCCATTTATCCGATTACCCATTTGGGTAAATGTGCTGTGGCTGGTGGTCTTAAATACCTTGCTGGTTGGCGTGTCTATCCTGTTAGGTTATGAAGCCATGACAAGCAAAAAATTTCGCACGCTGCCGCTCAAGACACAATGGGCAATTGCGACGCTCACCATTCTGCTTGGGGCGCGCTACCTTATCTATGAAATTTCAAGCGGGCAGGTGAATCTTATCGTCATGAGCCTGACGATGTTTGGGCTATGGCTAATCACGAAGCAGAAAGATGTGCTGGGCGGCATGGCGCTGGGAATAGGCATCAGTTTCAAATTGCTAACTTTACCACTGGGACTGTGGTATCTGGCTAAGCAGAGATGGAAACTTGTAGGCGCAATCGTCTTGGGAGGCATTGTCTGGATAACATTGCCATCAGTGTTCCTTGGCGTGGAACGCAACATCGAGCTCTTCTCCTATTTTGTAGTGCAACGGGTGCTAAAGAATGCACCGACTGCAACTGAACTGCCATTCAAACACATTGACCCGACAGGCATTGCGCTGCAAGCGGACAATATCTCGATTTCTGCGCAGATGATTCGGCTCTTTACCAATACGGCAGCATTCGAGCACGATGGTGTCTTGCACTCAATTACCATTCTGGAGCTGCCGAAAATGTGGCTGAGCATCTTCAAAGCCGCGCTAATTTTGCTACTACTGCTGCCAATTCCATACTACGCCTACCGGTATCGCCACAAAAGTGCACGGCTCTATGAATGGGGCGGCGTGGCATTGGCTTGTGCAACCGTGCCTGCCTTTTTGCCACAAGCGCATCAGTATCATGTAGTGGCGCTGCTTCCAGCTTGGCTCTACTTTGCCATAGCCATAGTAGAGTGGAGGGTCAGAGACAAGTGGTTTATTGGCTATGTCGGTGCAGCATTTGCGATAACACTTTTGACCAGCCCTGACATCATTGGTTGGTATCTTGCCAAGCTCACGTTGGCATATGGCGCGTTCCTGTTTGTGGTGGTGCTAACCATAGCCGCAATCTTCAGGCTCACAGATGTGTGCGATAAATTCGGTATCCCTGAAGACGCCTCTGTAGAACCAGAAATGCTGGTACGTGAGTCCTAAAGCTGATGGCTTTCAGGTTGAAGAACGAGCTCGCCGAGTACGAGTTGGTCAGGTTGTGTAGCGCAGAGCAAGATCATATCGGCAGCTTGGTCGACGGTAATCATCTTCTCGCGCTGAACGCGCATCGTAATCTTGTCCCAAAAAGTGGTATTGACGCCGCCAAAGTGAAGCAGTGAGATTTTCACGCCATCTCGCATCAAATCTTGTGTCATGGCTTTCGAGAGACCAGTGACGCCATACTTGGAAGCCGAATAGCCAGACGACATGCGCATCACAGCCTTGCCTAAAATGCCGGGCAAGTTGATGATGTGCCCAGATTTTTGCCGCACCATCACTTCGCTGGCAAATTTTGAAGCATAGAATGTGCCTTTGAGATTAATGTCAATCATTTCATCAAATTCTTCGACCGTCAGTTCGGTAATAGGTTTGAGATGCCCAACGCCGGCGCTGTTAAGCAGAATATCAATTCTGCCAAAGCTCGAGACAGTCTGGTCAATGAGCGCTTTAACTTCGGCGGCTTTGGTAACATCGCAGGGCACAACAAGGGAATCTGTATCGTAGAGCTTGAAGAGCTCATCAGCAAGGGCTTGAAGTTCAGAGTGAGTGCGACTGGCTAAGACCAATTTGGCGCCTTCACGTGCAAAACGACATGCACTGGCTCGTCCAATGCCGCGACCAGCACCAGTGATAAGAACCACTTTTCCTTCTAGTTTCATTGGCAAGTTGGTTGGTTTAGAAAACTGCACTCTAAACCGCTTTTCATGCGTGGTTCGTTTCAAGCTGGTTATGTGCTTTCACGACGATGTGCTTTGTAGTAGTTGATTAGCCCATTAGTCGAGGAATCATGCGAAGTGACGGGCTCATCATGAGCAAGTTCGGGTAAGATGTGTTTTGCAAGTTGCTTGCCGAGTTCGACGCCCCACTGGTCAAAGGCGTTGATGTCCCAAATGATGCTCTGCACAAAGATTTTGTGTTCATAGAGGGTAATGAGACTGCCAAGTGTGCGTGGCGTAAGTTTGCGAAAGAGAATTGAGTTGGTAGGTTTATTGCCTTCAAAGACTTTGTGTGGCAGAAGCTTTTTCAGTGCGGCGCCCTTCAGCCTTTGTGCTTTAAGTTCAGCAAGAACTTCCGCTTCGGTTTTTCCCTTCATGAGGGCTTCAGTTTGGGCAAAGAAATTCGAGAGCAAAATTTGATGATGCTCGCCGATTGGGTTATGCGACTGGCACGGTGCAAGGAAATCGCAAGGAATAAGTTTCGTGCCTTGATGAATGAGTTGGTAAAATGCATGCTGACCGTTAGTGCCGGGCTCGCCCCAGACAATCTGACCAGTTTGATAGTCGACCACTTTGCCTTGCTTAGTCACACGCTTGCCGTTGGATTCCATATCCCCTTGCTGAAAATAGGCGGCAAAACGAGAAAGATACTGGTCATATGGAAGAATTGCATAGCTTTCTGCGCCAAAGAAGTTGTTATACCAAATGCCTAACAGAGCGAGAATCACGGGCATGTTGCGTTCAAGTGGTGCGGTGCGGAAGTGTTCGTCCATTTCAAATGCGCCGGTAAGCAATTCTTCAAAGTTTTCAAATCCAATCGAGAGTGCAATCGAGAGTCCAATAGCAGACCAGAGCGAATATCGCCCGCCGACCCAATCCCAAAAGCCGAACATGTTGCGCAAATCGATGCCGAATTTTTCAACTTCTTTGGCATTCGTGGAGAGCGCAACAAAATGTTTGGCAATAGCAGTTTCGTGCCCAATACGTTCCAAAAACCAGCGCCGTGCCGTGTGTGCATTTGTAAGCGTCTCTTGTGTGGTAAAAGTCTTTGAGGCGATGATGAACAGGGTAGTTTCAGCATTGATGGTGCGCAGCGTCTCAGCAATGTGTGTGCCGTCAACATTGGAGACAAAGTGCATGTGTAACTCGCGCTTGCTGTATGGCTTTAAGGCTTCGCAGACCATTGCAGGACCTAAATCCGAGCCACCGATGCCGATATTGACTACGTCGGTAATTGGTTTGCCAGTGTAGCCAAGCCACGCTCCACTGCGAACAGCATCACAGAACGATTTCATTTGCATCAGCACACGATTGACTTCAGGCATGACATCTTTGCCATCAACTTCAATTGGACGATTGGCACGATTGCGCAAAGCAATGTGCAGAGCCGGACGATTTTCCGTGAAATTGATTTTTTCGCCCCGAAACATCTTTTCGATATTTGCCTTAACTTTGGTCTGCTTCGCCAGCTCGATAAGCAAGTTGAAGGTCTCTTCGGTGATGCGGTTTTTGGAGTAGTCGAGTAAAATATCGCCAACTTGAAGTGAAAACTTCTCGAAGCGTTTAGGGTCTTTGGCAAAAAGGTCGCGTAGATGCAGTTTAGAGACTTTTTTGTAATGAGCAGAAAGTTTTTTCCAAGCTGGTAGTGCGGTCAGTGAAGGCATAGGTTTGGTATTTTGAATTTGGCTGATGTGCTGAAAAATACAGAAATTGTAAGCATGTATGAAGTCGTGAAAGGTTTTGCAATGTGGCAGCGTTTCAAGGCAGGTGAGCAAGCGCGGTTGCTGATAGTTGGGACAATGGCGCTGTGGCTCTTGCTGGCGTGGCTGGCGCCATGCTTGGCGGCTCATGGTCATCATGACCTTTACGCAGTCTTCAGGGGCGCATGTCACCAAATAGCGGAACGCTGTTTTTGTATCTATGAGCAGCCTATAGCATTATGTGCGCGTTGCACGGGGATTTACAGCGGAATCATGCTCGCCACGCTTCTTTGGACAAAACCCTGTCAGAACCGAAAAGTGCTCTTAACACTCTTGGGCGGCAGTGCAAGTGTGATGCTATTAGATGTTGCACTGGAAACCATCGGCGTATATCACAATGTGAAATGGCTACGATTCACAACAGGAATGGGATTTGGCATAGCGCTTGCGCCAATTCTGGTCAATGCTTTGACTGACATGCTAAGAGAGAGCGCCAGCACAAAAAAGACGGCAAAAAATCTTTCGTAATTTTCATGATAAGGTTTATATTTATGTTTAGCTATTAACGCAATGCTAAAAGGGTCAGATAGCTCAGTTGGTAGAGCAGAGGACTGAAAATCCTCGTGTCGGGGGTTCGATTCCCTCTCTGACCACAGATGCAGGTCGCAGGATACGCAACTTTTTTGTGACTCGCTTAGCCAAGTTTGTATTTTGGATATAACTAAGACAAAAGTTGCGATTGCAGTAGTATGCGATTGCAGTAGTAATTAAACGCTGCTATTATGACAGATATTTACATGCTCCGCAAGTTGGAGCAAGTGCGCGCCATAGCAGACCCTCTTCGCATTCGCATCCTCAACGCACTATGTGAAAAAGCCATGACCACGAAGCAGGTCGCTGAACACCTTGGCGAAAACATCAACAAGCTCTATCATCATGTAGATACACTTGAGGCGGCAGGCTTGATTAAGCTGGTCGAAACCAAGAGAAATCGTGGCACATTAGAGAAGTATTTTCAGGCGGTTGCCAAGCATTTCACGCTATCCCCAGTGCTATTTGAGGTGCGTTTAGATACTGAAGATGAACTCTCGGAGCTAACTTTTTCATCGGCTTTGCAGGCAACACTAACAGAGCTCAAAGAAAGTCTGGCGAAAGGGCTCATCAAGTCAAGCAGCAAACGGCATTTCTTTGCGCGTCAGTATGTGCATACCTCACGGCAAAAAGCACAAGAACTTAGCAAGAAATTGCAAGACTGGCTCGAGGAGTGCGAAAAAGCGGATGCCGAAAATGGAGAGGTAACTTACGCGCTGACTGCGACCTTCTATCCAGTAGTAACAAAGGCGGAGAAAGATAAATCTTCGCGCATGATGAATGGGGCAAAGAACGAATCCGTGCGTCGAAAAATACGACCACTATTGCCCTAATTGTGCTAAGTCAGGGTAGAGTGAAGCACAGAAGCAAGTGCATGAGCATTGTGCCTTTTGGAAGTGTAGAGCAAGGACATCGTTGACTGTTGAAGGGCTGAAGTTTATTGCAAGGAAACACTGTTACACCAAAACTTTTGTTTCAAATGAACACCATTATTCTCACTTACGGAGGTCTTTTGATTGTACTCGGCATTGTCGGCTACATTCAGTCGGGGAGTCCAACAAGCTTTATTGGGTCAGCGGCTGGTGTGTTGGCGATTGTCGGTGCATACTTGTATCAAACTCAAGAGTGGGCAAAGTGGCTGTGCTTTGTTGCCGCATTGGCCATCATCGGTGGCTTGGGAGCAAGATTGCCCGGAGCATTTTCCAAGATAAGTTCAGGTGAAGCAACACTCGGTGAGTACTGGGTACGCTTCTCGCTGGTCGGGCTATCGCTGCTCTTCATAGTCTACTTTTTCTTCGGCTTGAAACAAAATACCAACACCGCATCGTAAGCAGGGCATCTTGTGAATACCAAAAGAGTTTTGTAAATACTTGTAAAAATTTTCATGAAAACGTTCATAGACAAGGTATGAAGAAAGCACTTTTGACCGCCGTTCTTGTCGTTGGAATTTCTCTATCAGCAGCAGCACAATTTAGCAAAGATGTGCCACGCCAAACCGTTGAAGATGGCACGGCTGCAATGTTCCAAAAGCCCGCTGAGAGTTTCTTTGGACAGCTATTGGGACCAGCCTTCGATGACAATCACTTTCAGATGCGCCATTCCTACTCGCTCATGTATAATTCCTTCTTTGGAAATACCGTCGGCGAGTATGTCAATACGATGATTTACCAATTCGATTTCCCACTGACACTGCGCGCTGATATTGGCGTCATTCATCAGCCGTTTGGCGTAACGCCGATGCAGCAGCAGTTTCTTGGCGGACAAAATGTCTTTCAAGGTGTCTATCTCAAAAATCTTCAGGCTGTCTACAAGCCTACGAAAGACATCACGATTGGGTTGAGTTTTCAGCAGATACCGCAAGGGCAACTGTTTTGGGCAAATCCTTGGGGCATGGGCGGTATAGGCATGATGAGGGATCCAGTTTGGGGATGGTAAATTTTCTTTCATGGCGCAAAATCGCCGTTGGTTGAGGGAGAGTTCCGAAGCCGACGGCGATTTTTATTTTACTTCCATGAGATACGCAATTGCCATGTTGCTGCTGTGTCGTGCTACGATAGCATTAGCACAGCCAAGCACACCGTTCCAAATGCCAACACTGATTGTGGATGTGAAAGCAGGGATTGGCGCAATGATACCGCCCGACTTTTCCCGCTGGAGTGAAACGGTGCGACTTGTTCGCAGCCCTGATGTGCGCACCAGCCTTGAACTGGGAGGCTCACTGCTGCTGAAGCTAAACGAATCACTCTACGGCGGAGCAGACCTAAGCTACGCCTTTTTCGAAGATGCCATTGATGCCACTACTGGTGCGCAGCAATTACGCTTAAGTGCAAGCATGTTCATGCCGTCAGCTGTGGTATCATTTGTGCCAATTGAACCGCTTCGGAGCCGAGCACTGGTAAAACTCACGTTTGGCGTAGGAGCAATTTTCGGCACGGTGAGCAACACGCTGGCTGTGCCACAATCGTATTCGGTGTGGGGCGGTGCCTTGCTTACCGAGTTTACATTTGGGTTGCCGCTTGGTCAGTTTGTGGTGGCAACCTTCAATGCCGCCTTGCGTGCAGGCTTAACAGGCGCGGCACAAAACGGTAGTGTCCGATTAGAGTATCTCGATAGTGATAGACAGGTCAAGCCGGTAACGCTCACTTTCCTTGTTGGTACAATTCGCTTCGGTGTGGCTCTCAAACTTTAAGCAGCAGATGCCTCTTTCAATGAGTGCGGTGCTCAAATTGTCCTGCACATTTTGGCGCAAGAATCCGTATTTTCGTCAAAGCAAGAAAAGACCACAGGAAGTAACGAAGTAACTATATGACTATCAAGTTTGGAACATCGGGCTGGCGAGCGGTTATCGCCGACGAATTTACGTTTGCAAATCTCACCTTGGTGCTTGAAGCCATTGCATGCTACCTCAAACAAAATCACTTAAGCGAAAAAGGTATTATCATCGGACGCGATACGCGTTTTGGTGGCGAAGATTTTGCGCAATATGCGGCACGGCTCTTGGCTTCCGAAGACCTCAAAGTGTTTTTGTGTGAGCGAGATGTACCAACGCCCGTCATCAGTTATGAGATTCGGCGCAGGAAAGCAGGCGGTGGCATCAACTTTACCGCATCGCACAATCCGCCTGAATATCAAGGCTTGAAGTTTTCTACATCCGATGGCGCGCCAGCGCTACCCGAAATCACACAGCAATTTGAGCAAACCTTTGCGAAGCTCTACGCCGAAGAAAAAGCCAATCCACGCAAGCGAACCTATCCTGAATTTCAGACGCTGCTGTCGCAAGGCAAGATTGAACTCATTGACCCCAATCCGCCGTATCTGCAACGCCTGCGGGAGATTATCGATACCAAAGTTATTGCCGAGTCAGGCATTAAAGTGATTTACGACGCCATGTATGGCACGGCACGCGGATACACCGATAAGTTCCTAAAAGATTTAGGTGTGAGCGTAGAGACGCTACACGACTACCGAGATGTCTATTTCGGCGGTCGCCCGCCAGAGCCGTCAGAGAAAAACATTCCAGAGCTGATGGCACGCGTCAAAGAGCTGGGGGCAAAGGGCGAATTTGTTATTGGCATTGCCAACGATGGTGATGCCGACCGATACGCCGTGGTGGATTCGACAGGTGCATATCTACAAGCTAATCAACTGCTGGCGATACTCTTTCACTATGCGCTGAAGCATAAACCAAACTGGAAAGGCTGTGTGGTGCGCACATTAGCCACAACACATCTCATTGATGCCATTGCCAACAAAGAAGGCATAAAACTCTACGATGTACCCGTAGGGTTTAAATACATCGGCGAAATCATGATGCGTGAGGACATGATTGTCGGTGGCGAAGAATCCAACGGGCTATCGGTGTATCAGCATATTCCAGAGAAAGATGGGATTTTGGCATGCTTGCTATTTGTGGAAATTACAGCAAGAACTCGGCAACCGCTTTCGGAGTATCTGAAAATGCTCTATGCCACGTATGGTCATTTTTCAACGGTGCGAGAGAATTTGCGCCTAAGCGATGAACAAAAAAATGCGTTGCTACAGCGATTACAAAATCAGCCCCCGACATCAATTGCGGGAAAAAACGTGGTCAAGCTCGATAAGCGCGATGGTGTAAAGATGATTTGTGAAGACGAGAGCTGGCTACTGGTTCGCTTCAGTGGCACAGAGCCAGTGGTGCGTTTCTATGCCGAAGCGCACAGCGAAGCACGAACCCAAGAAATGATTCACTTTGCAAAAAGTCTTATTTGAACCTCAAAACAGACACAGAACATGAATATCAAAGACATGGCAGGAATGCTGAAGCAAGTTCAGCAAATTGGTCAGAAAATGGAAGAAGTGCAGCGTGAACTGGCTAAGCTCAAGGTTGTCGGAGAGGCAGGCGGTGGCATGGTCAAAGTAACCGCCAACGGCAAGCATGAAATTCTCAAAATCGAGATTGAAAAAGATTTGCTCAATCCTGATGAACAAGACATGTTGTGTGATTTGATTGTTGCCGCAACCAATAAAGCCCTGCAAGAATCCAGCCGAGTTGCCCAAGAAGAGATGATGAAGGTAACAGGCGGCATGATGACCAACATGGATTTTCTCAAGGACTTCAACATGGGAGGAGGTCCGGCATAAATGCGGTTGCGGCAATGGAGGACTGCTATCTTCATCTTCTTTTCTGCGCTGTGCCTGTGGGCAGGCTTAGGCGTAACCAAATGGACAAACTGGCAAGGAAGAGAAACACATTTAGACACATTCATTAGCGAAAGCGATGAAAAGTACGAAAACCCCGAAGCGCGCTACAAGTGGGAGTTAGAACAGCTCATTGACCCCTACACGGGCAAATTGCCAAAGAATATCCGTTACAAAGAATTGCAATACGCCAACACACTCCCCAGCGACGATGACCTAAGTGAAAGGCAACTCTTAGGCGTCTTCAGCCAAGATGCAAAGCTGAAGCCGAAGGGGAGCCTGCAGACGCTCTCACAACCGCTGCAAGCTGTGTCGTGGAATTTTCGCGGACCTATCAACGTAGGTGGGCGAACCCGTGCGCTGGCGATTGATGTCAGTAACGAAAATGTCATCCTTGCAGGCGGCGTATCTGGCGGAATGTGGCGCAGTAACGACGGCGGACGAACTTGGCGCAAAACCACATCGCCTGACGATTTACACAGCGTGTCTTGTCTGGTACAAGATACACGCCCCGGACGACGAAACATCTGGTACTACGGCACAGGCGAACTACGCGGCAATAGTGCAAGCTCTAACATCGGTGCAGGACTCTATCGCGGCGACGGCATCTTCAAGTCTGTCGATGGCGGCAATACTTGGGCACGACTGCCTTCAACGGTTACCAACGTGCCGCAAGCATTTGATAATTACTTTGACTGGGTATGGAACATTGCCCTTGACCCCTCAAACCTGAACGAAGATGAAGTCTACGCTGCCACGCTTGGCGCTATTCATCGCAGCATTGATGGCGGCAATAGCTGGCAAGTGGTGTTGCCACGCGGCGGAAATTTTTCTAACGCAACGATTTCACCGCGCTTTAACGATGTTGCCGTAACTTCCAGAGGTGTAGTGTATGCAGCAATGAGTTCAGCAACCAGCGATGCGTCGGTAACTACGGCGCAAGGGCGAGGTATCTGGCGCTCTGCCGACGGTATTAACTGGGTAAACATCACGCCACCAGATTTTCCAACGACATACAACCGCTTTGTTATCGGAATCGCACCTTCCAATGAGAACATCGTCTATTTCTTAGGCGAAACGCCAAACAGCGGATTCAATGGCTCAGAGCGCGATTGGACCAGCCTATGGCGATACACCTACCTTTCAGGCGATGGAACTGGTGCAGGCGGTCGCTGGGAAAATCTCTCGGCTAATTTGCCCGCTTTCGGCGGCGCCGTCGGTAACATGAACTCGCAGCAAAGTTACAACCTTGTCGTCAAAGTCAAGCCCGATGACCCGAATGTGGTCTTCATCGGAGGCACAAACATCTATCGTTCTACTGATGGCTTTTCTACAAACACAAACACAACTTGGATTGGCGGTTACTCCAACCTCAATAACGTCAGTCTCTACCTAAATCATCATTGCGACCAGCACTGTATTGTGTTCTTGCCGTCCAATCCAAACGTGATGTTCACAGGTAATGATGGCGGTGTTCAGCGCACAAATAACTGCATGGCACAAAACGTGGTATGGGAAAACTTATCACGCGGATACATCACCTCTCAATTTTACACGGTAGCCATAGACCAAAGCACAGTCAATGATATCATCATCGGCGGCTTACAAGACAATGGCACCTACTTTGTAAGTTCGCAATCTGCTAATGTAGACTGGCGTAGTGTAGCCGGCGGCGACGGAGGTTACTGCGCAATTGCAAGTGGGGGCAACCCGTATTTCATTTCATTTCAGGAAGGCAGAATATTGCGAGCCTCGCTGGGTTCAGATGGTAGAGTGCTATCTGCAACATCCATCACGCCAGCAGGCGCCAGCAACATGCTCTTCATCAACCCCTTTGTCTTAGACCCAAACAATAGCAACATTCTTTATACCCTTGGAAACGATAGAGTCTTCCGAAATACACAAGCACTGAGTGCAACTTCCATTGTGGGATGGGATACGCTGCCATCGCCCTTCGCTGGTGCAAGACTGACAAGCCTTGCTATATCGCGCTCGCCAGCAAATCGACTGTACTACGGCACAAGCAATGGCAGAGTCTTCCGTGTCGACGACGCTCACTCCAGTCAGGCAACCACCACAGAAATCACGGGCGCAAACTTCCCAAGAAGCGGAACAACAACAGTAGGCTACGTGAGCTGCATTGCCATAGACCCTACTGATGCCGATAAAGTATTAGTCGTGCTCTCGAACTACAACATTCAAAGCCTATTCTACAGCGAAAATGGCGGCACCAGCTGGACAGCGGTCGGTGGAAATTTAGAAGAAAATCCAGATGGCACAGGAAGCGGACCAGCAGTCAAATGGGCAGAAATTCTGCCTGTGCAAGGTGGAACCGCGTATTTCGTGGGCACAACCACGGGTCTTTATGCCACTGCGCGACTAAACGGCATGCAAACGCAGTGGGTGCAGCAGGGACGAAGAAACATTGGTCGAGTCGTGGTCGATATGATTCGAGCTCGCCAAGCCGATGGATTGGTCGTCGTAGCTACGCATGGCAACGGAGTTTATAGCGCAAACATCACAAGTCTGACGCCGCTTTCTGCACAGACCAATGCGCCTGTGGCTAATGCATTTCGTTTACTGCAGAACTATCCCAATCCTTTCAACCCAACAACTATCATTCAGTATCAATTGCCAGTAGCCAGTCCAGTCTTGCTCAAAGTCTATGATGCCTTAGGCAGGGAAGTAGCAACCTTGGTCAATGAACGCAAAGATGCGGGCATGCATCAGGTAGAATTTCGAGCCACAAATCTGGCAAGTGGAACATATTTCTATCGGCTGCAAGCTGGTCAGTTTGTCGAGACGAAGAAAATGATACTGATAAAGTAAATAAACACCAGTGGGCGTGAGAGCATTGAGTAAAAAAAGTGGGCGCAGGAATCACTGCGCCCTGATTTGTTTCGTGTGCGTCAATCAAGCAATGGTGATGTCCTTGTTGAGATAGACATCCTGAATGGCATTGAGAATAGCAATGCCTTCTTTCATGGGCTTTTGGAAAGCTTTGCGCCCAGAAATCAACCCCATGCCACCTGCTCGCTTGTTGATAACGGCGGTTCTTACTGCATCAAAAAGGTCGTTATCGCCAGAAGCGCCACCTGAATTGATAAGCCCAGCACGACCCATATAGCAATTGAGAACTTGATAACGGCATAGGTCAATCGGATGGTCAGTAACGAGGTCAGTGTACATACGATTATCTATTTTGCCGTAGGGACTTTCTTTGGTACTCAGTGCCTTGTAGCCACCGTTGTTCTCGGGCAACTTTTGCTTGATAATATCGGCTTCAATTGTAACGCCCAAGTGATTGGCTTGCGAGGTGAGGTCAGCCGAGACATGATAGTCCGTGCCATTGACCTTGAAGGCAGGATTACGCAAGTAGCACCAGAGAATGGTTGCCATGCCCAAATCATGTGCTTGCTTGAAGGCTTCAGAGACTTCAATGATTTGACGACTGGATTCGGCAGAGCCAAAATAAATGGTTGCACCAACAGCCACACAGCCCATATCAAACGCCATCTTGATATTACCAAACATGATTTGGTCATACTTGTTGGGGTAGGTCAGAAATTCGTTATGGTTGATTTTGGCGATGAAAGGAATTTTATGGGCATACTTGCGAGCCACGCTGCCAAGCACTCCAAAGGTAGAGGCGACGGCGTTGCAGCCACCTTCAATAGCAAGCTTGACAATGTTCTCACCATCGAAATAGATTGGATTCTTGGCAAATGAGGCACCAGCAGAATGCTCAATCCCTTGGTCGACAGGCAAAATGGAAAGATACCCAGTGCCTGCAAGCCGACCGGTATTGAAGAGCAGTTGTAAGTTGCGCAACACATTTGGGCTACGGTCGGAGTGTAGCCAAACACGGTCAATAAAATCAGGGCCGGGCAGATGCAAATGCTCTTTAGACACTTTGGCACGATACTCTAAAAGATTTTTGGCTTCAGCCCCCAAAATTTCTTCGACATCGATCGTGAGATTGCTCTCGGAGATGACAGTACTCATGGTTGTAGTCCAGTTTGGTTGGAAAAACTGCTTGTTCATTTTCGAGGAAACAGTGAAATATAAAGATTTTCACGCAGTTTATGCCAATTTTGAGAAGCAATCTTGACCGCCATGTATGCCCAACTCAAAGGCAGAAAAGTAACTTTTGTGGTTTCTATGAAGGCGCTATTTTGAACAAAACTTCGTGTAATTGTGAAAGCATTTTGTGAGCTTTGTGGTAAAAAGCACAAAAGACACAGAGACGCTCACGAAGAGCGCAAAGCCAAACTGTGCCAAATCCATTTCATCCGTGTGCGCTGTGTGCCATTGTGATGTGGATTTCCTCGCTGGCGCTCAGAATGACGACGCAGTTGTCATGCTGAATGGAGCGTAGCGAAATGAAGCATCCATACTGCATTCCAGACTTGACTCGGAAACAACGGTGTCATGAGAAGTTAGAGTAGGTTTGAACCTTTCCTTTTTGTCTTTAAACAAAATACAAGCGTGACGATGACAGCTATTGTCAATTTTTTCACAGAGATAGGAGAAATTACGACGATGTTCAGCGGGGTGCTGAAGAGTTTGACGCGCTGCTTCAAAGACCGTAAGCTCATCGTGTCGCAAATGTCGCATATCGGTGTCGATTCACTGCCGTTGGTGGTGTTGGTCTCGATTTTCACTGGTGCGATTGCCGCTTGGCAAGCCGCTTACCAAATGAAGGGACTTGCACCAATGAGCCTTGTCGGCGGTATCACCTCTCGTGTGATTATCATTGAGCTGGGACCAGTGCTAACTGGCATTATCATTGCTGGTCGCGTCGGCGCCTCGATTGCGGCAGAATTAGGCACAATGAAGGTAACTGAACAAATCGATGCGCTTGAGACTATGGCAATCAACCCAGTTCGATATCTTGCTATGCCACGTATTTTGGCAACCACACTCATGATGCCAATTCTTGTCATCTTCGCTAACCTCGTTGCGATTGCTGGCGCATTTGTGGTCTCTTCTTCCTTCTTGGGACTGACCGCATCAGGATTCTTTGACTCGCTGAAAAATTTCTTCTATGTCGAAGATGTCGCCAGCGCACTGCTCAAAGCCGCCATTTTTGGTCTCATGACCTCCTCAATTGGTTGCCACATTGGCTTCCGAACCGATGGTGGCGCAGAAGGTGTGGGTGTCTCGACCATTCGCAGTTTCGTGGTCTCATCGGCAACTATTCTCATTGGCGATTACTTCCTGTGGCTTTTTCTGTTCTAACTCCCAGCGAAGGGTATCGTAGAAGGGCAAAGACAGTATTTCACTTCAACTGCGGAATCAAATGATTTACTCACTGCTCATCGCATTGCTGCTCTTGCCACCGAAGCCGTTTGAGGGTTCTATTGTCTTTAGCGTTTCAGCGCCCGATGTCAAAGATGGAAATCTCGTTATCATGCTCTCACGCTACGGAGCAAAAGCCATTTTCGATGGCAAAGATCAAGCCTTTGAGTTTCTCATTCCCAAGCAAGATAGCGCCGCCTACAAACTCAATGCTTACGGGAAAACCTACAACATTGTCGGACTTGCTGACTCACGGCGGCTGGCTGAAACGCTGGGAAAGTTCGACGACTACGTTATCGAAAAACATGGACAGGAAACGCTCCTAGGCTACACTTGCGAGCACTTTACACTCAAAACGAAAACCCGCACGCTCGAGCTATGGACTGCACGCGACATTTTGGATGCCGAACAACTCACTAAACTGGCAGGTGCAGTTACACTCCTGGGCTTAAATCCACGAATGGTGCAAAAAATGGTAGAAGCAGGCGTAGCAGGATTCCCGCTTAAATTGCGCGCCGAAGAAAATGCAAAAGTGCTGACCGTGATAGCCAAGAAAGCAACAAGGAAAACTTTCCCAAAATCAACGTTTGAAATCCCCAAAGGCTATAAAAAAATCGAGAGCGAAAGCCTGCTATCGCGTTAAACAGCTTGGGTCTGCTCATTTGCCAAAAACTCAAAACATGGCTGGAGAACAAATTCGGCAAACGATTCAGGCAGAAGGGTTTGCTCCAAACTGCGCTGTGAAAAAATGTATCGACCATCGCACTGAAAGCCAAGTTCAGCCCAATTGACGGCATTGAGCTTTTCACAAAGCTGATGAAGATTGACCCGCTGATGGTGTGGAAACACGGCTAAGACCGACCCATCGTAGTCGGTGCACTCATGGAGGAAAAAAGGGCGTGGGTGGCGCGTTTTGCAATTGACATAAATGCGCTTTCTATGGCTCTGATAGTGCACTCGTCCCCAAGTCCACCAGTTTGATTCATCAAACCGTTTGATGCGCCTTGCAAGCAGTCTTGCCTTGAAACGCTCAAGGTAAGGCGTGTAGAGATTGAAAATCATGCGTCGCACTTTGCCGTCTTTGACTGTCGTAGAGCAAACGAAATCTCTGTTGCCAAATTCATCACTGGTAAAGACCTCGTCATCGCCACTTACGGCACCGACCTTGACGAAAAAAACATGATTGAAGGGCACAACATAGATTTCATTCGTGAAAAGAAGTTGCCCTGAAATACAAGTAAATCTTCTCTCTTGCGTCAAACCCTTTTCATCGGTAAAAGTAGTGCGTCGTGAAAAATTGTCTTTTTCAAATCGCCAAATGGCGCAGTTTGGCGTGTAGCTACCGAAGATGCGCTTGTCGCCCAGTTCAATCCAATCAGTAATGGTGCCAAGTGTGTAAAGAAAGTGGTTGAGATGTCGTGCCGCAGTAGCTTTCAGAAAGTCGCGAGGGGTGATGAAAATCAGTTCGCCATGTGCCGTAAGGTGATGCAAGCATTTTTCAATGAAAAACAGATAAAGGTTGGTGCGCTCATCGAAAAATTGCATAGAAAGTCGTGCTTTGGTCTCTGGCAAAATATCTTGAAAGCGCACGTAAGGTGGATTGCCGATGATGGTCTCGAAACGATTTTCGGTAGAGTAACTAAAAAAATCCATGACGAGTGCCGTTGCTGGGGCGAGCGAGGCATCGAGTTCAATCGCAACGCAGTCGGCAAGGCGATTAGAAAATGCGCCATTGCCAGAAGCAGGCTCCAACACTCGCCCACGGTTTTTCCTCAGGGCAAGCATTTGCTCGACCACTACAGGCGGCGTAAAGACTTGACCGAAGCGTTTGACATCAAACATGCCTCAAGAATCTTTGGTCAGTGAAAATAAAAAAGGCGATTCGTTTTGAATCGCCTTTGAGGAGCCATCTACCCTTGAATCAGCGCAGGAAGAAACCCGGAACCCATTCAAAGAATCCTCTGAACTCGCCACGGCGACCGCGAAGCGATAGAGGCAAGCGCCCAGCACGCTCCTGTGAAAGGTCGATATTGAACTCACGATTGACTTGACGCTCTTCGTAGGTTTCACCCTTGATGAAAGTGATATTTGCCGTATAGGTGCCGCTAATTGTGCCCGAAGTAGCGCGTGCATGGATGTTTTGGAACCGACGAGTGCGGTTAAGCGGAACGATCACATTGGTCAGCGTTGCCGTAACTGTGTGGTTACTGATACGCTGTGCATCTTCAATGGTCAAAGAGTCAATGGCTGAACGCCGATACGGTGCAGTGGAATTGACAGTCATGATGGGGTTTGCCGTATCGGCGAGCGAAATAGTGCCCCGCACGGCGCCTTCAAGTCTGGTCAAACGATGTGAAATGCGGCGGTTCTTGAAACTGCCTGTGCAAGAGTCAGGCACGATTTCAAAGGTAACAAGGTCGGCAACTTGGTTGTTGGTTCTGAAAAACTGTTGTCCGACGCCGTTACGCGAGAAGCGGAGCCGATACTGGCGTGCCCAGCTGCCTTGCACCATGGGCGTATTGAGCGTGCGCTGCACGGTGATAGTCCAAGTCTGGGTAGCCGGGTTATACTCACGGCGGCGCACAACGCCATTACGACTTAGCATAGGGAGATTGTTCAAGAGCGTAATGTCGTCAGAGAAAGCCAGCGGGATAACGGTGCCGTCAAAGGTCAGTTCCACAATGTCAGTGAGTTGGTCATGCAGTCCGCCGTTGTCGGAGCCCATGGCGCCGGCAATCACTTCTGCGGCATCCATTGAGGCGAGCAGGCTCTCATCTTGAGTAGGGTCTAAAGCATTTCGGCAGCCCGTAGCGGCTAAGGAGATGAATGCAGCAAGCGTAAGAATGGAAAATAAACGTGCCATTTTTGAAAAGTGTTTTTAATTGATTGAAGTTAAAACGATTACCTACCTGAAAGTGGCGCCTTGTGATTTGTGCCAACTTTCACTACAAAAGACAATGAAGAACAAGGCAAGGTTTAATAGCAGCTGTATCAGTGTGCGCAGCGCCACAGAGTTATTAAAGAAGAGCAAGGCAAAGGCAAAACAGACAAGGAGAGTCGTCGTAAGAGAGCGTGCAAAGAGACAGCCGAAATGCTACAAATGTGATGGTTTTGTTGCCTATCTTTGCACTGTTTTCAAAAAACAAAACTTATACATGCATCTTGCTATCTGATGACACTGTCAGAGAAGTTAGAGTTTGATAAAATTCTTCGCTATACTGAAAAGCTCTGTCTGTCTGAGATGGGCAGGGCGAGGCTCAATCAAGCTGGTCCGATTCTTTCACTTATTGCGCTCTCGTTAGAACTTCGTAAAGCGGCTGAACTCAAGCTCCTCATTGAATCAGGCGAGGAATTGCCAATTCCATCACTGCCCGACACGCGAGAGCTCTACAAAAAATTGGCGATTGAAGAAAACTTCCTGCAGCCAAAAGAGCTGCTTCAAGTTGCTGCGTCGCTACGCACGGCAGCACAACTCAAAAAGTTCATCTTCAATCGGCGAGAGACTTATCCCAATCTCAATCTGCTGACCGAAAATCTCTGGATGGAAAAATCCTTGCAGCATGAAATCAATCGTGTAGTGGATGAATTTGGGGAAGTGCGTAGTTCGGCAAGCGATGCACTGGCGTTCATTCGCAGTTCGCTGGAGCAAAAACGCATGGCATTGCGGCGTAAAATGGAATCGCTGATGCGCCGCTACGCAGAGGCTGGAATGCTCATGGAAGAGAGTATCACGATTCGAAATGGGCGGATGGTCTTAGGATTTCGCGTAGAGCACAAGTATCAAGTGCCGGGCTTCATTCACGACTTTTCGCAGTCAGGGCAAACCGTGTTCATTGAACCGTCGGAGACCCTGATGCTCTCAAATGAAATTCGTGACTTGGAAATTCAAGAGTTGCGAGAAATTGAGCGCATTTTGCGTGATGTAGCAAAATCGCTACGCCAGCACCTTGAACACTTGCTTAGCAATCAAGAGATTCTCAGCGAATTCGATGCCCTCTATGCCAAAGCTCGATTTGCGATTGAGACGCGCTCGGTCATGCCTGAACTGTCTGAGCAAAAGTCACTCCGCTTAGTGGAAGCCTATCATCCATGGCTGCTTTTGACGCACAAAAAGCTTGGCAAGCCAACGGTGCCGCTGTCGTTAGAGCTGGGCAATGAACATCGAGCGCTGGTCATCACTGGACCTAATGCCGGTGGCAAGTCCGTAGCCATGAAAACCGTAGGGCTACTGGCTTATATGCTGCAATTCGGCTTCTTGGTGCCGTGCAGTGAAGCCTCGAGATTTACGCTCTTTGATAACATCTTCGTCGAGATAGGCGATGAGCAATCTATCGAAAACGACCTCTCCACATTTAGCTCGCACTTGCAAAACCTGAAGGACATTTTGGATAACGCCACAAGTGAGAGCCTTGTGCTCATCGATGAAATTTGTTCAGGCACTGACCCTGAAGAGGGAGCGGCAATTGCAACGGCGATTCTCGAGAGCCTCATTACACGTCGGGCGCTGACGATTGTTACCACGCATCAAGGCATGTTGAAAGCGTATGCACATCGCCGAGAAGGCGCCATCAATGGTTCAATGCAATTTGATGCGAGCGAACTACGCCCAACCTATCAATTCCAAATGGGCTTGCCCGGGAGTAGTTTCGCACTGGAGATGGCACGCCGAATGGGCTTTGCACCGCACATCTTGGAAAATGCCCAGCGCTTTATGGGCGAAAACAAGCATGCACTCGAGGACCTGATTGCCAAACTTAGCTTTGAATTGCAAACCGTGCACGCACAAAAAGCCGAACTCGAGCGCGAGCAAGCGGAGCTGAAACGCCTAACTGAATCGTATCAGCAGAAACTTCGAGCACTTGAGCAAGAGAAAAAAGAACTGCGTCGCCAGAGTTTGCAAGACGCCAAACGCCTACTGGCACAAGCCAACCAAGTGATTGAAAAAGTCGTCAAGGACATCAAGCAAAGTCAAGCAGATAGCGAAACCGTTAAACAGGCACGAAAAGAGTTAGAGAAAGCTCGCAAAGAGCTGGCAGCGGAAGAAGCCCGCCTTGACATAGGTCAAACTTCAGATACTCTGCCAGACGTCACACTGCGAATTGGCGACAAAGTCAAACTGCTGGATACACAAAGCATTGGCGAGATTTTGGAAATCGATGGCGAAGATGCCATGGTCAGCTTTGGCAACTTCCGAATGAAAACACAGCTGCGCAACCTTCAGAAAATTTCAAAGAAAGAAGAGCGAGAAGCAGAACGAAAAGAACAAAAAGTCAGCATCTCGACGCCGACAGAAATCAAGGACGTTTCAACCCGATTAGATTTGCGTGGTCTAATGGGCGATGAGGCTATCCTACGCGTAGAAAAATTCATTGACGAATCCATCTCAAATGGTCTGCACAAAGTAGACCTAATTCATGGCAAGGGCACGGGCGCGCTGCGCAAGCGCATTGCAGAATATCTCAAGTCAGACAAACGCATCAAGAGTTTTCGGCTGGGAAACTGGGACGAGGGCGGAGCTGGCGTAACCGTGGTAGAAATGTAAAAAGGAAGAAATTCGCCACGACACAGGCTTAGTTTTTGTCAGTGCAGGATTATCGGAACAGGGCTTTGATGCTACCCCACGTGCGGCGCGTCGTGGAAGTTTGATAGACAAGCGAAGTTTGCATTTCATCGGTGCGCGCCGTGCCAACAATGCGCAAGATGTAAGTGTAACGCGTGGAAGAAAATGCTGCGGGCGGTGGTGCCGTGCTTGCCATAGGAGCCAGACGCGCCACATTCATATCCACAACCTCATAGCTGCTTCCCGACCCCAAAGGCTGAACGGTTGCAATCAACGTCAAAGACAGGTCGTTTTCTGTGCGCCGATAGACTTCGTAGCGCACCAAGTTGGATTCTACGGATGCCGACCAGCGCACATAAATGCGGTCAGCGGCGGGCACGGCAACAAAGCGTGAAATTGAGGTGTTCGCCAGTGCCATTCCAGAAAGAATCAGCAGTGTAAGGTATGCCAAAGCCGATGTTCTCATAGCTGCGCAAGTTACGAATAAGTCAGCAGGCACTCAAAATTCAGTAATACAAACTTAATACCGAAAATGACAATAGAAATGCCTACGTTGAAAAGCAGGCACCTTCGCCTAAGACCCTAAAGCAAGTACAAAACTTTTCCATAACCCTTAATAGAGACAGCTATGATGAAAAATAAACTCGTCGTGTCATGCAGCCTTGTGCTGCTTTTCACACTCTTTGCGCAGGAGCGCATGGCGTATGCGCAATTTGGATTGCCCGAGGGCGGAAAACCGCGTGCCACCATCAAGGAAGACAACTTGGTGCGACTCAGTGATGTCTTTCCAAGTCTCAAATTGCTACAAGGCTTGCCTAATTTCGATGCCATCGGTGAGACCATCAAATACACCACAGTCGGTGACGCCGAATACGACAATCTTTTTAAGGAAGCGGCAGAGCTGAATGCAAAAACTCGGCAAACGAAATTCCTCGTCAGTAAGTATGGCAAAGACCCGGGCAGTTTTGCAACAAATGCCGCCAAAGACTTGGGCGAAAAAGCCAAAGATTTAATGACCTTTAATACGCTGCTAAAGGAACTCTCAGCAGCCCTGCAAAAAGACGACACACGTGCTGCCGAACTGCTGAAGAAACTTTCAGGACTTAATCCTGCCGATAAGTTCTCACCACTTGACTTGGATGCCGTTAGGAAGGCGATAGAGCAATGCAAAGCAAATCTGGAAGAGGTTACAACGAATGCACCAGCATTGATAGATGAAATAGGTAAGCTGCTCCAGTAGCCTAAGTGCAGTTAGTTGAAACTGAACATTTTTTCGCGTATTGATTTTTCGGCAGGTGTAGCCGTGTCACTCGGCTCGAGCACATCGACGATGCGGCGTTGTGCGCCAACTTTGCCAGTCAGCGTAAGGGTTTTGTTGTTACGCTTGATGGTAAGCCGGGTAGGGGCACCAGCTTTTAGCCCTTTGAGAGAAAGGATTTTTTCCAAAAGCAAGCTGGAGCGACTGGTGTCAGCATCGTCGATGGCTAAAATTTCGTCGTTCGGTTTTAAGCCCATGCGTTCGGCAGCAGATTCAGGCAAAACGCTTGTCACTTTCAGTGCCCCATTTGAATCAGGCTGAATGAAATACCCCATTTGCGGAATCATTGCTTTGCGTTTGCCGTAGTGCAAACCCGCTTTTGCGAAGTAAGTCTGAAGCGGTAAGGTATCGCGCCCAGCGATGTAGCGCGCATAAAAAGGCAAGATGTCTACTTCCGCAAGGCGTGAGAGAACGAATGCAAGAGAGTCATCGTGATACGGTTTTTGCGGTTTGCCGTATTCCGCATTGAGTTTGAGCAAGAGTTCATCGGTGCCATGCTGCTGCGGGTGGTGTGTGCGCAAGTAAATATCTAAAAGCATGGCAACGAGTGTGCCCTTGATGTAAAACGGAAACATGTCCGAAGCATCCTCAATATGCGCCAATCTGCGGCTAAGTGAGACAAGACTTTCCCGACTACTGCCAAAGGGCGTTTGCAACAGATGAATACGTTGCAGCATGTTTTGCAAAAACACCGAGCACGAGAGCACCCCACCCTTGACCATCAAAAGTTCCGCATAGTAATCCGTCATGCCTTCAACAAACCAAATGGTAGAAGTTTGAATAGGACGCTGGTAGTCGAATGGACTGAGCAAGTGGCTATGAATGCGCTTGGGATTCCAGAGATGAAAGAATTCATGGCTGATGGTGGTGGCAATTTGGTCGTGCCGAACATTATCCCAGTCGAAGAGCGGCATGTAGTAGACGGAAGAATTGCGATGCTCGAGCGCGCCGAATTGAGAAAAAAATGTGGGGCGCACAAGGCGAAAGATGAAGAGATATTTGGAGTAAGGCAGTTCGCCAAAGAAACGATGATGTGCCAGAACAATCTCGTGAATAAGGGCTATCAAGCTGTCTGGTTTTGGCGGTGAGTCAGCATCAATGATAATGCTGTGTGGTTTATCGAGTATGGAGAAGTCATGGCGATAGAAGTTGCCTATTATCACTGGAGCGTCGACAAGTTCATCATAATCCTTGGCGTATGCCGTGAGTGAGTTCGGGGCAGTTTCAATTGCAGAAGCCATTTGCCAGCCTTCAGGCAAGCGGTAATGCACCACACAAGGGAGGTCTTTATAGCCTTGCAAGTAGCCGAAAACATTCGTGCCGTTGAAGTATCCGCGTTGAGAGTTAAGTTCGGTGGTTTCGGGGTAAAGAAGGTCGGGGCGGCGCATATTTCGAATATGATACTGAATTTTAGCAAGGGCTTTGGCAGGAAAAATTTTCCATGAATTGGTATCGAGACGGACGACATTGAGCGGTTTGCCGTGATGGTCGAAAGCCACAAGATTGCGCAGATATTTGCCATACTGCGTCAGTTGATAAGCGCCCGGAGCCCAAGCTGGCAAAGAAAAAATTTCTTCATCGTGAAATGATAGTCTTGCAAATGAGAGTGTGATAACAAATTCCTCACGCTCTGGCTGTGTGGCATCAACGGTGTATAGGAAAGGTGCCAATCGTTCGGTGCTGCTGGGTTCAGTGGTGCGGCAGCTATGAAGCAGAAGCAAGGCAAAAATGCTAAAGCTCAGCAGTGCAAGAAAAGAAAGGCGAACTTGCATGGAACTTGAGCAGATTAAAGCGTTAGAGTGCGTCGCATAAAAAAATTAGGTCGTGTTGACAAATGAATGTATAGGTTTTGCTGCACTGTTCTGCACTTCTCTTCTGTCATCATATCGCAGAAGACGGATGTTCTGTGCACTTTTTTGGTCATTCCAAGCGTCTTTTCCTGTCATTCCGAACGTCGGCGAGGAATCCACCTTGGATGCTTCACTACGCTTTGCTCCGTTCAGCATGACGGGGTGACTTTGAGGCATCGGCATAATCAGTTCAATTCGCATCCTGTTTAATCAGTGATT
>Ga0308419_1000067_pt1 | contig 82341 bp, 67 predicted proteins | sample HotsprSampleMS50_FD_203674 | JGI IMG/M metagenome (GOLD analysis project Ga0308419, IMG submission 203674) | Hot spring phototrophic mat microbial communities from Mushroom Spring, Yellowstone National Park, Wyoming, United States - 20090730_MS50 ... | reverse complement strand
CTTTTCCAATGACCGAAGCCTTGTGCCGGCCACAAGAGGCCAAAAAACGGGCACGTGAAACCTTGCTGGCGGATTATTCCTTGGGTTTACCGCCTATCTGCCCGCTTTATGAACCGCATCCCGTCGGCGTCGTTCGTGGCAACAACCCACTCGCGCAGGAGATGGCGGTGTTCGGTGAGGACCTCCGCTTGCGACGGATCGCCCGCCAGGTTGCGCAGTTCATCCGGATCGGACTCCAGATCGAAGAGACTTTCCTCAATCGCTCCGTTGGCATACACGCAGTACTTGAAACGCGTGGTGCGAACCATCCGGCCGTTGCGCTCTTCGCAAACGACGAACGATCGCCAGTCCGATGGTGCGTGGCCTTCGATCAACGGCCTTAGGCTGCGGCCCAGCAGCCCGGGCGGCCGCGGCCTTTCGGCATAGTCGCAGAACGTCGGCAGCAGGTCGAGTCCGGTGGAGACCAGATGGGATCGGTCCACCCGCCCCGTGCGGGGCCCCCCCGGCGGACGCACAATCAGCGGCACACGCGCCGACTCTTCGTAGAAGAAGCGTTTCGAGGCCAACCGGTGACTCGCCTCCATGTCGCCGTGGTCACTTGTAACGAGGATAAGCGTCGTGCGGTCCAGTCCGCCCTGACGAAGACCGTCCAACAGGCGGCCGATTTGCGCGTCAACCTGCTCGACCAGGCGGGCGTACACCCAGCGGTAGATGCGCCAGTCTCGCTCCGTGAACGTTTTGCGCATCAGACCGGCTGGCGTCGGCGCATCAGGGTCCTCGTTCATGGGCAAGCCCGCTGGCTCGTCCTTCGGAACGGCAAAGTTCGACGGCAACGGCGGAAGCTGCGTTTCGGGCAAAGAGAGTGCTCGACGGTAGAGGTCGGCCAGTCCGGGTGGAACCTGGCGGGATTGACCTTCCCGGAGGGCATGGAGATAACAGATATCGTGCGGGTTGAGGAAGGAGGCGACGGCGAACGCAGGCGAGGAACGCGCTTCGCAGAGAAATTCCAGACAACGTTCCGGCAGAAGGTCGCGTTCATCGCGTTCCACGTGGTCGTAGCCCGCCACGGCCGGAGCGAGGTTCGGGCTCATGTGGACCTTGCCGCCGTAAAACGTGGCGTAGCCGGCCTGTTTCATCAGGACCCCGAGGGAGTGGGCGGCGGCCGTGGCGTTGATTGGCACCCGGCCATCCTTGTTCTGATAGATCCCCAGACGGCCCGGCATTTGGCCGGTGGCCATGGCCACGCGACTGGGAACGCACAGGGCGTTGGCGCAGTAGGCGCGCTCGAAACGCACCCCCTTGGCCGCCAGCCCGTCCAGGTATGGGGTTCGGGTGTGCCGATTGCCGTAACAGCCGAGGGCGCCGCAACGCATCTGATCGGTGAGGACGAAAAGAATGTGGGGGCGGCGGCCGCCAACCCCCTCCGAACGAACCGTGTGCCCGCGAGCCAACAGGGCGCCCGCGACGCCGGCGGCTGTTGATTTCAAGAAGTCTCTCCTATGCATGGTTGCGCGGATGGGTCAACAGATCGTCGGAGGCCGAGGGCAGGTGTGCATACAGGGGGCGATTCATCTCCTCGCGGTAGCGTCGCAGGACCTCTTCATTCCGTTCGATCCGGCCATCGCCCCACGTACGCCAGTCGTGACCGGTTCTCTCGGACCACGTCAGCCATTCCCAATTGATGTAACAGAACGCCTTGATTTCCGGATGCGTCCGGATGGCTGTAAAGTACGGTTCGAACCAAAGATTCCAGCTCTTCTCGCCCTGCAACGTGCCGATTCCCTGGGGCGTGGATTCGCCGATCATCACAGGCCGGTGGTGCCGTCTGGCTCCCTCACAGAAGCGGGGCAGGTGCTCGTCCATGACTCGCCGCCCGAAGAGATTGATGCTCCACCAATCCACCCATTCGTCGCCGGGATAGTACGGTTCCAGCGCTTCCAGGGAAGGGCAACCGGCCGCATTCCAAACCGAAGCGGCCCACGGGCCAAAAGCACGCAACGCTTGGGCCACACGCACAAAGGCCTGCCGGAACGTGTCGGGGCAGTATCCGTTCCAGGGACCGTCGAACTCGTACCCAATGCGCACAAACGCTGACCGCTCCAGCTTCCGAAGGACTTCGACGAAGGCCGTCAGCGCGGCATCGCACGCCCCGGCGGCGACCTCCCCATCCCGTGGAATGGCCTTACCGGCCGTCATGTTCAGACCGATCTGGAGGATCAAAGCCTTATGACCCAACTGGTCGAGTTCCCGCCGCACGCGCTCGCCCCAGGCGTGCACGCGCCCCTCACCCCGAGTGAGGCTCGTGTACGTCATGTAGAGAATGGGATGGCGGCCTGGCCCCAGCGCTTCGGTGTAATTCCGAAACCCCTCCATATCCTGGCCGGCACCGTGGAGAACGCGGGTAGCCGGTTCGTGCGGCGCGCCAAAATTCAGCCGGGGCGTCACGCCGCCCTGTCCTCCGGGGATTTGACCATTATTGTCCGAACTCTCGGCGACGGGGAGGGTCGGCCGTGCAGTTTCGCCATTCATGGCGGGGGAACGTCCCTCGGGTTTCCTGATCCTACGAACGCCGTCATTCATTCCTCGCTTCCTCCGGCCTCGTGGGTTCGTCCTCCTCCGAGGCAGCGGCCGGCTCGGCTGAAGTCCGGTTCAGTGTCTCGGACGGCAACGGGACGGCCCAGGCGCGGTCGTGGCCTTCCGTGACGGTGACCGGAATCGCTGGTTGGCCATTGACCACAAGCGTTGGAACGGTTGGGAAGCCCCGCAGGAGGAACCGTCGTGCCGTGCCTTCGCGGCTAGCCTGGCCGGGCTTGAATGCCGTGGCGATTTCGACCCGTGCGCCATCGCCGTACGACGTCACGCAGGTCAACCCCACGAGCCCGTCGCTCGCGATCACGCGCCCACCGGGAAGCGTCAGCGTGAGGGAGGTGAGATCGGGCAACGGGTTCCAGCCGCAGACGACGCCCTGCTTCGGCTCTGTCAAAAGAAACAGGTGGCGATTCGTGTCTCCCTCCAGACGGGCGCCGTTCTTGGCGACCGCGCCAAATCCCTCCTGGCCATAGGGCGTATCGCGCAGGATGCCGGCCGGCGGCAGGTCGGGTGTGCCGTTGACCAGCCGGCGCGCGAGGTTCGGCTCGCCGGTCTTGCGGGGCGGCTTGCCCTCTTCAGCTGGCGCGGCCTCCCAGACGCGCGACGCGGCGACCAGTTCGTCTGCCCCGCTGCGCACGGTGACGGTCACGACATGCTCGTCGTCATCGGTCTTGGCCTCGATGGCGATCGACTGCACATGGCGCTGAAACTGCTCAAACGAACCGTGCTCGGTCGCGTCGCCCATCTCGACATAGAAGCCACCCCAGGCATACGGCGCGCGCTTCCAGAGACTGTGGTCAGGCCCGACCGGAGTAGCGCTCTTGAAGTTGTAGGCGTTGATCACAAGGGCGGGACCCAGCGATGTCTTGCCCCCCTCCATCGCCTGCGGCTTGCCCGCTACGATGCCGAGCCCGACGGTGCGTCCCAGGTCTGTGCCGGCAAGAGGAATGAACGCCAGATAACTCACCCCGTCCTTCACGGTCACCCGGCCATTGGCCGGGCCTTCCCACGGCGCCTGTACAGGCCGCCCGTCCACATACACTTCCCACGTCGGTGGATTCTGGTAGTTGAAGAGGCCAACCGACGTCTGGAGGCTGGACAGCGCCTCGACGTTTCCACCTCCCAGAAAACCGCCGTTCTCGCGGGCCCGGGGGCTGGTGATCACGATCATCTTGTTGTGGTGCTGGAGAATGGCATGGGTACCGTACGGGAATATCCATCCGGGCGCCATATTCGCAAAACGCGTCTCGTTGCAGCCGTAGCGAACGTCCAGTGTCCCAACTTCATCGAAACGGCTGACGGGCGAATCCGTACGGCGCCAGTGGCCGAGCATGTGGAATCGGCCGGTGCCGCGATCCGTGGATGCCAGGCCGTAATGCCTCCCGAGCCAGCACTTGCGCCAGACTCCTCCCCAGCCGCGGTGAACCGCCCAGTAGGGCAACGGCTTGCCATCCACCATTTCGGCGACCCACTCCGGCGCCCACGGTCCTGCCTGCGTCTGAAGGTATACCACCCGCGGCGGAACCTCGCGGCCGAAGGGGGTCATGTTGCCGGGGAGCGGGGCATTGCCCCGCTCGCGGAGCGCACCCTGTCGTGACAGGGTGTGGAGGATGTATTGCAGGCCGTCCTGGGTGGCCAAAACGTACTCGAGCGAGGTGCGTGCGGATCCCGCCACGAAGCGGCGCAACCCGGGGTGATAGGCGGACACCAGTTCCTCGATATTCTTGGCCAGCAGACTGCGGCCCGCGAGTCGGTCGAAAGACGTCGGCCCATAGTCGGCGATGGCCTTGTTCCCGGAAACGGTTGCGGCGAAATAGTAGTGGTCAATGTGTTCCTGGCTGCTGCCGTCGGCCCAGGCCCACTCGCGCAGGAGGAAGCGCTCGAGGCCGTAGCGTCCGTCCGCCATGGCCAGGTCGCTGCCGGGCAGGCCCCCGGCGAGGAGCGCCCCCGCCGTCGCCGTTGTGTTGAAATTCTGGGTGCTGCGCATGCGGGTAAAGCCCGACCGAAAAAAGCTCTTGTTGCCCTGCCAGTCGCCTGTCCGGGCGTAGTAGGTGTCGAGTTCGCCGGATGGCAATGCCGGGTCGCTGCCGCGGCCGCGCGGCGCGGGCGGGTTGCCCTGGGGATCGCGGCCGACCCGAGGATCATCGGCCATCGGATGGATGAGGTGACCCGATGTGTCGGTGAAGTCAACCCGCTGCCGGGCGGTCGCGGCGGTGGGTCGGTCGGGCATCAGCCAGGCTTCCCAATAGCGCCGAATCGCGTCCCGCGCCGGTTCGGGCAGGGTATCCCCGTAGAGGTGCCACTGGGCCATTTCGCGAGCGCTCTCAAATCCCGACCAACCCCTGGGTTGGCGACCGATCAGACTGTCCACCCAGGCGGCGTAAACGAGTTCAGAACGGATGGGGCCAGGCACGCCCTTCTTTTTTCGGCCTGTCGGATCCGGCACCCGATCGCGCAGCTCGCTCAGCACGTGCGGAGGAACAAACGCATAAAAAAACGGTTCGTCGGGACCCTCGCGGCTGTCGAGGGCGGCCAGTTCCCGGACCCGTTCCCATTGCCAGTCCGGCATCCATTCCGGCTTGCGGCGGTGCCTCTCGATGAAGCCCGCCAACTGTTCGGCCGTCGGCATCACGGCGGTGGGTGAGCCGACCACTGTCGGGGCGGCGGCCAGCGCGGCCACGTCCACCGGCGGCGGGAGCGGCTCATCGATCGCCGGTCCTGGTGCCAGGGTCACAATCAGGGTCGGTGAGCCGATGAGGATAGCGCGGCCACCGGTAGAGGTCGCGAATTCGTAGACTCCCTGGTAAAAGAGATGGTCATAGACTTCCCATTTCATCAGCATCACGCCGCAGTCGGCGAATTGGCGCAGGCGGAAAGCTGCGGAGGGGCCGAAGGCCGGATCGTTCAGCAGGCCGGTCACGTCAAGGCGCCCTTCGCGATTCGCATGGGAGACCTCGACGGGGCCTAGGCGCTGCGCATACCGGTCATGGACCGGATCGCTCGCCCCGTAACGCGTCCAGAACACCTTGCCGTTGATGGCCGCGTTGAAGGTCGGCCCCGACTGAGGATGCGCCTGCCAGGGTCTGCGCAGCGCCCACGCCACCGCATGCCAGCGTGGACGGCGCTCGCGGTAGAGTTTGTCAACGCCCCAGTTCATGCGATAGCCGTACCCGTCGGGCCGTATCTGGTTGGGCGAACCCACCGGCCAGAGCTCCTCGTCGCGATAGGGCAGGAGAATCTCGGCGTTGACCACGACGCGGCCTTTGCGCAGCTCCGCATAAAGGGTTTCTGCCGCCTTCGGGAAACGGAGCAAGAGCATGCGATTGAGCGCGTCGAAGGCCATTGGGGAGGGCGTGTCAGGCGACCAGATGGCCTGACCACCACGGTTGGTGATGACGCGGTCTAGGATCGTCTGGGGCGCGTCGGCGCTCAAGACGAGCGGCGTGTCCCAGAAACGTCGGAACATCGAGATCCCGGCGGTTTCGGCCCCCTCGAGCACAAGGGTTTCCGCCCCCAGCAAGGTGGAGCAGAGCGCATGCCCAATCGCAAGGACACAACGCAAACGATCTCTCATCAATCGCTCCTGGTGGAGAGAAGGTCGCCTGCCCACCGATGAAGCGCGAGGGCGGAGGCGAGCTGTTGTTCGCCTTTACCTCGCCATGTTCATCGGATCATGATTACAGTTCCTCGGCTCGCCCGAGGATACAACACGAGTTGCATGGGACTGTCGCCTTCGACAGCGACCTGATAGCCGGACGGTGCAACGGGCAGGCCCGAGATCACATTGGTAGACTGGGCCAGCACCCACCCGACGTCCGGAGTCACCGGCACCCCCTCGGCGAGCGTCACCCGGAGCGGTACGTTTGCCTCAAAGGTCAGCGTTTCCCCCACGTCAAGCTGGCCTACCCCATCGGGCGCCGCCTCGCTGAGCGTGACCTCCAGTGAAGAGCCGCTGGCAAAATAGATCGTATTCGCCTGCAGGAGGCCTTTTCCGGTGAACGTCACCTTTCCGCCGGCGGCGTTGGTGATCGCGCCCCGCGTCCCTGTGCGGGTCTGGGCCAGAAAGCGCGAGGCGCCCAGGATCGAGATCACGCCGGCGTTGATGTGCTGGTCGGCGCGAATAGCAAGGCTCGAGGCCACGACACGGACTTCACCGCCCGGCGCATTGGTGAAGGTTCCACCGGTTGCGCTGAGCGTAAAGAGATTCGTATTGCTCGTCGTCCCGCTGCCGTCAATGGTCGAGGACAGCAGCCCGGCGTTGACAAAGTCGCCATTCGTTTGCGTGATCTGGACGCGGTTTGCCTGACTGCTGGCGCGCGCGTGCAGAATCCAGACTCCATTGTTGATGACGGCCGCCCCCGACGCCACGGTCAGATTCGCCATGTTGTGCGTAGCGCCCGTCGCGTGTGTCGAGGCGTTGGTGAACGCGACGGTTCCGTTGTTGATCAGGGTCGCTTCGATCGTTAGCGAGCCTCCGCTGAAGTAATTACCGCCTAAGGCGTATTGGACCCCCAGGGTGCCGTTGTTCACGAGTTGGTTGCGGTTCTTGACTTTCAAGGCCGGAGCGCCCCCCGTGCTGCTACAGGTCCAGCGCAGCGTGCTGTTGTTGGTGACGGGGGCGTCGGCTTCGAAGAGGACGTTCAAACCGGCGCGGCCTGTCCCGTCGATGACTGTTCCCGCCGCATTCGAGAAGGCATTGCTGACCACCACCTGGGATCCGCTACCGCCTCCGGCACATGTGATTCGGCCGTTGCCGGTCATCAAGAGGTTGAGGGTCACGAGTCTCTGATTGGCGCTATTGCCCCCCTGGGCTAAGTCGAAAACCGCCTGGGTGCCGATGAGGGCCGTGTCGCCGGCGGTGAACGTCGTATTATCCGACTTCATCTGGATCGTCCCGACATTTGCACCCGCCCAGTTCACCGTCAGGGGTGATCGTTTGACTCCCCGCGAGGGTGTTCGTAAGGAGGGCGTGATCCGCTGGGCCAGGGACTTGGTTGCCCCACCAGTTGGTCGCGATCTGCCAGGCATAGGTGCCGCCTGCGGTAGGCCGCCATGCGATGGACTCGCCGCGGGCGGCCCGGTGAGCGCAGGTGGCGACGATGACCGCTGTCATGACCATGAGGAGTTGCTTGCCTGCGGGTTTCGGGTTCATGGGGTACCTCCTGTCTGTTGAGCCACACTGGCCATCGGTGTGGAACGTTCGATCCAACCCAGACGTGCGAAGAATCGCTCCAGCGCTGAGAGCGTTTCGCCGTACCAGTGTTCCTGTCCTGGTCGGGGGTTGAAAAAGCCATGGCCGGCGTCGCGAAAACCGACCAGTTCGCAGATTCCTCCGTGCTGGCGCGCAGCGGCGGCAAAATGCTCGGCCTCGGCGTACGGGACCACGCGGTCGTTCATCCCATGAAAAAGGATGGTTGGCGGAAGTGTGCCGGCGTGGAGATGGTGAAGGGGAGAGGCTTCGCGGGCGCGGCTTCCGAAAGGCTTCGCCAGGGGGAGGCGCGTCGTGTCGTACACGGCGTTGAAAAGGGCGAGCGCATCGGGTCTGGCGCCGGCCGGGGGTCCCTCTTCTTCCGGCCCGGGGATCAGGGCAGCGCTGAGCGCCAGGTGGCCGCCGGCCGAGCCCCCGCCCGCGGCGATGCGCGACGCGTCCAGTCCCAATTCTGCGGCGTGGTCGCGCAACCAGCGAATGGCGGCACGGGCATCGGCCATGGCCTCGAAGGGGGTTGTGCCATGCCGCTCGGCGACCCGGTACTCTGCGAGAGCCGACACCAGGCCGCGCGTCGCCAGATGTTGCGCCTGCGGGGCGAATTGAGCTGGATGGCCGGTGCGCCATCCCCCGCCAAAGAAGAAAACAATGGCTGGGCGCGGAGGGGGAAAGCGGTTGGCCAGGGGGTGAAAAAGGTGGAGGGCGAGCGGGATTCCACCGGGCAAGGCGTAAACGAACGAAGAGGCCGCGCCTGGAATTCCTTCGATATCCGTGGCACGCGGATTGTGACTCGGCGAACCTCTGCGCCGTACGGCGGAAGCTTCGGCGGCTTCGAATCGGCCCGCCCTCCCGTTTCGACCGCTCCGTGGCCTTTCCGACGCGGAATCCGGATCGGTTGGCGGGAGGAAACGGGGTGCTATCCGAACGGGATTCTTCGGCGGCGTTTCTCCCGCCATCAGGGTGGCGAGCATCTGCAACGCCTCGCGCATGCTCGTCGCGGGATCGTAGGCGATCTGGACCAAGTGGTCGGCATACGGCGCAAGCACGGGCGATCCGACGTTCGCCGCAGTCACAATGCGCGGAGCAAGGCCGGGCCACCGCCCCTTTTCGATCAGCGCCGTGATCGCGCCGTGCGTCAGGGTGTCGTCCGTGCTCACCAGGACATCCGGGAACGGTTCCGTGGCGGCCCCGGCGAGCCGCTGTTCCATCAGGCGGCGGGCGAACTCCTCGCGGGACGAATAACTCCGCAGCCGCCCGTGCCATGTCGCCAGTGTCCAATCGAGCACGACCGCCTCGGCGGCCCCGGCCCGTTTCAGTTCGCGGCCGAAGCGGCACAGTTCCTCGCACCCGTGCGCGCTCAGCATGGCCACAAGGCGCCCACCGCCGGACGCGACGGCGCGGGCGGCGAGGCGGAGGAAGCGCGCCTCGTCATGCTGGACCGACCAGCCGTCCGTCGGATCATGACCGAAGACGACCAGGGGTGTGCCGTAGCGGCGCAACGCGGCAACCTCGTTGTCCAGTCGGGGCGCCAGGATCAGGATGCCGTCGAGACGACCATCTTCGAGGTCTTCGACCAACTGGACATGGCTTCCGAGGTCCGCGGCATCCGCGGAAATGTCGAGGTAGGCGAACGTTCGGATGCCGAGCCCCGGCGCGAGCTGTCGCACGGCCGTCAACAGCAGACCCCAGAATGGTGAAAACCGTTCGGAGAAAATGTCCGCTCCGAACACCACGCCAATTGCCTTCTGGTGGACCGTGGGCGCGACGAAAATGCCCCGCCCATGGTGACGGGTAATGACCCCGCGCATCTCGAGTGCGCGCAGCACAGGATCCAGCGTCGAGGTGCTCACGTTGAACCTGGCACACAGTTCCCGAACCGTCGGCAAACGGGCGCCGGGCCCCCGATCGCGCGCCAGGGCGAACAGCGCTTCGCCAAGCGACTTTTGCTTGGCCCAGCCGGTGGGTATCGCCGGCCTTGCCATCGCATGAGAATAGCTTGCCATAGCAGCACTCTCGCACAACTCCCTTTGGGTGTCAATAGTGTTTTGAAACAGTCAGACTCCCGTCCTTGCGGAGGACGTGACCCGCCATGCCCTCACCCGTTCTCCACCCGCCCCGGTCCCAGCAACTGGCAAACAATTTCCGCCCAGCGCCAGAGGATCTCTCTCGTTTCCGCTGGCTTGACGGGTGCGGGGCTCTGGGCTATAAACCCTGCAACACGGGAAGGACCACAATGAAGATTTATATGAATGGGCGGCTGGTGCCTGAGCCTCAGGCGAAGGTCTCCGTCTTCGATCACGGCCTGCTTTACGGGGATGGCGTTTTCGAGGGGATTCGCGTGTATAACGGGCGCATCTTCAAATTGGTCGAGCATGTGGACCGGCTTTTCCGTTCAGCTCGGGCCATCGCGCTCGAGATTCCGATCAGCCGGGAGGCCATGGGAGAGGCCATCCGTAAGACGTGTCGGGCCAACAACTGCCGCAATGGGTATGTGCGGGTGGTGGTCACTCGGGGCAAGGGGGAATTGGGACTAAATCCCTTCACCTGCCGGGATCCGCAGGTCATTATCATCGCCTCCGCCATCCAGCTCTACCCTCCGGAGTTGTACGAGAAGGGGCTTCGCCTCGTAACCGTGGGCACCATCCGAAACCACTCCGAGGCCATCAACCCGATGATCAAAAGCCTCAACTACCTCAATAATATCCTGGCGAAGATCGAAGCGATCAATGCCGGAACGCTGGAGGCCATTCTCCTCAATCACGAAGGCCGCGTCGCCGAGGCCACCGGGGACAACATCTTCGCCGTCCGCGGGCGTACGCTCCTGACGCCGCCGCCCAGCGCCGGCGCGCTGGCCGGCATCACCCGGGCTGTCGTTCTGGATCTGGCTCGGCAGCGGGGCTACGAGACGGCCGAGGTGACGATGACCCGGTACGATCTCTACACCGCGGACGAAGTCTTTCTCACGGGCACGGCCGCCGAGATCATTGCGGTCACCGAGATTGACAAGCGCCCCATTGGCGAGGGGAAGCCCGGTCCGATCACGCGGGAATTACGGGAGGCCTTTCACCAGTACGCGATGAGCGATGGCACCCCGATCGAGTGAATCCGTCGAGCAGCGGGTCGAGACATGAAGGAATGTCAGCTCTGCCGAAAACATCCCGCAGCGGTTCATTGGAAGGCCAGGGTGGGCGAAAAGAATTTCGCCATGGATCTCTGTCACGCGTGCGCCGCCCAAATGGATACGGCCCTCGGCGACGGACTTCGAACGGTGGCGGAGGCCATTTTGAAGGACCTGTCCGCCGAGGCGAAAAGCGCCACCGCCGACTCCGATAGGAAGGATTCGCAGGAGTGCCCGGCCTGCCACATGCGGTGGCGGGACTATGGGCAATCCCGGCGTGTTGGATGCCCCGCCTGTTACGAGGCCTTTGCGGAGCTCTTTGACCCCTTCATCCGGGCCTGGCACAAGGGTGCGAACCGTCACATCGTGAATCGGCGGGTCCGAGCGGCGGAGTCGGCACCCCGGTCGAACGGGGAGCGGGAGGAGGCGTTGAGAAGCCGGCTTCGCGAGGCCATTGAGGCCGAACGGTACGAAGAGGCGGCGCGATTGCGGGATGAACTGGCCCGGCTCCCTTCGTCGTCCCCGCTGACGTGAGCAAAGCGCCTCTAGAACCGCCGCTGCCGCCCTGGCTTCGCTGGGTGGATCCTGATCGGATCGGGTTTTGCGCCCGCGTGCGGCTGGCGCGCAATGTGGCCGGGCATGCGTTCCCGGGATGGGCTGAACCGGAGGAACGCGCGGCTCTCGGCCGGATGTTGGAGGAGAAGGTCGGTGCCCTTTCCGTTTTTCGAGGTGGCACCCTTTACCGGATGGCTGAGACCAGTCCCGTGGAGCGGCGGTGGCTTCAGGAGCGCCACCTGATCAGCGCGGAATTGGCGGCCCGGGGGGAAGGAAGTGCCGTATGGGTTTCAGCGGATGAGACGGTTTCCGTCATGATCAATGAAGAAGATCATTTGCGGCTTCAGGTGCTTGGACCCGCCGGTCAGTGGGAAACCCTCTGGGCGGCAGCGGAGGCGTTGGATCAGGCGATGAGCCACGAAATCCCGTACGCCTTTTCCGATCGGCTGGGCTTCCTTACCGCTTGTCCCACCAACGTGGGCACAGGCTTTCGGATCAGCGTCCTGGTGCATTTGCCGGGACTGTTTCTTCAGCAGGAGATGCGGCCGACCGTGAAGGCCCTGGAACGGCTCCATTACGCCGTTCGTGGTTTTCTCGGCGAAGGGTCGGAGGTGGTCGGCCACATGGTTCAGATCTCCAACCAGATCACGCTGGGGAGAGCCGAAGCCGATATTATCCGCGATTTCGAGGGAGTGGTCCAGGAGATCATCCGTCAGGAACGATGGGCACGTGAGCGCTTTCAGGACCGAGGGGAGGAGCTGAAAGTACGGGATTTGGCCATTCGATCGGCGGTGACTTTGGCCTCGACCCTTCTTCTTTCCTTCGAGGAGGCCCTTTTTCATCTCTCTCTCCTTCAGTTGAGCCGTTTTTTTGGCTGGTTCGGCCTAAGCCAACAAGGTGAACCCCTGGAATCGCTGTACCCTCTCGTACTTCCCGGGCATCTCGAACGCGAGTTTGGCGGAGAGATCACTCCCGAGCATCTGGATGAGGCACGGGCTTTGGCGATCCGGCAAGCGCTGGCCCCCTTGGGTTTCGTGAACATCGAGTTTCCGCGCCGTTGACTTTCGCCCTTGCACTTGAGATAATTAAGGGCTGCCGGAAGGATTCGGATGAACAATTTCAATGAATATACCCCCCGGGCTCGCCAGGTGGTTCAATTGGCGAGCCAGGAGGCGGAGCGTTTTAATCACAACTATATTGGCACGGAGCATCTCTTGCTCGGGCTGTTTGCCCTAGGGGAGGGCGTGGCCGTGGAAGTGCTCCGACGGATGAACCTTACCCTCGAGCGCGTGCGACGGGAGGTCGAGAAGGTGGTTGGGCAGGGGGGGGAGACCAAGGTGGTCGGTCCCATTCCCTTGACGCCTCGCGCCAAGCGGGTGTTGCAGTTCGCGGCAGCCGAGGCGCGGGAACTTCGGCACAACTACATCGGCACGGAGCATATTCTTCTTGGGCTGCTACGGGAAGAAGAGGGCGTGGCGGCCCAGGTGTTGCGGACGCTCGGCGTAGATATTGAAACCGTGCGCCAGGAGGTCTTGCGCGTTCTGGACCCTGGCCAGACCGCCCAGGAGGAGGAGCCCGGCGGCGAACCCGAGGCAGAGGAGGGCGAGGCGGAAGAGCCGTCGGAACTCCGGGAAGTGGGAGAGGAGCCGGGCACCACTCCGCCGGCTCAGGCGCCGGGCAAGGCCAAGGGGGGCAAGACGCCGGCGCTCAACACCTTTGGGCGTGACCTCACCGAACTGGCCCGTCAGGACAAGCTCGATCCGGTTATTGGGCGCAAGGCCGAGCTGGAGCGGGTCATTCAGATTCTCTGCCGCCGCACGAAAAACAACCCCGTTCTGATCGGCGAGGCCGGTGTCGGTAAAACCGCCATCGTGGAGGGACTTGCCCAGGCGATCGTTGCCGGTCATGTGCCCGAGGGGTTGCGTCGCAAACGCGTCGTCACGCTCGACCTCGCCCTCATGATCGCGGGCACCAAGTACCGCGGGCAGTTCGAGGAGCGGATCAAGGCGGTCATGGAAGAGATCCGCCGTTCCGGGGACATTATCCTCTTCGTGGACGAGCTGCATACCATCGTCGGCGCCGGCTCGGCCGAAGGGACCATGGATGCCTCGAACATCATCAAACCGGCGCTGGCCCGGGGAGAACTCCAGTGCATCGGGGCGACAACGCTCGATGAGTACCGCAAATACATCGAAAAGGACGCGGCGCTCGAACGTCGGTTCCAGACCGTCCGGGTGGACGAACCCACGGTGGAGGAAACCATCCGGATTCTCCGGGGGCTCCGCCCGAAGTACGAAGCCCATCACCGGGTAACCATCACGGATGAGGCTTTGGAGGCGGCGGCGCATCTCTCGGACCGCTATCTCAAGGGCCGCTATCTTCCCGATAAGGCGATAGACACGATTGACGAGGCGGGCGCTCGGGTCCACATTCAGGCGACCACCCGTCCCCCCGCCCTCAAGAAACTGGAGTCCTCCATCGAGAAGATCCGGCAGAAAAAAGAGGAGGCGATCCAGGCCCAGCGGTTTGAAGAGGCGGCCCAATGGCGGGATCGGGAGCGGCGGGAACGCCAGCTTCTGGCGGCTCGAGTGGCTCGGTGGGAGAAAACCGCCAATCGCCGGCGCCTCCGGGTGACGGTGGAGCATGTGCGCGAGGTGATCTCGCGTTGGACGGGTATTCCGCTTCAGAAGATGGGGGACGAAGAGGTCACCCGCCTTCTCGGCATGGAGCAGGAATTGGCGCAGAAGGTCATCGGGCAGGAGGAGGCCGTCGGGACGCTGGCCCGGGCGTTAAGGCGATCCCGGGCCGAGTTGAAAGACCCCCGCCGTCCCATCGGATCGTTCATCTTTCTGGGTCCGACGGGTGTTGGCAAGACGCTGCTGGCGAAAGCGTTGGCCGAATTCATGTTTCACGATCCCGATGCGCTCATTCAGATTGATATGAGCGAGTACATGGAGAAGTTTTCCGTCAGCCGTCTGGTGGGGTCGCCGCCCGGCTACGTCGGCTACGAGGAGGGCGGGCAGTTGACCGAGAAGGTGCGCCGTCGGCCCTATTCGGTGGTGCTGTTCGACGAGTTCGAAAAGGCGCATCCCGACGTCATGCAGATCCTGCTCCAGATTCTGGAGGAGGGCCGGTTGACGGACAGCTTCGGGCGCCACGTGGATTTCCGGAACACGGTCGTCATTCTGACGACGAATCTCGGCGCGGACCTGAACAAGGCGACGACCGGTCTCGGCTTTCGAGAGGCGACCGAAGCCAGCAACCTCTCGGCGCTCCGGGAACGGCTGCTGGCGGAGGTGAAGCGAATGTTCAAGCCGGAGTTTCTCAACCGGATTGACGAGGTCATCGTCTTTCGTCCGCTCAACCGCTCGGATGTCCACCGCATTCTCGAGCTTGAGCTGAAGCGGATCGAGGAGCGGCTGCGGGACCGGGCGCTGTCGCTCGCCCTTCCTCCCGACGTGCGGGAGTTTCTGGTGAACAAGGGGTTCGATCCGGCTATGGGGGCGCGGCCGCTGCGCCGGGCTCTTCAGAAGTACCTCGAGGATCCGCTGGCCGAGGAGCTGCTGCGGGGAAGAATCAAACGCGGCATGGTCATCGAGGTGGCCCGGGCACCTGACAGTGAGAGCCTTCAGTTCCTGGTGCCCGAGACCGGAAGCGTGCGATAGGGAGCGGATTCCATGTTCGATTCGCTCTCGGCGGCTTTTCAAAACCTGTTTCGTTCGCTTCGCGGCCGCGGCACGCTGACGGAGGAGAACATTCGGGAAGCCCTTCGCGAGGTGCGCACCGCGCTGCTCGAAGCCGACGTGCCCTTCGACGTGGTCAAGGGGTTTACCGATCGGGTTCGGACCCGCGCCCTGGGGCAGGAGGTGTTGCACCATCTGACGCCGGGCCAGCAGTTTATTCGGTATGTTCATGAGGAGATGGCGGCGCTGCTGGGAGGGACCGCGGAAGATCTCGTGATGGCCGGTTCGCCCGGCACTCTGCTTCTCTGTGGGTTGCACGGATCGGGCAAAACGACGACGGCCGGCAAGTTAGCCCGCTGGCTGTCGGCCCGCCGTGGACGCCGCGTTCTGATGGTGGCCGGCGACCTGCGCCGACCCGCCGCGGCCGATCAGCTCGCCATTCTGGCCGAGCAGGCCGGGGCGGCCGTTCTCCGGCCAAACCCGGGGGAAACCCTAGCCGATTTCGGTCCTCGTGCCCTCGTCCACGCCCGATCGGTGGGATGTGATTTCGTCATTTTTGACACCGGCGGCCGGTTCCAGATGGAGGCCGACCTGATTGCCGAATTGCGGGATCTGCGCCAGGCCGTCAAGCCGGCCAATGTGGTGCTTGTCGTGGATTCGGCGATGGGACAGGAGTCGGTCCGGGTGGCGGAAGGATTTCATCGGGCGCTGGGGTTGACGGGTTTGATTCTGACCAAGCTCGATGGCGATGCCCGCGGCGGCGCCGCTCTGTCCATCCGGTCGGTCACCGGATGTCCGGTCCTCTTTACGGGTACGGGCGAGAAACTGGATCAGCTCGAACCCTTTCATCCCGACCGCATGGCCTCCCGCATCCTCGGCATGGGGGATGTTCTCTCCCTCGTGGAAAAGGCGCAGGAGGTGGTGGATGAACAGGCTGCCCGCGACCTGGAGCGCAAAATCCGGCGAAACGACTTCACGCTCGAGGATTTTCTGCTCCAGTTCCGCCAGATGAAGCGCATGGGACCCTTGGAAAAGGTTCTGGAAATGATACCCGGTGGCTCGACGCTCGTCGGCAACCGGGAAGCGGCCGAGGATATGAAACGATTTGCGAAAAAGGCTGAGGCGATTATTCTCAGTATGACGCCGCGCGAGCGGCGCCACCCGGAGATTCTGAATGGGAGCCGCCGGGCACGGATTGCGCGGGGAAGCGGTACGACCCCGCAGGATGTTAACGAGGTGCTTCGGCAATTCAAGCAGGCGAAGGGAATGGCGCAACGATTGAGCCAGATGCAAAAAAGGTTGCGAATCAGGATGTGATTTGTGATAATTGATGTTTTGGAGGAGACGAATGGCGGTCAAGATTCGATTACGGCGCATGGGCGCCAATAACGACATCAGCTTCCGAGTCGTGGCGACGGACTCCCGTTCTCCGCGGGATGGCCGGTGCCTCGAGGTGCTGGGCTGGTACAATCCCCGGGCCAAGGGGGAGACCTTTCGGCTCAAACTCGATCGCATCGCCTACTGGAAGAGCCAGGGTGCCGTCGTGACGGATACGGTGGCCAGCCTTGTTCGGAAAGCGCAGAAGGCGACGCCACAGCCGGCTCCCTCGGCCTGAGGGAGAGATCGGCGGGCGGGTTCCCCAGAGCGGGCGGGGCGATGTTGGAAATCGAGGTCATCACGCTGTTTCCCGGCCTGCTGAGCGGTTTTTTGGCCGAAAGCATGCTCAAGCGGGCCCAGGCCGCAGGTGCGGTTCGAGTACGGCTCCATGCCCTGCGCGCCTATGCGACGGATCGGCATGGAACGACGGATGACCGTCCCTATGGAGGCGGTCCTGGGATGATCCTGAAGCCGGAGCCGGTTTTCGCGGCGGTGGAGGCCGTTCGTCGCCCCGAAAGCCGGGTGCTTTTGATGACCCCGCAGGGAACACGGTTCAACCAGGCGATGGCCAGGCGTCTGGCCGAAGAACGGCATCTCATCTTCCTTTGCGGCCACTACGAGGGGGTGGATGAACGGATTCGGCTGGCGTTGGCCGACGAGGAGATTTCGATTGGCGACTATGTGCTGACGAATGGCGCCTTGCCCGCCGCCGTGGTGATGGATGCCGTGATCCGGTTGCTGCCCGGTGTTCTGGGTGCTGGACCGGAAGGTGCCGAGGAAGAGTCGTTCCGCCATGGATGCCTCGAGTATCCCCAGTACACGCGGCCGCCCGAATTTCGGGGGATGCGCGTGCCGGAGGTGTTGCTCAGCGGCGATCACGCCGCGATCGCCCGCTGGCGGCAAATGCAGTCCCTGAAACGGACGGCCGAACGGAGACCTGACCTTTTACCGACCCCATGAGGAGACCATGATCCAGAAAGCCATCAGCCAGATTGAGCGCGAGCAAACGCGCAAAGAACCCCTCGCGCCCCTTACCGTCGGCGATACCGTCAAGGTGCACGTCACCATTCGTGAGGGCGACAAGGAACGAGTACAGCCCTTCTCGGGAACCGTCATTGCCATTCGGCGTGGGGTAGGAGGCGGCTCGTTCATCGTCCGACGCTTCAGCCACGGGGTGGCCGTCGAGAAGATCTTTCCCTTCAATTGCCCGCACGTGACCAAGGTGGAAGTGGAGCGGAAGTCCCGCGTCCGGCGGGCGAAGCTCTATTTTCTGCGGGAACGGTCGGGGAAGAAGGCCCGGCTCTCCCGGAAGGAGTAAACGGGTTGCTCGAATTCGAGACTCAGGCCTGGAAGCGTGGATTTCGCCGGGTGGCCGGTGTAGACGAGGCAGGCCGCGGTCCGTTAGCCGGTCCCGTCGTCGCGGCCGCCGTGATTTTCGACGTCGGTTTTTTACAGCGGGAGGCGGGAGGGATTTTGGTCGGGTTGACCGACTCCAAGCAGCTCGGCGAGAGCGAGCGGGAGCGGTTTTTTGCGCTTTTTTCCTCGTGCGCCGAGGTCGAGGTGGCGGTGGGCGCCGCGGATGCCTTCGAAATTGACCGCTATAACATTTTGCAAGCCACTTTTTTGGCTATGCGCCGGGCGGTGGCCGGCCTGATTCCGCCGCCGGATGCCATTCTGGTGGATGGCCCTTACGATCCGGGCCTTGGGAGACCCGCCATTCCCGTCGTGGACGGCGATGCCCGGAGTCTCACCGTCGCGGCGGCCAGTGTGATGGCCAAGGTGCTGCGGGATCGGCTCATGCGGGCGTGGGATGGCCGCTTCCCGGGCTATGGGCTGGCCGGACACAAGGGCTATGGCACCCGGCTTCACACGCAGGCGCTGTTGGAAAAAGGGGTGTCGCCTCTCCATCGCCGCTCGTTCCGACCTGTGCAAGATGCCCTGCGCATCCGGGCCTTCCTGCATCGCGCGTCGAACGAAAAACCGCCCTCTCAGAACTCTCTCACGTAGCGTTCGGCGAGCGGAAAGGCGTTTTCGATCCGACGGACGGTGGGATAGGGCGAGAATGGGACGCCGATCACTTCGACGATGTCGAACCGCCAATAGGCCGGGCGTGACGGAAGCCGTTTGAGGTAACGAAGCGCCGCCTGACTGAGTGCGCGCCGTTTTGCCGGGTTGACGGCGGAGGCGGGGGGACCGAAGTCCTCCGATCGTCGCATCTTGACCTCGATGAAGACGAGGACCTCTCCGTCCCGCGCGATCAGATCTATCTCATGCCGTCCGTCGGGGCGGACACGTCGGCCGAGAATCCGCCATCCTTCCCGTTGCAGGGCGCGCCTGGCAATCCATTCGCCCCACCAGCCGGCCAGACGTGTGGTTACGGACACCATGGTCTCTTTGAGCGCGCCGGGGCGTTTGGAACATCCGTCTCTAACGTAGCGCAAAATGGGGACGAATGACCAGAGCGTTTTTCAGGCGTCCCGGTGCCCGATGAGGTGGAGAAACTCGAGGCGGGTGCTCTGCACGTGGTGGAAGCTTCCCAGAACGGAGGAGGTCGTCATGACGGATTGGTGCTTTTCCACGCCTCGCATCATCATGCAGAGGTGGCGGCAGGAAAGGACGACGCCGACGCCCTCGGCGTTGACGGCCGATTGGACGGCATGGGCGATCTGGGAGGTCAGGCGTTCCTGGATCTGAAGGCGCCGGGCATACATATCCACGAGGCGGGCCAGCTTGCTCACGCCGATCACCTTGTCGCGCGCAATGTACCCGATGTGGCATCGGCCGAAGAAAGGCATGAGGTGGTGTTCGCACAAGCTATACACCTCGATATCGCGGGCGATGATCATGTTGTTCGCTTCGGACGTGAACACGGCGCCGTTGATAAGGACCTGCGGATCCTGGCGATACCCCCGGGTGAGTTTCTCCCAGGCGGCGGCAACGCGTTCCGGCGTGCGCTTCAACCCTTCGCGATCGGGGTTTTCTCCGATTTCGATGAGGAGCTCACGAATCAGGGCGGCGATTCGTTCGTGATTCATAAAACCAGGGATGAGGCCGCAAGGACGTTGCGTCTGGTGGGCGATACAGGACTTGAACCTGTGACCCCTACCATGTCAAGGTAGTGCTCTAGCCAACTGAGCTAATCGCCCGTGATCTGCCAAACTCTATCGTAGTGGGGCCCGAATGTCAACGGCCGGAATGCCGGCGGTACAAGGGGTGGCGTGGGGGGGGAAGGAGGGGGTTTCGGGAAGCGGTGAATCAGAGAAGGATGAGGGCCAACGCCGTCAATCCAAACAGGAAAACGGACGCCAGAAGGGGGCCATCGGTGAGGAGCAGTTTTTCGGGGCGGCCGCCTTCCCCATGGCGGTACACGAGATCAAGGTAACGGAAGATGCCAAAAATGACGAAAGGAATCGTCACGCCCAGCGCGTGCGAGCGATACTTGGCCACCGTATCGGGCCATAGGGTGTAGAGCGAATAGGAGAGAATGGTGCAGGCCGCCGTCACGGCAATGAGTTGATCCATCAGATCGGCGTGGTACTGAAGGAGCGCTTCCCGATGGTTTTCCGCAGCTTCCTCCAGAAGCAGGAGCTTTTCATGACGGCGTTTGCAAAGGGCCAGGAAAAGGGCCAGCAGATAGGTACAGAGCAGCAGCCAGGGCGAGATCCGCACGCCGGCCGCCACCGCGCCACCGACGGCGCGGAGGACGAACCCGGCGGCGATCACCATGACATCCACCAGGGCCACCTGTTTGAGCAGGAAGGTATAAACGGCCTGCAGGGCAAGATAGGCCAGGAGAATACTCCCAAAGAGGGGGTCGAGATAAACTCCACCCGCGACGCCGGCCAGCAGCAACAGGCCCGACCAAAGGGCCGCCTGGAGCGGCGTGATCCGTCCCGCCGGCAGGGGACGGCGCTTCTTGATGGGATGAAACCGGTCGGCCTCCAAATCCCTCAGGTCGTTCATCAGATAGACGCCGCTCGAAACCAGACAGAAGAGAAGAGCCGCTCCAACCACCCGCCCCGCGACCGCCAAGCGAAAAGAAACCGCCGCCTGGCGATCTCCCAGGGCGAAAAGAAAGGGGGCCAGCACGATGGCGTTTTTGGTCCATTGCGCTGGCCGCATCGCTTGCCACAGACCGAGCAAACGGTCAGCGGGGGAACTGTTCGAAGAGAGGGAGGGATTGGCATTCATGGGGACGAGGGCCGGGCGCTTACGCGCGGATGCCGGCGGAAGCCGCTTCGGAAGGCCAGCTTCCAGACCATAAAGAGGGCCTCGCGGACAATGCGCGAACTCATTTTGGAGTAGCCCGACCGGCGATCTTCGAACACAATGGGAATTTCTACGATCCGGAACCCCTTCATCCAGACCGTGTGATTCATCTCGATCTGGAAGGAGTATCCGTTGGATTGGATCCGATCCAGCTCAATCGAGGCTAAAACGTGGCGGCGAAAACACTTAAAACCGCCGGTAGGATCCGTAATGGGCATTCCCGTGACCACGCGGACGTAGGTGGCCGCGCTCTTGGAAAGGATCAGTCGGGAAAGCGGCCAGTTGATGATTCGAATTCCGTTGAGGTAGCGGGAGCCGATGACACAATCGGCGTCCCGCGCCGCCTCAAGAAAGCGAGGGAGGTCCGCCGGGTTGTGTGAAAAATCCGCGTCCATTTCGAATATGAAGTCGTACGCCCGTTCAATGGCCCACTTGAAGCCCGCAATATAAGCTCGGCCAAGACCGTTCTTTTCCTTTCGGTGAATCGCCTGGACGCGGGGATCGCGGGCCCGCAGGTCGTCAATCACGGCGCCTGTGCCATCGGGCGAATTGTCATCGACAAACAGAACATGAGCCTCCGGCACAACAGAAAAGATCGCGCGGCTGATGGGTTCGACGTTTTCCCGTTCGTCGTAAGTGGGTATGATGACGAGAACGCGATCCATGGACCTATGCTAATGGCGCCTTCCCGCGCGCGGCAAGCCAAAAAAGATTATGTACAAAAACGATTGACTTCTGTTCCTTTACTGGAAACAATAAAAGCGGTGTTTTCGATGGAGTAGGCGGATCTGAAAGCTTTTGTTAATGCGCTCCGATCCCGCATCTGGCCCTGGCGGGCTCCGCTGCTGGCTTTTGTGGCGGGCCTGACTCTCACGGGTTGGTGGATCTGGCACATTCAGCGTCAGCAGTGGGCGATGGTGCTGACGGCTTTTCGTTTTCACGCCGAGGAACGGGGGCATTTGATAGGCGACCGTCTGGAGGGGCTTCGGCAGGATCTCGAATCCCTGGTGCGCTTTTACGAATGCTCGGAGGTTGTCGAACCGGATGAGTTTCATCTCTTTGTGGCGCCGATCCTGGCTCGGTCGGAGATCCGTTTCGTGGTCTGGCGTCCGTTCCGCGAGGGGTCCTCAAGCGAACTTCGTGCGGATGGCGCGGACGACTATTGCGAACCCCTGGCCTGGCGAGAACGGGTGGACGATTTCGACCTTTTCTACGCAACCGCTGTGCAGGAAGCGCTAATCCAATCGCGGACCCGGGGGATGCCGGTGGCCTCTGCTCCAGTCACGAACTTTTTCAATGGCGGCGAGATGGCGCTCTTTCTTTGTGCGATTGTTCGTTCCGGTTTGGGACCGGCCAAGGCGTCGGATCGTCATCCGCCTCAACGAGGCGCCCTGGTGGCGGCGTTCGGATGGTCCGGCTTTCTGAAATCGGCGCTCCAGCCCTTTCATCAGCCAGGGCTCTGGGTGCAAATGAAGGATGTGACCGATCCGCTCCGGCCGGTGGTGGTGGCGGAAAGCGGCGATTCCCGTCAGGTGCGGAAGGAGGCATGCTGGTCCCGGGTCTTGCCCTGGGCCAATCGCCACTATCGCCTGGAGATCGGGATGACGCCGGCCTTTCTCTCTGCCCGTTCGGAATGGGCGGCTCTGTGGATCTGGACGCTGGGGCCTCTGCTCTCGTCGTTTCTGGCGATCTATCTGGCTTCCGTGCTGGCGGCACGCCGGCGGGCGGAGGAATTGACCGCGATCCGGACGCGAGAGCTGCGGACCCGGGAAGAAGAGCTCCGCCAGTCGGTCGAGTGCTCTCGCCTGCTTCTTACCGCCTTTGAGTTGGCCGAGGAGAGCATTGCGATCCTCGATTGTTCGGGAATGATTGTGCAGACCAATGCGGCCTTCGGGCGGCTGACCGGATTTGCACACGCGGAGGCTGTGGGCCGGGATTATTGGGAACTGCTGGCGCCAGGAACCCCGGAGGGGAAGACGATACGCGAGGCGATCCGGAAGGCGCTGCGGCAGGGACACGCCTGGCGGGGAGTCCTGCCCAGCCGGCGCCGAGATGGAACGCTGTTTCAGGAGGCTGGATTGTTCCTTCCCGTGAAGGGTGACCATCCCAAAGGTGGACCGTGTGTGGTCGTCGTTTCGAGCGATGCGACGGGCCTCAGGGATGAGGAGGAGCGGAAACAGCAGGTTCAGCGGCTCGAATCCATCGGCTTCCTGGCCGGAGGGATTGCTCACGATCTCAACAACCTTCTCCAGCCGATTCTGGGTTATGCCGAGCTCATTGAGATGGATTCGACCCTGCCGCGGGCGGTTCGAAGCGACGTGGATGCCATCCGGGAGGCGGCTCAGAAGGCCCGGGAGCTGGTCCAGCAGTTGATGGCGTTCGCCCGGAAGCAGCGTCTTCAGATGATCCCCCTCGATCTGAGCGATGCGCTCGGCCGGTTCATTCCCTTCCTTCGCCGAACATTGAAAGAGAATATCCGGATCGAGTTTCGCGGCCCACCTCGGCTCCACCGGATTTTGGCCGATCGGGTCCAGATCGAACAGGTTCTTCTGAATCTTGCCATCAATGCTCAGGAGGCCATGCCGGAAGGGGGGACGCTGACCATTGAAACGGCGGAGATGACGGTCACGACGGCCGTTCCCGATCTTCCGGTGCCGGTCCCCCCTGGCCGTTACGTGCGCCTGACGGTACGGGACACAGGGGTGGGGATGGACGAGGAGACGAAGCGTCGCGCCTTTGAACCCTTTTTCACGACGAAAGGGCGCACCCATCGGACGGGGATGGGGCTGGCGACGGTCTACGGCATTGTGCGGCAACATGGCGGCCATATCGGAATTCGATCGGCGCCGGGTCAGGGGGCCGAGTTTTCGCTCTTTTTCCCGGTTCTCGAAGCCGAGGCGCCCGCCGGGTTGGCGGCGTCTCACGAGGGTTCGGTAGAGGCCGTTCGGGTTCCGGCTCCACACAAATTTGAGAACAGGCGGACTGTCCTTTTGGCTGAAGACGAGGAGGCCGTTCGCAAACTGGTTCAATCCATGCTTGTCCGACTGGGATACGAGGTTCTGACGGCTTCCTCATCGGCGGAAGTTCTTGCGCTGGCGCGACAGCGTGACCAACCGATTGATCTGCTGCTGACCGACATTATCATGCCCGGATTGAGCGGACTGGATCTCTATCGCCGGCTGACGGCCGAACGTCCGGGCTTGCGGGTGATCTTCATGTCGGGTTACGCGGATGCGGCAAAAGTCGAACGCCAGGGCTGGCCGACGCATGTTCCCTATCTGCAGAAGCCGTTCGATCTTGCGACGCTGGAAGCGGCGTTGGCCCGCGTTTTTTCGGCGGAACCTCCCTCCGGGCATCCTTAGGGCTGGCCTTCCTGCCGGCATTTGATAGAATTACCCCTTCTTGCACGGCTGAAAAGGAAGCCGTAAACCCCGCCGCGAACGGGCGGGATATCGAGTATCGCTGGTGAAGGATAACGGTCAAAAGGCTACGGGAGAAGAAACAGGTAACTGGCCGGTGATTCGTCGGCTGCTGGGGCTGACCTGGCGGTACCGGATGGCTTGCTTCCGGATGATCCTCTTCCACTTTCTTCTCCTGGGTCTGACGGTGGTCAGCCTGGGAATGACAGGGCGGGGGATTGACTACATTCGCTACTGTCATCCGGCCTCCGAAGGAAAGGTTCCTCCGCCTTCCTGGCCTTTCGGGGCTAGCGCCACCGGCGGAGTGGCCACCGATGGCTGTCCTCACCCTGCTGGCCGGCGTGATCGTGCTGCTCGCCCTGGCGCGGGCCTTGGTGACCTATCTGAACAATCTCAACCATGTTCGTCTCACTCAGCAGGGCCTTGTGGTTGATCTCCGCTCGGCGGTTTACGACAAGCTCCAACGTCTGAGTTTCCGCTTCTTTGACGACAAGGCCAGCGGAACGCTGATCACACGCGTGACCAGCGACGTGCAGAACGTTCGTCTTTTTGTGGACGGGGTTGTGGTGCAAACCTTCATCTTTGCGGCCTCAGCCGTGACCTATTTCTGGTACATGTTCCGCATCCACCGGGGGCTGACCTTGCTCAGCCTCACTGTTTGGCCTTTCATTGCCCTAGGGTCCAGCCTCTTCTCCCGAAAAGTCAAGAAAGCGTACCAGAAGAACCGGGATCTGACCGACGAGATGATTCTCGGCGTCAGCGAACAGATCCAGGGGATGTATGTGACCAAAGGATTTGCCCGCGAAGCCGATGCGGAAGCCCGCTTTGCCGCCCGTAATGCGGCGGTCCGCAACCAGAAATTTCTGATTTTCCGTTTTGTGACCGTGTATGGGCCTTCCATGGAGCTTCTGACCCGCCTGACGGTGCTGGGCGTACTCGGCTATGGGGGGTGGCTCACGTTCCATGGGCGACTGCCTCTGGGCGAGGGGTTGATCGTCTTTATGGGCCTTCTTCAGCGTTTGACGGATCAGGTCAACGTGCTGACCACCATTACGGATTCGGTCCAGCAGAGCCTCACTTCGGCGCGACGGGTCTTTGAAATTCTGGATATGGAGCCGGAGGTTCGGAACCCGCCCCATCCGGTGCGGCGCCATCGCCTAGAGGGGCGCGTTCGGTTCGAGCATGTATCGTTCCATTACACCCCGGGGGTCCCGGTGCTGGAGGATATCCATTTCGAGGTTCAGCCTGGTGAGTGCATCGGCATTCTGGGAGGAACAGGAGCGGGCAAGAGTACGCTGCTCAGCCTGATTCCCCGCTTCTACGACGTCACCGGGGGATGCCTCTTTCTGGACGATGTGGACGTCCGACGGCTCGACCTCAACGACCTCCGACGGCAGATCGGGTTTGTCTTCCAGGAGAGTTTTCTTTTCAGCAATACCGTCGCCGCCAATATCGCCTTCGGTCGTCCCGAAGCGACACGAGAGGATATCGAATGGGCCGCCCGTCTGGCCTGTGCCCACGATTTCATCATGGCGATGCCGGAGGGCTACGACACTGTCCTTCACGAAGGAGGAGTGAATCTCTCGGGGGGCCAACGGCAGCGCCTGGCGTTGGCGCGGGCGATTCTGCTCGAGCCACCGATTCTGCTGCTGGACGATCCGACGGCGGCCGTGGATCCGGAAACCGAAGGGGAGATTCTCGAGACCATCGAAAGCGCTCGGGCCGGCCGTACGACCTTTCTGGTTACCCATCGGATCCACGCCTTACGCCGGATGGACCGGATTCTGGTGCTGCACCGGGGCCGCCAGGTTCAGTGGGGAACGCACGAGGAACTGATCGCTGTGAAAGGGCCTTATCGTCGGGCGGCGCGAATTCAACTGGGCGATGCGCTGTTGTTTCCGCCGCTCGCGGGAGGAACGGCCGCATGAATGGATCCGCCGCCCAGCCAAAGCCGGTCGGCTTGACCATTGTTAGCCGGAAGGATAAGGAAGAGGCCGCTACCACCCGTCCGCTCTCGCTTCGCCTGTATGCCCGGCTTTTCCGTTATACCCGGGGATGCGCGGCGAAGCGGAACGCGTTGCTGGTGACCGTCCTCCTGCGCGCCGGCCAGGGGGCCGTGATTCCCTGGATGATGGCCTCCACGATCAACGGCCCCATTCGCCAGGGGGACTGGCCGGGTCTGCTCCGCTGGCTGGTCGCGCTGGCTCTCTTTACGCTTTTTACCCAGATCACCCTCCATTTCCGGCAACGGCTGGCGTTTGAACTCGGCGAATCCGTGGTGCACGACATCCGGAGGGATCTCTTCCGGCACATGCTCGAGATGCCGATGTCGTACTACAACCGGACGCGCCCAGGGCTTCTCATCAACCGGTTCACGAGCGACGTGGAAGCCGTTCGGGCCGGCGTCCAGAACGTCGTTTTTGCAAGTCTCGTCAATCTCGGAAGCATGCTGGTCGCCGCCGGCTTCATGATTGCCTACGATCGTCAGCTCTTTCTCCTGCTACTCGCCACGGCGCCCATTCTGTGGGGACTCAACCGGATCTTTCGAACCCGACTCAGCCAGGTTCACCGCGCCGTTCAGGAGAGTTTCAGCCGTGTGACGGCCACGGTTTCGGAGTCGGTGCGCGGGGTACGGGTGACCCAGAGTTTCAACCGCTGGGCGCGCAATGCCCAGATGTTCCACGACCTGGTGTTCGATCACTCTTGGTTCAATGTGCGAGTCACCCAGACGGAGTCGCTCTACCTTCCCCTCATGGACCTGAACAGTCAATTCTTTCTCGCGGCGCTCCTGATTCTAGGCGGCTATCGTGTCCTTTACGGCGTGGGCACGACCACCCTCAGTGATCTCGTCCAGTTCTTCTTTCTGGCGGGGACCTTCTTCAACCCCATTCAGGCGCTGGCCAATCACTACAATCAGGCCTTGACCGCCATGGCCAGCGCGGAGCGGCTTTTCCGCTTTCTCGAAACGCCTCCGGACTGGCCGGAGCCGCCGGCCGAGGGCCGTTCCCCGGTGACCGAGGGCCGGATCGAACTGGACCATGTCTCCTTCGCGTACGGGCCTCATCGGACGGTCCTGCACGATCTCTGCCTCTCCCTCGAACCGGGCATGTCCGTGGCGCTGGTCGGACCTACGGGGAGCGGCAAGACCACCCTGATCCATTTGATCGCCAAGTTTTACATCCCAACGGCGGGTGTGATCCGAATTGACGGTCGAGACCTCCGGACGGTGAACGGAAGCGATCTGCGACGGTCGTTCGGTATCGTTCTTCAACAAAATGTTCTCTTCTCTGGAACCGTGCTCGACAACATCCGGTTCGGCCGGCCGGAGGCCACGGAATCGGAAGTTCGGGAGGCGGCGCGGCGACTGGACTGCCTCGACATTTTCGAGGCGTTGCCGCAGGGGTTCCGGACACGGGTGGGAGAACAGGGCGCCTCCATCTCTCTTGGCGAGCGGCAGCTCATTTGTTTCGCTCGCGCGATGCTGGTGAACCCCCGCATTCTATTGCTGGACGAGGCCACCAGCGCCGTGGATGCGCTGACGGAGGTCCGCCTTCAGGCGGCGCTGGAACGGCTGCTGGTGGGGCGGACCAGTGTAGTGATCGCGCATCGGCTCAGCACGGTCCGAAACGCTCACCGTATTCTCGTTCTCGATCGCGGCCGGGTGGTGGAGGACGGCACGCACCGCGATCTGATCCGGCGCGATGGCCTCTACGCCCGGCTCTATCGGGAGTTCATGTTGGCTCAGACGGATGCGGCGGTTCGAAAAACCCGATCCCCACCGCGCCCGTGAATCCGGCGCGATCGAACCGCCCTGTGGGGTGTTCGGGCATGGTCAGCCACGGGGCGTCGCTGAGGCCGCTCCGGCGTTCTGTCGCCAGAGAGTCTAGGATCCCCCCCAAAGGGGAGACGATGGAGGTATGGCTTCCAACAAGGGTGGCAAAGGGTCATGGGACGGCGTTGGCGTGATAGGGAGTGGACAAGCCGGAACACTTTCTCTATACTATGGCCATTTCACTCTACTGGAGCCCTGTGATGAAAACCCCCGCTTTCCTCATTGTCGGCGAGAATATCCACTGTACGCGCATCTTCAAGGTCGGTGGCAAAAACGTCGGCCCAAGCCGTGATGGCCGTCCGGTGATCACCTACGCCGTCGGACGCGAATCCCGGGAGCTGCCGGTGCCGGATGTGTTTCTTCAGGGCGCCGACTGGGCTGCTGGCAAGGTCAAACACTGCGCGGTGGCGCTCTGGCAGGGCTTGTACGGCGATCCCGCAGGAAAAGCCGCAGGCGTGGATTACCTTCAAGCGCTGGCCCGACGCCAGGAGGCACTGGGCGCCGCCTATCTGGACATCAATGTGGACGAGTTCAGTACCGATGTGGACGAAAAGATCCGCGCGATGACGTGGATCTGTCGGATCGTTCAGGACGCCGTTCGCATCCCCCTGAGCATCGACTCCTCCAATCTCGAGATCCTCCGGACGGGACTCGACGCCTGCGACCGGTCCCGAGGCAGACCCATGGTCAACTCCGTTTCGCTCGAACGCCGGGACGCCATTGCCCTCGCCGCCCGCGCCGGGGCCGTGGTCATCGCCTCAGCCGCCGGGGAACAAGGAATGCCCGGCGACACGGCAGAACGGCTTTCCAACATTCGCCGCCTGATGCCCCTGCTGGAAGAAGCAGGCTTCGATCGCCCTTCGATCAGTCTCGACCCCCTGGTCTTTCCGATTTCGGTGGATTCTACGAACGGAATCAAGTTTCTCGAGGCCGTTCGGGCCCTTCGGGCCGAATATGGGCCGGCCATTCACATCGTGGCGGGGCTGAGCAACGTCTCCTTTGGCCTGCCGAACCGCAAACTGATCAATCAGGTCTTTTCCTGGCTGGCGGTCGAGGCCGGCGCCGACGGCGGGATTGTGGACCCCGTTCAGATCAATAAGGCCATTCTCGAGGCCCTCGATCCCAACGACCGGAATTTCAAGCTGGCCGCTGACCTCCTGCTCGGACGTGACGAATACGGGCTCGCCTACATCGAGGCCTTCCGCGGCGCCGAGGGCGGCTGAACCGTCCTATTCCTCACCGACCAGCATCAGGGTCAGCAGCGCCCAGGCCGTCGTTCGCTCTTCGCTGTCCCCGCCTCGGGCCGTCTTCCAGTGCACAGTGCCATCGGGACGGATGCGCTGGGCGTTGATCAGCAAACGCGCCACGCGCGGCCTCCAGGCCTGCAATCGGCCGTCGGCATCAGCCAGACGGTGCATCCGATAGAGGGTAAGGCCCATGGCGCTCATGAAGAGGGCTTCGTAATCGCGCTCATCTGCGAGGAATTCGGTTCCCCAATCACATCCGGCCAGCTGAGCCGTCAAAGCGCGGACGTCAGCGGATTCGGGCGGAACGCCCTGCATATAGGCGAGGAGGAGCTGAACGCCCAAGGTCCGGAGGAAGGGCTCGTTCGAACCCTCCGTCGCATGAATCGGCCCCGGCTCCCCCGCCGGCGAGTCAACGCGGTCGCCCCCCTCGCGCAGCCGGCGGTCCGCGAGCGGTGCCTCCAGCGCGATCATCGCGTAGGCGAGCGTGCGGGGCTCTTCGATCGCCGGTAGGAGCGTTCGAAGACGGCCACGAAAACGCTTGACGGGCGCCGACGCGCTTGACGCAACGTCTGGAGGCCACATCAGCGCCCATGCGGCCAGGGCGACCTCTCGCGGCGTCAAGGTCTCGGGATTCTGCTGAGCCAGCCAGGCGGCGGATCGGCTCCGGACTGGTACGGCGCGGTCCCGAAGCGGGTCCGAACCAAAGACCATATGAGCCAGAGCGGTCGTCTCCACGTCAGGCGGCGTGCCCCACGATCCCTCCCGGTTTTGCCGGGTGGCCAGCCAGTCCCGTCCCCGCTTGAGCGCATACCGGACTTCGTGGGCCAACGAGAGATCCAGACGGCTAGGCGCCGTTTCGGTGCCAGGAAGGGAGAGGGGTCTTTCCGACTGAGCCACGGCCAGAGACGCGCCCAGCACCGCCGCCTGGAAAACCCTTTTCATTCGTACGCGTTCCATTGTAAACTTGTTTTCAGAATGAGTCGAGGCATCCCGCAGATCGTGCGGATAACGGCCAAGACGGGCCTGAGACGAGGGCTGCCTCTGGTGGCCATTCTTGGTGGACTGGCTGGTTGCAGCCGCGAGGCGGTCTCGCCGGGTCCAGCGCATGGCCCCGCGGAGCGTCAGGAGGTTCCCATGAAAACCGAAGCCGATTACCGTCGCCAGGGACGGATTCGTCCGCCGGCTGTCGCCGGCGCCTTTTATGAGGGACACCCCACGGCTCTCCGACGGCAGGTCGAGTCCCTTTTGTCGGAAGCCGGAACGCCCGGATCGGACCGGACACCCTTGATTGCGGCGGTGGCCCCGCATGCCGGTTATGTCTATTCGGGGGCCTGTGCGGCCACGGCGTATGCTCGACTGGATCGGAGCGGTGTTCACCGCGTCATCATTCTAGCCCCTTCCCATACGCGAGGCTTCCCGGGGGCCGATCTGCCGCCGCCCGATGTGACGGCATATGAGACTCCACTCGGCCTTGTCCCAATTGATCAGGCGGTCTGCTCACGGCTGGAACGAACCGGCGCGTTCGGTCGGGAGCCCGACATCAACCGCCGCGAGCATTCCCTGGAAGTGCATCTTCCGTTTCTCCAGGTAGCGCTGGAGGAGTTCACACTCGTCCCGATTCTCTGCGGATGGATGGACGAGGCGGCAGTCGATCGGGCGGCCGCCGCGCTGGTGCCTCTGCTGACCGAGGGGCAGACCCTGGCGATCGCCTCGTCCGACTTTACCCACTATGGCGCGTCCTTCGATTACCAGCCGTTCCGCGACCGGATTCGGGAGCGTCTCTACGACTATCTCGAAACCGCCGCGGGGGCCGTGGCCGCTCTGGACCTGGAGGGGTTTCGTCGCCATCTGGATCGCACCGGCGATACGATCTGCGGTCGAACACCGATCGAAATCCTGATGGCGACATTGCGGACGTTGCCGGAACGGCCTACGGGGCGGATGCTCTCCCTTTACATCAGTGGCGATCTGACCGGCGATTACACGCACTGTGTCTCCTATGCGGCGATCGGCTTTTTCCGCGGCGGTCGCCCGGAGGTCTCGTCTCGGCGGATTGTGGAGAAGCGGTCGGGGCAGTGGACCTGCGGTCTGAACGACGAGGAACGGCGCACCCTCTTTGCGATCGCTCGCGATACGATCGAGTGGGCGGTGCGCCGACCTGGCGGCGAGTTTGACTGGGCGCGCTATGCATTGACCGACCGGCTCCGGGAACCGCAGGCGACGTTCGTGACGCTCAAGAAGTCCGGTCATCTTCGGGGTTGTATCGGCTCGTTGTCACCCGATGCGCCACTCTACCGCTCGGTTCATCAGAATGCCATCCAGGCAGCCCTGCATGATCCCCGCTTTCCCCCCGTGATTCCGGCCGAACTGCCCCATCTTCACCTGGATGTTTCGATTTTGAGTCCGATCCGTGATTTGCCCTCGTGGCGGGATTTCCGGATTGGGGAGCAGGGGATCATTCTCATCAAAGGCTTCCATCGGGCCGTGTATCTGCCGGAGGTGGCGATTGAACAGGGGTGGACGGTGGAGGAGACGCTTTCATCCCTGAGCGAAAAGGCGGGACTTCCCCCTGATGCCTGGAAGAGCGGCGCCCGTTTTCAAGTGTTTGAGAGCGTCGTTCTGACGGAGGAGTAATGGTTCTCTTCCTCTTCTTGCTGGGCGGCCATGCGATGGTCGCCCAAAATTTTTACATTCGAGAAGCGTTGGCGGCGCATGGAGGGCAGGAGGGGCTGATCGGCATAGCTTTTGCGCTCTGGTTTCTTTTCGGAGCCGTCGGGGCCGGGATCGGTCGCCGGAGTGCGGCGGTGGGTTCGGTTGTCGGGCTTCGGTGGTGGCTGGGGGGGATCAGTCTGGGGCTGGCGATCTGGCCTGTGGTCGGCGGCGAGTGGATCGCCCGTGGCCGGGGGCTTTGGGCGGGGAGTGACTATGAGCCGCTGCCGCCTGGGCTTTTGCTGGGGTTGATGGCGGCGGCGATATGGCCCACCGCTCTGGGGCAGGGGTTTGTCTTCTCGGTGGCAGCGCATCTCCACCGAACCGAACGGCGAGGGGCTATCGGGTCACTTTGCGGCGCGGATGCCTTGGGCGCCATGGCCGGCGGGCTGTGGATGGCGGGAGAAGCCTTGACCGGCCGTGGCGGCCCAGTGGGTTCCCTGGGGGCCGCGGCGGCGCTTGCCTTGGGCGCCCTGGCCCAGGCGGTGCCCGGGCGCGTGTCGGGAGGTGTCGGCCTGCTGGCCGCCGGACTTGGACTCGGCCTGGTCCTGATGCCCGGCGAGGGGCGGCGGGCCTTGGAAATGGCCTGGGAGCAACGCCGATGGGTGGCGGGGGGTGGCCGGCCAGGCCGGCTTTTGGATCGGCGAGATTCGCCGTATCAGCGGCTTGTCCTGGCGGAGTTGGGACGACAGCGGGTGCTCTATGCCAACGGGCAAGCGCTTTTTCTCTTTCCCGATCCGGCCGGCGAGGAGCCGTTGGTCTTCACGATTCTGGCGCGCCAGGCCGCGGCGCGGGATATTCTGGTGATCGGTGCCGCCTCGCCCGATTTCCGCCGTGTGTTGCTCCATGCCTCCCCGAAGGCGCGGATTACGGAGGTCGAGGCGGATGGACATCTTCTGGAGATGCTTCGTTCCATGGAAATGGCAACCTCCCCCGAACAGGCCCGGTGGACCTGTGTCACCCGAGACCCAATGGCTTTTGCCAGGCCGCATCCCGCCGAGGCGTATGATCTGATTGTCCTGCGGACGCCCGAGCCGACAACGCTCGGACAGGCTCGCTTCTACACCGTCGAATTTTACGAGGAGATGCGGCGGCTCTTACGGCCGTCGGGCGTGCTGTGGACGTCGGTCGAGGCCACGGAATTGCTGGGCGGCGGGATGGAGGTGCTGCCCACGGCCGTATGGAAAACGCTTCGACAGGTCTTTCCGAAGGTGTCGGCAACGTATGGGGAACGGATCGGCTTTTTTGCTGGACGTGAACAGGCCACGTTGCCCATGGATCCTCAACGGCTGGAGTCGATCGCCCGGCTCGCAGGATGGCAGACGCCATGGTTCGACCCCGCCTTTTTTCGTACGGATGAAGGCAGCGATCCCATCAAGAGAAGCCGTCTGGAAGCGCGGCTGGAGGCTGGCCTGGCCGAGCCGTTGCGGCAAGATCGGCCGTTGGGACATCTTTTGGCCATGATGCGGTGGGGCCCGATTTACGGAGCCGATTGGGTGGCGCGGGCGCTGGAAGCCGTTGTGCGGCGCAAGGGGGTTTCCGTCCGTCCATTCGCCCTTGGGGCCGTTGGCTTGACGCTCCTGGCGATGGGGATGGGCGGGTGGTGGCGGAGGAGCGGCAGGGGCCGTGCGGCGGCGATCCGAGCCATGGTGGGAATAGCCGGGTTCTCAGCGATGGCGCTTGAATTGACTGTCATGTTTTTGGCCCAAACGCGTCGCGGTTATCTCTACCAGCGATTGGCTCTTCTGACCGCGCTTTTTATGGCCGGCCATGCGGCCGCGGCCTGGACCGTGAGACGCTGGGAGGAGACCGAGATCCGGGCGATTCGAGCCTTGAGTGCGGCGGCTGGAACTCTGCTGGCGGTTCTTTGGGCCGTGCTGGCCGTATGGATGGCGCGGGGTCCGTGGCCTGAAGGCGTCGAAGAGATCCTGATGGCGGCGATGATGCTGGCCGGCGGTCTCGGCATGGGCGGGCTGGTTCCTATGGCCAATCGGCTGCTGCGGGAGACGGGGCGCTCCTTTGCCTTCGCGGCCGGCGAAATCCAGGCGGCCGATCTCCTGGGCGCGATGGCGGGAGCGATGCTCCCCGGACTGGTGCTGCTGCCGCTTTTCGGGGTGCGGGACAGCGCCGCGCTCATGACGGTGGGGGTCGGCGCGGCCACGCTGGTCGGTGTTGGCTGGGGGGCGTACCGGCCGCAGGCGTGAGTGCATAACGGCCGCCCCCGGACGCGGAATCGCAGGCTTGTCAAAAGGATGTCGCAACGTTATGGTAAGGACATGATCACCGCGCAATTTCGGACCAGGAGTGACGCTCAGGAACCTCTGTTCGGCTACAGCACGCAAAGCGGCGATCCAGTTTTTCTTGAATTGATGGGGCGGGAGTGGGATTTTGCCTGGGTGGATCTGCAGCACGGAACGGCTACGCCGGCGGACGCTCCTCATCTCGTTCGCGCCGCCGAGACGCTGGGTTTGACGCTCCTTTTTCGGATAGCCGCGGATCAGCCGGCGCTTCTCCCCTGGCTGCTCGATCTGGGCGCAGGGGGGTGATCGTGGCTCAGACGGAGCGGGTGGCGCAGGCGCGCCTCATGGCCGAGGTCGCCAAATTTCCGCCGCTGGGCAACCGTTCGTTCGGTTCGCGTCGGCTGATTGACCTCTACGGTCGGAATTACTGGGAGACGGCCAACCGGGAGCAGCTTCTCATTCTTCAGGTAGAAAGCCCAGAGGCCCTGCGGCGCGCACCCGAGCTGGCGGCCGTCGTCGGCGTGGATGGACTGATGTTCGGACCGGACGACTTCACGCTGCGGCTGGGCAAACCGATGGAGGCTTCGTCGACCAACCCGGAGGTGTGGGCGGCGGCGGTCGAAACGGCCCGAGCGGCCCGGGAGGAGGGGAAACGGGCAATGGGTTTTGCGATGCCGACCACCGCGAGCATCGAAGCGGCCGTTCGCGCCGGATTCCAGATGATCAGCGTCGGCGCGGTTGCCCGCTGTGTGACGGAAGGATCGGCGGCCCTTCGGAAGGGAATCCAAGCCTGGCGAGGATAAAGGTCATGACCAAGCGTCCCAGTATCGTTTTTATCCTGTCCGATCAATGGCGGGGGGATGCCCTCAGCATTCTGGGACACCCGGTTGCCGAAACGCCCTATCTCGACCAACTGGCCCGCAGGGGAACGCTTTTTACCGCATCCTACAGTCCCTGCCCCTCCTGCATCGCGGCCCGGGCTTCGATCTTCACCGGACTTCGGCCGACGACCCATCGCCGGATTGGCTATCGCGACCAGGTGCCGTGGCGCTACACGGAGACGCTCTGCGAACTGTTGGGACAGGCCGGCTATCAGACCCATGTCACCGGGAAAACCCATTTCTTTCCCCAGCGGCTCCACCTCGGCTTCCAAAGCATGGACAGCTATGAGGGGGCGCAGAACTTCGACGGGCGGTATGTGAATGACTATTGGGAATGGTTGCGGGAAAAGAGCAATGGCCTTTACCACGAAGAAGATCACGGGGTGGATTGGAACTCATGGGTGGCCCGTCCGAGTCATCTGCCCGAAGCTCTTCATGTCAACACTTGGACGGTGACGAAGGCCCTTGATTTTCTGCGGCGGCGAGACCCCACCCGCCCGTTTTTCCTCAACATCTCCTTCCATCGTCCGCATCCCCCCATTGATCCGCCGCAGGTATATTGGGATCTGTTTCGCGAAAAACCGCTTCCCCCCGTTCCGGTGGGCGACTGGGCGGCGCGCCATGCCCGTGAGCCGTCATCGGTCAATGCTTGGCAGGCGGTGCTTCCTCCCGACTGGCTGGATCGCGCCCGCCGGGGCTACTACGCGCAGATCGCTCACATAGACAACCAGATCGGACGTTTTGTGATCCAGATGCGGCATTGGGTCCGGGAACCGGTTTGGTTCGTCTTCACGAGCGATCATGGCGAGATGCTGGGCGATCATCATCTGTTCCGAAAGATTACGCCCTATGAGGGATCGGCCCGCACACCCCTGATTGTGGTTCCTCCGGACGGCATCCCCCGCCACCGCTCAGCGGCGCCGGTGGTTCAACAGGACCTGATGCCGACCTTTCTGGACATCGCAGGAATCCCAGTCCCGGAACAGGTTGAGGGGCGAAGCCTTCTTCCGCTCCTCGAGCGAACGCCGGAGGAGGTGGGATGGCGCGCTTATATCCATGGGGAGCATGCGGCCGACTATGGACCGGAAAGCGGCCATCAGTTTGTGACGGACGGCAAAGAGAAATTGGTGTGGTTCACGTTGAGCGGCGAAGAGCAGTTTTTCGATTTGGTTCGAGACCCTTACGAAAGCCATAATGCTGTCGCGATCCGGGTGTTCAGGATCGGATTTCCGTGTGGCGTCAGCGGTTGATCGAGGAACTAGCGGCCCGGCCGCAAGATGGACTGACGGATGGCCGGCGTTTGGTCGCCGGCCGCAATCTTCCTTCCGTTCGTCCCGAACTGTTATCCCCTCGGTAGCGCCGACGTCAGGCCGAGCGCACGGGCGAGAAAGGGTTGGATGCGCCGCGCCATGAGGGCCATTCCGGCGTTGTTGGGGTGGATGCCGTCTGAAAAGGCGGAGTGGTCCGGCGGAACGAGCGATGGGCCTTCGATACAGGTGAGGCCCCGTTCCGCGGCTGCCTGACGAAGCGTTTCCCGGTAACGCTCCATTGCTTCGCCGGCCTCGTTTTGTTCGCCGCTCTCGCGCAGAATGGGCAGCGGGGTCAGCAGAAGGAGGGGCGCATGAGGATGCGCCGTTTGAAGGCGGTCCAGCAGGTGGTGCGTGTCGGCCTCGAACTGGCGGAGCGGTTTGGATTGGTTCCAGTCGTTGCCTCCGAAAGCGACGGTGAGGACGGATGCTGGGATCTCCTCAACTTGGCCCGCGCCCGGATCCATCTGAGCGCCGCCGACCGCGATGTTATGAAGGCCGATGCCGAGCGCGCGGGCGGCAAGGGCGGGCCAGGCGAGGGCGGGCGAGGAGGCTTCCATGCCTTGAGTGATCGAGTCCCCGATGGCCAGCCATAGCGCGGGGTGGTCGGGGGGCGCAGGTGAGAGCGAGGCGTCGGGATCCAGTTCGAGGGAGGTAATCCAGCATTCGGTGACATGGGGAAGCCAGATTTCCACCAGGCGGGGACGACGGTCCGGTCGCTCGACGGTGATTTCGATGGACGTGTCGGATTTGGCCGCGGCTCGACAGGTCTTCTCGAACGTGTCATCCAGAAAGAGGTCAGCGCAGTGGCGAGCGCGGGCCTGACGGCCGGTTCGGAGCGTGAGACGCAGTCGGGAGGCATCGCTTCGAAATCGAAGTCGCGCGCCGCTGGCGCATCGGGCTCGGATGAGGGCGGCCTCGGCGTAGGTGTAAAAGGCGCTGAGCCCCGGGGTCATCCGGTTGGGGAAAAGCCCTTCCGGCTCGTTCTCGGCGCGGAAGACGCCGAGAACGAGCGATCGGAGTTCGGAGAGCGGGAGTCGAACCAGCGTCATGGGAAGTCTTTCATTATGGCTTCTCCTCCGTTTGGGGGAGTGGGAGGGAAAACCATCAGGAGGACGGGGCGGTGCCCGTGTCATGGGTTTCGGGGGGCACAAGGGGGCTCGGTGCGTGGTTGGCGCCTCCCGTGAGTTGCAGAAACCGTCGGAGCAGCACCTGATCCAGGGATCGGCGTTCCCGCGGCGTCAGGGAGGCGAGGGCAATCTGGCCTCCGGCAAAACATTCGTGGCCTCCCCCGGTTCCGTAAGCGCCGATGATGCGGCGGATCATTCGGCCGGCAGCGGCCTCGGGATCGGTGGCCCGCAGAGAGAGGAGAAGGCGGTCGCGGTAGATACCGGAGCTGAGGGCCCATTCGGTATTTTCGACCCGCAGCAGCAGGTCGGCGAGTTCGGCGATCATGTCGGGATTTTCGGTTTGGCCGAGGGAGGCGACCAGACAATGACCGAAGCGCCGGGCGTTGAGAAGACCGCGAACGAGGAGCGCGAAATAGGCGGCGGGAAGGGAGTGCCGCTGAATCTCGGCCAGGATGTGCCGATTGGCCAGGGGGTAGAGGGTGAGGTAGGCTTCCACATCCCGACGGGTGGTCTGCCGGGAGAGATTCTGGGTGTCGGAGAGGATGCCATAGACAAGCGCGGTGGCCAGTGGAGGCTCGATGGGAACGCCGGCGGCGACCAGGTATTCGGCCAGGAGGGTGGAGGTGGCGCCATAGCGGCTGCGGACATCGGTAAAGAGTGCGGACCGGCTGACGCGGCGAAAGGGGTGGTGATCCAGAATGAGGTGGACCTGCGTCTCCGGGGGCAAAGAGTTGTTGCCAGTGCCGGGCTGGGTATCCACGAGCGCAATCAGGTCGAATCGCGACAGATCGAGTTCGGAAAGGGGGCGCAGATTCAGATCCAGGTACTCCACAAGCGCCTTGTTTTCGGAGCGGACAATCACACCGCCGTGGGCCAGCGAGCAGGGAAGATCGGCGAGCGAATTGGCTAACGCCCGCAGGGCGGCGCCGGCGGCGATGGCGTCGGGATCCGGGAAGTCCTGAAGCACGATAAGCAACGCCCGACGCCCCTGGAGAAGGCCCTTGAGGCGTTCGAGCTTGCGCTGGGTTTTCAGAGGAGGACGCACCATACCGCTTCTTCCACCCGGAAACGATAGCACCAAGGATCGCGTCGGGAAAGCGCGGAATGACCGACTGCGGCCGGCGGAGAAAGGCGGGGATCAGCGGAGAATAAGGAGGGTGCCCTTGGCGAGCGACTTCGATGCGGCCGGCGTATTGCCGTAGGCACCGAGGTTGACTCGCCGACCGTTCGGGGCGGGCTCTTCGTCATAGGGCGTTGCGGGATCGCCGGCATCAATCAAAGGACTGTGTACGGAGAATTTTTCCCAAAGGCTTCCGCTGAAATAGCCCTCGGTGAGGGTTCCGACGCGCGATTTCAGATGAAAGGTGTTGGTGTCCGCGAAGCAAGGATCCACGTTCAGACAACCGTTGACGCCGTAGTTCCCGCCGCCGGAAATCGCGCAGTACCACACTCCGGTCATGATCCCGGCCTCATTCGTTGGAATGCCGACCAGGTCCTGCCCGGCGTTGCTCCAGAAGATCGCGTTGCGGATCGAGACAGAACCACTTCCGGCGTAATGGACGCCTGACGTCGCATTTTGGGCGACCGTGATATTCGTGAAGACAAACGTTCCGGTCCCATAAATGGCGCCGCCGGCGGTCTGGTTGCTGGCAAAGGGCCCATTGGCGTTCAGGAGGACATTTTCGAGGGTGATGGAATTGCCGCGGAGGCCGCCGCCGAGGGCGGACGAGACACGCAATCGCGTAGATGTGGCGCTGTTGCGGGCGACGATGCCGCGTCTCATTCGCATCTCTCCGCCGGCGTAGACGGCACCCCCCTGCGAGCTTGGTGATCCGCCACCCCTTTGCACGCTGTCCTCCCCGACGAGTCGGTTTCCAATCCAGCGACATTCGTCGGCTACGAGGCTAGAGGCGGCGTACACACCGCCCCCATACATCCAGGCAAGAGAACCGGAGAGCGTGTTGGAGATGAAATGGGTCCGGACCAGAGTCAGGGGGACGGACGCATAGAGGCCTCCGCCGTAAAGACTGTCGCCTACGCTACTATAACCGCGGCCCCGGCACCAATTTCCCACGAACAGCGAATCGACGATTCGCGCCGGTTTTCCCCCTTCGATCATTCCTCCGCCTCCAGCATGCAAACCGGCCCGGGCACCTACCGCCGATCCTGACGAGAAGCCGGCCGTGTTGCTGACGACGACGCAATTGCTCAGCGAAAGGTCACAGGCCAGGGCATAGAAACCGCACCCTTGAAGGTGAATCCTTCTCCAAGGTTGGTGACGGTATTGTTGGCGATGCGGCAATCGCGAAGGTCGAGTTTCGAATACGCGGCGTAAAGGCCGCCACCGAGGAAGGGATTGGATCGGGCATTCACGCCCCCCTGGATGGTGACCCCCTGGATGCACAATTAGTCGAGCGACTGGATGACAAAGACCCGGGTGTTGGCGCCGGTCGCGTTGATGATGACCTCTTCAGGGCCTGTGCCTTTCACGGTCAGACCCTGCTGAGTGGGCGTCAGGGGGAAGGTTTTCCCGTTGGTCGTGTAGAGGCCGGCGCCGATGTGGATGCAGGTTCCGTCGCGGGCGACAGAAAGTGCTCTGGTGATCGAACGAAAGGCGTTGTCCCAGTCGGCCCCCGATTGGTTATCGGAGCCTGTGCCGGACACATAGAGATCCGCCACGGCCGGGTCCAGGCCGCCGGCAAAATGGAAGCCCAGGTCTAGTTGTCCCTCATCGGGTGCCCCGTTCGTGCGAGTGGTTCGATCGCTCAGCAGAAGATCGGCGGCCATATCTCCCCCGGCGTCGAGGGCGGGGCTCCCGTCCGCCAGATAGAAGCCACGTTCGAACTGGGGGTCAGCCGACAGGCACCCCTGAAACCCCTCATTATCGCCGTCTTGAATGAGGCAATAGGAGACATCCGGCAACCGGCCGAAGGTATTGGTGGGGAGACCGGCCAGGTCGTCCGTATTGTTCCAGAAGATGGAATTACGGAGGGCGAGCGACGAGGAGGCCGCCCGATACAGGCCTTCGCCGAAATTATTGGCGATGGTGGCGGCGTTGAGCGCAAGAGCGCCGTTGTCAACGAAAAGAGCGGCCCCTTGGCCGGGCGCGCCGCTGACCGCGTTGAGATTCATCAGGAGGTTATGGAGTGTGGCATTGGAGGCGGCAAAAAAGGCGCCGCCCTGAGCCGCGGCCAGAACGGTGACGGCCCGGTTGGCGGAAAACGTCGTGTGCGCGATAACGACCGGCTGGGCCGCGTACACAGCGCCGCCGCGGCAGGGTCCCCCCGCGGACGTCTCAACCCGGTTCTGGACGAGACGGCAATTGTGGAGGACGAGCGGAGCGTCGGCATGGATAGCCCCTCCGTAGTTGTAGTCATTGTAGGTTCCGGACCCCCCTGTGCTTGAGATCCTGTTTGCGACAAAAAGGGTGTCCACGATCGTGAGCGTGCCGTTGGTGACGTAGATCGCGCCGCCGTGGTTTCGGTTCTGCTGGTAGCTGCTGATCGTGTTGCTTGTGAAGAGGCTATTGGTGATCAAAAGGTCCGATTGGGCGGCATACAACGCGCCGCCGTACCGGCGGGCCGAGGTCGCAGTGGAGTAGGGAAGTCCGTTTTCGATGAAATTGCACCGCTCGAGCACCAGGGAGGCATTCGAGACGACCAGGGCACCGCCCTGGTAGTTGGCGTCGGATGGCGCGCCGTTACGGAAAGGAGAGTCCGGAGAGGGTTCCCGTGACGGCGTGGATGATCATCAGCCGGTTGCTGAGGCTTCCGGTGGGACGGGCGAGAAGGGTTGGCCACTGGCCGGGATCTCGATTCCCTGGGTTGCCGCTCCCTTCCCAACCGCCGAGCAGAGCGATCCCCTCACGGCCGCTCAGGGTGAGGGCGTTGGTGATCCAGAAGGTGTGACCGGCCAGGCGGAGTTCGGTGTTCGAGGTGGTGGCATCCAGAGCCGTTTGCAGGGTAGGGAACGCCATTTCCCAACTGCTCCCGTCGCCCCATGCGGGTCCATTGGTGGCGCAGTAGAGGATGGCGCCGCGGGGGGTGGTGGTTAGGGCGGCCGTCTCATCGGCCAAGGCGAGGCCGTAGGCGTTCGAGCCATAGGTGCGGTAATAGTAGACCGATCCCGGTTCCAGACCGCCGATGGGGGCAGAAAAGGTGCCGTTGGAAACCACGCCCACAAGGGAGAAATTGGTCAGCGCTTCGGTCTCCTCCCCCCACGCGAACCCGACCGAGGCTTCTTTTCCTTTCACGAGACAGCCATGGAGGACAGCCGAGTCGAAACCGATGTGTGTCGCGCCATTGGCGTTATCGACTTCCGGGGGACCCCAGGTATAGAAGGCCACGGACGGTTCGGCCCAGACGTCGCCGGCGGCGTTCGAGGCATAATAGGTAAAGAAATACGAGGTGTTGGGCGAAAGCCCCGTGGCGGTGTTGATGAGGAGACCCAGAGCAGGTGCGACGGCGTGGGCGGCGTGTGTCCAGCTCTTGTTGGTGCCGTGGTCTTCGGTATCCCAGAACGCCCACACCTCCGTCGGGGACGCGCTGGTCGCCAGAAGTTCGCCGACCAGATCCGCGGTGGTATCCGTCAGATTGGTGACGCCGATATTAATCACCGAATCCTGGAGGCCAGCGACACGAATTTCATTGGCGGTCTTATCCACAATCACCTGGCCGCCCGACCAGGTTGGTTCGGTCAGGATCAGATCAAAGTCATCCGCCTCGACAGCCGGATCTGTGCCTTTCCAGGTGAGGAGGGTGAAGGATCGTCCATTGACCCATCCCCCGTTCAGACGATTCAATTCCAGACCGATTCGCCCGCCCGCCGGGATGGTCAGATTTCCCTGAACCTCCACTCGGTCGTTTCCTTGCGGAGCAACGCGAAAGGTTAGGATGGGCCTGTCGGCTTCGCTTGAGCCGGGGGCGATCTCGAGATTGTGGGCGATGGTCAGGGTTCCCGGCGTCTCGGGGGAGCCGGCGCCCAGATGTCCGCCCGCGCGGGTTCCCGAGCCCGACGCGATGCGAACAGGGCGCTGAAGGGTGCCTGTTCCGGTCAAGACGGCCCCGTTGGTTACGATGACGGGACCTGCCGCGGCGCCGAGGAGACCATCCACGCGAAGGGTACCTCCCTCGACCCAGGTCCCATTGGTGTAGCTGTTGGTTCCCGTCAGGCGCACTTCGCCCTCCCCCCCAGCGTCAGCGGCGCGGTGCCGAGGATCGGACCGGCGATAGTCAACCGGTTCGAGTCACACTGAATGCGGCAGGCCGCCGCCAGCGTCACGAGTCCGTCCCAGGTGTTGTCTCCCCAAAGGCTTTGGAGCGCTCCGTTCGTGTTCCACCCCGCGCCGCTCAGGCTGAGCGGCTCGCCTGCGACCGTGATACCCCCAGCGATTTCGAGGGTTCCTCCCGCGGTGACGACTGTGCTGCCGTTCGTCAGCCCCAGCGCCTGTCCGTGAAGGATACGGACCGCCCCCGCCCGGACCGTCAGGTTGCTTCCGAATCCCTGAGCGCCGGTGAGCGTCCATCGCCCCTGCCCGATCTTGACGACTTCGAGGGAGGCGATGGCTCCGCTGTTGGTCATGAAACCGTCGAATTGGCAGGAGGCGTTATTGGTTCCGACCGTCAGAATACGGGGGGTGGTGGTGAGATTATCCACCCGGCCGGTTCCCCAGAGACCGTTCAGGACCTGCGCCGCGCGAAGGTCCAGGGTTCCGCTGAGGAAGAGATCGCCGGCGGTACTTCCCGCCGGCATGGCGTTGTTTGTCGTGATTCGGAGGGCGCCATTGCTGACGATGGTAGGGCCCTGGTAGGTGTTGAGGGTGCTCAGAATGACCACACCCGTAAAGCTCTCTCCCAGGATGAGCCCTCCGGCGCCTGTCCACGGCGCGGTTTGAGTCACCTGTCCGTTTCCAAGGAAGAGCGGGGTAAAACCGTTGTTGGTGACGCCGCCAAACGTGAGCTGCGTGAGTCCGCCGGCGACGGGATTGATCACTTCGAAGACCGGCGAATTCGAGAAGACCGCCGAGGAAAACTGCAGGACGGTCGTTCCTGAATTGATGTTTCCGCCGGAGACGGTCAATCGTTGGGGACCGATCGTCAGTTGCCCAAGTGTGTAGGTTAACCCGGCACCGACCGCATTGCGCTGAACAATGACCTCGGCGTCCTGATTCACCTGGATGTTGCGGGCGAAGGTTCGGCTGGCGCTATCGTTGAAGTTCAGTTTTCCCCCTTCGAGGGTTACGGTGTCTACGGCGGTACCGAGACCCAGGGCATTGTTGTTTCCCCGGGCGGCCAGGAAGCCGGCCGTGACAATGACGCGGCCAGTAAAGGTGTTGGCGGCGGTCAGAGCAAGAGGACTTGTTGCGCTGGCCTGAATGATCTCGAAGGAGGCCGGGCCGTTGCTGATCACGCCGCTGATGATCACCTCCCCCGAACCGTGGCCTGAGTTCCAGATGCGACGGGTGAGGGCGGCGGGGTTGCTGATGGCACCCGATATCGTCAGAACGTAGGCGGACTGATTGGAGATGATGAGATCATCCAGCAATGTGAGGGGGGCGCTCACGACGTTGTTGGAACTGATTGCCATCTGAGTCAATTGCGCCGGGTTTCCTGCATTGTCGAAGAGGAGGCGGGCTCCGCCGCTCGACGCCAGGGTTACGGTAAACAGCGGCGGTGCGGAGTCGCCGATGTTCAGGATTCCCACCCGGCGGCTGGTGGAATCAATAGTCAGGGTTCGTGCCGCGGTAATGTTATAGGTCAGGTTGGCCGTATCGCCGGGGCCGTCGGGCATACCGGCCGACCAAGTGGCCGTGCTCCAGTTCTGGGCGGCGTTTCCAGTCCATTCACTCACGATGGCGCCGTGGCCGTGGCTCAATGCCCAGAGGGCGGCCAACCCCTCACACAGAAAGGGTATAAACCGACGGGTTGACATAAAACCCTCCTGATTCAAATGTCACAACGTTTATACACTCCCCTCGACCGGCCGTCAAAAAAATTTTTTATTTTTGTGCCCATTGACAACCAGGGATTGCAGGCGTAGGGTCTTCTCGAGAAAGGAGCGGAGATATGCCGTTGGCGTTTTTCCAGAACGTGGGTGGTGCGGAACTGCTGTGGATTGTTCTGATCATCGCGGTCTTGTTCGGCGCGAAACGGATCCCCGACGTGGCGCGGGCCCTGGGCCGGAGCATTGGGGAGTTCAAGAAGGGAAAGGCAGAGGCCGAGCGTGAGGCGGAGGAGGAGCAGAGGAAAGGGAAAAAGTCCCCGTCTCCCTATGATCAGGATGAGCGGTCGGGAAGCCACGGGGACGAAAAAAACTCCCCATGAGCCCTTGAGCGGGGATTATTCTGCACGGGGCGAACCCGGCGCAACGATGGACGGGGCGCTTTGGGCTGCCAGGCGCCGGGCCTCTCGTTCCGTGGTCTCCTTTAGGTCGTTGATCAGCGGGACCCAACCGCTTTCGGGGTGCGCCGCCAGCAGGTCGTCGTAGACCACGATGGCGTCGGTGTGAATTCCCATCTGTCGCAGACAGCGAGCCTCGCCAAGGCGGGCGGTGATCAAGAAGGCGGTTGCGTTGGTGAATCCGGCGCTTAGGCGGCGGTAATCGGCCAGGGCTTCGTCGAGCAGACCGGTGGCCTCCCGGCAATGGGCTCGACCGAGATGGGCGATCGGTTCCAGAAAATGGGCCGGGTGTTTTTGAAGAAAGTCGGCGTAGAGCCGATCGGCCTCTTCGAACCGACCCTGGTCGTACTTGGCGCGGGCCGCCAGGAGCATGGAAAGTTCAGCGGCCTTGGTGCGGGGGAACTGTTCCAGAATTTCTTCGAACTGGGCGGCGGTCGAAGCCGCGGCATATTGAATAAACGCTTGATCGTGCTTTCGCTGGACACGGGCCCTCCAGGCACCGATGGCGATCACCAGCGCAAGGCCCAAACCCACGCCGACGAGGAGGTCCTTCCCATTGGCCTTCAAAAAGTCGAGCAATTCGTACAGGGGCTCTGAAGGTTCGGTTGCCTCCGAGGAGGAGGGCGGAACAGGCGCACGGCTGATTTCGTTTTTTTCCATGAAGCGATCGGGGTTGAGTTCGCGAGCGTCACTATGACGGGCGAACGTGTGGAAATCAAGCGTAAAAGAAGCGCCGAAATTGTGAGAACTCGGTCGAGGCCTGGTGGGATCTTTTCGAACATTCCGCCTCACGGCTGTGGAAAAATTTCTTGAAATTGTAATGCCGCGGACCAAATATACATGAGGCACCCATCAGGAACCTGACACATGAGCAGGGAAAAATTGGCGTTGCTGGGAGGGCCCAGAGCGGTCACCCAGGAACCGGGCGATCTGTTCCGGTGGCCCATCGTGACCGAAGAGGATGAGGCGGCGGTCCTGGAGGTTCTTCGCCGGGGAGCCATGAGCGGACTCGATGTGACGAACCGCTTCGAGGAAGAGATGGCGCAATGGCACGGCGTGCCTTATGCGCTGGCTTGTTGCAACGGGACAGCGGCGCTGCTGGCCGCGATGTGGGCCTGCGGCGTGGGGGCGGGCGACGAGATCATCTGCCCGAGCGTGACCTACTGGGCGAGCGCCATGCCGGCTCTCTCCCTGGGTGCGGCGGTCCATTTTGCGGACATCCATCCCGATACGCTGTGTCTGGATCCGAAAGACATCGAGCATCGCATCGGGCCCAGGACCCGGGCCATTGTCGTCGTTCACTACTGCGGCTATCCCTGCGACATGGAGGCCATCATGGCGATCGCCCGCCGGCACGGCGTGAAGGTGATTGAGGACGTCTCGCATGCGCAGGGGGGTTTGTACCGGGGGCGCCTGTGTGGGACCTTTGGAGACATCGCCGCCATGAGCCTGATGTCAGGCAAAAGCTTTCCCATCGGGGAGGGAGGGATGATTCTCACCCGGGATAAGGCGTTATGGGAGCGATGTGTGGCCTTCGGGCATTACGAACGGACGGGGACAACCACCGTCTGGGCCGGTGCCAGTTCTCCCCTGAGCGATCCCGAGCTGGCCCGCTATTCCGGTGTGCCCCTGTTTGGGGTGAAGCATCGGATGAACCAGACCTGCTCGGCCATGGGGCGGGTTCAGCTTCGGCACTATCCGGCCCGCATGGCTGAGATCCAACGCGCCATGAACCGTTTTTGGGGCGCGCTTGAGGGGGTTTCGGGAATTCGTCCCCACCGTCCGCCTTCCGGAAGTGGAAGTACGATGGGGGGTTGGTATGCCGCCAAGGGATTGTATCGGGCTGAGGAGTTGGGTGGACTTCCCTGCGAGCGCTTCTGCGAAGCGGTTCGCGCGGAAGGGGCAATCATGGTGAATCCAGGCGCCAACTTTCCCCTTCACCTTCATCCCGTTTTCCACACAGCGGATCTGTTCCGAATGGGACGTCCGACGATGGTCGCGTTCGGGCAGCGGGATGTCCGCCAAGGGCCCGGCTCGCTTCCCGTTTCCGAACGGATTCGCGAAATCTGCTTCTCCATTCCCTGGTTCAAAAAGGACGTGCCGGACAAAATTGCAGAATACGCCAGAGCTTTCCGCAAGGTGGCGGAACAGGCCGATCAACTGAGGTAGAGGCTCACAGTCCTTTCAAGGCATTCAGAAGGACACCGGCGGCCACGGCGCTTCCGATGACTCCAGCGACGTTGGGCCCCATCGCATGCATAAGGAGAAAGTTTTGAGGGTCGGTCTCCTGCCCGACCTTGTTGACGACCCGGGCGGACATGGGGACCGCTGAGACGCCGGCCGCGCCGATAAGCGGATTGACTTTTCCGCCAGAGAGGCGGCACATAACCTTGCCGAGAAGGACTCCGCCGGCCGTGCTGACGGAAAAGGCCACGAGGCCGAGCATCAAGATGCCCAGTGTCTGAGCGTTGAGAAACTGATCGGCTGAGAGTTTTGAGCCCACGCTCAGGCCCAGAAAGATGGTGACGATGTTGATGAGCGCATTCTGGGCCGTGTTGTTGAGCCGCTCCACGACCCCGCATTCCCGGAGGAAGTTCCCGAACATGAGCATCCCAATCAGGGGTGCGGCGTCGGGAAGCAGGAGCGCGCAGAGGAGAAGGACGAGAATGGGAAAGAGCAGCTTTTCCAGCTTGGAGACGGGACGAAGCTGCTCCATGCGGACCCCGCGCTCCTTGCGGGTGGTGAGCCATCGCATAATCGGTGGCTGAATGATGGGCACAAGGGCCATGTAGGAATAGGCCGAAACGGCAATAGCGCCCAACAGATTCGGCGCCAGGCGGCTGGTCAGAAAGATGGCGGTGGGTCCATCGGCGCCCCCGATGATGCCGATCGAGGCCGCTTCCCGGAGGGTAAACGGGAGACCGACGAGGTCGTTGAGAAGAAGAGCCCCGAGAAGGGCGCCAAAGATGCCCAGTTGGGCGGCGGCCGCCAGGAGGGCGGTCATGGGATTGGCCAGAAGCGGTCCGAAATCGGTCATGGCGCCGATTCCCAGGAAGATGAGCAGCGGAAAGAGACCAGTTTCGATCCCGGCCGCATGGAAGAGCCCTAGCAAACCGTCGGGGCCCGAAAGCATGGCCAGAGGGATATTGGCAAGAATGCCGCCGAACCCGATCGGAATTAGAAGCAGCGGTTCGAATCCCTTCTTGACGGCCAGATAAAGCAACACCAATCCTACGCTGATCATCACGATGCGGCCGACCCCGAGTTTCCAGTCTGACCGAGACAGGCGAATGATTTCGAAGAGGCCGGTGCTTTGCCAAAGGTTGATCCAAACGGTCTTGAGATCGGACGGCAAGCGGGTCGAGGCGGCCTGCATGCTGACGGAGTCGTGCGTGACCTGCTCACGGCGAAGGATGAAGAGGAGCTGCCCCGTTTGAACACAGTCTCCGGATCGAATATTGGCCTGGAGGATGGTGAACGTTTCGGCGGCTCGGATTTTGGCCTTGCTTCGGCCGGAGATGGACAGCGTGGCGATGGGATGACGGGGGTAGACGACCCGACCGGGCTCGATGGTCATCTCGTTCACCCGCGCGGGTTGAGACCAGACGTAATAAAGAGCGATCTGATCGTCCGGACCGGCCCGAAGTTCCAAAACGTCGTCCCGCCGGAGGGTATAAAAATCCTCCTCAGGGGGCGAAAGGGCTTCGCCGGTTGTCTCCTCACGTTCCCATTGGAGGTCGAGGGGAGCGGGCGACTCGTCGCCGGGGATCGAAGTCTCATCGGAACGCGTGGTCTCCGAAAAGGCCGTCGCGAACAATCCCAAGGCGAACAGCAGAAAGAGCCATCGTGAGAGTAAGGAGGTCATAGTCAATTTCCAACGATTAAGCCAGTGTCACCAGGGGCTGGCCCGACTGAACAACGTTACCGGGCGCGACGAGGACCTCCCGCACTGTGGCGACGCGGTCCGACTTGATTTCGATCTCCATCTTCATGGCTTCCATAACGAGGAGATTCTGACCCGATTTCACGGCCTCTCCCGGTTTGACCAGGACTTTGAAGATGGTGCCGGGCATGGGCGCCTTGACGACCATTGCTTGCGAGGATGCGGTTGGCGAAGAAGGCTTGGCTGCGGCCGGCGGCGAAGCGGCCGGCGCAGGCTCGGCCGCGGGCGTCGCCACGATTGCCGGCGTGGAGGCGCCTTCCTGGATGACTACCTGGTAGGGCTTGCCGTTGACTGTGACGGTGTACGTGGCGGGACCGCTCTTTGCCTCCTTTGGCTCTTTCGTTTCCTTCGTTTCTTCTTTGTAGCGGATCATGAGCGGCTTTTTGCCCTGCAGGAACGCGATTCCCTTTTCACCGCACATGGCCACGATGAAGATGTTTTCATCGGTCACAGGTAAGCGATGTTCCTGAAGTTGCTTCGCAAAGGCGGCTTTGTTCGGCTTGGTTCGATCGTTGATTGTGATGACGGCTTCCGTGGTCGGTTCCAGCTTGAGCTGGGTCTGGGCGAGGCGGACGATTTCAGGATCGGGCGGCGCGGGGGTTTTGCCAAAATAGCCGAGCACCATTTTGCCGTAGCCTTCGACGATTTTTTTCCAGGGTCCCTGCATGACGTTGGCGAAAGCCTGCTGGAAATAGAACTGACTGACCGGCGTGACGGAGGTGCCATAACCGCCGCGTTCCACCACCTCGCGCATGGCTTTGATGACCTCGGGGTAGCGGTCGAGGCAGTTGGCGTCGCGCATCATTTGGGTGTTGGTGGTCAGCGCGCCGCCCGGCATGGGGCTGAGGGCGACGAGTGGCTCGGTTGTCTTGGCTTCGGGCGGGAGGAAGTATTTGTCCATGCATGCCTTGAACGTTTCCTCAGCCTTCAGGACCTTTTCGTAGGAGATTTCTTGGCCACGGTTATTGACGAGAACGTAGCCGAGGCCTTTGAACATATGCCACGCCGTTAGGATGTCGGTATGGCAGGAGCCACCGCTGACGGGGGCCATGGCCAGGTCAATGAGGTCGGCCCCGTTGCGGACGGCCTCGATGTGGCAGGCTTCGGCGATGCCGACGGTGCAGTGGGTGTGGAAGGTAATCTCGATATGGCGGTTGGGGAAGGCGGCGTCGAGCATCTCCCGTGCGCGTTTGATGGTGGCGCCGACAATGGCCGGCGGTGTGGTTCCCGACGCGTCCTTAAAGCAGAGACTGTCGAAGGGGAGGCCGGATTCGAGGATGGCGTTGAGGATGTCGGCATAAAAACGGGCGCTGTGGGGATATTCGTCCTGAACGCCGGGCGGGAGAGCCATCATGCTGATGGCCACCTGGTGCTTGATGCCGGCGGCCTTGATGGCCCGGCCGGAGGGCTCGAGGTTCCGCACGTCGTTCAGCGCATCGAAGTTGCGGATGGTCGAGATCCCGCTGCGGGCGAAGGTCTGGGCATGGAGTTCGATGATTTCACGGTGATAAGAGTCCAGCCCGACCACGTTGACGCCCCGCGAGAGAGTTTGGAGGTTGACCTCTGGCCCGACCAAGGCCCGGCAGCGGCGGTGCATATCAAAGGCGTCGTCCTGGGTGTAGAAGTAGAGGCTCTGGAATCGGGCGCCGCCGCCGATTTCGAAATTATCCAGGCCGGCCTCCACGGCGGCCTCGAGGGCCGGCAGGAAGTCGTCGGTTTTGACGCGGGCTCCGTAGACCGACTGAAAACCGTCGCGGAACGAGGTGTCCATAAAGCGGATGGGTTTGAGCATGGGGTTTTAACTCCGTGGGGTTAGGGGGTGGTGGGGGTGGTAAAGCGGTTCCGGTGGCGGTGAAGGGCGGCAGCGATGGCCGCGGGGATCTCGGCCGACTCCTCCTTGGGCGGGGCCGATACCGGCGGAGGAGAGGGCGGCGCGGTTTGCGAGGGAGCCCATCGGGCGATCAGAACGGCCGTCAATCGAATGGCCAGGACCATGAGTCCGAGGAAGAGGAAGACGACGGTCTGACCCAAAAGCAGAAGCACCAATCCATCGGCGAGGAGATTCATTTGTGCGATTCCTTTCAAACGAAGTCTTCGAAAACGAATTAACAGAGAAAAATACCATTTTTGCCTGGCGGCTTCAAGAATTTCTGCGGTCCTGGGAATGTGGCCCTACACACTATCCCCTATTTAGAGACGATCCCACGAATACTTCCGGCGGCGAATTTAGTGTGGCATGCCCAGAAGGGCGGGTTTAGCATGCCCTTTTAAAAAGGGAGGGATAGCTTGGCGGCGTCGGGGAGTCCAGGGCTGTACCTCGCCGGTTTACCCTCGAAATAACGGCCGGGCAACAGAGTCGGTTTCCCTTGAACGGGGAAGAGGCGGTCATGAAGAGGTTTCGGTTCGTGGTGTCGTGGTGGTGCGCTGGCATTGCCCTTCTGGCGGTCTTCCCTCCTATTGCATCCGCCGAGATTACCGAGTGGACTGGCAACGTTGGTTGGGCCCCTACCGCATGGGACGAATCCGTCAACGGGACACGCGGCGTCCCCTCGTGGGGCGACGAGGCCCGCATCCCCTGCAAGGATGTGCCTTATGGTTATGCCACCATCGGTCAGGCTAACGCGCTCTGCACGATCCTGACGCTTGGGCCCTACGGTAAGGAGTGGGGCACGATCGTTCTGACCGGAGAGCCCAGTTTTCTCTTTTCCTGTCTCGAAACCATTGGCGACGCCGGGGGCGGTATCGTTCTCCACAGCAACGGCACACACCACGTGGCCGGCGCCTGCCTCCTGGCCGCCTATCGATACGACAACGGCGACACAGGCGAACACGTGGTCAGTTCCGGCCGCTACGTTATCGCCGACGGCCTCCTCGCCGTCCGCACCGATCTTCCCGCCCCGATTCCCGGCCTTTCCTTCCCTGACCTCCCCATGCCGGCGGGCAGTCCCCTCTTCGCAAGCCGATGCGGCGGCCTGTTCGTTGGCATCTGCGGCCAGGGCACGTTCGAGCAGATTGGCGGGCGCGTCGACGCCGACTGGCTTGAACTGGGCCACGAGGACGAGGACGCGCCCGGTTCCTATCTCCGGGACAGCGCCGACCCCGACGGTGACGAGTTGAACGTTGGCCACCTCCCCATCGCAAAAGCCTCGACCCACACCAACGTGTTTCACCACTATCGCGGCTCGGTCACGATCGCCTGGCGCCCGATCCCACGGGATCCATGGAACGACTTGCCCGGCACCGAATTCCCCGACGACCTTGAAGTGTACGGTTGTTACGACCTTCGCCACGGCATGCTCCAGGTGGTCAGCAACGCCGTGGTCGGACTCGAAGGGACGTTTCGCCAGAATGGCGGCAGCGTCTCCATTCTCGGCAGTATGACCCTCGACGGCACCGCCACCAACCAATATGAACTGCGGGCTGGAACGTTGCAGGCGGATGAACTGAATCTGTGCCGGTCATGCCCCCACGGAACCTTCGACCAGTGGGGCGGAACCAACACCGTCCGCATTCTCCGCGTCGGAGCTCCCCGCTTCTATGGCGCTGTGCGGCCGGGTGTTTACACCGGTTCGCGGGCGCTAGGCTGTTATCTCCTTCGCGGGGGGGAACTGCGCGTGACTGGCACGGAATGTTGCTACGTCGGCTACGATGGGCAGGCGTTTTTCATGCATACGGGCGATGAGGACTGCCGCGTGCGAATAGACCATAAGCTTTACATCGGGTACCACCAGGGGTCCGACGGACTCTATTCTTTCGGGTGCGGCCTTCTCGACGTTGGCGACGCGATTCGAATCGGGGCCGACGGCGGCCTGGGCCGGCTCGAGTGGACGCTTGGGAAAGCGGCCGGCGGTCGGATTGATACGCCCCTGCTGGAACTGGGCGGCCAAGGCACGCTGGCCATAGGCTACAACGCGAATGTCGGGAACCTGTTCGTGGGAGCGACCTCGCTCTTCGATCGGGCGACCACTGTCAGCGGTCTCGGTCAGGCCATGCTGGAAGTCGGTCGAGGCGCTACGATCTCGCAGACCGGCGGTTATGTCTGCGCGTTCGGCGCGCTTCAGATTGCCACCCACACGCTGAGCATCTTTCCGCCCGGGTTCGCTCCGGGGATGGTGTTCAAAAGCTATTCCAACGCCGGCCGGATGCACACCGCGGGAAACGAACTTAAAATCGGCGGCGGCACCAACTACACCTTCGCAGGCTGTATTGAGGATCCCGTGCGATTTCAGTCTGGGGGGGTCTGACGGCCACGTCCAACCGATACGTGCATCTGACGGATTTCCGCGAACTCACGGGCGGCGGATGCGTGGACGCCGGCCTGGGCACGGTGACCGTCAAGGCCGGTTCAACCATGATGGGCCATACCGGAAGCGTCCTGCGAGCCCGTTTGGGACGTGTCTCGGCACCGGTTGGCACCAACGCGGCCCTGACCCAATACGCCGGCTTCGCGACGTTCCGGGAGGCCCTTTGCCTGGGAGACGGCGCGGGTGAAAAAGGCACATGGACCATTGACGGCACGACGACCAACACAACATTGGACGTCGGCGATCTCGTGGTGGGCAACGGGAGCGTGGGTAGCGCCTGGGCGGCCCGCTCCGTCTTCGATCACGGCTGCGCGCATGTCCGCATCGTCAACGATCTGCTGATCGCCCAGGTCCCGGGATCCTGCGGCCAATATATCTGCCGCAAAGTGACCAGCAACCTGATCGGTGGATTTGCGGTCAAGTGCGCCACGGTCGGCGGAAGCGGCACGGGTCTTTTCGTCCACCAGCACGGGCGCGTCGTTATCCGCGGTGATCTTGTTTTGGGCCGTGACACGGGTTCCTGTGGAACCTATGTGGTGGAAGAGGGAGTAACGCCCGGCGAACCATCGTGTCTCGAAACGCATGGTTTGATCGTGGGCGAACGCGGCGGCGCGACGCTGCGCATTCTCGACCCAGATCTGCCGATCGTCGTGAAGGACCGCATCCGCTTCGGTTCCCTCGCCTCGGCCACCGCTTCGGACATCGTTGCCGGCGCGACCCTCTGCCTGCGCGGCGCGTCGATCGAGCAGAAATCAACCAATGCCGCGGCGTTGGAGGGACTGAACAATATCTAGGGTTGGTCTTCGAGGGAGGCGGCACCAGCCGGCTGGAAGCCGCCTCCCGGGACTGCTCGACGAATGACACCGGCTGGACCGGCAACATGGCGTTCCGGGCGGTCGTGGCCGGTGGCCCCCATTCGATCGCTCATCTTGCACTCGTCGACAGCGATCTCAACCAGCCGGATCGGTCGGGTCATGAAACCGTGTATGCCGATCGCTGATCGTTTATGAGGGTTCCTCGCTCGACTTGAACGGGCTGGCCTGCTATTCCCGCCAGCCCGCCATTCTGTCGGGAACGGTGACGCTCAATGACGGGCTCCTGGGTTCCCCTTCTGTCTTGACCAACAGCGGAACCGTATCGGGGCCGGGAACCATTGTGGGTACCTTCGAAAACCGGGGAACGCTCGAAAGCGGCCGATCGGGAGATGTGACGTCCATTCAGGGGGAGTTCGTCCAGACCGGCGAGGGGACGTTGCGGCTGACACTCGGCGGAACAGGCTCCAATCGCTACGACCGACTCGCCGTTTCCGGCCATGCGGCGCTGGACGGCACGCTGGAGATCCTCCTGCACCCCAGCTATTGTCCGCGGGGCGGGGATGCGTTCGATCTTCTCGATTGGGGTGCGCGCTCCGGTGGGTTTGACATAGTGTCACTACCTCCCCTTCCGCCGGGGCTGCGATGGGACGCCTCGCGCCTCGACCTATCCGGCCTTCTGCGCGTTCACGCTTCAGGGATGGTCATTCTGATCCGGTGAACCCCCAGGAGCCGGTCTCCGGCTCCCTTCGGCCAGGCGGATCGAGAGAAATGAACAGTTGCCCCCCGCCTTCAGGGATTCGCTTCCTGCGCCCTGGTCCAGAGACAGGAGAAGGGCCCCGCGCCCGTGTCCGCCGCCGCGCCCCGGCTATGAGTCGATCGATTGGACCGTTGAGGGTCGGTTCCTTGGCCCGGATCGTGACAAGGGGCTTTCGATTAAGAACCCTCAGCGCGGCACGGCCGGCATGAGGCGGATTCTGCCCCCGCTGTTCGACCGTTGCCTTTCTGCGGCGATTCGGTAGAGAACGGCGGAAGAAAACGGCTTCCGGCGATACAGTGCCGGAATTGCAGGATGCCGATATGCGGCGGCTCCGGCGCCCTGGTCGTGCCGACGCTTTCCGCGAAGGATAAAAAGCTTCCTCAAGGGCGGAGTCCCGGAGGCAGTAGCGACGGATGACGCCTCAGCGCGCGTAGTAGCGGAAGACCTTGAGAATACCGGCCGCGATTTCGAGGATATTGGTCTCCGTAGCGAATTCCCCGAAGGGCGAAAGCCGGATGGCCTCGTTGAGAAGCCGGCGATGAACGGGCGTATGCTCGTAGTCGTAACGGTACGAACGGCCATCGGGCAGAACAAAAGGATAGAAGCGGCGGCGTCCGCGAAGCCAGGGACGCATCACGCGGGTCTGAAAGAGGGGTTTATGAATGAGATCGTACTGACCGTAGGGTGAGGCCGGGACTCCTTCGGCCTGCAGGGCATGGACAAGGGTATCGCGATCCGCCTCGAGACGCGCGTAATCGGGAAGGAGCGCGGTCCACCAGTAGGTGGCATAGGACCCAGAGAGGCGGGGAATCAGCCGGCCGGCCGGGAGTCGGGCGAGCTGTCGCTCCAGAAGGGAGCCGAGCCGGTGGTAGTGAGCGGTCACACGCCGGACTTTTTCGAGCTGGGCCAGCGCCACGGCACCCTGGAGTTCGGTCATGCGGTAATTCATGCCGAAGTGGGCGCTGGCCAGGGAGCGATCGAAGAGGCGATCGTAGTGTTTGTCCGCATAGTTGGCTGCTCGGCGGTAGAGGGCTTCGTCGTGCAGAACAAGGAATCCGCCGTCCCCGGTGGAAATATGCTTAAAATCGTTGGTGGAGAATGCGCCGGCGATGCCGAAGGTTCCGACCATACGCCCGCCGAAACGGGTTCCCCAAGACTGGGCGCAGTCTTCGAGAACGGGGATTCCGCGGGTGTGCGCGAGACGAACGATGGCGTCTACCGGGGCGGGATATCCGGCCAGGTGGACGACGATCACGGCTCGGGTGCGTGGTGTGAGCACGGCGCGGATGGTCCGCGGCGTCGGTTGGAGGGTCTCGGCCACATCGCAGAACACCGGAACGGCGCCTTCGGCAAGAATGCCGATGACCGTTCCGGCGTCGGTGTTGGGCGTACAGACGACTTCATCTCCGGGCCCGATGCCGCAGGCAATCAGACCGAGGTGAAGGGCGGCCGTCCCGGAGGAACACGCCACGACGTACGGTTGACCGGTGTACCGGCGCATGGCGTGACAGGCCTTTTGGACGAAGCGGCCAAATCCGTAGAACAGCGTGTTCTGCTCGAGCGCTGCTTTCAGATACTGGAGTTCACGCCCCTGGAAGCGGTTTCCCGTCCCGAACGGGGTGACAACTGCCTTTGGCCCCCCATGGAGAGCCAGTTCAGACGTTTCGGGACTCATAGTGCTATATTTACCGCGTGGGGCGAGAAAGGCAACCGCCAATTTCTCCTGGCGGTGGTGCTGACGGCGCGGAGGGACGAACGCCCACACCGGCCGTGCGAAGGGGTTGGCCAGGGGCCGGGATGTCGGCGTAAAGCGTCCAACGTCGCCCGATATCCTCGAGATGATGGGCATCGGAATGGCCGACGAGTGGGAAGCGATCGGCCAGCCGTTCGGGATCCTTCGCCAGGTCGTAGGCGGGTGAGACCTCGAGCGCCGAGAAGGGGAAGTTGGGCACTCGGCCGAGCTGACTGAGAAGGCTGTTGACCGGGCGGTCCACATGCGCCGGAATGAACCATCCACCGGCGGCCAGGACTCGTTCTCCCAGTTCCGTCAAGGTGATGCGAGCCCCGGATCCGAGAAAGAGGGTTTCCCACCCTTCGATCTCTTCTTGTTCATTGACGACCACCTGGTCGCCCATTTTGCCTTCAACCCAGGGAACGGGGGGAAGCCGCTCCCGGAGGAAGGCGGAGAGTTCGAGCGCTTCGTTCAGGCGGGGGAACAGGCACAGGACGTGGATTTCCTCCACCGTGCAGGCTTCCAGACCGTGCCAGCAAGCCAGGCCTGCCTGTTCCGCCAGGCGCGCGACGACGGCGCTGTTACGGCTGCTGTTATGGTCGGTGACAGCGATCAGGTCGAGCCCGGCGTAGCAGGCGGCGTGGACGATGGCGGAAGGGGACATATCCAGCGATCCGCAGGGGGAGAGGCAGGAGTGGATATGGAGGTCCGCCCGAATCATGAGGGAGCGGCGTCGGTGAAGGCCTGGTGCAGTCGCCACGAGGCTTCGTACTGGGAGGCGGAGGTGGTCATGATCGCGATGGCTTCGTGTTCGGCGGCTTCGATCATATCGTTCGGGGGCGTTCGATGGTGGCAGAGAATGACCGCCCGGATCCCGACAAGGGTTGCCACCGCAATCGTGTTGCGGTGGGCCTGAAGGGTAATCAAAACGGAATCGGGCGGGGCGTGGGCCAGGACATCGCTCAGCAGGTCAGAGGTATAGGCCGTCGACACGGCGGCGAGGGGTTCGCGGGGCGGAAGGACCCACCGGGCGGTCGGGAGATGGCGGGGCAGATTATGGATCGGAATCATGGCGCGGGGGAGGTGGACGGCGGGGAAGGGGGAACGAAAACAAGTGATCGGACCATGGTGCCTTCGGGTGAGGATTGGATGGAAAACTCATCGGAGACCCTCCGGATATTGGGCAATCCCATCCCGGCTCCGAAGCCGAGGGATTTGATCCAATCGCTGGCCGTTGTGAAACCCTCTTCCAGTGCGCGGCTGACGTCGGGGATTCCTGGCCCGGTATCGCGGGCCCCCAATTCGATTCGATCCGGAGCGATCTGTGCGGTGAGGCGTCCGCCCTTGCTGTGAAGGATGATGTTCATCTCCATCTCATAGGCGGCGACGGCGACTCGTCGGATCAGGCGGGGGTCGAGGGCGAGATCGGCAAGGGCGCGTTTGATTTCGTGGCTGGCGCGGCCGGCCCGTTCGAAGTCGAGGGGGGAGAGCGCGAACTGGAGTGTCGTCTGCCGGGCGTGGGGTGGCGCGGCATCAGCCGGTGGGAGACGGGCCTCAAGACGGGTGAACTCCTGGAGCAGTTCCACAAGGACGGCAGCCGAGACATCGCGGCTGGTGAGGATACCGACCAGCCGGCGGTTTCGGTCCAGAACGGGAAAGCGCCCGAAGCGGTACTTTTCGAAATAGGAGGCGCCGAAGGCGAGCGGCATATCCTCTTCGAGCACGACAACATTCCGGGCCATGTGCCGTTCCACAGGGTCATCCATCCACCCGCTCTCGAGCGCGCGCAGGATATCGTCCATGCTGACGATCCCATAGAGGCGGCTGTTTTCGGCGACGGGGAGACCCGTGACCCGATTTTCCCGCATGAGGGTCTGGGCGTGTCGGAGGGTATCCTGTCGGGCCACCGTGATGGGCGAGGGGGTCATCACATCCCGGATTTTGAGCTTGTAGAGGAGGTCCAGGAGAACGAGAGGGGCCTGATCGGGCGGGAGCGGCAGGGGCAAGGCCCCTCCTGGCGGATTCGGGGTGGGCCGTTCAGTAGTCAAGGGCACGTCCGAGGCGGAGGCAGGCTTCAAACTTGGGCAGGGATGTCCGCAGGAGGGTGATTCCGGTTTCCGCGGCCAATGTGCGCATGTTGACGGGCAGATTCTTGCCGTTGACGATCAGAACCCCGATGGCGCCCACGATGTCGGCGGTCCGGATCACCTGATCGGAGGCCAGGGCGGTCACGATGAGAGGAGCCGGGCGGTCTACGAGCAGGACGTCGCTCATGAGGTCGGACGCCACCACGGAACGGACCTCGGCCTGTTCGAAGGCACGGCCCGCGTGAAGGACTTCGGCATTCAATTCACGCGCGAGTTCGACGAGTTTCACCGGGTTCTCCTTTTTCCGGGCGGATGAGGAATCGCGCCAGGTGGATAAGGTTTTCGAGCTCCAGGGCGATGTTGATGTTGTGGATGACGCAGCCGGACGTTTCCTTCAGCGGCATGGGGGTAAAGTTCAGAATACCCCGAATACCGAGTTTGATCAACGTCTCTCCCAGATCGGCGGCCACCGCTTCTGGAACGGCGAGAATGGCGAATCGGACGTTTTGGCTGGCGATCACATCAGGCATCTGGCTGACGTTGAGGATAGGGATGGGCGCGTGGGGGTCGAGTTTGGCGGGGTTGGTATCGAAGCCGGCCACGATGCGGATGCGTTGGCGTGAAAAACCGGTGTAGTTGAGAAGGGCGGTGCCAATCTTTCCGCATCCCACGATGATGACATGCTGCGGCTCTTCGCTGCCCAGAAGGCGGTTGATTTGCGCCAATAGATCGTCCACCCGGTATCCCCCCCGTTTGTGTCCGGACAATCCGAATTGGGAAAAATCCTTCCGAACCAGAGCCGCCGAAAGGCCCAGCATATCGGCGATGTTATCCGAAAAGACCCGGGCTAGACCGGTATTCTTCAACTTTTCCAGCGCATTTTTATATCGCGTCAGACGTATGACCTGCTCTCTGGCTTGAGGCATTATGATTCTCCTTTCACGACAAATCGTGAATAATTGCATGAAAAAAGAATAGACAGCATATAATGTGAAATATATGCAGAAAAAAGCAACATCTTTTTTATTGTTGTCTGTGAGCCAGGATTTCGGTATCCTTCGAGGAGTATTTTGAAGCGCAAGGAGAAGGCTCATGGTGGAAACGAACGTCGACACAAGGAACGAAGAGCCGTTGGCGCCGGAGCTTGTGGCATATATTGAGCGGTGGAAAGATCGGCCTGGCAATCTGATTATGGTTCTGCACAAGGTCCAGGAAGTCTATGGGTACATCCCCCGGCCGGTAGCCTTTGCGGTGGCGGAACGGTTGAAGGTTCCCCTGGCCAAGATCTATGGCGTGGTGACCTTCTATCACTTTTTCCGATTGAAAAAGCCGGGCCGGCATCAGATTGCGGTCTGCATGGGAACGGCCTGTTATTTGAAAGGGGGCGAAGATCTGATCCGGGAGCTGGAGCAATTGTTGGGGACCGGTTTGAACACCACGACTCCGGACGGTCGGTTTTCGATCGAAGCGGTCCGGTGTCTCGGCTGTTGCGGCCTGGCGCCGGTGATGACCGTGGATGGAGAGGTGTACGGCCGTTTGATGAAGGATCAACTGCCGGAGATTCTGGCGAAATACCAGGATTGACGACGTGCATCCGACGCTGACCGAACACCTGCTCGATTTGGTCCAGAATGCGATGGACGCGGGGGCCACCTTTGTGGAGGTGTCGGTCGCAGAGGAGGAAGGAACGATCACGGTGACCGTGTCGGACAATGGCCGGGGAATGACGAAGGCGGAGCGGCAGAAGGCGCTCGATCCTTTCCAATCGGGCGGGCGAAAACATCCGGCCCGCCGAGTCGGCCTGGGGCTGCCCTTTTTCCTTCAGATGGTCGAACAGGTGGGTGGGCATTTCGACCTGCGGTCCGAACCCGGTGTGGGAACCTCGATCCTTGCAAGCTATCGGGCGGACCATCCGGATGCGCCCCCCGTGGGGGAGTGGCCTGAAGGGGTGGTTCAGGCCATGGCGCTGAGCGACCAGGCGGAGATGGTGTTTCGCCGAACGCGGGGCGACCGTGTCTTCACGATCCGTCGCAGCGAGCTGGCGGAGGCGTTGGGGGGCTTGGCCGACGCGGAGGCATTGGATTTGGCCCGGCGATACGTCCGGGAACGGCACGAGGAGTTTTTGGGAAAGGGATGAAACGATGACCAAACTGACGTTGGAAGCGCTGAGAAAGTTGCGCGCGGCGAAGCAGGACGAGATGGCCCGCCGGGAGGCCGACGGCTCGAGCGGGACGATTCTGATCGGCATGGGGACCTGCGGCATTGCGGCAGGCGCCCGGGAGACCTTCGATGCCTTTGTCAGGGCGCTGGCCGAACACCCGACCCTCAAGCGGGTGGCCATTCGGCAGACGGGGTGCATGGGGTTGTGTTACGCCGAGCCGACGGTTGAGATTGCGATGCCGGGGATGCCGACCGTTCTGTACGGGCGGGTTAAGGCGGATGTGGTGCCCCAGATTGTCGAGGAGCATCTCCTGAAGGGGAGGCTCGTCAACGATCGGATTTTTGATAAACCGGCGGTGGACTTGATGAAGCCGCGGAAGTCCTGAGGAGAGCTCATTCATGGCGATCAAATGTTACGTGATGGTCTGCGGCGGGACGGCCTGCCAATCGTCGCAGTCGCACCTTCTGCTCGAGGTCCTGCAGCGGGAACTCCGGGAGCGGGGCGCGGAGGGGGAGGCCCAGATTGTCCGGACCGGTTGCTTCGGACTGTGCGAAAAGGGGCCGATCGTGAAGATCCTGCCGGACGAGACCTTTTACGTCCATGTCAAGCCCGAGGATGCGGCGGACATCGTGGCGGAACATGTGATCAAGGGGCGGCCGGTCAAGCGCCTGCTCTACGATCCCACGTCGCGCCGGGAGATTCGAGCCGCGGACATCCCCTTTTACCAGAAACAGGTCCGGATCGTGCTGCGCAACTGCGGAGTGATCGATCCGGAGTCCATCGACGAATACATCGCCCGCGACGGCTACCGGGCGCTCGAGAAGGCGCTGTTCGAGATGACGCCCGAGGAGATTCTGCGCGAACTGGAGATTTCGGGGCTTCGGGGGCGGGGCGGCGCGGGGTTTCCGACTTGGCGGAAGTGGGCCTTCTGCCGGGACGTCAAAAGCGACGTCAAATACATCATCTGCAACGCGGACGAGGGGGATCCGGGCGCGTACATGGACCGTTCGACCCTCGAAGGTGACCCCCACAGCGTTCTGGAGGCCATGGCCATTGCGGGCCGCACGATCGGCGCGTCGCAGGGGTATATCTACATCCGCGCCGAATATCCGCTGGCCATCCGACGGTTGGAGATCGCGATCGAGCAGGCGCGGGCGTACGGCCTGCTGGGATCGAACATTCTCGGCAGCGGCTTCTCCTTCGACGTGGAGATCCGACTGGGCGCGGGGGCCTTTGTCTGCGGCGAGGAGACGGCGCTGATCGCGTCCATCGAAGGCCAGCGGGGCATGCCGAGACCCCGGCCTCCCTTTCCTGCCGTCCGAGGATTGTGGGGGAAGCCGACGACGATCAACAACGTGGAAACACTGGCCAATATTCCGGTCATTCTTCTCCGGGGCGGCGCGTGGTTCGCGCGGATCGGCACGGCCACCTCGAAGGGGACGAAGGTCTTCGCGTTGACCGGGAAGATCGCCAACTCCGGATTGATCGAAGTGCCGATGGGCACCACGCTGCGGGAGATCATCTATGATATCGGTGGAGGGATTCCCAACGGCCGCGCGTTCAAGGCGGCGCAGACCGGAGGTCCCTCCGGCGGGGTCATTCCGGAGTCCTGCCTCGACACGCCGATCGATTACGAGAATCTGGCGGCCCTCGGTTCGATTATGGGGTCGGGCGGCCTGATTGTGATGGACGAGGACGACTGCATCGTGGATGTCAACCGCTTTTACCTGGCCTTTACGGTGGACGAAAGCTGTGGCAAGTGCGCGCCGTGCCGGATTGGCGGCAAGACGATGTACCAGATTCTCGACCGGATCGCCTCCGGTCAAGGAAAGGACGAGGATCTGGACAAGCTCCGCGAAATCGGCCTGGCCATGCAGAAGGCCTCGCTCTGCGGGCTGGGACAGACGGCAGCCAATCCGGTTCTGAGCGGGATGCGCTACTTCATGGAGGAGTACCGGGCGCACATTACCGATCAGAAATGTCTGGCGGGCAAATGCCGCGCGCTGGTTCGCTACGTCATCACCGAAGCCTGCATCGGCTGCGGCGTTTGCGCGCGGAAGTGTCCTGTGGGCTGCATCAAGGGCGACCGGCGGGTTCGGCACGTCATAGATCAGGCCCGCTGCATCAAGTGCGGGGAGTGTTACAAAGCATGTAAATTCAACGCCATCACCCGCGGGTGAGTGGGCGAGGAGCATGGACCCCTATGGCCAACATGGTACGATGTCATATCAACGGTATTCCGGTGGAAGTTCCCGCTGGGACGACCATTTTGAAGGCGGCTCAGCGGGCCGGAGTCCGAATTCCCACCCTGTGCTACCATCCCGATCTTCCGCCTTGGGCGGCGTGCGGCCTGTGCGTCGTCAAGGTCGAGGGCTCGCCCAAGATGCTGCGGGCGTGCGCCACGCCCGTGGCGGAAGGCGCGCGGATCACCACCCACGATCCGGAGATCGTGGCGGTGCGGCGAACCGTTCTCAGCCTGATTCTCTCGACCCATCCCAACGACTGCCTCCAGTGCGGCCGGAACGGCCACTGCGAGTTGCAGACCCTCGCCGCCGATTTCGGGATCCGCGAACTGACGCTGCCCCGGCGGGTCCAGGCGATCGAGAAGGACGCCTCGACCAAAACGATCGTGCTGAACCCGGAAAAGTGCGTCAAGTGCGGGCGTTGCGCCATCGTATGCCAACAGATGCAGAATGTCTGGGCGCTCGAATTCATCGGGCGCGGCGACGAGATGCGAATGGCGCCCGCGGGCGATATCCGACTGGCCGAAAGCCCCTGCATCAAGTGCGGACAGTGTTCCGCGCACTGCCCCGTCGGCGCCATTTACGAGTATGACGAGACGCAACGGGTCTGGGCCGCGCTGTCCGATAAGGAGGCCTATCCCGTCGTTCAGATTGCCCCCGCCGTCCGGGTGGCGATCGGGGAAGCGTTTGGTTACGAACCGGGCGCGCTGCTGACCGGCAAGCTCTACGCCGCGCTTCGGCGGCTCGGCTTCAAAGCGGTCTTTGACACGAACTTCGGCGCCGACCTGACCATCATCGAAGAGGGGCACGAGTTCGCGAAGCGGTTCGCCTCCGGCCACCAACTGCCTCTTCTGACCTCGTGCTGTCCGGCCTGGGTGGACTGGATGGAAAAGTATGCCCATGACTTTCTGGACAATTTCTCCACATGCAAGTCGCCCCATCAGATGGTGGGCGCGCTGGCCAAGACCTATTACGCGCAGAAGGCGGGGATCGCCCCCCACAAGATCGTCATGGTTTCGGTGATGCCCTGTACGGCGAAAAAGTACGAGATCGCCCGCTGCCAGAGCATGGCCTCGTCGGGAATGCCTGACATTGACATCTCGATCACCACGCGGGAACTGGCCCGCATGGTCAAGGCGGCCGGACTGGATTTCCGCAACCTCCCGGACGAATCTCCGGACTCCCTGCTGGCGGAGTACAGCGGTGCCGGCACCATCTTTGGGGTGACGGGGGGTGTGATGGAGGCGGCGGTCCGGACGGCTCATTATTTGATCACCGGCAAGGAGATGCCGGATGTCAACTTCTATCCCGTGCGGGGGCTGGAGGGCGTGAAAGAGGCGGCGCTGGATCTGGGCGGGCAGAGCATCCGAATCGCCGTGGCCCACCAGATGGGCCATGTCGAGGCCGTCTTGAACGCCATCCGGGAGGACCGAGCCCGCGGCCGGGAACCGCGATATCAGTTCATCGAAGTGATGGCCTGCCGGGGCGGCTGTATCGGGGGCGGCGGCCAGCCATATGGGGCGACGGATGAAATCCGCGCGAAACGGGCTCGCGGTCTCTATGCGGACGATGCCGGTTGTCGCGTCCGATGTTCCCACCAGAATCCTCTGATTCAGAAGATTTACGCGGAATTCCTGGGTTCGCCGAACAGCGAAACATCGCACCGTTACCTTCATACCCATTACACCAAGCGGCCGGTCTACGCGCGCTAGAGGCGGCACGCAGCGTTGACAAGGCGGCCGGGCTGTCGGATACTCAATGTATGTACCGCAGTCTGACCGTCCAATTTGACGATGGCAGTGTGCTGGCCGCCGGAAGTCCGGCGGACCTGGCCATCCACGTCGGGGATGCTTGCGTTCTTCAGAACGGGCGCATTCTGGATTACGGCCGGGTGCAGACCCTGGCAGAGACGGATGGGGATCGGGTTCCCGACGGAACGCCGGTGGTGTTGCGCCGGGCGACGCTGCAGGATCAGACGCGGCACCAGGAAAACGCCCTGCATGCCCGCATGGCCATGGGCGTTTGTGTGCGCAAAGTGGAGCAGCATAAGCTGCCGCTGAAGATTCACCAGGTTCGGTTCAGTTTCGATCGTACGCTGCTGTCCATCACTTATGTCTCCGATGAACGGGTGGACTACCGCCAGTTTTTGAAAGATCTTTCGACAGAGCTCAAGACCCATATCGAAATGCGGCCGGTCGGCGTTCGGGATGTGGCGGCCCGGATTGGCGGACTGGGCTGGTGCGGCCGGACCCTCTGCTGCGCCTCCTGGCTGAAGCGATTCGATGCCGTGAGCGTCAAGATGGCCAAACAGCAGTCCCTCCCCATGAATCCGGCGGCGATCAGTGGCCAATGTGGCCGGTTGAAGTGCTGCCTGCGGTTCGAACAGGCGGTCTATCGGGATCAGGTGCGGGAGCTGCCGGAGGAGGGCGATGAGGTCGAGACGCCCGAAGGGCGCGGGGTCGTTGTGGCGCGAGACATTCTCCGACGGCGATTGACGGTCCGCTTCGGCGAGAACCATACGGGAGTCTGGACGGCGGAGGATGTGACGGTGCGGGCCCGTCGTCGGGGCGGATCGAATGGCGGCCAGAGGGAGCGCGGGGACGATCGCCTCCCGGCGGGAGACGAGCCATGACCGAACGGATCCTTCTCATCCATGGGCCGAACCTGAATTTGTTGGGATTCCGCGAGCCGGCGGTCTACGGCCGGACCACCCTGGCGGAACTGGAAGAGGCGGTCCGGGCTGAGGGTCGGACGCTAGGCGTCGAGGTCGAGGCCATTCAGGCCAACGAGGAGGGGGCCATTGTCACGGCCATTCACCGTGCGGTGGAGGGGTTTTCCGGTCTCCTCTTGAATCCCGGCGCCTACACCCATACCTCGATTGCGATCCGCGACGCGATTCAGGCGGTCGCTCTGCCCTGTGTAGAGGTGCACCTGTCGAATATTCATGCCCGTGAACCGTTCCGTCAGTACAGTCTGACGGCACCCGCCTGCATCGGGGTGATCGCGGGGTTCGGCGTGTTCGGATATCGTCTGGCCCTGAGGGCTTTGGTTCACCGGCTCGAACAATGAGGGAGGACACAGTCCAACTGGTGGTCGTGGGCTCGATCGGGCTCGACGATATCGCCACCCCCGCCGGGCGTCGGACCAATGTCCTGGGGGGCTCGGCGACCTATGCTTGCGCCGCGGCCGCGTTTTTCACCCGTCCTGGTCTCGTCGGAGCAGCCGGCTGCGATTTTCCACGACGCCATTGGACCTTCTACCGACGCTTGGGCGTTGACCTGAGCGGCCTTCAGGTGCTCGAGCTTCCAACCTTTCGATGGGCGGGGGAGTACGCCGAGGACATGAACCAGCGGAAGACGCTCCGAACGGAACTCAACGCGCTGGGGGCCTTTCGTCCATCTCTTCCAGCCCCCTATCGGAAGGCCCCCTTTCTTTTCCTCGGCAACTTGCAACCGGCGATTCAACACGAGGTCCTTGACCAGATGCACGCGCCCCGCTTTGTGGCCGTGGATACGATGGATCTCTGGATTCGAACCGCCCGGCACGAGGTCGAGGCCATTTGGGGCCGGGCGGATCTGGTGACCCTCAACGATGCGGAAGCTCGTCTCTATTCGGGAGAGACGGATCTTGTTCGCGCCCTTCGGCGGATTCTTCGCTGCGGTCCTCGGTATGTGGTGATCAAGAAGGGTGAGCATGGCGCCCTCTGGGCGAGTCGGCGGGGCATTGGCTTGCTGCCTGCCTTTCCCGTCGAACGGACGGTGGATCCCACGGGAGCGGGCGATGCCTTCGCGGGCGGGCTGATGGGAGCGTTGGCGAAGCTGGGCCGGACCGACGAGCCCGCCTTCCGATACGGATTGGAACAGGGGGCGGTGGCCGCCTCCTTTTGTGTCGAGGCCTTCGGCCCGTCGCGGCTGGGCCGGTTGACGCCGGGAGAACTGGCGAGGCGTTGGAGGCTATTCTGCCGGATGGGGAAACCGTCTTCGGAAAGGAGTTGGCGATGATCCTGCGCAAGGCATTTACGCTCATCGAGCTGCTTCTCGTGATCGCCACGATTGTCATCCTGGGGCTTCTCCTCTATCCGGTGACGATCCGAATGCGCGAAAAGGGTCGCCAGATTCAGTGTGTATCGAACCTCAAGCAGCTCCATACCGCCGCCATGAATTACGCAGCAACGCGAGGTCGGATGCCCTACTCGACGACTTATCAGGAGTTCGATCTCTCCAGTGAGCAGTGGATTCTGCGGGAAGGATGGGTCAGTTGGCGGACCAACGTCGCTCTGGGCAACACAGGAGTACGGGGGAACATTGATATGGTGGAAGGAGGGGGTTATCGTGGTTTGGCCTGTATCTCGAACGGCACCCTCTTTCCCTTCATCGGAGATGTCCGAGTCTATTTGTGCCCGACATGGGCCATGTTGGCCCGTCAGCGGCTGGGCACGGCCAGTGCCATCCGTCCCGTGCGAAGTTACGTGATGAACGATGGGCTAAACAATGTCAGCCTTTACGGCTTGACCACGGGAAGCAAGCAGATCCTTTTCGGAGAAGCAGGGATTCAGCGGATATGGGAGGGGAAAACCTATGCCACCTACGCCGTTCTGACCGATGCGGGCACCGCCCCGTGGGCCACTTGGACGCTGGTGACCAACCGCTGGCGAATTTATCCCGATTTTCTGACCGGCGATGGTGCGTTGATGGTCGGAGCGGCGGCTGGAGGAACGAACGAATCTCTGGCGCCGATTCACGCGGCAGGCCAGACACATGCGGTATTTGCGGATGGCCATGTGGAAATGATCCCCATGCATCGCATCAAGGAGGCCTGTTACGGAACCTTTTGAGGGCTTATGAACGACCGCGAGCGGTTTCTGGAGACGTTGCTGTATGGCCGTCCGGATCGGATCCCCCTCACGCCTGGAGGGGGAAGGGAATCCACGCTCAAGCGCTGGCGGGAGGAGGGACTCCCCCCCGGAAGGGATCCCGCCGAAGCCGCCTATCGGCAGGCGGGGGGGACCCTGCCCTGGCCGACCCGTGGAGAAGGGTTCAGCCTCTCGGACCGGATGAATCCCGAGTTCGAGGAAAAAGTCTTGGAGGACAAGAAAGAGTCGCTGATTGTCCAGGACTGGAAGGGCAATATCTGCGAGATCAGCAAAGCGTATGATGTGACCTACCTCCGGTGGGCCAAGGATTTTGTCACCCGTCGCTGGATCCGATGCCCGGTGGAGTCCTGGTCCGATTGGGAGGCGATGAAAAGCCGTTATCGGGCCAACGATCCCACCCGTCTGCCCCCCGATGCCGAGGCCCGTGGACAGCGGTTGGCGAATCGGACATGGCCGCTCGTCTTCCATGTTTCTGGTCCTTTTTGGATCATGCGGGAGTGGATGGGATTTGAAGGGTTGTGCATGGCCTTCTACGATCAGCCGGATCTGATCCGGGATATGGTCCGCTTTTGGACCGATTTCATCCGCGGCCTTCTGGAGCGCGCCCTGCGCTACGTCACGCCTGATCTCATCCATATCTCGGAAGACATGGCCTACAAGTCCTTTTCGATGATTTCCCCGGCCATGGTCCGGGAGTTTCTCCTGCCCTGTTACCGGGCATGGGGTGAGATTGTTCGCGCCCATGGCGTTCCACTTTATGGGGTGGACTCGGACGGCTACACGGGCGAACTGATTCCGATCTGGATCGAAGCAGGAATCAATCTGCACGATCCCTTCGAGGTGGCGGCGGGCAATGATCTGGTGGCGTATCATCGGCGGTTTGGCCGAGCCATGGCCTACCAGGGAGGAGTGGACAAGCGGGCCATAGCCAAAGGCGGAAGCGCGATCCGGGCGGAACTCGAACGCCTGACGCCGGTGATCCGCGGTGGCGGCTACATCCCGGGGTGCGACCACGGCGTTCCCCCTGATGTCTCGTGGTCTGCTTTTGTGGATTATGTAGGCCTGTTGGCCCGTTTGACAGGCTGGCTTTAGGCGCGTTCCGGGCGCGCGTCAGCCGGGCCGGTCCACCATTGCTGGCGAGAATGGAAGGTCCATCCCGCTTCCGCGATCGAGAAGGGGGTCAGGGACCACCCTTGCGCGAGGCGCTCGGTCATCGTTGACCAGTCCACAAGGCCGCTCAGGGAGTCGGCTTGCGTGACATTGTACGAACCGGCCGCGGCGGCGTACCGGAGAGCTTGTCCGGCCGAAAGCGAACGGGCGGCGGCGCACAGGAAACCGGCAATGGCCGAATCGCCGGCACCGGTTGTCCCCACGACGGTTTCGACGTGGAAGCAGGGCTGCCAGAGTTCGCGATCCGTCCACGCCTCGAGCGGAAGGCCGAGGCGACGGGCGACCGGGACGAGTCGGTCTCGGCCAGCGGTTCGAAGATAAAGGCCGCGATGGCCGCACTTGATCAGCGCCACGGCTGCGCCGAGCTCGAGGCATCGGTGGGCGATCGCGGAAACGTCCCCTGGGGAGACTACATCCACGAGGTTCCCGCTTCCGGCCTCCCTACGGCGCTGGCGATAGAGGGAAGGGTCCAGCATGTAAAGGGACTCCTCGATGCTGGGAAGGAAGAAGTCGGTCAGGGGCAGAACGCGCCGGAGAATGGTTTCCCAAGGCGCCTGGCCGGCAGGAGCGAGGGGATCGGGGAGGGCCATGTCCATCGAGGTGACAAGGCCCATCCCATGAGCCTTTTGAATGATTTCGAGCAGCGCCTCTCCTTCCTGGGCATACATCTTGGCCATCAGGGGGGGGTAGCCGAAGTGGAAGAGGTCGGCGGACATCGCATCGGCCCATGAGATGGCGCTTGCGTCGAACTGGTCATTGGCGCCGGTGTGGTGGAGAAAGATCCGGTCCAACCCCGGGGGCTCCAGCACGATCGTGTAGGAGGTGGTGACGTCGCGTCGCACCGCAATCGAGCGGCTGTCGCCGCCGGCCGCCTCGAGTCGGCGCCGTGTTTCGGTCCCCAGCAGGTCGTCGCCCGTGAGCGCCATCAGGCGGACCGGGGCGCCGAACCGCACGCAGGCAAGGCCGGTGTTCGAAACCGCTCCGCCGGTGGCAAAACGGAGCGGACCCACCGCCACGAGGCGACCGGGGGTGAGGAGCGCCATGAAATCCTGGTGGGATGACGGCAGAGTTGGAAAAACATCCAGGCACAAATGACCGGCCACAACAATTTGGTTCATGGAAGGGCCTCCTTTTCAACAGACGTTTCGCGGGACAATACCTCCCGCAGCGCCTCTTTGAGGCGGGATGCATCGAATCGCCGATCGGCGGCGAGGTTGCGCGTCTCCCAAGGATCCTCCGCCCGATCGAACAGACGGTCGGGGTGGGCCCTCTCAACGACCAGCTTGAATCGGCCGTCGAAGGCCATTCGCCATCCGCCCAGGCCGCTGACGGCGACCGCGCGTGGCGCCGCGGGTTGTCCTTCCAGAAGCGGACGTAACGAGCGCGCCCCGGCTTGCGGCAGCGGAGGCGCTGAGGCGTAGTCGAGAAAGGTGGCGGCCAGATCATGCAGCGAGACGGGGGCGTCGGAGACATGGTTGCGGAGGACACCTGGCCCGGCGATGATCAACGGGATTCCGCTGGAGGGCCAATGCCAGCTCTTTTTTCCCCAGAGGTTGTGATCGCCAAGCATCTCGCCGTGATCACTGGCATAGACGATGAGCGTTTCGTGCTCCTCGCCCCGCTCCCGCACGAGATCGAGAAATCGGCCCACCTGGCGATCAATATTTTCGATCATGGCGGCATAATGGCGCCGAATGCGTTGGTGATCCTCAGGCGTATATCCGGGCTGGTCGTTTCCGAAGGGCGGCGGAAATGAGATTCCCTCCCAGGCATCGGCCATTCGCCGGGTGACGTCCATGGGATTGTGCGGCCCGGGAAAGTTGACCACGAGATACCAGGGTTTTCCGCGGGGAAAATGACGCAGAAAGCGAAGGCCGTTTTCGGCGACCCAGTTGTCGCCATAGGCGTCCTCCGGGAGGGCCGTGACGTAGGCATCGCGCCATTGCGCCCGCTGGGCGTGTTCGAGGACGTAGCGTTCGGCCAGGCCACGGGAATGAAGGAAGGCAAGGTATGGGCCCATGGGTCGGCCGGCGTTCCGGTAGGAGCTGGATCCGTCGAGTTTGCCTTCGCTGTCAATGCCTTCGGTGAACCCCCACTCCGTCAGAAGACGGGAGCCGTCGAGCCCCCAGTCCAGCGACGCCTTGTGAAGATCGAATTTGCCGACCCCACAGACGCGATAGCCGGCGTCGCGGAGCCGCTGATAGTGCGTCGGCAGATCGAGAGGGTAGTTGTCGCGATTGCTGGCGACATGGCACTGATCGTAGTCACACCCGGAGGCGAGGCAAGCCCGGGCGGGTGCGCAGAGCGGCGAGGGAGTCACGGCGTTGCGGAATCGCACGCCCTGGGCGGCCAGGCGATCGAGATTGGGTGTGCGAAGCGGAAGGTCCGCTCGGCCGCCTAGCCAGTCCGGGCGATGCTGGTCGGGAAGAAAAAACAGAATGTTGGGCAGTCGGCTCATGAGGGTTCTTTCAGGGGCTTTCGAGCGCATGCGCGGGAATCCAGGCCGTCGTGTCGCCGATCTGAATTCGCCACCAGTCACGGGACGAGTCCAGTTTCTGGACAACGGTACCCGGCGGGAGGCGGAAGAGGAGGTAAGCATTGCTCGCCGGTGCCAAGCGGGCCGCGACGGGTTGGTCCAAAATGAGAACGGCCTCGCGGCGGACGGGCCCCCACCGCCACCAGGCGAGGATGCCTAGGCCCCACACCGCAATGGCCGTCGCGAGAATCAGAAGGGCGATGCGAAATGGGCTGGTTCTCCGGTGCGCGCGAGTCGGAAACAGCAGAAGACCCATGAGGCCGGCGAGGCCGGCCAGCGCCAGTCCTCCTCCCATCTGGGCGGAGAAGAAACCAAGAGGACAGACCAGCGAGGGAATCTCGATCTGGCGTTGGACCGCAATCCGGCGCAGGCGCGATCGAATAGTGGCATGGCCGGGGCGTTGCCGGAACGCGCGGAGGTACCAGAGGATAGCTCGGCCGGAATAGCCCATCCCTTCCAAGGCCGCCCCAAGGTTGGCCGAGAGTTCAGCAGGGGTTTCGGAAAGCATCTGTTTTAGACGAAGGCCGATCTCCCACGCCTCCCGGTAGCGGCCCTCCTCCTGAGCCTGGACAACCGAAGCGAACAGGGTTTGGATACGGGCGGCTGCTTGGGGATCCCCGTTCCCGAAGGAACGGAAGGAGAGGTTGGTGAAAACGGGCAGAATCCGGGAAGGTTCGCGGCCCAACAGCTCCTGAAGCAGGGCCGCGCCATCCGGGGTGGATCGGGGCGGACGGTCGCGGGCAAGCGTGAGGGGGAACGGGCCGGCGGCCAGGGTGTCGAAGCGGTCGGTCAGGGGATTGAAGGCGATCAGAACAAGAGGCGGAATAGCCGTGACCGCTTCGTTGGTCGGGATCAGCACCTGCTCCCACGTCGGTTCCGGTTCTCGGTCGAGCCGACGAGGGGGATAGACGCGAAAACCATCGGTGGGAGGAAGACCAAGCGGGGGAAGTTGGTCCAGGCGCCCGGCACCCCTGAGGCGCCACGTGACCGTGAGGAGATCGCCCGGCTGAAAACAGTTGGTGGAGAGCGACGCCGTGAGGCTAAAGGCCCCCAGAAGGCCGGTATAGCCGGATGGGGCGTTCTCTACCGGGATTTTTCGGACGACGAGGCGGAACGGGCGAACCGAGATTCGGAGAGGAATTCGGCTTCGGCGAGTGAGGAAGAGATATTGTTCCGTCCGGACAAGAGCCCCTTCGATCGTGGGGGCGATCATCCATTCGCCGGGATCAGGGGCGATGGCTTCGGCCTGAAAACGCAAAGCCTGATACGTCCGCCCTTCAAAGGGTTGAAGCATCGGCGGCAAGGGACGGAACGGCTGGAGGTTCCACTCGTTCGGCAATCCCTGCAGCCGGAGGTCGGGCTCGAACTCTTCACCCGTCGTGTAGAGGGTCAAGGTTAGGGTGAAAGGCTGCCCCTCATAGGGAGACGAGGGTTCCGCCGCGAGCGTGGCGAAAGGAGCGATCTGGGCAAACGTGGCGCGCTCGACCAACCGCAGCGTCAGCACGAGGAGCGCAACGATGGAAATGGGACGGATCATGGTTGGTTGGTAAGTAGACGTGTCTCCTGATACTCCTGGATGGCGGTCAGAAGCGTACTGGCGCCAAAGAAGAGAAAGACGGCAAGGAATCCCACCGCGGCCATGGCTCGGAGTCCGACGCGGCGGGAGGCGCGGGCCGGCACGAGAAGGGCCCAGAGGGAGAAAGCCGCCGCCGCGGCGATGGCTCTCCAGCGCCAGGGAATTCCAAAATGAGGCCAGAAAAGAAGGCGGGAGATCGGCGCCAGAAGCGAGAGATGACGGGAACCGGACCTCCCAACCAGAGCCATATTGTGGGCCAGGTCGGCGGGGCGGCCAAGATAGCGTTCCGCTCGGACGAAGAGACTCCATGCTTTTTCCGGCTCGCCGGCGAGGAGTTGGCACACTCCCGCGTTGTAGAAGAGGTCGCCATTTCGAATTCCGGTCTCCCGAATCATGCGATCGAATCGTTCGGCGATAGCCCGGAATTCGTCGGGCGTCCGGGCTTGAGCGGCGGCGGCCATGGCCTCTTCCCAAGCGAAGGCCTTCCATGACTCGGTCGTTTCCCCCACCGCACCGGTCGCGCCCACGAGCCAGACAAGGACCAGAAACAACGACAGGCGCGGTAACCACAAGCGGCACGACGGCCGGAACCGGCGGTCCATTCGCTCGCAGATCGGGAGAAGGCGGGACAGAATATCCGCCTCGGGAAGCGGAGCGGCCGCCGGATTGAACGACGCTTCGAACGCCCGCTGCATTTCCGCTTCGAAGGCGCGCGCATCGGCCTCCTCGGCACCATGGCGTTCCAGGAGACGGGCCAGCCCCTCTGGCGTTAGCCCCTCGACCGGTTCGCCGGTCCATTCGGCGGCGAGGCGGCGCAGAATTCGGCAAAGTTGGGAAGCCTTTTCGGAGGGCGAAAGAGAAGCGCGGGCCCAGAGACGGAGTTGGCGACGGGCAACAGAAAGAGCGAAAGCGCGCCGCCAATGGCGGTGCAGAACATTTTTGAGCCGACGGAGCAGGCCAAGGATTCCGGGCAAAAGACGGAGGAAAGGACCGGCCAGGGCCAGAAGCCCCGCCCAGAGGGGCAATTGTTCGTGCGCGGGGACCTGTGAGGGTATTCGAAGGGCAGCCGGAACGGAGAGAAGCTTCTCCATATCGGGCCGATTGTCCTCGCGTTCCAGCCCCACCACGGTCTCATCCTCCTCTTCCTTCCATTCCGGAGCCGGTTCGACCTGAAGAGGAATGGGCGGCGTGCGAAGCGTACGGTAGGTGCGGTCGGCAAGGTCGTACCAGGCCAGTTCGAGGGGGGGAATTTCGAGCGTCCCTTCCTGACGAGGGCGAAGCAAGTATTGCCACGTGCGGCCATTCTCCTCTTTTTGGGTTTGAATGGCTTGGGGGTAGAATTGGAAAGGACCCTTCATCAGTGCCGGCTGCCGACTGAGATCGGGCGCGGAGACGCGCGTCCAGTGGAACGGCCCGGAAAGGCGCAGGATCAGTCGGATGGGATCTCCTACACGGCAGCGAGACGTTTCGAGCTGAACGTCCGCAACAAGATTGGATCCGATCAGACCAAAAAAGGACGGCGGACGGCCTTCGAGGGGAGGGGGGCGAACGCGAAGGATCTGGGACGGAAGAACCGCGTAAAGGGGGGACAGAATCGGCCGGCGGTCCGGGGTCAGCGCCCGGATCACTTCTCCTTTCAGGGTGATAGGGCCGAAGGGAAAATCGCCCTCCTCAAGCGGCTTGACGGGTATGTCCAGACGATAGGTGATCCAGCTGGCGTCGGTTTGCGGATCCTCCACCCGTTCAAAAACAAACCGCGATGGGCGGCGCTCGAAAAGAGAGGACGGCGCGAAAAAGGGATCGGATCCGAAAGGGTCCACCGACTCGACGTATTGGTTGACCAGGAAGGCCGGTCTCCGGTCGTTCACCCGCCACTTTTGAAGCAGGGCGGCGATATCCGGGATTTCGAGCCCGCTCTTCTGGGGTCCATCGAGGAATGGGGCGTTCAGATGCAGCGGCTGATCCGCCGGCCAAGGAGGAATCTCCGAATAGGGCGCCGGAAGACGGCGGAACCGGAGCCAAAGAGAAACCACGGCACTCTCCTCCGGGACCGGCTGAGAGGGCGAAAAGGTCAGTTCCAACTGGCAGAAATCCTGAGGAGGAATGGGGCGAACCTGAACCTGCGGACCTTCCAGCGTCCAGGTTTTTCCGCCGGCGGTGACGAGGATGGGGCCGAGGCGGATCGTCCCTTCTTCACGAGGCGTGATGCGCCAGGTGTAGTGCCGCCCCTGAAACCCCTCTTTGCGCATTCGGCCGTTGATGATCGTGATCTGAGTTCGGTTTTCCGAACGGCTGCCTTCAAAGGCGATCTCCACGTTAGGGGTGCCCGACAGATCGGGCTGATCCGCTTCCGAGGCCCCCGGAACCGAAAGGGTCAGACGGACGGATTCGCCGAGATAGATCTCGGTCCGATCGAGCCCGATGGTAGGAGCCTCCTGAGCACGAGCACCTAGGGCCAGCACCAGCAGGATGCCCACAAACGCCCGAATGGCATGGAGGCACGATCTCATTTACCAGTCCCGATCACCGAGGGACGGCGATACCTGCATGCGCCGGGCCTTTTCATCCAGATACTCTTTTTCGCGGAGCAGCGCGCGTTCGAGCAGGGCTCGCATCTCGTCGTCGGAGAGGGGGTGTTTCTCCTCCTGGGAGGAGGGGGGAGCGAATTCAGGCGGTGGGGACGGCTGGGATTGATCCGGTGAGGAGGCGGAGGCGCTCTCTTCGCCTTTTTCCTTCTCCGGTTGAGGTTGCGAGGCGTTCGATTCATCGGAGGAGTGGGACGGATGGGAGTCGGTGGCCGATGATGAGTCGTTCGTTTCCTTAGGAAGGAGTTGCTGGATTTCGAGAAGGCGGCGCAGACTCTCGTCCCCGAGCGAATGAGCGGCGGACCTATCGGCTTCTTCCCAGGCCGTGGCGGCATCCCCCTGAAGCTGTTCCGCCTCCTGGGTAAGGGCTAGAATTCGGGCTCTTGTTTCGGCCGTGATCGTCGCGGGCGCGCCGCCCGTGGAGGTGGTGTCCGAGTGGGCATCGGGGGGAGAGGGAAGTCCATCTTCGGGGACAGCCTCGGTGAACCGGTCTCGGAAAAGGTGCGTGAGTGTTTGGGCTTCCCGCTGCTGGGGCGCTCTATCCGCTTCGGGGGGAGAAGAGGAATCCTCCGGCGGCGTTGAGCGGGCGGCGTTGACCAAATTGCTCTGAACTCGGATGTCTTCTTGGAGCAGCGCAGGGTAAGGCGCGAGGGCTTTCCAGAGGGCGTAGAGCCCTTTTTCGATGGGGGCGAGCTGCGTATCGGCCGTCGGGTCGCCGTCCTCGAGCCGTTCCGCCGCTTCTCGCATGGCGTTCTCCACGGCTTGGAGGTGTTGTTGAAGGCGGACCAGGGTCGAAGGATCCGATTGGGCTGTCGGAGACTGCGCGAGCGATTGAACGAGGAAGGGGATTAACTCGGCGAGTTCCTGTTGCCGCCGGCCGGCCTGATCGAAGCGGTTCAGCCGTTGGGGAATCGGTTCCTGGAGCGCCAGACGGGTGTCGTTCAGAATTTCGCGTTGTTCGTTAAGCAGGTGGTGCGCCAACTGGTCGGCCGGTAGGGACCCGAACCGCTCTAGGCGGGCGATGGCTCTGGCCTCAGTTTCGGCGGCGAGGGCATTGGATGCGGCGTAGGCCAGGTTGGCGGTGATGGCATTGGTCCCGTAGGAGCCCTCGGACAAAGCGGCGGACTGAAGGGCGATGGCGGCTTCTTTCCATCGCCCGGCCCGCGCCTGGGCGAGCGCGGCATTGGTCTCCCACCCCTTGAGGGTCTCGGCCGTGTCGAGGAGGGCGCAACCCAGGTTGTATTGGAAGGGGAGACGACGCGGGTCAGGGCTGAGGACGCGCCGGGAAAAGAGGCGGGCGGCCTCGTCGGGCCGGCGGGCGGCCAGGAACGAACATCCGGCGTTGAACTCGGCGATCGCCTGCAGGTGGCCGGTGAGGTTGCTGGCCGCTTGCTCATAGAGGTGCGCGGCCTCCAGGGGACGACCGGCGCGGTGGTGGCGTTCGGCCTCCTGGAGCAAGCGGAGGGGGGAGGGTGGATGCGCGTTGGTGGCGGCGTACAATCCACGCGGGGCGGCCATCAGGGTGATCAGAAGGAGGGTCCAAGCCGACTGGCGTAGGAGGGGACGTCCTGGACTGAGCGCGGCGGCGGCCAGAAAGGCGAGCAGGGCGGGAAGAAGGAACCACTCGAACCGTTCAATGCCTCGGCGGACGACCGTTTCTTCGTAATTGCGCACGGCGGTCCGACGAAGGTGCGCGTGGTAGAGCGAGCCCAGATTGCTGTGAAAGGCGCCGATCGGCCAGTAGGCGCCTCCCGTCGCATCGGCCAGTCGCTTCAATCTCTGGCTCTCCAGACGGGTCCGGACTGTTTCGCCCTGGTAGGTCAGCGGGCTCTCCCCCTCACCGGGGATCGTCTCGCCGGCGGGCGTTCCATAGCCGACCGCGAAAAGCGGGATTCCGGCCTCGCGCAGCCGGCGGGCAGCCTCTTCCGCCCGGCCGGCGAGGTCTTCACCATCGGTCAGCAGCAAAATTGTTTGACCCGCAGAGGCAGGCTGACTCTGCAGATGCTCAAGGGCCTTGTCGAGAGCGTGGCCGATATCCGTAGGGCCCGCCGGAGCAGAGGCGGGAGAGGCGCTGTCCAGGACGCTTTGGAAAAAGGCGTAGTCCGTCGTCAGGGGGCATAGTAGGACGGCCCGCCCGCGGAAGGCCAGCAGCCCGATGCGGTCTCCCGAGAGGGTGGCGAGAAGATCGAGGAGGTCTGCCTTGGCGCGGGCGAGACGGTTGGGACCAACGTCCCGGGCTAGCATGGACCGGGAAACGTCCAGCAGAACGAGGATGTCGCGTCCCTGCCGGATGACGGTGACCTCCTGTTCGCCCCATATGGGGCGGGCGAGGGCGATCCAGGCGGCGGTTAAACCGATAGCAATCAGGACCGCTTGCAGATGGTACCGACCGAGCGGGGCGGGAGGTGCGAGTCGCGGGAGCATCTCCGGATCCGCAAAGGCTCCGGGAAGCCGCATCCGCCGGCGCTGAAGAGCCAGGACGATAACGGCGAGAAGGGGAACCCAGAGGAACGCCAGGAGATGGGGATGCTGGAAATGAAGGGTGATCATGGCATCCTCCTCATATCCACTCGTGGCCGCGAACGGCCCGAAGGGCCAACGCCAGGGCGATGAAAACAAGACCGGGAGTCAGAAGAGCCGCAAACCATTCCTGCGATTCATCGAACTCTTCACGGGAGACGGGCGTCTTTTCCAGCCGGTCCACTTCCGCCAATGCCTCCTCGAGTGCTTTAGCCGAGCGGGCATTGAAGTAGCGGCCCCCGGTCTCCTCCGCCAGGCGTTTCAGAAGGGCTTCGTCGAGCGTGACCTGGGCCCGAGCGATGACCTCGCGGCCCAAGCGGTCCCGAACCTTCACGGGAGCCAGCCCGGTGGAGCCGATGCCGATCGTGTAAATGCGGAACCCCAGCCGACGGGCGAGTTGAGCAGCGGCCTCCGGGCGGATCAGGCCGAAATTCGATTCGCCATCGCTGAGCAGCAGGATAATTTTTGATTTAACATCACGGACCATCTCCAAGCGGGCGCAGGCGACAGCGAGGGCATCGCCGATGGCCGTGAGCGCCTCTTCGGGGTTTGTCGGTTGGCCGTCGGCACCGAGAATCGTTCGGGGGGTCTCCAGGGTCGCCAGGATCTGAAGCAGGGCGGCATGGTCCGTGGTCAGCGGCGCCCGGGTCGCCGGATACCCGGCAAAAGCGATTAGCCCGATCAGATCATCGGGGCGTCTTTCCACAAAGCGGGCAAAGAGCTCCTTAACGACATCCAGGCGCGTCTTCAGGCGATCCTCTGTGCTGAAATCAAGCGCTTCCATGGATCCTGAGACGTCTACGACCATCTGAATGGCGATGGCCTCCGTGGTTCGGGTGATTCGGCGATGGACGGTCTGGGGTCGGGCCAAAGCGGCGATGAGGAGCGCGAGACCGGCGAGGAAAAAGGCTGGCGCCGCGGCAAGAAGACGCAGGCGCCAAGTAAAAGGTGGTTCGGGAAGGACCTGAAGGCCGGTGAAAAGGAGGCCGCCTTCGCGGGATCGGCGGAGCATCCGCCAGGCCGCGGCGGCGGCGGGCAGAAGCAGCAGAAAAGCAAAAGGATGGGCGAATCGGAACATCCGTCAGGAGGAGGTAGGGGGTGAGGGTTGTGACAACGGCGTCTCGATGACGGTCCGGGCGGCGGCCACGGCAGCAGCTACGCCCTCGGGCGCGGGGGCGAGATTGGCATATTTGACCAGGTCGGCCTTCGTCAAGAAGTCATCGAGTGTGGTAAGAAAAGCCGGAGGGAATCGGGGGTCTGTTCGAGCGATTTGGAGAAACTCTTCCGTGGTTTGTTCCGGCGCCCGAACTCCCGTACATCCTTCGATATAGCGTCGAACGATGGCCGTCAGTTCGAAATAGAACTCCCGAAATTGGCCGTTTTCGACCAGATGTTGGCTCAGAAGATGTTCCAGGGCGCGCCGGGCCTGTTCCTGAGGCGAGAGGCGGCGCCGGCGAAGGGCGGCCCTGAAACGGTAGATGGCGAGGATTAGGAGACAGGCTCCGGCAAGGGTTGCCCCCGCAAGGGCCAGAGACCGGAGGATGGTACGCCAGTCGCGGGGGACGGGAAGAGGCGGAGCGGGGGGGTGGGGATGGGCGGGAACGGCGAGGGGGGCGAGCGCGATCGTCAACGGTCGGGTTTGCGCCCAGGAGACGGCGGCAGGATCATTCGTAGGGTTCCACGAGACCGCCATGGCCCGAATCCGATGCCGGGGGGCCGGGATCGGCTGAACGCCCAGACGGATCGTCGTTTGCCGGTGGTCGTCCGTTGTTTCGGCTGGTCGTTCGTAGAGACCGAGCACTCGAAAGCCTTCGAGACGGTCGGTCAGGTCATGAATTTGTACGGCCCATGAAACTGGGTGGGTCAAGTGAAAGTCGAGGAAGAGGAGCTGGTCGAGGCGGGGCGGCACAGGAGAGAGGGTGACGGAAAGGGTTATGGGTCCGGTCAAGATCGTTTCGGTCTGGCGGGCGGCCTCCGTGGCCGATGGCGAAGAAGCGGCTCGATGGCAGCCTGGGGCGCTCCAGGCGAGGAGCAGAACGAGCGGGGCGACACGGAGGCACGGTCGGTTCATAGGCCTTTCCCCAACCGTTTCAGGCGTTTGGCGAAGAAGGCGTGGAGGGCGGCGGCGAAGGGCTCGTCCGTACGGATGCGGATGGTGTCTATGCCGAGTCGCGCGAACAGCGCATCGAGGCGGGCCTGCCGATCCCGAGCGACTTCCCGAAAACGGTGGCGTACGGAGGCGGAGGCGGAATCGAGCCAGAAGGTTCGGCCGGTTTCCGGATCCCGGCATTCGAGAAGACCGGAGGGCGGAAGTTCCTCCTCCCTCGGATCGACAATCGGGCAAGCGATCAGGTCGTGTCGGCGGGAGGCATACAGGATCGGTTTTTCGAAGTCGTGATCCATGAAATCGGAGATCAGGAAGAGAATGGCGCGCCGTTTTTGGACTTGGCAGGCGAAGCGCAGAGCCCCGGCGATATCCGTTCCATGCCGCGTCTCTTCTGCAGCGAGGACCTCGCGAACCAGCCGCAGAACGGCGGTACGGCTTCGGGCCGGCTTCAGGAAGCGGACAATGCGGTCGCTGAAGAGAATGAGGCCGACCTTGTCCTGGTTGAGGGCGGCCGAAAGGGCGAGCAGACCGGTAATTTCGGCGGTTCGTTCGGCCTTGGTCCGGTTCCGCGATCCGAAGGCTTGCGAGCCGGAGATGTCGGCCAGGAAGAGGAGGGTGAGTTCTCGCTCTTCGGCGAAGCGTTTGACGAAGGGCCGGCCCATTCGGGCGGTGACGTTCCAGTCAATGGTGCGGATATCGTCACCCGCCTGATATTCCCGGACTTCGTGAAACTCGATGCCCTGGCCGCGAAAGGCCGAATGATAGGCGCCGGCGAACTGTTCGGTGACGAGGCGGGCGGTGGCGATGCGGATCCGCCGCACCTGTTTCATGAGTTCCGAAGGTTGGACCGGCATAGCCTTGCGAGCCCTGGGTTAGGGAACGGGCAGGTGGTCGAGAATATCGCGGATGATGTGATCGGAGGTGCGCTCCTCCGCTTCGGCTTCGTAGGTGAGAAGCACGCGGTGGCGAAGCACGTCGGGGGCGATGGCTTTGACGTCCTGGGGGGTCACGTAGGGACGCCCGTGGAGGATGGCATGGGCACGGGAGGCCAGACTGAGGGTGAGCGAGGCCCGTGGGGAGGCACCATAGGCTATCTGAGGTGCCAGGCGCTCCAGACCGTAGGCGGCGGGTTTCCGGGTGCAGGCGACGATATCCAGCATGTAGTCCGATACTTTTTCGTCGCAATAGACAAGGGGGAGGAGATCGCGGGCCTGGAGGATCTGTTCGGCGGTGAGGACTTTACGAACGGAAGCCGGCGTGCCTTCCGTAAACCGCTGAAGGATCCGCCGTTCCTCGTCCTTCGTGGGGTAATCGAGGAGGCACTTCATCATAAAGCGGTCCATTTGGGCTTCGGGCAGGGGATAGGTGCCCTCCTGTTCGATTGGGTTTTGGGTGGCCATGACGAGGAAGGGTGAGGGGAGGGGGTGGGTGGCATCGCCGATCGTGACCTGACGTTCCTGCATGGCTTCGAGGAGGGCGGATTGGACCTTTGCAGGGGCGCGGTTGATCTCGTCAGCGAGCAGAAGGTGGGTGAAGACGGGTCCGAGGCGGGGCGTAAAGGCGCCATCTCTCGGATTGAAGACAAGCGTTCCGATGATATCGGCGGGGAGGAGGTCGGGGGTGAAACTGACGCGTCGAAAGGTAAGGCCGAGCGCGCCGGCGAGCGTCTTGATGGCGGTGGTTTTCGCCAGGCCGGGGACCCCTTCGACGAGGAGGTGTCCGTTGGCCAGGAGAGCGATGAGCATTCGGTCGAGAAGGGTCTCCTGGCCGACGATGACCTTGGCGATCTCCTGTTTGACGGCCTGGAGTTGGCCATTGACTTCCGAGACGCGGCTGGAGGGCAATGCGGGATTCGCAGTCATGACATCACCTTGTAGACGATAACCGAATGATTATAAACGTGGAGTTTCGCACAAAACGGGGACATGGTAACGCCGCTATGCGGCCATGGCAAGAACGTTGATGAGGGGGGC